>Ga0070737_10001799_pt1 | contig 28566 bp, 30 predicted proteins | sample Coa_R1_10_FD_66438 | JGI IMG/M metagenome (GOLD analysis project Ga0070737, IMG submission 66438) | Surface soil microbial communities from Centralia Pennsylvania, which are recovering from an underground coalmine fire - Coalmine... | ecosystem: Environmental > Terrestrial > Soil > Unclassified... | reverse complement strand
AGTCGCGCTCGAAGCCCGATCGAGGGGTCGTGACGGTCGAGACGAAGGGGTTCAACCAGCGCGGCGAGGAGGTGTGCTACTTCCGTCGCAAGCTGCTCGTCTGGAAGCGGGAGGCGCTTCCAGAGCGTCACCGTCCCTACGAGAGCGCATGGGAGTGACGGGCCGTTCGCCATCCGACGGCGGGACCGGCGCCGTCGCCTGAGCGGTTGCCACCTCCCGCCGCGCAGCTCACGGCGCGCTCCGCCAGCGCCGTGCGAGATGGCGCCGCAGCGGGAGCCGCCGTGCTCGCCTGGTGGCGGCGCTCTGCGGTGCGGCGAGAGCGGGACGGGCTGCCGTGGCGCCGGGCGGCGGATGGCGGGCCTCCGGACCCCTGGGCCGTCCTCGTCTCGGAGGTCATGCTCGCCCAGACCCAGCTCAAACGGGTGTCCGCGCGCTACCCGAGCTTCACCGCCCGCTTCCCGGCTCCGGCACAGCTCGCCTCCGCCCCGCTCCGCGAGGTGCTCGAGCTCTGGGACGGCCTCGGCTACCCCCGGCGTGCCCTGGCCCTGCGGCAAGCAGCGGCGATCATCGCCGCCGAGCACAACGGGAGCGTCCCCCGGGAGCTCCCCGCGTTGCTGGCCCTCCCGGGGGTCGGCCCTTACACCGCGAGAGCGGTGCTGGCCTTTGGCTACGACCTGCCGGCGATGCCGATCGACACCAATGTCGGACGGGTGCTCGCCCGTGCCCTCGCAGGTGTCCGGCTCGGCCCGAGCACGGCGCAGTCGCTCGGCGACTCGCTCCTCGGCCCTGCCCCGAGATCCGGCCGGGCGAGGGCCCTTGCCGTCATGGACCTCGGTGCGACGGTGTGCACCGCCCGCTCCCCGCGCTGTGACCGCTGCCCGCTAGCTTCGCGGCGCAGCGGGCGGCCTCCCCTCTGCCGCTACGCCGCTCTGGCGGCGGAGGGACCGGTCGCCGACCCCGCCAGCGGATCGTCGGGGGTGTCGAGGCCGCAGGCCCGCTTCGAGGGGTCGGACCGCGAGGCGCGGGGCCGGCTCCTTCGGGCCGCGGCGAGGCGGCCCCTTCCTCCTCGGGAGCTGCCGGCCGCCGCAGGCTGGCCGGGCGATCCCGTCCGGGCAGAGCGGGTGGCCGAGTCCCTCGTCACCGACGGCCTCCTCGCCCGCACCGCGATCGGGGAGTACTCCATCGCCCCTTGAAGCGGCGTCCGTGGGGTCGTACGCTTCTCGGTGAGGGGGAGAGAGCCCGGAGGCCGCTCCGGGTGGGAGAGCAGGGTGAGCCGGAGGCTCGGGTCGACACCCCTCCGCTGACGGCCACAGCATCGGCTGTGGCCGCCCCTGCCCCTCCCCTCCGGCGTCCTGCGTGCAGTGCGGTCCGCTCAGCCTGCAGGGCCGATCGAGATGTCACCGCTCACCGTGCTGCAGGTGATGCGCAGCCGCGCGTCCCCTGACGCCGCGTCGTCGGCCGGGAGCCCGCAGGTCATCTCGCCGGAGACGGTCTTCACGTCGAGGTAGGCGCCGACCCCGGCGGCGACGCCGACCGTGATGTCGCCCGAGGCGCTGCGGAGGTTCAGCTCGCCCTCGCTCGCCCGGTCCACCCGGATGTCGCCGGAGGCCGTGTTGACCCGGGCTCCTGCGCCGATGCTGTGGAGGGCGACGTCGCCGCTCGCGAGGGCGATGTCGATGGGACCGCTCACCTCGCCGGCCCTCACGTCGCCGCTCGCACCTTTCACCTTGAGGCCGGCCCCGGCGCGCTCGATGCGCAGGTCGCCGCTCGCCGTGGTGAAGCGCAAGCAGCCGGCGGCCTCAGGCAGCGAGAGATCACCGCTCGCCGTCGTCACCGTGCACTCCCCGACGGCGCCCGTCACGGTGACGTCGGCCGACGCCGTGGTCACGGTGAGGCTCGACCCGGCGGGGAGGTCCACGGTGCAGCAGATGTCGGCCCTCGCGAACGGCCGCGAGGGCACCTTTACGTCGAGGCGGCCCGAGGCGAACGTCACCCTCGACGCGGCGATCTGCGCCTCCGCCTTGCGGGAGCCGGGGTGCGCAGGATCGAGGGCCACGAGCACCGGCCCTGATCCCTCGGCGTGCGGGCGCAGGTCGACCCGGCCGGCCGGGACCTCGACGTGGACGTCGATCGGGCCCACGGCGTTGAAGCTCCAGTCCATCTCACCATCTCCTCTCAACCACGGACGTATCCGGTCATTCGTCGCCCGGGCCTGCGCCCCGGCGGGCTCGCCGAGCCGGCGCGCTGCTCGGCGAGGGCGCGGGCGAGCGCCGAGACGATCCAGGAGTTGATGGAGGCCCCAGCCTGTGCGGCGATCGTCTCGACCTGGCCCTTCAAGCCCTCCGGGAGGCGGAGGGTGAGGCGGGCCAGCTCGTCGTCCACGTAACCGGCGAGCCGCCCGGCGAGCTGCTCGGCGCTCGGCTCGGCGACCTCGGGCACCACCAGTGACAGCACCGGCTCTCGGCCCTCCATGCGCACGTCGACCTGCACCCCGGGGGCAGACTCGGCGAGCTCCCGAGCCGCCTCGTGCAGCGCGTCGAGAAGGTGCAGCCGGAGCGACGGCTCGATGCTCGCCACGAGCAGCTCCGCCACCCGGCTTGTCTCCTCGCCACCGACGGCTCCGGCTCGCCGGAGGTCCTCGGCGATGCCCTCCACGATGTCCGTCAGCCGCATGACGTCATTATGACATCATATGCGATGTCAGTCAAGCGGAATATGACGTCTAATGATGCCACGATGGCATCATGATGGCTCGGCCCTCAGCTTGCGAGCCAGGCCACCACCCTCGGGTTCACGATCTCGGGAGCCTCGAGGTGGAGGAAATGGCCGACACCTTCGACGATGGCGGTCTCGGAGCCCGGGCCGAGGAGCCCTCGGAGCGTCGCCACCACGTCGGGTCGCTCGAGCAGCTCGGCCCCAAAGCAGCCGTCGTCGCGCCCGTGGAGGTACAGGGTCGGCTGCCTCGAGGGGCCGAGGGCGGCGCCGGCCTGGGCTTCGAGGCCCTCCGGGACCGAGAGCTCGAACATCGCCCGGTAGTAGCCGAGGGCGGCCGACAGGTTCTCCCGGGCGGCGAGCGAGGCGACGACGTGCTCGAGATCGGCAGCCGGGTCGTAGCCGGGCGACCACTTCCGCCACAGGTGCTCAAGGAAGGCGAACCCGTCCGCAGCGACCACGCCCTCCGCGAGGGCGGTCTGGAAGAACCAGATATAGAACGACCGCTGGAGCTGGTCGAGATCGAACAGCGCCTGGGCGAAGACGCCGGGCGGGGGGACGGCGAGCGCGACGACCCGCTCGAAGCGATCGGGGCTGAAAGCGGCGGCGCCATGCGCGATGGCCGCTCCCCAGTCGTGCCCGACGAGGGCGCCCGCCGGGCCGCCAGCGAGGGCGTCGTGGCAACGGACGGCGTCGTCGATCAGGAGGGCGAGCGGGTAGCGGCCGTCGGGAGCAAGCGAGGTGGGGGCGTAACCGCGAAGCCACGGCGCCACCGCGTGCAGGCCGGCGTCCGCGAGCTCGGGGAGCAGGTGCCGGAAGGTGTGAGGTGTGTCCGGGAAGCCGTGCAGGCACAGCACGAGGGGACCGTCGGCGGGGCCGCACTCGAGGAGAGCGACCTCGATGTCGCCGAGGTCCAGTGTCCGTTGCGCGATCTCGTGGGCCATGCCACCATCCTGGCCGCTGCTTGCGCCTCGAGCCCGCCGTGCCGCGTCGCAACGGGGGCGGGAAGGCGATTGAATGTTGCCGTGCACGCGGGTCGCTCCACCCGATCGATGCGGCGAGGCGAGCGAGCATGACCGCGCTCGTCGTCATCGGCCTCATCGCCGTCGTTGCGATCGCCGTGGTCTGGTCGCGCGTGGGCGGGGTGCGCTCCGAGCGCCGCTCCATGCGTGAGTACCACCGTGCCCTCGACGTCCTCGGGGACGTCGCGCGCCGCAGCGAGGCAGCTGCGCGGATCCGCCCGGTCCGGCCCGAGCAGGTCGAGCGCGGCCATGTCCGGACCGAGCCGCCACCGCCCGGGCCGCAGCCGGTCGAGGAGCGCCCGGCTCGAGCCGAGCCGCCAGCAGCCCGGCCGGAGCCGGTCGCGGTGCCCCGGCCGCGCCTCGAACAGGCGCCGGTCGCGTTCGAGGACGACAGCGACGCCTTCGAGCGGGCAAAGGAGGAGGAGGTGCGGGAGACCGTCGTCGCGGCCGGCCCCCTCACCCCCACCGTGAGCGCCGGGAGCCCTCCCGACGCCGGACCGACCCCGCCTGCGGGCTCGCCAGCTCGCGGCCCGGTGGAGGGGGAGCAGGCCGTCCCCCTCACGAGGAGTCCGTCCCGCCGGGGTGGTCGCCGCCGCCCGCCGAGCGTCCGCCGGGCAGTGCCGGGCGCCGCCGCCGCGGCGGTCGTGGTGGCGGGCCTCGTGCTCGTCGGGCTCAGGCTGTCGGCGGCCGGGACCTCCCCACGCTCGAGCGCCCCGGACCACGGCGCGAGAGGGTCGGGACGCCACGGCTCCCACCACCGGCAGGGCTCGGGCCCTCCGGCTGCTACCGGTTCGACCGTGCCCTCCACCACGGTTCCCTCGCAGCTCGTCCCGGTGTCGACGTCGCCCACCGACGTGGCCTTCGTCGCTCCGCAGGGGACCTATGACATCCTGCTCAGCGACACCGGAGGCACCTGCTGGGTGGGGATCCAGCAGTCCACGAACGGGCCCTGGATCTGGCAGGAGACCCTCTACAGCGGCCAGAGCGCGACCTACCGCGCGACCGGCCCCCTCGTCATCCGGATCGGCGCCCCGAAGTACCTTGGTGTCAAGGTGAACGGGCTCCCGGCCCGCCTCCCCGGATTCGTGCAGCCCTACGACCTCACCTTCAGCCCGTCGAGCCAGCCCTCGTCGGCCTGAGGAGTTGGTGAGCCCTACCCGACGCCCGAGGGCGCGCTCGCTCCGGCGCGGATGGCGTCGAGCAGGAAGGCGGCGACGAATGCGCGCTGGCGCCATCCGGCGTACCTCCCGGAGGGACCGAAGTGGCCGGCCGAGAGCTCGACGCGAAGCAGGATCCGCCGCCGGTTCTCCGGGTGGGCGGCTCGCAGCCGCTGGACCCACTTCACCGGCTCGGCGTAGGCCACGCGAGGATCGGTCAGGCCGGCGGTCACGAGCATGCGCGGGTAGGGCTCCGGCTTCACGTTGTCGTAGGGCGAGTAGGCCTTGATCCACTCGTAGGCGGCAGGGTCCGAGACGGGGTCGCCCCACTCCTCCCACTCGTTCGTCGTGAGCGGGATCGAGGCGTCGAGCATCGTCGTCACGCAGTCCACGAACGGCACCTCGGCCGCGATCGCCCCGAAGGCGCCGGGATCGAGGTTGACGGACGCCCCGACGAGCAGGCCCCCGGCGCTGCGGCCCATGGCGGCGAGCTGGTCCGGTGTCGTCCAGCCCTCGGAGGCGAGGAGGCGGGCGGCCGCCACGAAGTCCTCGAAGCTGTGGTGCTTCCGGTCGAGCTTGCCGTCGAGGTACCAGTGCCGGCCCATCTCCTCGCCGCCGCGCACGTGGGCGATCGCGTACACCACCGAGCGGTCGAGGAGCGGATGGATCGGGCGCCGGCTGGACCAGGCGGGGTCGCTGCTCGCGCCGTAGGAGCCGTAGCCGTACAGCAATGCAGGCCCAGGTCCCTGAGGGCGGTCGCGGCGCCATGCCAGTGTCACCGGCACCTTGGTGCCGTCGGCCGACGTCGCCCAGCGACGCTCGGTCCGGTAGGCAGTCGGGTCGTAGCCGGGCACGGGCAGCTGCCAGAGGCGCCGGCGCTCGCCGGAGGCGAGGTCGAGCTCGTCCAGGGTCGGCGGATCGACGAGCGTGGAGGCCTCCACCCTCACCTTCGTGGTGAGAAAGTCGAGGTTCGTCCCGAGCTGGACGGTTCCGGCCTCGGGGGCCTCGACGACTCGGGGCTCGGATGCCGGCGCTGCGCCCGGGAGCGGGACGATCCGGACGGCGGTCGTGGCGTGACCCCGCTCCTCGACAAGGAGGTGACCGGCGACGACGTCGATGTGCTCGATCCGGACGTCGTCGCGGCTGTCGAGGAGCACCTCCCAGCGGGAGCGGTCGGGGTCGGAGCGGGGTGCCAGGTAGATGGCGAAGTTCTCGTTGCCGTCGTTCGACAAGATGACGAAGTCGCCGGAGTGGTGCTCGATCGAGTACCGCACGCCCGGCCGTCGCGCGGTGACGAGGCGGACCTTCGCCTCCGGCTCGGCGACGGGGATGTAGTGCCACTCGCTCGAGGTGCTGCTCTCTGAGCTGATGACGACGAGCTCACCGTCCTTGGTCGTGTCGACACCGACCGAGAAGCGCTCGTCCGGCTCCTCGAAGACCTTCGCGTCCTGTGAGACCGGCTCGCCGAGTCGGTGCCGCCAGACCTGGTAGGGCCGCATCGAGGCGTCGGGACGGGTGTAGAACAGCGTCCCGCTCCCCGCGAAGGCGAGGCCGTAGGAGGCGCCGTCGATGAGGTCGGCGAGCTCCTCGCCCGAGGCGAGGTCACGCACCCGGATCGTGAGCCGCTCGGAGCCGTCGGTGTCGACGGCGTAGGCCAAGAGGCGTTGGTCGGCGTCGAGCGCCTCGTCGCCGAGGGCGAAGTACTCGTGGCCCTCGGCGAGGAGGTTCTCGTCGAGCACGACCTGCTCGTACGGGTCGCCGGAGCCGTCGCCGGGCACGGGCGGCGGCGCGTCGGCCGGTCGCCGGCAGTGGACGGGGTAGTCGCGGCCCTCGATCGTGCGCGTGTAGTAGGCGAACGCTCCCCGGGGAGCGGGGTAGGAGACGTCGGTGAGCTCCGTGTGACCGAGGATCGACCGGTAGATCTCCTCCGCGAGCGGCTCGAGGTGGGCGGTCGCCGCCTCGGTGAAGGCGTTCTCGGCTTCGAGCAGCGGCATGAGCGAAGGGTCCTCGCGGTCGCGGACCCAGTACCAGTCGTCGATCCGGGTGTCGCCGTGCGCGGTGATCGGGTGGGGGCGGCGCTCGGCCTGGGGAGGCTCGGCAAGTGTGTCAGGGGTCACCCGGGCAGCATCGCGCGCGGACGGCCTGCGCCGGACCGGGGCGCGCCCGGCCCCGAGGCCGCCTGTCCGGGGGGCGAGCCTGGTTGTTACTATCTACGTAGTGAAAACTCGGCCCGAGACATCACGGAAGGGGGCGAGCGTCTGATGGTGACGACGGACCTGGACCTTGGCCGGTACCAGCTCGGCTGGAGCGACGTCGAGGACTACGTCTTCAAGCCCCGCAAGGGACTGAGCGAGGAGATCGTCCGTGAGATGTCGGCGATCAAGCGCGAGCCGGAGTGGATGCTCAAGTTCCGGCTGAGCGCCCTCCAGCGCTTCATGCGCAAGCCGATGATGCCGTGGTTCGCGCCGAAGATGCCCGACCTCGACTTCCAGGACATCTACTACTACATCAAGCCCATCGAGCAGCAGGTGAGCGCCTGGGAGCAGCTGCCCGAGTCCGTGAAGAGCACCTACGACAAGCTCGGGATCCCCGAGGCGGAGCGCAAGTACCTCGCCGGTGTCACCGCCCAGTACGAGTCCGAGGTGGTGTACCACCGCAACCGGGAGGACTTGGAGCGCCAGGGCGTGCTCTTCACCGACATGGACACGGCCGTGCGGGAGCACCCCGACATCGTCCGGAAGTGGTTCGGCAAGATCATCCCGCCGAACGACAACAAGTTCGCCGCCCTCAACTCGGCGGTCTGGTCAGGGGGATCGTTCATCTACGTGCCGCCCGGCGTCAGGGTGGACATGCCGCTGCAGGCCTACTTCCGCATCAACGCCGAGAACATGGGCCAGTTCGAGCGCACGCTCATCATCGCCGACGAGGGCGCTCAGGTGCACTACGTGGAGGGCTGCTCGGCGCCGGTGTACTCCACGGACTCCCTCCACTCCGCCGTCGTGGAGCTCGTCGCCCTGCCCGGGAGCCGGATCACCTACACGACCATCCAGAACTGGTCGAGCAACGTCTACAACCTCGTGACGAAGAGGGCGAGAGCCGAGGCGGAGGCCCACGTGGAGTGGATCGACGGGAACATCGGCTCCCGCCTCACCATGAAGTACCCGTCGGTCTACCTGATGGGGCCGAAGGCCTCGGGCGAGGTCCTCTCGGTCGCGTACGCCGGCCAGGGCCAGCAGCAGGACACCGGGGCGAAGATGATCCACTGCGCGCCCGAGACGACCTCGACGATCGTGTCGAAGTCGATCTCGAAAGACGGCGGCATCGCCACCTACCGGGGAAAGGTCCACGTCGACCAGGGCGCGACGAAGGCGAAGTCCTTCGTCCGCTGCGATGCGCTCATCCTTGACGAGCGGTCGACCTCGGAGACCAAGCCCTACATCGAGGTGGAGGAGCGTGACGCCGCCATCGGGCACGAGGCCACCGTCTCGAAGATCGGTGACGACCAGCTCTTCTACCTCATGAGCCGGGGCCTCTCGGAGAACCAGGCCATGGGGATGATCGTGAACGGCTTCATCGAGCCGGTCACGCGCACCCTGCCGATGGAGTACGCCGTCGAGTGGAGCCGGCTCATCGAGCTCCAGATGGACGGCTCGGTCGGCTGACGCACCTCCGGCTCCGCCGTCGGCGAGACTGCCGGGAGCGCGACGACCCGGTGAGGTGACCACGAGCCATGCCCATGCGCGAGGAGTGCAAGCACTTCCAGAGCCGGACCTACTCCTCCGGCGAGGCAGCCCGCTTTTGCGTGCTCGATCTCGCACCGGAGGCCCCCTGGCGCTGCCCGGACGACTGCCCCCGCTACGAGCGGCGCCTCGCGGATGCGGGGTGGGAGCACGGCGACCTCGTCGAGCCGCCGATCGAGTCCGAGCCCGACGAGCCGGGCGAGGAGGTGGTCGCCCTCCTCGAGCAGGCGGAGGAGGTGGTCGACGCCGTCGCCCCGGCTGCCTTCGAGGAGGCTCGCCGGCGGGAGGAGCGCGAGCAGGCCCGGGAGGCCGGCGGGCGGATGGGGTGGCTCCGGCGAAGGCGGGGCTGAGCCCACAGGCTCGCGCGGCAGCCCTCCTCGGCGATCCGCCCGAGCTCGGCCGCCCTCACAGCTCGAGCCGGTAGGCGAGGAGCGGCACCTCCGGGACGGGCAGCCAGTCCCGCTCGGGCACCCGGACGAAGCCGGACCGCTCGTAGAGCCCGTGCGCCACCACCATCCACGGCGTGGAGTGGAGGAAGAGCGCCGCGCTCCCGAGCTCGCGCCCCCGAGCGATGCACCGCTCGAGCAGTGCCCTCCCGATGCCGCGGCCCTGCGCCGCGGGGTCGACGGCGAGCATCCGGACCGCCGACTCGCTGGGCTCGACCATCTCGGCCCACGGCGACATCATGTCGGGGACGAAGGTGACGCAGCCGAGGACGCCCCCACCGGCCGGAGGGCCGGCCACCGCGACGTAGACCTCCGCCTCTTGCGCCCGGCGGGCGACGTCGCGGAGCACGAGGTCGTAGCCCGGGGACGAGTGGTCGCCCGGCAGGGCGTGGTAGGCAGAGAGCACGACGGCGCCCGCCTCCTCGTGCTCGGCGGGCCGGACGAGCCGGATCTCGGGCACCGAGGAGCCGGTCAACGGCCCTCGAAGCGCGGGGTCCGCCGCTCGAAGAAGGCGGTGACGGCCTCGGTGAGGTCGTGGGAGCGGAGCTGGCCGGCGTTCCAGGCCGCGACGTACCGCTGCGATGCCTCGACACGCGCCCGGTAGCCCTCCGAGAGGACCGCCTTCGAGCCCTCGACGGCGATGGGGGAGTTGGCAGCGATCTCCGACGCAATCGCCCGCGCTCCCTCGAGGGCGGCGGCGGCGTCGGGGAAGACGTGGTTGACGAGCCCGATCCGCTCGGCGCGACCGGCGTCGATGTCCTTGCCCGTGTAGACGAGCTCGGCCACGTGACCCATCGGCAGCACGAGGGGGAGGCGGGCGAGTGTGCCGATGTCGGCCACGATCGCGACCTTGGTCTCGCGGACCGAGAACACGGCGTCGGCGGCACAGACGCGGATGTCGCAGGAGGTGATGAGGTCGATGCCGCCCCCGATGCAGTAGCCGTGCACGGCGGCGACGACCGGCTTCGGGCAGTCGGCCGCCGAGCTGATGGCGGCCTGGAGGCGCAGCACGTCGGCGTGGGTCCTCCGACCGATCTCGGCCGGCGAGGGCTCTCGCTCGGCGGCACCACCGCCACCGGCACCCACCTCGGCCAATGTGCTCAAGTCGAGCCCGACGCAGAAGTGGGGCCCTCGTGCCGCGATCACGATCGCCCTGATCTCCCGGTCCCCGCCGAGCTCCGCCATCGCCCGTGGCAGCTCTGCGAAAAAGGGCATGCCCATGGCGTTGCGCTTCTCGGGGCGGTCGAGGAACACCGTCGCGACGTGGCCCTCGCGCTCGATCGACAGGACGCTGTAGCCGGACGGATCGTGTGAGACGGTGTCGGTCATGGTGCCCGCCACCGTAGTTTCGCTGCCGTGAGCACGCAGGCGCGTCCGAGGAGGTGGAAAGGGTGACCGCGAGCGGCTGCGACCTGTGCGAGGCCGCCCGGATGACGGCGTGGTACTACGAGGACGACACCTGCTGGATTGCCGACTGTGAGGTCTGCGAGGTGCCGATGGTGGTGTGGCGCCACCACGGCGCCGCCCCGCCGGCCGGCGAGGAGGAGCACATGCTCGCCCGGCTCGACGAGGTGGCAAGGGAGCGCTTCGGTGATCGTCCCTTTGCGATCGACCGGGTGATGCGGCAGATCCCGGACCATTTCCACGCCCATGCCCGGGACGAGGGATGGTGGTGGCGCCGGTCCCGGTAGGATGCACCGCTCGCCGGGCCGCGGCGGGGCGTGCGCCCGTTGACCCACTCACGAAGGAGCTGTCACGCGCTGAGCAGCGTTGAGCAACGCGACGACGCATTCTCGCCCGAGGCCGCCCTGGCCCTTGGCGGACCCGGCTGGCTGCGCGAGCGGCGCAGCGAGGCCGCCGAGCGGTACCGGGCAGCGGGGCTCCCGAGCGGGGAGGAGGAGATCTGGCGCTACGGCCGGATCGGCGACCTCGACCTCGGCCGCTTCTCGCCGGCGCCGGCCCTGCCGGCCCCCCCGGTGATGCCGCCGCTTCCCTCCGTCGCCCACGCCCTCATCGACCGCATCGGGGAGCGGAGCGGGCTCGTGCTCACCCTCGACGGCCAGCTCGTCGAGGCCGATCTGGCCGAGGAGAGCGAGCGGTCAGGCGTCTGGCTCGGGGCGGCCTCGGCTGCCCAGCGCGGCGAGGAGCTCGTCGGGGCGGCACGCTCGCGTCCCGGCGAGGACGACGCCGACGGGGTCGATCACCTCGCCGAGGCCTTTTCAGCCGACCCGGTCCTGCTCACGGTCCCGCGCGGGGTCGAGCTGGCCCGGCCGCTCGTGATCGTGAACATGCTGGCGCCGCACCACTCCGGCACCTCGACCGGCCCGGCCGTCTTCCCCCGCACGGTCGTCCACCTTTCCGAGGGTGCCGGGGCGAGCGTGATCGAGCTGTTCGTCTCCGGCGAGGGCGCTCTCCTCGCGCTCCCCGTCACCGAGCTCACGATCGGCGACGGCGCCCGCCTGTCCTATTCGGCGGTGCAACAGCTCGGCCGGAGCACCTGGCAGCTCGCCCACGGCTTCGCCGCCGCCGGCCGGGACGCGACGCTCCGGTGGTTCACCGCCTCGCTCGGCGGCGAGTACGCGCGGGTGCGGACCGACTCTGTCCTCGAGGGCCAGGGCGGGAGCGCCGAGCTGCTCGCCGCCTACCTCGGAGACGGCACCCAGATCCACGACTTCCGCACTCTCCAGGAGCACGCCGCGCCTCGGACGACGAGCGACCTCGTGTTCAAGGGGGCCGTCGCCGACGTGGCCCGCTCGGTCTACAGCGGCATGATCCGCATGCGGAGGGGGGCGCGAGGGTCGAACGCCTTCCAGACGAACCGCAATCTCGTGCTCTCCGAGGGCGCCCATGCGGACTCGGTCCCGAACCTCGACATCCAGGAGAACGACGTCCGCTGCAGCCACGCCTCCGCCGTCGGGCCGATCGACGCCGAGCACCGGTTCTACCTCGAGTCGCGAGGGATCCCGGGCCGGGTTGCCGAGCGCCTCATCCTCCTCGGCTTCTTCGGGGAGCTCCTCGAGCGGGCAGATCCGGCCGTCCGCGACCACGTCGCCGCCCAGGTTCGCGGTCGCGTCCAGCGCGTGACCGAGGAGCCCCGGAGATGAGCCGGGTCCGCGTCTGCGGAGCCGAGGAGCTCGAGGTGGGATCAGTCCGCCGCGTCGAGGCGAACGGCACCGCCATCGCCCTCGTCCGGTGCCACGACGGGTACCACGCCGTGGTGGACAACTGCTCCCACGAGGACTACCCGCTCTCGGAGGGAGAGGTCCTCGTCGACGAGTGCGAGATCGAGTGCCTCCGCCACGGGAGCACGTTCTCGCTCATCGACGGCGAGCCGCAGAGCCTGCCGGCGACTCGCCCGGTCGCCGTCGTCCCCGTCGCCGTCGAGGGCGGCGACGTGTTCGTGGAGCTGCCATGAGCGTGCTGCGGATCGAGGGCCTGAGGGCGGCCGTCGGTGGCCGGGAGATCCTCCGCGGCGTCGACCTCGAGGTGCGAAGCGGCGAGACCCACGCCGTGATGGGACCGAACGGTTCCGGGAAGTCGACGCTCGCCCATGTCCTCATGGGCCGGCCCGGCTACGACGTCCTCGGCGGCTCGGTCACGATCGACGGCGAGGAGCTGCTCGGCCGCCCGGTCGACGAGAGGGCGCGCCGCGGCCTGTTCCTCGCGTTCCAGTACCCGATCGAGGTGCCGGGCGTGCCGGTCGTCGATGCCCTCCGCGAGGCGCTCGAGGCGGCCGGCCGCTCGACGGCCGACCTCGACGGGCAGATGTCACTCGAGGCAGAGCGAGTCGGCCTCCCGCCGGGACTGCTCTCGCGACCGATGAACGTCGACCTCTCCGGTGGCGAGAAGAAGCGCAACGAGACGCTGCAGCTCGCCATCCTCCGACCCCGTTTCGCCGTGCTCGACGAGCTCGACTCCGGCCTCGACGTCGACGCCCTGCGCCAGGTCGCCCGGAGGGTCGAGGCGGCGCTCGGCGAGTCCGAGCCCCCGCTCGGCGTCGTCGCGATCACCCACTACCGGCGGCTCCTCGAAGAGCTCCAGCCTGACGTCGTTCACGTGCTCTCGGAGGGCCGGATCGTCCGCTCGGGCGGCCCTGAGCTCGCCGCCGAGCTCGAGGCGACGGGGTACGCCGGCTACCGGGCGCAGCCTGACGGCCGCGACACCGAGACCGCCGGAGGGGATCCGTTCGCCGACCCGCTCGGGCGCTGACGACTCAGTCGCGCGCCGCCGGCGCCCTCAGAGGCGGACCACCGGGCAGGTGAGGGTCCGGGTGATCCCCTCGATCAGCTGGACCCGGCTCACGACCATCTTCCCGAGGTCGTCGACGGACTCGGCCTCGGCCTGCACGATCACGTCATAGGGGCCGGTGACGTCCTCGGCGAGCACGACGCCGGGGATCTCTCCGACCTTGCTCGCGACGGAGGCCGCCTTTCCCACTTCGGTCTGGATGAGCACGTACGCCCGCACGGACACTCGGACCTCCTCGCTCGCTCGGTTCCCGGCATCGTAGTGGCCGCACCCACCCCCTACCATGACGGAGTGACGCAGAGCGGGCGACTCGGCAGGCTCACCCGGATGCTGCACGGTGCGCTCGCCGACCTGCTCGACCAGTCACAGCCCTTCGGCCGCCTCGCTCTCGTCCACACGGTGTTCTCCTCGGGCTCGACCCTTGTCACCATCTCGCTCGCGGGCTCGCTGTTCTTCGACGTCTCGCCGCACGCCTCGAAGGAGAAGGTCCTCCTCTATCTCCTGCTCACGATCGCACCCTTCGCCGTCGTGGCGCCGGCCCTGAGCCCCCTCATCGACCGCGGCACGACGGCCCGGCGGGCGAGCATCGCCGTCGCGAGCGGCGGGAGCGCCGTGCTCGCGCTCTCGATGGCGAGCAACCTCAAAGGACTCCTGCTGTTCCCCGAGGCATTCGGGATCCTCGTGCTCTCCAAGCTCTACCTCGTGAGCAAGGCGGCGGTGATCCCCACGATGACGAACGGGGAGGACGACCTCGCCTCCGCGAACGCCAAGCTCGCGGTCATCGCGGCGGTCGCGGGGTTTGCCGTCTCGCCGATCGGCATCGCCGTCCTCCAGCTCGGCGCCCCCTGGGTGCTCCGGCTCGACTTCGTCGTGTTCGCCGCGGCCGCCGTCGGAGCCGCCCGGCTCCCGAGGACCCGGACGGTGCCGGGACCGCTCCAGCCGGTCGGGACGACCGGGGACGGTCGCCCGATGCACGGCCCGCCCCGGCCCGCTCCGCTCCCGCCTCCCGAGCCTCTGCCCGGGGGGCCGGGTGGTCTCATCTACGGGAAGCGCTCCCTCTCGGCCATCGCTGCCGGGCCGGGCGACGAGGCGCCGGACGGAGCTGCCAAGCAGAGCGCGGGCGGGCGCGTGCGCGCCGCCCTCGCCGGGCAGAGCCGGCTCGATGTGAAGGCAGAGCGGCAGCGGCTTGGTCTTCCGCTGTTCGTGCCGCAGGTCACCGTCGCCCTCCTCGCGATGACCGTGCTGCGCGGCGCATTCGGTTTCATGACCTTCTTCCTCGCCTTCGGGTTGAGGGCACTTCGCGCTCCGACCTGGTGGTACGGCCTCCTTCTCGTCGCGAGCGGCATCGGAGGGCTGCTCGGCTCCATGTCGGTGCCGGCCCTGCGCAGGAACCTCGGCGAGCAGCAGATCATCGCGGCGGCGCTCCTCGCCGTGGCGGCCATCGGCCTGCTCACCGGCTGGGGCGGCTCGATCGACGTCCAGCCGCTCCTCGCCCTCGTCGTCGCCTTCGGCTCGACCTGCGGGAAGCCGGCCTTCGACTCGATCGCCCAGCGCTACGTCCCGCCGGCTGCCCTCGGGAGGGCGTTCGCCCGCTTTGAGACCCAGCTCCAGCTCGCCTGGGTGGTCTGCGCCGTCGTGGCCGTGCTCATCGGCTTCTCGTTGCGCGCCGGCGACATCCTCATCGCGACCGCCTGCGGCGTCGCCGCCGTGTTCCACTTCTCGCTCCGCCGCTCGTTCGGGCGCCAGAGCGCCGCCGACGGCGGATCGCCCCCGCTCGGGCGCGCCCGGAGCCGCCGGGCCGGTCGCGTGGTGAGCGAGCAGCCGGCGCCCTGAGGTTGACTCCGAGCGGCGGCGCTGAAGCGCCCGCGCGGCGGTTCAGCCGCCGAGGCGTGCGGCGAGGGCCCCGAGCTCGGCGCGCAGCGTCTCGGGCAGCCGGTCGCCGAAGGTGGCGTAGTACTCCTCGATGAGGGCGAGCTCCGCCCGCCACTCCTCGACGTCCACCTTCAGCAGCTCGGCCATGTCCTCGCCCGGGACGTCGAGGCCGTCGAGGGGGATCGCCCCTTCGGCCGGCAGGTAGCCGATCGGGCTCTCCACCGCCTCGCCCCGGCCCGCGCACCGCTCGAACACCCACTCGAGGACGCGGGAGTTCTCGCCGAAGCCCGGCCAGAGGTAGCGGCCGTCGGCCGACTTGCGGAACCAGTTGACGTAGAAGATGCGCGGGAGCTTGGAGGGGTCGGTGCGCTCCGCGAACGAGAGCCAGTGGCCCCAGTAGTCCGCCATGTTGTAGCCGCAGAACGGCAGCATCGCGAACGGGTCCCGGCGGAGCTTGCCGACGGCCCCCGCGGCGGCGGCCGTCGTCTCCGAGGCCATGATCGAGCCGAGGAAGACGCCGTGGCTCCAGTCGAAGCTCTCGTGCACGAGCGGCACGACCGAGGCACGCCGGCCGCCGAACAGGATCGCCGAGATCGGGACCCCGGCCGGGTCCTCCCACTCGGGGGCGATGGCGGGGTCCTGGCTTGCCGGGGCCGTGAAGCGGGAGTTCGGGTGGGCCGCCGGCTTGCCCGAGGCCGGGGTCCACTCCTCGCCGGTCCAGCTCGTGCAGTGGTCCGGCGGTGTGTCGGTGAGCCCCTCCCACCACACGTCGCCGTCGTCGGTGTAGGCGGTGTTGGTGAAGATGCAGTTGGCGGCGAGCGTCAAGATGGCGTTCGGGTTCGTCTCCATGCTGGTGCCCGGAGCCACCCCGAAAAAGCCCGCCTCGGGGTTGATCGCGTAGAGGCGGCCGTCTCGCCCGAGCTTCATCCAGCAGATGTCGTCGCCGATCGTCTCGACCTTCCACCCGGGCATCGTCGGGATGAGCATGGCGAGGTTGGTCTTGCCGCAGGCAGACGGGAACGCCCCGGTGACGTAGCGCACCTCACCGTCGGGGGAGGTGAGCTTCACGATGAGCATGTGCTCGGCGAGCCACCCCTCGTCTCGGGCCATCACCGAGGCGATGCGAAGAGCGAAGCACTTCTTGCCGAGAAGGGCGTTGCCCCCGTAGCCAGAGCCGAAGGACCAGATCTCCCGGGTCTCTGGGAAATGGGCGATGTAGAGGTTCTCCGGGTTGCACGGCCAGGGCACGTCCGCCTCCCCCTCTTCGAGCGGGACGCCGACCGAGTGGAGGCAGGGCACGAACTCGCCCTCCTCGCCGAGCACCTCGAGCGCACCGGCCCCCATGCGGGTCATGATCCGCAGGCTCACCGCCACGTAGGGGGAGTCCGTCACCTCCACCCCGATGTGGGCGATCGGCGAGCCGAGCGGCCCCATCGAGAAGGGGACGACGTACATCGTGCGACCGCGCATGCATCCCCGGAACAGCCCGGTGAGCGTCTCGCGCAGCTCGTGGGGGTCCATCCAGTTGTTGTTCGGGCCGGCGTCCTCCTGCTTGGCCGAGGCCACGTAGGTGCGGCTCTCGACGCGTGCGACGTCGCGCACGTCGGAGCGGGCCCAGTAGCTGTTGGGCCGCTTCGCGTCCGCAAGGCGGGTGAAGGTCCCCTGGTCGACGAGGAGCTGGCAGAGGCGGTCGTACTCCTCGGCCGAGCCGTCGCACCACTCCACGCGGTCGGGGCGGGTCAGCGCTGCGACCTCGTCGACCCATTCGAGAAGCTTGCGATTGCTCGTCGGAGGCATGTTCGACAGCGGTCCTTTCTCCGAGGGGTCTCCACTGACCCGACCCGTCGGGCCGGCGGGAGCACCGTGCGGCCCATCTCGAATCGTAGGCGCCAGGCTGCGGCGCTCCCAAGTCGGGACCCGGTGCCGTCCCGCCGCCGCGGCCGGCTCCCGGGCGTGGCGGTGTGATCGTTCTCGGGGCTCGGCCGGGTGGCTACCCTCCTTTCGGTGCCCCCGGTGACGCCTGACGGTCATGGAACCTGACGACCGCCGGGGTGCGCCCGATGGCGGGGACGGCGAGGGCGCCGCACGCCGGCCGGGTGGCGAGGACGAGCTGATCGCTGCGCTCCGCACTTCTCTCGTGCCGGGAGCGGGGGGCCGCCCGGAGGGCGAGGTCCACCTTGGCGACGACGCCGCCGTCCTCCGCCCGGCGCGCGGGTACGCCCTGTTCTCCGTCGACGTCCTCGTCGAGGGCGTCCACTTCGACCTCTCGCTCGGCTCGCTCGAGGACGTGGGCTGGAAGGCCCTCGAGGTGAACGTGAGCGACATCGCCGCCATGGGCGGGCTCCCGACCCATGCCGTCTGCGGGGTTGCGGCGCGGCCCGGGCTGGCGCTCGAGCAGCTCTTCAGCGGCCTGCAGGCCTCCGCGTCCCGGCACGGCCTCGCCCTCGTCGGCGGCGACCTGTCGGCTGCCGACCGCCTGTTCGTCTCGGTCGCGATCCTCGGGGAGACGAACGCCACCGGCCCCGTGCTGCGAAGCGGCGCACGCCCGGGCGACCACCTGTGGTGCACCGGCCCCCTCGGGGCGTCGGCGGCGGGGCTCGAGCGGCTGCGGGCGCGAGCCGCCGGCGGCTCGTCGGTTGCCGACTCCGGGATCGACGCCGTTCTGCGCCGTGCCTATCTGCGGCCGGAGGCGCGGGTCCGTGAGGGCCGCCTCGCAGCCGAGCTCGGCGCGACGGCGATGATCGACGTCTCCGACGGCCTCGCCCGCGACACCGGCCACCTCGCGAGCGAGTCGGGCGTCGGGCTCGTCCTCGACACGGTGCCCGTGGCCCCGGGCGCCACCGAGGAGCAGGCTCTCGGCGGCGGCGAGGACTACGAGCTCGTCTTCGCGGCGCAGCCCGAGGCGCCGGTCGAGGACGCGTTCGAGGCGACGGGGTTGAGGGTCCCGGTCCTCCTCGGGCGCTGCGTGGAGGATCCGACGAGGCGTGAGCTCCGGGGACGGCCCCTTCCGGCAGCCGGGTGGGTCCACGAGCTCTGAGCGGGCGGGAAGCCCGTGCGCGGGACGCTCCGCGCCAGGGGCTCAGGCCGACTGGGGCGCCCTGCGGGGCGGCTTGGTCACCTTGCCGGCCCTCAGGCACGAGGTGCAGACGCTGAGCCGCCTCGGCGTGCCGTTCACGAGCGCCCGCACCCGCTGGATGTTGGGATCGAAGCGGCGCTTCGTGCGGCGGTGCGAGTGCGACACGCTCATGCCGAAGCCGGGGTGCTTGCCACAGATTTCACACACGGCTGCCATCGGACGCGTCACTCCATTCGCCGGGACCTGCTCGGGACAGGCGACGAGGTTACCATCCTCGGCCATGACGCCGTCCCGCCGCGCCGCACGGGGATGACCGCGGCGGCTCTCGGCGCGCCCGACGTCGCCGGGCTCATGACGGTGTTCGGGCAGGCGCTCGAGCGCCACCGCGACACGCTCAACCGGCTCAACGTCTACCCGGTCCCGGACGGGGACACGGGGACGAACATGCACCTCACCCTCGAGTCGGTCACCCGCGAGCTCTCGGAGCTCGCTGACTACGAGGACCTCGCGGCGGTCTGCACCGCCATCTCGCACGGGTCGCTCATGGGAGCCCGCGGCAACTCGGGCGTGATCTTGTGCCAGATCCTGAGGGGGATGGCACAGGCCTTCTCGGCCGCCGAGGTGATCGATGCCCGCACCCTCGCGACCGGCCTCGCCGGGGCCAACGCCGCTGCCCGCTCGGGTGTGATGCGCCCGGTGGAGGGAACGATCCTCACCGTCGCCGCCGCGGCCGCCGAGGCGGCCGGGAGGGCGGCCTGCTCGAGCGGGTGCGACCTCGCCGCCGTCGCCGCCGCCGCCCGCGCGGCCGCGGTGGAGGCGCTCGCCCGAACGCCCGAGCAGCTCCCCACCCTGGCAAAGGCGGGCGTCGTCGACGCCGGGGGAGCCGGGCTCGTGCTGCTGTTCGACGCCCTCGTCCAGGTGACCTCCGGGGAGGAGATGCCGGGGGCGCTCGCCCTCCCCGAAGCCGTGGCGGAGCGGCTCTCTCGCAACGGCGCCGTGATGCCGGAGGCGAGCGACGAGCTTGCCGAGCTCCAGGGGCTCGCCCACGAGGGCGGTGATCCGGGAGGCGACCTGCGGTACGAGGTCATGTACTTCCTCGAGGCGCCCGACGAGCTCGTGCCGGCGTTCAAACAGGTGTGGGCCGGGATCGGCGACTCGATCGTCGTCGTCGGCGGCGACGGGCTGTGGAACTGCCACATCCACACCAACGACATCGGGGGCGCCATCGAGGCGGCCCTCGACGCCGGCCGCCCCCGCTCGATCAGGGTGACCGACCTCCTCGAGCAGGTCGAGGAGGAGTCCTGGGTGCGGCGGGCCGAGGAGCAGCTCGCGCACGAGCCCGAGCCCGAGGAGGCCGGCCCCCCCCAGCACACGGCCGTCATCGCCGTCGCGACGGGCGACGGCATCCGGCGCATCTTCCACTCCCTCGGCGTGCGCCACATCGTCGCCGGGGGCCAGTCGATGAACCCGTCGACGGCCGAGATCCTCGAGATGATCGACGAGGTCCCCGCCGCCGAGGTCGTCATCCTGCCGAACAACAAGAACATCTTCGCCGTGGCCCGCCAGGCCGCCGAGGTCGCCTCCAAGCCGGCGAGGGTCGTGCCGACCGAGGGGATCCAGGAGGGGTTCGCCGCCCTCATGGAGTACGACCCGGAGGCGACGGCCGAGGACAACGCGGCCGCGATGGCGACGGCCATGTCGCGCGTCGTCGCCGGTGAGGTGACCCAGGCGGTCCGCAGCGGCGACACCCCGGCCGGCGAGGTCGCCGAAGGCGACTGGATCGGCCTCACCCGCAACGGGGTGGAGGTGATCGGAACGAGCGCCGCGGAGGCGGCCTGCCTGCTCCTCGATCGGATCGTGACCCCCGCCCACGAGATCGTCACGATCATCGAGGGAGCGGGTGCCCGCCCGGCGGACACCCGCAGGATCACCGAGTGGCTTGCCGAGCACCGGCCGGGGGCCTCGGTCGACCTCCACGACGGGGGCCAGCCGCTCTACCGCTACCTGGTCTCCGCCGAGTAGAGCGAGTGACGAGCCGCGGCCGGCACCTCTCCAGCCTCGAGCGCCACCACGTGGGCGAGCTCGAGGCCGTCGCCCCACGGAAGGCAAGAGCGCTCGAGGCGCTCGGGATCTCCACCGTGCTCGACCTCCTCACCTATTACCCGCGGCGGCAGGCCGACCGCACGAACGAAAAGGAGATCGGCGCCCTCGCGGACGGCGAGGAGGCCGTGGTCACGGCGCGGGTGGTGAGGGGCTCCTCCCGCCGGACGCGAAACGGCCGCCTCCTCGCCGAGCTCGTCGTCGAGGACGGCTCGGGGGTGCTCTCGTGCACCTTCTTCAACCAGCCCTGGCAGGCTCGCCGGTTCAGCGCGGGCCAGGTCGTCACGGTCTTCGGGAAGGTGAGGCTCTACAACGGGCGGCGGCAGATGGACCATCCCCTCGTCGACCTCGTCGGCGACCAGACCGGCCGGCTCGTCGCCGTCTACCCGCGCTCGGCCAAGGCGGCGGTCGACTCTCCCGAGCTCGGCAGGTACGTCGCCGAAGCGCTCCGGCGGGCCGGAGAGCTCGCCGACCCGCTGCCGGCGAGGGCGCGCGCCCGGCTCGGCCTCCTCGGGCGCACCGCCGCCTTCCGGGCGATCCACGCACCCGAGACGACCGAGCAGTGGTTGGTCGCCCGGCGCCGCCTCGCCTTCGACGAGCTCCTCCGCCTCCAGGTCCTCCTCGTGGGGCGCCGCCGCGCCGCCGCGACCCAGGCGAAGGGGATCGCTCACGACGTGCCGGGAGAGCTCGTCGAGCGCTACCTCTCCCGCCTGAGCTTCGAGCTCACCGCGGCGCAACGGCGCGCGATCGAGGAGATCCGCCGCGACCTCGCCGCCCCCCACCCGATGCACCGCCTCCTCCAGGGCGACGTCGGTGCCGGCAAGACCGTCGTGGCGCTGGCGGCGCTGCTGATCGGGGTGGAGGGCGGCCACCAGGGCGCCTTCATGGTCCCGACCGAGGTGCTCGCCGAGCAGCACTTCCTCTCGGCCCGGGCCCTGCTCGGCGACCTCGCCGTCGCCGACCCCTCCCGGCTCGGCGGCTCTCGCCCGGTGGCCGTCGCCCTCCTTACGAGCCGGACGCCCGGCTCGGAGCGGTCGCGCCTGCTCGCAGAGCTGCGGGAGGGCTCGATCGACCTCGTGATCGGCACGCACGCCCTCATCTCCGAGGGGGTCGAGTTCGCGAGGCTCGGCGTCGTCGTCGTGGACGAGCAGCACCGTTTCGGGGTCGAGCAGCGGGCGGCCCTCCACGAGCGGGTCGAGCTCGACCCGGACCTGCTCGTCATGACGGCGACCCCGATCCCGCGCACCGCCGCCATGACGGTCTACGGCGACCTCGACCACACCACCCTCGACGAGCTGCCGGCCGGCCGCCGCCCCGTCACGACCGGCTGGGCGCGCGGCGAGGGCGAGGAGGAGGCCGTCTGGCGCCAGGTGCGCGAGGAGGTGGCCGCCGGCCACCAGGCCTACGTGGTCTGCCCGCTCGTCGGGGACGGGATCGAGGCGGGCGAGGAGGTGCCGGAGGACCCCGATCTCGCGGCAGACGACGAGGCGGAGCCGGCCGAGGACGCCCTCGAGGGTCCCCCGGGGGTGCCCCCGCGCCTACCCGGCATGGTCGGGCTGCTCGCGGCGCCGCGACGGCCGCCGAGGGCGGCGGTCGCAGAGCGGGACCGGCTCGCGGACGGCCCACTCGCCGGGTGCCGGGTCGCCCTGTTGCACGGGCAGATGCCGACGCGCGAGAAGGAGCCCGTGATGGCGGCGTTCCGCAACGGCGAGATCGACGTCCTCGTCGCGACGACGGTGGTGGAGGTCGGCGTCGACGTGGCCAACGCGACCGTGATGGTGATCGAGGACGCCGACCGCTTCGGCCTCGCCCAGCTGCACCAGCTGCGGGGGCGGGTCGGGCGCTCTGTTCTGCCGAGCTGGTGCTGGCTCGTCACCCCTGACCAGGTGAGCGAGCAGGCCGAGCGCCGCCTCGCGGCGATGGTGGCGACGCAGGACGGCTTCGCCCTCGCCGAGGAGGACCTTGAGCTGCGGGGCGGGGGCACGGTGCTCGGCGCCCGCCAGAAGGGCCGCACCGACTTGAAGCTCGCCAACCTCCAGCGGGACCGGGACCTTGTGTCGCAGGCGAGAAAGGTCGCCGAAGAGATCGTGGGCGAGGACCCGACCCTCGAGCGCCACCCGTTGCTCCGGGAGGAGGTCGACGCCCTCCTCGGCGAGGAGGAGCGGGCCTTCCTCTTCAGGAGCTGACCGGGCGGTCCGAGATGCGCGTCGTCGGGGGCGAGGCGAAAGGGCGGCCGCTTCGGGCCCCGCGCCATGCCGGCCTGCGCCCGACGAGCGACCGCGTGAAGGAGGCGATCTTCGACCTCCTCGAAGCGAGGGACCTCGTCGCCGGCAGCGAGGTGCTCGACCTGTTCGCCGGCTCCGGCGCCCTCGGGATCGAGGCGCTCTCTCGCGGCGCTGCCTCGTGCACCTTCGTCGACTCCGATCCCCGCGCCCTCGAGGCGATCGAGCAGAACCTCGCCGCCGTCGGCTTTGCCGGCCGCAGCGGGATCTCGCTCGTGCGCTCCGACGCCGCCGTGTGGCTCGCGGCAAGCCGCCGAGAGGCGGGGCTCGCCCTCGTGGACCCGCCGTACCGCTTCTCGGGATGGGGCGGTCTGCTCGCCTCGCTCCGTGCCGGCCACGCCGTGCTCGAGCACGCCGCCGGCACCGAGCCGGAGCTCGCAGGCACCGGCTACGAAACCATCCGCCGCTACCGGTACGGCGGTACGCTCGTCACGCTGGTTGCGCAGCACCCGACCGACAAGGACGCCCCTTGACCATCGCCCTGTTCCCCGGATCGTTCGACCCCTTCCACAACGGTCACCTCGAGGTGGTCGAGAGGGCGAGCCTGCTGTTCGACGAGGTCATCGTGGCCTCGCTGCGCAACCCGCAGAAGGCCGAGCCGCTGTTCGGCATCGAAGAGCGCGAGCAGATGCTCGCCGAGTCGCTCGCCCACCTGCGGAACGTGCGCATCGTGGCGATGTCGACCCTCGTGGTGGACCTCGCGAGAGAGCAGGGAGCGAGCGTGATCGTAAAGGGGCTGCGAGCCGTCTCGGATTTCGAGAGCGAGCTGCAGATGGCCCAGATGAACCGCCAGCTCTCGGGGATCGAGACGCTGTTCCTCCCGACCGGGTCGCAGCACGCCTACATCGCGAGCCGGCTCATCCGGGAGGTGGCGCGCTACGGCGGCGACGTGAGCGCCCTCGTCCCGGAGCCGGTCAACCGGCGGCTGAAGGCGATCGCGAGATGACCGACGCCGGCTACCCAGGGAGCGGGCCGGAGGGCGAGCTCCCCTACGGCGTCGCGGAGGGCGTCGGTCCCGGGGTCGAGGGGATCGTCGAGGAGCTGATCGACATCGTCGCGACGGCGAAGTCGGTGCCGCTCTCGGCCTCGGTGATGATCTCCCGCGAGGAGGTGCTCGAGCTGCTCGAGGCCGCCCGGGAGGAGCTCCCCGAGGAGCTCCGGCGCGCCCGCCGCCTGCTGAAGGACCGCGAGGAGGTCCTCGCCACGGCGCGGCGGGAGGCCTCCGAGATCGTCGACGACGCCCGGGTCCAGGCCGAGCGGATGGTGCAGCGGACCGAGATCGTCCGCCAGGCCGAGCACCGCGCGGTCCGGATCGTCGAGGACGCGGAGGCGGAGGCGAGGCGGCTCCGCCACGAGGCGGAGGACTACGTCGACCAGCGCCTCGCCGGGTTCGAGATCGTTCTCGACCGCACCATGAAGACCGTGAGGGCAGGGCGGGAGCGGCTGGCCGCCGTGCCCGCCGACCCGTACCCGGAGCCGTCGGTCCGCCGTGGCGCCCTCGCCGAGGAGGAGGAGGCGGGCGAGGCCGGCGACCCCTTTTTCGACCAGGACCTCGAGTGAGCCCCGCCGGCGGGCGGCCGGCAGGAGAGCGACGCGGGCGCCGGCCCTTCGTGCTCAACGTGCGCAGCCTGCGCTCCCGGCCCGGCACGCGCCAGGAGGTCCACCTCTCCGGCGCGATCCCGGAGCTCTCGATCCCCGATTCGCAGGTGCCCGAGGGAGCCGAGGTGCGCTTCGACGGGTGGGTCGAGGCAACCCTCGGCGGCGTCACGGTCGCGGGGACGGTCACCGCTCCGTGGACCGGCGTCTGCCGCCGGTGCGTCGAGGGTGCGAGCGGGACGGTGGAGGCGGAGGTGAGGGAGCTGTGCCGGGACGCCGGAGCGGCGCCGGCCGCCGCGATCGGCCTCGGGGAGGCCGCCGCCGAGGAGGATGCGTACCTCGTCGGCCCCGACGAGCTCGACCTTCAGCCCATCGTCCGCGACGCCTGTATCCTTGAGCTGCCGCTGGCGCCGCTGTGTAGCGACAGCTGCCGTGGGATCTGCCCGACGTGCGGGGCCAACCGCAACCGGGACGAGTGCTCGTGCGAACCGGCGACCGACCCCCGTTGGTCGGCCCTCGCAAGCCTCGGCTCGGACGACGCCGGGCCGGAGACCGACCACGTGCCGGGGAGCCGATAGTCCCGGGCACGACACCGAACCGAGCCGAAGGAACCGAGAAATGGCCGTCCCGAAGAAGAAGACGTCGAAGGCGAAGAGCCGCAGCCGGCGCGCCTCCGCCTGGAGCCTTCGCGCTCCGGCTCGCAGCATCTGCCCGCAGTGCCGGAAGGCCAAGCTGCCGCACGTGGTCTGCCCCCACTGCGGGTGGTACAAGGGCCGCGAAGCGGTCGTGATCGACTGAGCCGGGACGGGCGGTGGGCGCCGCCGGCAGGCCTCATCCTGGGAGCGTGACATGGAGCTAGCCAGCCTGCCCGTCGCGCTCGACGCCATGGGTGGCGACCGGGCGCCGGGCGAGATCGTCGCCGGCGCGCTCGACGCCGTGCACGGCGGCCTCCCGGTCGTCCTCGTCGGCCCCACCGACGGGCGCCTCGGGGACGTCGGCGGGCTCGAGATCCTCCCCGCCTCCGAGGTGATCGAGATGAAGGACGATCCCGGTCGCGCGGTCCGCACGAAGAAGGACTCGAGCCTCGTGCGCGCGGCTGAGGCCGTGCGGGACGGCCGGGCCTCGGCCATGGTGAGCGCCGGCAACACGGGCGCGACGATGGCCTCGGCCCTGCTGCGCATGGGCCGGCTCCCGGGGGTCTTCCGTCCGTGCATCGCGACGCCGCTCCCGGTCCCCGGCGGCTCTCCCACCGTGCTCGTCGACGCTGGCGCCAACGCCGACTGCCAAAGCGAGTGGCTCCTGCAGTTCGCCCGGATGGGGGCGGCGTTCTACCGGGCGCGCTACGGAGCCGAGCGCCCGAAGGTGGCCCTGCTCTCGATCGGGGAGGAGTCGTCGAAGGGCAGCCTCCTCGTGAAAGAGACCCACGAGCGGCTCGCTGCCGCAAGGGGCCGGTTCGAGTTCGTCGGCAACGTCGAGGGGCGCGACCTGCTCGCGGGCGAGGCGGACGTCGTCGTCACCGACGGCTTCACCGGCAACGTCGCCCTGAAGGCGCTCGAGGGCGCCCTGCGGACCTTCATGACCGTCCTCGGCGGCGTCATGAACGCGACGGACGAGACCAAGGCGGCGAGCGAGGTGCTCCTACCGGGGCTGCTCGAGGCGGCCGCTCCGCTCGACCCCGAGTCGACGGGGGGCGCCATGCTGCTTGGCGTGAAGGGCGTCTGCATCATCAGCCACGGCTCCTCCTCCCGCCGGGCCATCGTGAACGCCATCCGCGTCGGCCACGACCTCGCCGCCCGGGACCTCACGGGGACGCTCGCGGCATCGGTCGCCGAGGGCAGCTGAGCCCCGCCGGCTCTCGAGGGCGCAGCGCCGGCCGCCGGTCGGGCGGGAAGCTCCACCGCCGGGGGTGGCGGCGTTATCATCCCCGCGTCGTTGCTCCCGCACGAGGCGGGTGCCGGTAGAAGGCCCGGTCGTTCGTCGGGCCTGCGAGGAGACGGAGGCTGATCGTGGCCGAATCGAGCGGCTCGACGCTCGAGCGAGGCGAGGTCCTTGAGCTCGTGCGCAACCAGCTCGCCGAGATCCTCGAGATCGACGCCTCGTCGATCTCCGAGTCGTCGTCGTTCTCCGACGACCTGAGCTGTGACTCCCTCGCGCTGATCGAGCTGGTGGAGGCTCTCGAAGAGGAGCTGTCCGACCGCGTCCCGGGCTTTCGGATCGACGACGAGGACCTCGAGGACCTCCGGACGGTGCGCGACGCCGTGGACTACGTGAGCGCGAAGCTCGCCCAGGCGTGATCTCCGGGCCTGACCCGAGCCGGTCAGCCGGAGAGCCACCACACGAGCCCGCCGGAGCCGAGCCGCCCGGCGCCAGCCAGAGCCTCGCCGATCGGCTCGAAGCCTTCCGGGTCCCGCCCGGCCTGCTCCGCCAGGCGATGGCGCACCGCTCCTACTGCGCCGAGCACCCCGAGCAGGCCTCGAACGAGCGGCTCGAGCTGCTCGGCGACGCCGTGCTCGGCCTCGTCGTCACCGACCACCTGTACCGCTCGTTCCCGAGCCTTCCGGAGGGGGACCTCGCCCGCGTGAGGGCGGCCGTCGTCTCGGGGCTCGGCCTCGGTCCGATCGCGGCCTCGCTCGGCCTCGGCGAGGCGATCCTGCTCGGCCGGGGCGAGGAGGTCTCGGGCGGCCGCTCGAAGAGCTCGATCCTCGTCGACGCGCTCGAGGCGGTGATCGGCGCCGTCTACCTGTCGGCGGGCTTCCCGGGTGCCCAGCTCCTCGTCGAGTCGCTCCTCGGGCCGACGATCGCGGCCGTCGCGAACGAGGCTCGCCTTGGCGACCCGAAGAACCGGCTCCAGGAGCTGTGCGCCCGGTTCGGGTGGGAGGCGCCGACCTACCTCGTCAGCGAGCGCGGCCCCGACCATGCCAAGCAGTTCGAGGCGACGGCCGTCGTCTCGGGGCGGGAGCTCGGGATCGGCGCCGGCAGGTCGAAAAAGGTCGCCGAGCGGGAGGCTGCAAGGGGGGCGCTCCTCGCCCTCGCGGCAGCGGACGGCACGGTCGAGGGGGTCCCCGCCCCCGGGGACGCCCGGCCCGCGCGGGGCTGATCGGGCGGGCGCCACCCATGCCCGAGCTGCCCGAGGTGGAGACCGTCCGGCGCGGGCTCGAGGCCGTGCTGCCGGGCCGGCGAGTCGAGCGCCTCTCGGTCACCGGCCGCCGGGCGGTCCGCCGACAGCCCGCTGCCGAGCTCCGGCGCCGGGTGACCGGCCGGAGCTTCGTCCGGGCGGACCGGAGGGGTAAGTACCTCGCCCTCGTCCTCGACGACGGCCAGGTGGTGGTCGTCCACTTGAGGATGAGCGGCCAGCTGCTCTACGTACCCGAGCCCGCCGGGCTCCCCCTCCAGCCCCACACCCACGTCGTGGTCCGGCTCGACGACGGGAGCGAGCTGCGCTTTGTCGATCCGCGGACCTTCGGGGAGTGGTTCGTGACCGGCGAGGTCCGCCGCGACGGCCTGCCGGCCGAGTTCGACCGGCTCGGACCCGACCCGCTCTGCGACGGGCTCAGCGCCGCTCGCCTCGCCCAGCGCCTGGCACGCCGAAGGTCGCCGCTCAAGGCTGCCCTCACCGACCAGGCGGTGGTCGCCGGCATCGGCAGCCTCTACGCAGACGAGATCTGCCACGCCGCCGGCGTGCTCCCGAGCCGGCCCTGCGAGAGCCTGACGGGCGCAGAGGTCGCCGCTCTCGCAGGCGCCACCCGCCGGATACTGCGCCGGGCCGTCGAGATGCGCGGCTCCTCGCTGCGGGACGCCCGCTACCGCGACCTCATGGGAGAGCTCGGCGGCTACCAGGCCCGCCATCGCGTCTACGGCCGTGCCGGAACGCCCTGCCCGCGCTGCGGCGCCACCCTCCGGCGCGTCATCATCGGAGCGCGCTCGGCCTACTGCTGCACCGGCTGCCAGCACTGAGCCCTGCGGGCCGGCGCCCCTGTGCCGGGGCAGGCGGCCCGAGCGCTCTCGGGGTGCACCCGTTCGGGCCGGGGCGGGATCGTAGGATTCCGCCGATGACCGCCTCGGCTGCGAGCCCGGACGCCGGCGGCACCGGACGGGCGGGGAGGACGCGCGGGGGATGACACTCGGGCGGCAGGCCGGGGAGGACGACGCGACGGTCGTGCTGCGCGTCCCGCCCGCGCCGGCCCGGGCAACGCCCGCGGGCAGCGAGCCGCCGCCACGGCAGGCCCCGGATCGGCACCGGTTCGCCCTGCGGAGCGTGCTCGTCGCCACGAGGCCCCGCCAGTGGACGAAGAACCTGCTCGTGTATGCCGCCCCT
>Ga0070737_10001797_pt1 | contig 28605 bp, 26 predicted proteins | sample Coa_R1_10_FD_66438 | JGI IMG/M metagenome (GOLD analysis project Ga0070737, IMG submission 66438) | Surface soil microbial communities from Centralia Pennsylvania, which are recovering from an underground coalmine fire - Coalmine... | ecosystem: Environmental > Terrestrial > Soil > Unclassified... | reverse complement strand
CATTACCTGTACCCTATCTCATTGCGCGATATACTGCCTCAAGCATGACATTTGCTTCACATCCGTTCGGCGAAGGTTCCTGAATCGCCGCAGTCTTGATGTGTCTGATTGAGCTGGAAGGAAGACGGTCAATGCTATCTCTCACTCTCGCCGCAATTTATTTCGCCGGAATCCATCTTGGTATCGCGGGCACGGCGCTGCGGGACCGCGCGGTTGCGGCAGTTGGCCAGAACGCCTATCGCGCGATCTTCTCGATCGCTTCCCTCGCAGGCATTGTATGGCTCGCGATGGCCTATAAACATGCGCCCTATGTCCTGACCTGGGGTGTTCCGCAGTGGTGGAAACCTGCCGCAATCATCCTCATGCTTCCCGCCTTCATTCTTGCGGTGGCGGGTCTCCGGGTGCCCAATCCCACTGCCATCGGCATGGAGGGGCTTGCGGCGCGCTCGCCGGAGGGCATTGTGCGGGTCACGCGCCATCCCCTTCTCATCGGCATCGGCTTATGGGCGCTCATTCATCTCATCGCCAACGGCGATGTCGCCTCACTCCTCTTCTTCGGCGCTCTGGCCATCACCGCGCTGGCCGGAACCGCTTCGATCGACGCCAAGCGCCGCCGCGCGCTGGGTCCTGCCTGGCAGGGCTTCGCCGCGCAAACGTCAATTATTCCCTTTGCGGCGATTGCCGCGGGCAGGACAAGGTTCATTCCGCGTGAGATCGCGGCATGGCGATGGGGCGTTGCGATTGCCGCCTATGTCCTGATTTTATTAGGTCACGCCCATATCTTCGGCGTCTCGCCGTTTCCGGGGTGACGAGGGCCCGTCCGCTCCAGCTTTCGGACCCTTGTCCGCCACTCCAGCTTCTTACACCGTGAGCGGGGCTGTTTCAGCCCCGGCAGCCCGTTCGCTCGCGATCGCGGCTCTTGCGCCCCTTGCCGCAACCCCATAGATGGAGATCCGCCATCGCGGACCATTCCTTCCTTCCCCCGCCCTGACGCGCGGCAGACAGCTTTTGAGAGTTTCCATGCACTATTCCTCGCCCGGCACGGACAGCTGGCACGCAACCACCATCATCATGGTCAAGAAGGGCGGGCGCACGGTCATCGGCGGCGATGGCCAGGTGTCGATCGGGCAGACCATCGTCAAGGGCAATGCCAAGAAAGTGCGGCGGCTCGCCAAGGGCGAAGTGATCGGCGGCTTTGCCGGGGCCACGGCGGATGCCTTCACGCTCTTTGAGCGGCTTGAGTCGAAGCTTGAACAATATCCGGGCCAGCTCATGCGCTCATGCGTGGAACTTGCCAAGGATTGGCGCATGGATCGCTATTTGCGCAGACTCGAGGCGATGATGCTCGTTGCGGACGCCGAGGCGGCGCTTGTCTTGACGGGCACAGGCGACGTGCTTGAACCTGAGCCTGCTGGCAATGGCAGCGTGATGGGGATAGGCTCGGGCGGCAATTACGCGCTCGCCGCGGGCCGCGCCCTGCTCCCGACGGATCTTGACGCCGAGACGATCGCCCGCCAGGCCCTCGAAATCGCCGCTGGCATATGCGTCTATACCAACGATAATTTCGTGATCGAATCGATCGCCTCGAAATGACCGCGCGGCAACAGGAAAGCTTTTCGTCATGACCGATTTCTCTCCGCGTGAGATTGTTTCCGAGCTCGACCGTTTCATCGTCGGGCAAAAGGATGCCAAGCGCGCTGTCGCGATCGCCTTGCGCAACCGCTGGCGCCGCCTGCGCCTCGAAGGGCCAATGCGCGAGGAGGTGCTGCCGAAGAACATCTTGATGATCGGGCCTACGGGCTGCGGCAAGACCGAGATCTCGCGCCGGCTCGCCAAGCTTGCGAGCGCGCCCTTTCTCAAGGTCGAGGCGACGAAATTCACCGAGGTTGGCTATGTTGGCCGCGATGTCGAGCAGATCATCCGCGATCTTCTTGAGATCGCCATCACCATGGCCAAGGAGGAAAAGCGCAAGGCGGTTTCCGCGCGCGCCCAGCTTGCCGCGGAAGAGCGCGTCCTCGATGCGCTCGTCGGCACCACGGCTTCAGCATCCACGCGCGACAGCTTCCGCAAGAGGCTGCGCAGCGGGGAGCTCGACGATAAAGAGATCGAGATCGAGATCGCGCAGGCAAGCTCCGCGCTTCCTATGTTCGAACTGCCGAACATGCCGGGCTCGGCAATCGGTGCGATCTCCATTGGCGACATATTCGGCAAGTCGCTCGGCGGCCGCGCAAAGCCCCGGCGCATGATGGTTAAGGATGCCTATGCTCCATTGATCCTTGAGGAAAGCGACAAGATGATCGACCAGGATCAGATCATCCAGCAAGCAATCCGGGAGGTCGAGAACAATGGCATCGTCTTTCTCGATGAGATCGATAAGATTTGCGCGCGCGAGGGGCGCGGCGGCGGCGATGTCTCGCGCGAGGGCGTGCAGCGCGATCTCCTGCCTTTGATCGAGGGCACCACGGTCGCGACCAAGCATGGCGCGGTCAAAACCGATCACATTCTATTCATCGCATCGGGCGCATTTCATGTCTCCAAGCCCTCGGATCTTTTGCCTGAATTGCAAGGGCGGCTGCCGATCCGTGTCGAGCTTTCGCCCTTGAACGAGGATGATTTCCGCCGCATCCTCACCGAAACCGAGGCGAGCCTCATCAAGCAATATGAGGCGCTTCTGCGGACCGAGGGAGTCGAGCTCGTATTTACGGCGGACGCGATCAATGCGATGGCGAGGATCGCGGTTCAGGTCAATTCCTCGGTTGAGAATATCGGTGCACGGCGCTTGCAGACGGTGATGGAGCGTGTGCTTGATGAGGTGAGCTTTACCGCCTCGGACCGTTTCGGCGAGCGCATCGAAATCGACGCGGCTTTCGTCGAGAAAAATATCGGCGATCTTGCCAGAAACACCGATCTCAGCCGGTTCATTCTTTGACCTTCCAGGCAACCCTTGGCATAGGCTGAATTGCCGCATTTTGTTGCGGGCAGAAATTCGTTTCAAGCAGAGCGTGATTTGATCCCGGGAGCCCCTTTTTAATGGCAAAGTTTGATGAACGGGTGTTTTCTGGTGTGCAGCCGACGGGCAATCTGCACCTTGGAAATTATCTTGGTGCGATCGTCAAATTCGTCGAGCTGCAGGAGACCCACGATTGCATCTATTGTGTGGTTGATCTGCACGCGATCACCATGCCGCAAAAGCCGGAGGAATTGAAGGCGAACATCCGGGAAGTCACGGCCGCTTTCATCGCTTGCGGCATCAATCCGAACAGGCACATCGTGTTCAACCAGAGCCAGGTCGCCGAACATGCTGAGCTTGCCTGGGTCTTCAATTGCGTGGCACGCATCGGCTGGCTCAACCGCATGACTCAGTTCAAGGAAAAGGCCGGCAGGGACCGCGAGAATGCCTCTGTCGGGCTTTATGCCTATCCTTGCCTGATGGCCGCCGATATTCTTCTCTATCGCGCGACGCATGTTCCGGTTGGCGAGGACCAGAAGCAGCATCTCGAGCTTGCCCGCGATATCGCCCAGAAGTTCAATCTCGACTTTGCTCATTCGATTGCCGCGAATGGATATGGCGATGCGTTTTTCCCCTTGCCCGAGCCGCTCATTCAGGGACCGGCGACACGCGTCATGAGCCTGCGCGACGGCTCCAAGAAAATGTCGAAGTCGGACCCTTCCGATTATTCACGCATCAATCTTTCCGACGATGCCGACACGATCGCGCAGAAGATCCGCAAGGCGAAGACCGATCCCGAGCCTCTTCCCTCCGAAGTCGAAGGCTTGGCGCAACGGCCGGAAGCCGACAATCTCACCGGCATTTTCGCCGCGCTCAATGGCGAGACCAAGCAGGATGTCCTGCGCGCTTTTGGAGGCGGCAATTTCTCGACATTTAAGGCGGCGCTTGTCGAACTCGCGGTGACGAAGCTAGGGCCAATCGGCGCCGAGATGAAGCGTCTCAAGGCCGACCCTTCCTATATCGACGGGGTTCTGTTCGATGGAGCCGCCCGCGCCCGCGCAATCGCGGCGAAAAACATGGCGATGGTGAAGGATATTTTGGGTTTCGTGCGGTAGCGGGATTCCGGTCCGCGTCTAAGATCAGCCGGTGATGAAAGACGCGCCGCCGTTTGGGGCACGCTCTGCATCCCGCTACACTTTCCCCTCAAGCCCTTCGAGATCGGCGATCATCGTTTCGATCATGTTGAGCCCGATCTGCCAAAAGGCGGGATCGCGCGCATCGAGGCCGAACGGCGCCAGCAATTCGGTATGATGCTTGGTGCCGCCGGCCGAAAGCATGGCGAGATAACGCTCGGCAAAACCTTCCCGCGCGCCCTGGTAGACTCCATAGAGCGAATTGACGAGGCAATCGCCAAAGGCATAAGCATAAACATAAAAGGGCGAATGGATGAAATGCGGAATATAGGCCCAATAGGTGTCGTAATTGGCGCCAAGCTCGATCGCAGGCCCAAGGCTCTCGGCCTGCTCGTCCAGCCATAAAGCGCAGATCTGGTCGGCCGTAAGCTCGCCCTTGCGCCGTTCGAGATGCAGCTTGCGCTCGAAGGAATAGAAGGCGATCTGCCGCACCACCGTGTTCAGCATATCCTCGACCTTGGCGGCGAGCATCGCGCGGCGCTGCGCGGTATCCGCCGTGCGCAGGAGCAGGGCACGGAAGGTCAGCATCTCGCCGAAGACGGAAGCCGTCTCGGCGAGAGTCAGCGGCGTCGGTGCCATGAGAGCGCCATTGGGACCAGCCAGGACCTGATGCACACCATGGCCAAGCTCATGAGCAAGCGTCATCACGTCGCGCGGCTTGCCTTGATAGTTCAGTAGCACATAGGGGTGCACGGAAGGCACGGTCGGATGCGCGAAGGCGCCCGGCTGCTTGCCGGGACGCACGGGCGCGTCGATCCAGCGGTCATCGAAGAAGCGCTTCGCGATCTTCGCCATCTCCGGCGAGAAATGATTGTAGGCGTCAAGCACGATGTCGCGCGCCTCGCCCCAGGCATAGACCTTGGGCGCGACATGCGGCAGCGGCGCATTGCGGTCCCAGTGCATCAGCGCGGGCTTGCCGAACCATTTGGCCTTGAGCCTGTAATAGCGGTGCGAGAGGCGCGGATAGGCGGCGCGCACGGCGGCAACCAGCGCATCGACGACCTCGCGCTCGACGCGGTTGGCAAGATGCCTGGCATCGGCAACGTCCCGGAAGCCCCGCCAGCGGTCGGAGATCTCCTTGTCCTTGGCGAGCGTGTTGGTGATGAGAGCGAAGATCCGGAGATTTTCCCTGAGGCCTGCGCCAAAGGCGATCGCGGCTTTTTCGCGAATTTTCTCGCTCGGGTCCTGCATCAGATTGAGCACGGGCTCGATCGTGAGTTCCTCGCCGTCGATGGTGAAGCGCAGGCTTGCGATGGTTTCATCGAAAAGCCGGTTCCAGGCGCCAAAGCCCGTGATTGATTTCTCATGGAACAGCTGCTCGAGCTTGTCATCGAGCTGATAAGGCTTGCCCTTGCGGATATCCTCGATCCAGGGCCTGTAATGCTTGAGCGGCCCCGCCGCGAGCTTGGCGGCGAGAGCATCATCAAGGCGGTTGAGTTCGAGTTCGAAGAACAGAAGATCGGAGGTGGCGGAAGTGATTTTCTCCTGCGTGTCGCCGTAAAATTTCATCCGCGCCGGGTCGGTTGTATCGCCCGAATAGACGAGACCGGCATAGGACATGATGCGCCCCAGCAGCTCCTCCAGCATCTCGTAGCGCTCGATGGCCTGAAGGAGGCCATGGCCCGAGTTTTTCTTGGCGAGCGTCTCAAGCTTGCCCTTATAGGCTGTATTGAAGCTTTTGCACTCGGCCCCGGCCTTCGCGAGATCCGCCGCGAAGGCCGGTGAGTCCATGGAAGGATAGAGATCTTCGAGGTTCCATTCAGGCAGAGGGCCGAGATCGGGCGCGGGTCTGGCTTTCGCCGCTGCGGCCTTCGGCTTGGCGCGGAAAATTCCGAGGGGTTTTTTGGCTTGCGTGCGCGTCATGGCCCTCTCCTATGTGGGAGCGGGTCTCATAGCGGGCGAGCCCCTGGGGATCAATCGGCAGGCCTGCCTAATTTTTGAGCGCTTGTGTTCAGCTTTTTAAGCTTGCACGCGTGTTAAGCTTGCACACGTGACTGGCCGGCCCGAGAAGCCGGAACCGCGGCTGCTTTCAAGCGCCCCTTGCCGCGAGAATTTTCGCGCGCAGCCGCACGGCTTTCCCGATCATATCTTCCGCCTTGGCTTTGCGAAATTCCTCCAGTGCGCCGCTGGCCGCTTCAAGCGCTTCGCCGAGATGGCGCGCGTCCGCGGTCTTCTCGAACAGGGCGAGAGAGGCCTCCGCGAGACCCAGCGTAGTGACAGCCCATCGCACGGGCGTGCGGGCGCGAGTTCTCTCCTTCAACGCCTCGCGAAAAGCGGCGGCGGCTTCCTTGAGCTTGCCTGTCCCGGCCTCGCGCGAGCCAAGCAGCAGAAGCGCCTTGCCGAGACTCGTCTGTGTTGCCGACCATTGGGGCGGCACGCGCGCCTGGGTAAATTCCTGCAAAGCGTTGCGGAAAGCGGTCACGGCCTCTTCAAGCCGGGCCGTGCCGCTCTCCCGCTCGCCCAGCACCGTGAGCGCGAGGCCAAGATTGTTCTGGGTCGAGGCCCAATCGAGCGGCAGGCGGCAATGTGTGTATTCCTTCAGGGCTTCATGATAGCAGGTGGCGGCTTCTTCTAGCCGTGCGGTTCCGCCCTCCCGCTCACCGAGCAGCGCAAGCGCCAGCCCAAGGTTGTTCTGCGTCATGGCCCACTGGAGCGGCATTCGCGCGCGGTCCGTTTCCTGCAGGACCTGGCGGAAAGCGAAGACGGCTTCCTTGAGTTTGCTTGTCCCGCATTCCCGCTCGCCGATTCTGTAAAAAGCGGCGCCGAGCTGGATCTGCGTTGCCTCCCATTCGAGCGGCACGCGTTCACGTGTCTGTTCGGTCAAGGCGCTGCGATAAGCGGCAACCGCCTCTTCGAGCCGCGCCGTTCCTTCTTCCCGCTCACCAAGCAGCATCAGCACATTGCCGAGGTTAACTTGAGCCGCGGCCCATTGAAGCGGGCCGCGCTCGCGGGTCTGTTCTCTCAAGGCGTCCCGATAGGCGGCAACCGCCTCTTCGAGCCGCGCCGTCCCGTCTTCGCGCTCGCCAAGCATGGCGAGCACTGCGCCGAGACTCAATTGAGTCGATGCCCATTCGATCGGCCGGCGCTCGGGGGAACTTGCCTTCAATGCCTCGCGATAAGAGGCCGCGGCCTCTGCTAGCCTTTCCGTCCCATTCTCCTTCATGCCAATCAGTCTTTGCGCATTGCCGAGTAAAACGAAGGCCGCGGCGCGCTCGGCGGCGTCTTGGGCCGTTTCCACCATGCGGCGAGCCATTGCGATTGCAATCTCAAGCGGGAGGTTGATCCCTTCGGCTTCCCCCTTGGCCATAAAACCATTGAGCCGGCGCCAGTAGGCTGGCGACCAAGATGGGGCAGTGTCTTTTGCATCGAGGGCGGCAATGGCCTCGATCCTTTGTGCGGCGGCAGAAAAATCCCGGCGAAGGAGATCCTGTTTAAGACCCGCTTCAAGCACGGCTTTTCGCACGTCCTGCAGGGATTGGCAGCAATGCTCTTCCTGCTGCTGGAGAACGGCGAGAGCCGCGTCAACGGCTTTCGCACCGGCATCGAGATCGCCCCTCTTGGCCATCCCGGCGAGCTGCTTCAAAAGATTTACGGCAAGCGTATTTTCAATCATATCGTAATCGGCATCGGCAATGACATCGCGCGCAATCGCGGCTGCGTGTGCGGCCTCCTTGAGGGCCTGGCCGGGCCCGGCGGCGCGCTCAACACGGCGCGCGAGTTCGAAGAGCGCCTCGCGCTCCATGCCAGCCTCGGCGGCCTTTGCGGACTCGCCGCACCGGTCGAGCGCCGCGACAAGTTTTTCCAAGGCTTCATCGGATGGAGCGGCTGGCGCAGCCGGTTGCCGCTCCACCGGCGCAGCGCCGTTCAAAAAGGCACCCCAACAATGAGCGGTGCTGCCATCGCGCGTTTCCACGTCTAACATGCCGTTGTCTTCATCTCTTGGCGAAAAGCGGGAAAGTCTTGCTTGTTAATACGCAAGCATTGTTACTCAAACGGCATCTGATTGATTCAAATGCTGGAATACATCCGGCGGGACACGGCAAACCGCCCGTTAACATCCCATTTACCCTAATCGCTCACATTCGCAGCGGCGGGGCATGTAAGCCCCGGGGAGGCCGCATGTCCGCAAGAATCCTCATCGCCGACGACGATCCCATCCAGCGGCAGCTCCTTGAAACCCTTTGTAATCGTTTCGGTTACGAGGCCGAGACCGCTGACAGCGGTGAAGCCGCGCTGGCCCGGCTCCGGTCACAAGGCCTGCCGCCGGTCGGCCTACTGATTCTCGATCTCGTTATGCCCGGCCTCGATGGCATGGCGGTGCTCGCACGGCTCAAAGAGTCGGATTCAAAACTTCCGGTTATTGTCGAGACTACGCAAAATGGAGTCGAATCCGCGCTTGCCGCGATTCGCGCCGGTGCACATGATTTTGTGGTGAAACCCGCTGGACCGGAGCGGCTGCTGGTCGCCATCAAGAATGCGTTTGCTTCCGCCCGGCTTGCGGAGGAAGTGCTGTTCTTCGGCCGCCGGTCGTCCGGAAGCCTGACATTCAACGACCTAGCGGGCGAAAGTGCAGAAATGGCGCGCGCCCTCCGGCAGGCGGAAAAGGCCGCGAAATCCGCAATCCCTGTGCTTCTGGAAGGCGAGGACGGTACCGGCAAGGAGACTTTCGCCCGGGCAATACATGGCGCCTCGGCCCGGCGGGGGCGGCCTTTTGTGACCGTCAATTGCGCCGCGCTATCCGGGCATGTTGCAGAAGCTATTTTGTTTGGAGATAAGGACTCGCACGGGGAGGGCGAGAAGCCTTCCGGCAAATTCGCCGAAGCGCAGGGCGGCACGCTTTTCCTCGACCGGATTTGCGAATTGCCGATGAACGCGCAAGCCAGGCTTCTGCAGGCGTTGCAGCAGAATTTGATCCGCCCCGCAGGCGCGAAGCGTTCGTTAAAGGCTGACGTTCGCCTGATCTTGGCGGCTCGCCGCAACCTCATCGAGCGTGTGACTTGCGGGCGTTTCCGCGAGGATCTCTTTTACCGCATCAATGTATTTCCCATCTCGATTCCGCCGCTGCGCGCAAGGCGCGAGGACATTGCTGGCCTTGCCGAGCGGTTTTGTGCACGGTTTGCCGCGGAGGAAGGCAAAAGGCTGCGCGGAATCTGTGCCGAGGCGCTCGCTTTGCTCGCCCGCTATGATTGGCCCGGCAATTTGAGGCAATTGGAAAACGCCGTCTTCCGCGCTGTGGTGCTGGCTGAGGGCGGCGAACTGACCGTCGCCGAATTTCCGCAGATCGCGGCGAGAGTCGCTGGTTTTGACATCCGGGTTCCGGCGGCACCTTCCGCCCCAGCCCGCGCGTTCCCCGAAAAGGAATTTGTCCGGGTGGAAGTGCGCGATCCGAATGTCCTTCCTCTCCTCGACGCAAATGGCCACGCGCGTCCGCTCGAAGAGTTGGAGGCGGAGGCGATAAAATTCGCCATTGCCCATTATCACGGGCAGATGTCTGCCGTCGCCCGCAGACTCGGGATCGGCCGTTCAACTCTTTACCGGAAATTGAAAGACTATGAGCTCGCAGGTTGCGAGGAAGAACAGCAGCTTGCTGCAAGCGCATGATCTTGCGAAGGCAGGTTGTGGCCATTTTGCCACATGGCAAAAAATTTCCGATTTGATTTCGCGCGAATAGGCTCAGGCGCCGGTTTGCGCGTTAGGGAGAGCGAAGCGGTTTATTGGGGGAACGCGGCCGGGAGGCGGGACTTGAAAAATTGGAAATGCAAGACAAGGGGTGAGATGATGCGTTCGCCACGGCAAGGGGGTTCTTTAGGCGTGCCCGCGCTAGCGCTTTGGCTCCTTGCGGGTGTTTGTGCTCGCGCGGAAGCGGCCACTCCTGCGCTACAGCCTGCTACATCCCCGGGCGAGCCTGCAGAGGCCGCGCCAGCTTTCATGCCCTTGTCTCCTGCGCATGTCTCTGCCTTCGTTGATGAGCAGCCGGAAGATCCGGCTGCCGGCCAGGAGGACCAGGGCCGCGAACGGAATGAGGATAAAGCGGCTCCAGTTTCCTCCGAAGCCTTGCCGCTGCCGGATGCAGACAAGGCCGCGGAGGCGCCTCTTCAAAAGCCTGGCGCTGATGCGGACAGCGCTCTGCCCCCTGTCAACGCGGCGCTGAAAGCCGCGCTTGAGGCCCGCGCCGGGACACAAGACCCCCGGCATCTCCTGCATCGTAAAGAGCGCGAAGCGATCGCCGCCTTTTACGCTTTACGGGGCTATGCGCCGATCTGGTCAAGCGAGGGCAAGCCCAATGTGGAGGTTGCGCCGGTCATCCTGCGGCTCCGGCACGCCGCCGATGATGGCCTCGACATCAAGGGGGTTCCGCCGGACTTCTCAGCCGCCACAAGCGAGGAGATTGCCGCTGCCGATCTTGCTTTGACCGATGCGGTTGTCGCCTATGGCCTCCAGGCGAGCGGGTCGCGTGTCGATCCCCATATGATTTCCCGCTTGATTGGAGAGGAGCCGGAAGTCGCTGATCCCGCCGTCATTTTGGCGCTCGTCGCAACCGCCGGGGAGGGCGCTGGCACGGAGCTTCAAAAATTCAACCCGCAGCAGCGCGGCTACGCAGCCTTGCGTGAAAAGCTGCTTGAATTGCGGCATGGCCGCAGCGCGCCGCTGCGTGAGTCTGCAATTCCCGCGGGTCCTTCCCTGCGTCCCGGCATGCGTGATCCGCGGGTTCCGCTCATTCGTGCAAGACTAAGCCTCGATGACGAATCCGAGCCGGATGCCGGAGATCCTGTCTATGACAAGCGCACAGCGGCGGCGGTCGCCGATTTCCAGAAAGCCAACGGTCTGCCGCCCTCCGGCATTTTGACGGCGCGTACTGTTGCGGCTCTTTCAGGGGTGCCGTCATCGGGTATCGAGGCCGAAATCCTTGCCAATATGGAGCGCTGGCGCTGGATGCCGCGCGATCTCGGCAAGAGTCACATCGAGGTGAATATCCCCAATTATGAAGCCATTGTCGTTGAAAATGGCGCTGTGGCCCTGCGCACCCGCGTCGTCGTCGGCAAAGAGGAAACGCCAACGCCGGTATTTTCCGATACGATGCGGTTTTTGATCGTCAACCCCTACTGGAACGTGCCGCCATCAATTCTGCGCAAGGAGATGCTGCCGCGCCTTGCAGCCGATCCCCATTATCTGCAGCGGATGGGCTATGAGGTTTTTTCCCGCGCGGGTCATCTTGCCGTGCGCCAGCCTCCCGGCGAGCGGAATGCTCTCGGGCGGATCAAATTCATGTTTCCGAACGACTATTCGGTCTATATGCACGATACACCCATGCATGCCTTGTTTGCCTCCCAGAAGCGGGCCTTTAGCCATGGCTGTGTGCGGGTCGATGATCCCTTCCATTTTGCCGAAACCGTGCTCGGCCGCGCCAATGGCTGGAGCGAGCAGCGCATCAAGAAATTAATTGGCGGCAAGGAGCGCTATGTCTATTTGCCGAACCCCCTGCCAATTCATCTCGAATATTTCACTGCTTTCGTGGATGAAGCGGGGGAGCTTCAATTGCGCGACGATGTCTATGGCTATTCGCACCGTGTGAAGGCGGCGCTGGGCCTCGAAGGCGACAGCGTGACCGGCAAAAAATCCGCGGAGCTTCGCAGAAAGACCGTACAATAAAGTTAAAGCAAGGTTAAAGCGCAATAAGCGCTTCAGGCGGCTGACAGGATCCAGGCACTTGGCAGGGTAGACCCGCGTAAACGCCTGGTTCTTCTGTCCTATGGCGATTTGCTTGCGCCCGATTCTCCGGACGAAGGCGAATCCTCCGGCTTCTGGGCCATCATCTTCTGAATCCTTCGCACCTGCCAGTTGACCAGCCAGCTGGCAGTGAGAATGAAAGCTCCCATGAGGAAGAAGGCGAAAACCCAGCCCACTCCCGCCAAGCGAAAGGCTTCTCCAATCTGCGGATCGATTCCCATGATGTTTCCTATTTCCCTTGTTCGCTAGCCTATCCAAAAAGGCTTGCCGTTCAAAGAGCCGCATCCGCGCCAGAAGCCAGCACCCCGGCTCAGCCTGGCCCGGTCCTTTCGAACACTGCCCGCTTTTTCATCTTGGTCTTTTCGCGTTCAGCGCAAGGCCCATCTTCGTAAACGGCCTAAAATACCAAGGCCTCGCCGATCGACGGCACGGCGACTTTGGTCGCATGGCCTTGCATGGCCGCGACAAAATCACCCGGATCTTGAGCCAGGAGGCTGAAGGTCCCATAGTGGCAAGGGACAACCGTTTCGAATTTGAAGTAACGTTTGACCGCGAGCGCCGCCGTCCTGCCGCTCATGGTGAAGCGATCGCCGACCGGGACAAGCCCGATCTTTGGCGCATGGATCTCGGCGATCAAGGCCATGTCGGAGAAAATATCGCTGTCGCCCATATGATAGATGCTTGGCCCCTCCTTTGGCTCGATGACGAAGCCGTTCGGATTGCCAAGATAGATGGCCTGACCATTGATGATGGTTGAAGAGGAGTGCAAGGCCTGGGTCAGGGTTACTTTGAAAGAACCGCAGTCGATTGTGCCGCCCGTGTTGCCAGGATTGATGTTCTCGGCGCCCTGGCTATTGAGAAACATGCAGATTTCGAAATTCGAGATGATCTGGGCGCCGGTTGCCTTGGCGATCTTGGCTGCATCGCCAATATGATCATCGTGGCCGTGCGAGAGCAAAATATGGGTTGCTCCCCCGGCGGCCTTTTCGGCATCGCCGGTGAATTTCGGATTACCGGTGAGGAATGGATCGGTCAGGATGACCGCCGTGCCAAGCTCGATGCGGAAAGCCGAGTGGCCAAGCCAAATGAGTTTCATGCAAGTCTCCCTGAAAACGGGCCTTAACAGACGGCTAAGTTAAAAGAATTCCGGGCCCACCTTATAGGCCCACCTTATACACGAAGAGCTTCTGATGGCGGCGGACGTTTTGGACATTGAAGGTCTTGCCCTTCGTATTGGGCCCCGCCAGCGTCTCATCGGCGCCGATCTTGGCAGCAAGACCATCGGCCTTGCCCTTTCCGACGTCGAGCGGCGAATCGCGACGCCGCTCGAGACGATCCGGCGCAGCAAATTCACGAAGGATGCTGCGCGGCTTATCGCGCTCATGGACAAATTCGGCGCCGCCGCGCTCGTGCTTGGCCTGCCCCTCAACATGGATGGCACGGAAGGCCCGAGCGCCCAGGCGGCCCGCGCCTTCGCGCGAAATTTCGAGCCGCTTTCCGGGAGGCCCTGCGTCTTCTGGGATGAACGGCTTTCGACGATGGCCGTCACGCGTTCGCTCATCGCGCAGGACGTCACCCGCGCGCGGCGCGCCGAAGTCGTCGATAAAATGGCGGCGGCCTATATACTCCAGGGTGCACTCGACCGGCTGCAGAGGCTTGGGCCGGCGGCATGAAGAGGCTTGCGGAGGGAATGACCTCAGAGGGGGGGCGCGCTTTCTGCTCGCGCGGCTTTCGCCGCCCGCGTTTCCAGAAGGGCATTCCGGATGCGCCGAAGCTCCTTGCGCACTGCTTTAATGTCCTCAGCAGGACGTCCCATCGCCGCCGCGATTTGACCTGGAACCTCAAGGGCATCGCGATGCAGCGTCTTGCCCTTTTCCGTGAGGGTCAGGCGGACACGGCGCTCGTCTTTGGGATCTCTTGCACGTTGGACAAGGCCCATGGCTTCAAGCCGCTTCAAAAGCGGCGTCAAAGTGCCGGAATCGAGGAAAAGCCGTTCGCCGAGATCTTTGACCGTCGCCTCGCCGCCTTCCCAAAGAACCAGCATCGCGAGATATTGCGGATAGGTGAGGCCAAGCCTTTCAAGCAAAGGCTGATAAGCCTTGTTGATCGCGTGCATGGTCGAATAGACCGCAAAGCAGAACTGCTGTTCGAGCCGTGGTTTTGCGGGGTCTGGCATGACGGGCCTATAAATTGCGCGCTACTGTAATTGCGTGCTATTGCATAGTATTCTAAAAATTAAGCTTGTCCAGAGCCGTTATTGGTTAAACTCAATTAATTCCTTCAGCCCTGCCCGGCGCGGAGCTTTTTCAGCTGGTAGAGCACATCGAGGGCAGCGCGCGGCGATAATTCATCGGGATCGATAGTGTCGAGAGCCTGCGCAAGGGCATCCTCTGGCGGTGCCATTGAGAGCGGGATCTTGGGGGCAGCAAACAAAGGCAGATCAGCCACAGACCGCTCCGCGGTGGCGAGACGCTCAGCAGCCTCGAATTCCGCCAGAAGTTCCCGCGCCCGGGCAATGGCTGGCCCTGGAAGGCCAGCGAGCTTGGCGACCTGGATGCCATAAGAGCGGTCGGCGGCGCCGGGAACGATCTCGTGCAGGAAGACCACCTCACCATTCCAATCGGTCACCCGCACGGTCAGATTGTCGAGACGGTCAAGCCTTTCAGAAAGGCGCGTCAATTCATGAAAATGGGTGGCGAACAGTGCCCGCGAGCGATTTTTCTCATGCAAATGCTCAATGACCGCCCAGGCGATGGAAAGACCATCAAAGGTAGCGGTGCCGCGGCCGATTTCATCGAGGATCACGAGCGCGCGCTCTCCCGCCTGATTGAGAATGGCGGCCGTCTCGATCATTTCGACCATGAAGGTCGAGCGGCCGCGGGCAAGATCATCCGCCGCGCCAACCCGCGAATAGAGCCTATCAACGATGCCGATATGGGCATGTTTCGCCGGAACAAAGGAACCCATCTGTGCGAGGATGGCGATCAAGGCGTTCTGCCGCAGATAGGTGGATTTGCCGGCCATGTTCGGGCCGGTCACGACAGCGATCCGGCCGCCCTTCCCAGGCAGGCCCGAAAGCTTGCAGTCATTGGTGGTGAACACCTGACCTTCTAAGCGCAGAGCAGCTTCGACGACAGGATGGCGTCCTTCCTCGATCTCGAAAGCGAGCGAGCCATCGACTCGCGGCCGCGTCCAATCCAGGGTCTCAGCAAGTTCGGCGAGTGCCGCTGCCACATCAACCGATGCCAGCGCTGCCGAGAGGCTTCTGAGCGCGCCTTCGCTCGCCAGAAGCGGGGCGGCAAGCTCTTCGAAAATCGCCTGTTCGCGGCCGAGCGCCTCTTCGGCGGCGGCGGCGATTTTAACCTCGAGCCCGGCAAGCTCCTTGGTCGAGAACCGCATCGCGCCCGCCATGGTCTGCCGGTGCACGAAAAACGCATCATGCGGCGGCTTCAGCAGCCGTTCTCCCTGCGCCTGCGGAACCTCGATGAAATAGCCAAGAAAATGATTATGTCTGATCTTGAGCTGCTTGCATTCGGTCAGTTCCGAATAACGAGCCTGGAGCGCGGCGATCACCTCGCGGCTCTCGTCACGCAATGCACGGAACTCGTCGAGGGCGGCATCAAATCCGGGACGGATAAAGCCGCCATCGCGCCGGTTGAGAGGAAGCGTTTCGGCGAGGGCGTCCTGCAGGCGCGCGGCGATGGCCGGGTCAATCCGCGCCGCCGCCTCGCAAGCCTCAGCGAGTTCCTGCGGCAGCGGCCCTGTCTGCTCAAGCAGATGCGCAGCGGTTTGCGCGGCTGCAAGCCCGCTGCGTAGCGCCGCAAGATCGCGCGGCCCGCCGCGATTGACGGCGAGGCGGGACAGGGCGCGCATCATGTCGGGAGCAGCCTTGAGGCAAGCCCGCATCTCCTTGCGCAAGCCAGGCTCGTCCACAAAGTAGGAGACGGCATCGAGACGGCGTTCGATATCCTTCGGCGCCGTCAGCGGCGCGGCAAGGCGCTCCGCCAGGAGGCGGCTGCCTGGTGCGGTGACGGTCTTATCGATGGCCGCCAGCAGGGAGCCCTCCCGGCCGCCTGCCAAAGTTCGCGTGAGCTCGAGATTGGCTCTCGTTGCCGCGTCAATGTCCATCCGCTCGCCGCGCAAAAGCCGGCTTGGCAGGCTCAGGGCCGGACGAGCGGACAATTGAGTGCGTTCTATATAGGAAATCGCCACGGCGGCGGCGGCGATTTCCGCTTCCGGCAGGGCGCCAAGCCCTTCGAGCACAGCTAGGCCGAAATAGTCCCTGATGCGCCGCGCTGCGCCCGGCCCCGTTCCCGCCTCGCGGCCAAGCGGAGTCACCAGTCTTTTCGACTCCCGGGCAAGCCGCGCGAGGCAGGGCAATGAGAGGAGAGGCTCGGGAACGACAATCTCGGCTGGATCGCAGCGGGCAATCTCAGCCTCAAGGAAAGCTTCCGGCGCGCTGGCGACAGTGAAAGCTCCCGTCGAAATATCAACGCTCGCGAGGCCAAAAGAGTCATCTGGCCCGCCGCCCGCAATGGCGAGCAGGCTATTCGCGCGGACGGGATCGAGCAGCAGGTCTTCCGTGATCGTGCCCGGCGTCACCAGCCGCACCACTTCGCGCCGGACCACCGATTTTGTTCCGCGTTTGCGCGCCTCGGCCGGGTCCTCGATTTGCTCGCAGACGGCGACGCGGTGGCCCTGGCTAATGAGCCGGTTCAGATAATCTTCGGCACGTTCAACAGGCACGCCGCACATGGGAATATCCATTCCCTGATGCTTGCCGCGTTTCGTCAAGACAATGCCAAGCGCGCGGGCAGCTACCTCAGCGTCATCGAAAAAAAGCTCGTAGAAATCACCCATCCGGTAGAAGAGCAGTGACCCCGGATTTTGGGCCTTGATCGCGCAATATTGCGCCATCATGGGGGAGATTTTGGCACTGTCTGCGGCTCTGCCCGGCGCTTCCTCCTTATCGCCGCCTTGGGGAGAAGATTGGAAATGGGTGGAATTACCGGAGCCGCGTTTGAACATGGGCCACCATAACAAAGGCCAAGGATTGGTGCACCGGTCCGCACAAGCAGCGGCGATCTGACATTCCCGCCCTGAGATCAGGTCACATTTTTGTGAGCAGATGCGATATTGCAATGCAACAAAACGGACCTATCTAAAGACCGTGCGATAAATTGGGAGGAAGACTCAAGAGAGGAAAAGCTAGCGTTATCAACCCAGAACGGAGACCAACATGGTGAAATGCCAGTTCCTCTCATTCAGGGTGATGTGGTTCGTGCTCATGACCGCAGCTCTTGGATTCTACACCATGCACTATTTGGCATTGTTGCCATCCTGGGCATCCGCCGTAGTTACAGCCGCCGGAGACCCGGCCGTCCTGCCGGATTGCGAGAACGGCATACCTGGACAATACAGCGTCATTCATCGTGGCTGGGTATGTTCGGCCGAGCTTGCTTCTGAATCAATGGATTAATGTCATTTCCTTCCTCCCGGCGGCGCGGATGCAATCGGCTCCGCCGCCGGGGAAAGGAAACAAAACAAGACAAGAAAGATCCTCATCGTGCCGGAGGGGAGGGAAGGTCCAAATCTCTTCGCCGCACCTCAAATCCTTCCCGCCGCTGCCCTTTTACACGTTTGGGCTTTTCTTGCGGCGCAGACGGAAGACGACGTCCACCTTGACGATCTCATAGCCCTCCGGCGGTGTCACACTGGAGGCAAATTGCATTCCCTGGACGGGAACATCTTCGATCTGGCCTGAATCTTCGAAGAAGAAATGGCTATGATCGCTCGTGTTCGTATCGAAAAAGGTCTTCGCGCCCTCGATCGTCAGGGCCCGCACGATGCCGACCTGGGCAAAGAGATTGAGGACATTATAGACTGTCGCCAGGGAAGCCCGCATCTTTAGGGCATTGGCCTCGGCAGCCAGGGAATCGGCGGTCACATGCCGGTTACCCTTGCTCAGGAGAAGCTTCGCAAGACCAAGGCGCTGGCGGGTCGCCCGCAGTCCATAGGCCTCCAAAAGAGATCTATGATGCTGTCTCACGGGCTGGACGCCTGCCGTAAAACTGTCCCGCGAAAGATCTGTCATAACCTTAGCATCCTGAAATGCCGCCCTTCCGGCCAGGCGCCGCGCGGCGTTTGTTAAATCTGTGGGCGGCCCGGCGATTCATCAAATTGCCAGTTTCACAATACTATATTGCCGGGCAAATTTATTCAACGCTGTGATCTTTCGCCGCGATGGCTTGACGCAAAGGCCGGTCCATCTCATGCACGCTCTGTGGACTCTAACCGGGCTTTATTGTTGGATTTACCACACACTCGACAAAAGACCGTTGAGGGCCGCCTGATGAGAAGGGTACAGCAAGAATGATGCCAATAGGTCGCGATTCTGGGAATGGGGCCTCTCAAGGGGCGGCACATCTTCGTGCCTCGCCGCGGCTTTTTGAAAATCCATTGCTCGATAAATTATCACGGGTCCATTGGTCGGCTCCCTTGTTCGTTTATACGCCGGTGGTGTTTATGCTCGGCGTCTTCAGTTTTGAAAACTTCGGTCTGGCCGCGGTCCTTGCCAGCGCGCTTCTTGGCTATTTCATTTGGACCTTGACCGAATATCTTGGACACCGTTTCCTGTTTCATTACGAATTTCCGGGCCGCTTCGGCGCCAGAATCCATTTTCTAATTCACGGCGTGCACCATGTGCACCCCAATGATCCGCTCCGTCTCGTCATGCCGGTGCTGCTCAGCGGACCGATCATGCTAATTGCTTATGCCGTCACCCGTCTCCTTTTCGGATTGCCATTTGGTTATCCGGTCCTGATGGGGTTCATCCTTGGTTATGTTTCCTATGATATGGTGCATTACTATGTGCATCATGGCGAGCCGGGGACACGCCTTGGCCTGACGCTCCGCCGTCTTCATATGCTGCATCATTTCCGCGATCCGTCGCGCGGTTTCGGGGTCAGTGCGCCATGGTGGGATTATGTGTTCAAGACGGCATTCCTTCGCGCCGAGGGCGGCGGCCGCGAAGCTTGAAGGTTTAGCTCTGTGTCTCGTCAAGCGCACCCTTGCGCGCGTCGAAACGGGTCTTTGCCCAAACGACGTCGTAGGTGGTGAAAGCGCGCATCCATGCCGCGAGTGCAAGGACTTCCCGGCCGAGAAAAGCGAGCGGCGACCAGACGGACACTTCCCAGCCCTTGAGCAAAGCGAAGAGGGTCTCGGCGCAAAACCACAAAAACAAGGTGGTCAAAAAGCCCAGGGAGGGCGGATAAGAAAGCAAGGGCGCGGCCAGCGCGCCGGCAAGGGCGGCCGGAAGCGGGCTCGCAAGAGGCTCCAGGGGAAACTTGAAGCGTTCGTTTTTCCGTCTGATCACACTCCAGCGCAGCTGCCGCTCATAGATTTCGGCAAAGCTCCGGGCACCGGTTTCCTGAGCAACGGTGCGATGACAAAAGACGGTTTTGAGGCCTTGCCGTGCCAGTTCTAGCGACAAAGCGGTGTCCTCGGCGAGCGTGTTGCTCAAGGCGGCAATGCCGCCGGCGCGGGCAAGATCGCTTCTGCGGAAGAGGGTGGTCTTGCCGACGCCGAAACCGAACCCAAGCGTGGAGGCCGTGAGGAGGAGCCGCGCATGGCCGTTGATCAAAATGGCTTCGATGCGGCCGGCAAAATTTTGCGCCCGCACCGCGACCGGAACCGCGCATACGAGGCCGGTGTCTGGCGTGAGATTTTGCACGAAGGCCGCCATCGTTCCCGGATCAAGGGTGATGTTCGTGTCCTTGGTAAAGACGAGATCATGATTTGCCGCCTCGAGCGGACCTGAAAGATTGTTGAGCTTTGGGCTCACCGCCGCAATGCCCGGTGAGCGCAGAAAACGGCACTCAACATCTTTGTGGGCAGCGGCTATCGCGCGGGCCGCATCGAGCGCGGGTGATGTGTCCTCGGCGGCGCTGATCAATACCTCATAGGCAGGATAATCCTGCATGAAGATTGAGGCTTGCGCTCTCTCAAAACCTGGGTCGAGCAATTTGACGGGGATGATCGCCGAGACGGGCGGGCGATCCTTGCGGGTCGCACGCCTGCGCTGCACGAAAGGCTGCGCCAGCCCGCAGGCAAGGCTCACACAAAAAAGTGCGGTGGAGACACTCCACCAGACGGCGCCAGCATAGAAGAAAAATTCGGCCACCTTGTCCCCCAGATCAAATGGGCGCTTTGGCGAAATTCGCCTGATCGGTCTTGATGGATAGCACCCCTCTCCGCACCGGGACGGTTTGGCCGCTTGTTTTGCTGCTCGAAATGCCGGAAAGAAAAGCAAAATGAGCGCGCCGCCTCTGAGCGCGCGTCATGGATGTATCAATTGGTACGATCATTGTCTAACTGGGTCTGGGATGTGGGAAGCCAGCGGGATTTTTCCCTATCTACGCCGAGGACGTGTCTGATTTTGCGGTATCCTGCGCCACTGGTTGTGCGTTTCTTCTGCTTCGTTTGATCACAAAGGCGGCAGGGCTGCAATCGGGACCGCCGAACGAGGAGCTTGGAAGTGCCGGAACTGCCCGAGGTCGAAACCGTGCGCCGCGGCCTTGAACCCGCCATGGCCGGGGCGCGGCTGACCGCCATCGACCAGCGGCGCCCCGGCCTGCGGTTTCCCTTTCCGGAACGTTTCGCGGAGCGCCTCATTGGCCGGCGTATCGAGGGCCTCCGGCGGCGCGCCAAATATCTCATCGCCGATCTCGACGGTCCCGAGCTCCTTGTGATGCATCTTGGCATGTCGGGATCATTTCGCATCGAAAGGGCAAAGGGACCGGATGTCCCTGCTCTTGGCGCCAAACCGAAAAATCCCTCGCATGACCATGTTGTTCTTGAGCTATCGAGCGGCGCCCGCGTCATTTACAACGATCCCCGCCGCTTTGGTTTCATGCAGCTTATTCCGCGCAACGGATTTTCCGCGCATCCTTTGTTCAAAAACATTGGCATAGAGCCGCTTTGCGAAGCGTTCGATGGCGCTGCCTTGGCGCGTCTTTTCGCCGGCAGGATGGCGCCGCTCAAACCGGTTCTCCTCGATCAGAGCCTGATCGCTGGCCTTGGTAATATTTATGTCTGCGAGGCCTTGCACCGGGCCGGATTATCGCCGCGCCGCCCAGCGGCAAGCCTGGTTTGCAAGAACGGCAGGCCAGGCGAACGCGCAACCTCGCTTGCGCGGGCCATTCGCGAGGTGCTTGAGGAGGCGGTGGCGGCGGGCGGATCGTCGCTGCGCGATCACCGGCAAGCCGATGGCGCGCTTGGATATTTCCAGCACTGCTTTCGCGTCTATGGCCGCGAAAATGAATTTTGTATGCGATGCGGCGGCAAAGTCCGGCGTATCACCCAGTCAGGCCGCGCGACATTCTATTGCGGCGGCTGCCAGAGGTAACGAAGCCTCAGACACGTGCGAGCTTTGGCGGCTGCGCCCCCGGAGATTGCAGCACCACGACGCGGGTGCCAACCGGGGTCTTCTGATAAAGATCCATCGCATCCTGGTTAATCATGCGAATGCAGCCCGAAGATTGGCTCGTCCCGATCGTCCAGGGCTCATTGGTGCCATGGATGCGAAAATAGGTATCGCGGTTCCCTTGCCAAAGATACATGGCGCGGGCGCCAAGCGGGTTTTCGGGGCCGCCGTGCATACCCTCTCCGCTCTGCAGGGCAACCATGGATTTCTTGAGGTCCGGCCTGCGGTCAAGCATTTCCTTCGGCGGATACCAGTCTGGCCATTCCTGCTTGCTCTTGATCATTGCTTCCCCGTACCAGACGAAGCCTTCGCGTCCCACGCCGACTCCATAGCGGGTCGCCCGGCCGCCATCCTCGACATGGTAGAGATAGTGGCTGGCCGGATCGACCACGATCGTGCCCGGCGCCTCTTTCGTCACATAGGCAACGTTCGTGCGCAGGAAAGCGGGATTGATATCCGAGAGCTTAATAGCGGCGACAGTGAAGGCACCATCCTTAACCTCCCCATAAATGTTCTTGTAATCCGGCTGGACGGCATCCGCTGCAGCAGACGGATGCGAAGGCGGAGAGGGCGGCGGCGGAGGCAAAGCAGCAACATTGATCGCGGGATTGGGATTTGAACTCACGCACCCGGCGAGGGAAGCGGCGGCGGAAGCAGAAGCTCCAGCGAGAATCGTGCGGCGAGTGAGAATGGGCATCTTTGCGACCGTGAGCAGCAGGAGTTGGCACAATTTTTATTTTGTAAAGCATAAATAAGTGCGCCGATATGGCAGATATGTCACGCTCGCGGATTTTCTTGGGCTGGATTTTGGCGATGCGTCCGGCGGTGCCGCGAAACCGTTTGGGCCGCCGAAACGCAAAAATACTGGCTCCCCGACTTGTAACGATTGCATTGAGATATATCTAAGTCAGATATATCTCAGATAATCAAGCAGGGAGTTTTCCAATGCGGTTTCACCGTTATTCACAGCCTTGCGCGCAAGGCGAAGGAACAGCAGGGGGTGCGGGCCGCTGGCACCGGCATTTCGGCGTCTTTGGCGGGCGGCGCAGAATGTTCGGCCAGGGCGACGTCCGCCTCGTTATTCTGAAACTCATCAGCGAAAAGCCGTCGCATGGCTATGAAATCATCAAGGCGATCGAGGACCGCCTGGGAGGCGCCTATGCGCCGAGCCCCGGTATCGTCTATCCTGCCCTCACCTTGCTTGAGGAGCAGGGACTGATTCGCGTCGATTCGACCGAGGGGCCGCGCAAGCTCTATGCGGTCACGCCGGAAGGCGAAGCCGTGCTGGAAAGCGAGCGCGGGCTCATTGAGGCGATTTTTGGCCGCATCGCGGAAATCAGCGCCCGCCATGGCGGCGGCCCGGCACCGCAAATCCTGCGGGCGATGGAAAATTTGAAGCTTGCCTTGCGGCTGCGCCTATCGCAGGGACCCCTCAGCGCCGAGCAGGTCACAAGGATTGCAAACCTCCTCGATGCCGCGGCCAGGGACGTCGAGGCGAGCTGAGGGGGTGCCCTGCGGTGGAGACGGGGATGAAAACTGGGCTCGCCGTCTTCATCTCCGGTAACGGCGCCGGACGGCAACTCCGCGCCGGCGCCGGTAGTACGGATGAACGGCGACTCCACGGCGATAGTACGGGCGCTTTCTCCACGATTTGAATTAAGACATCCTCCCGATTACCAGAATTGCTTAGCTGCACCGCGCTCGTGATCTCTTCTGCTGTGTGGAGGCCAAAGGGCGCTTTCAACCGGGTGAAATCCCCGCTACCATTTCCGGCATGCGCGAGGTTCGCCCGTCATGACCGCTTCCCCAGGAAAACGCATTCTCCTCATCATCGGCGGCGGCATTGCGGCCTATAAGACCCTGGAGCTCATCCGCCGCCTGCGCGAGAGGGGCATTTCCGTGCGCGCGGTGATGACGCAGGCGGCGCAGCAGTTTATCACGAAGCTCTCCGTGGAGAGCCTGACCGAAACCAAAGTTTTCGACGATCTCTTCGCGCTGACCGATGGATCAGGCATGGGCCATATCGAACTTTCGCGCGATGCCGATCTCCTCGCCGTTGCGCCCGCGACCGCCGACCTTCTCGCCAAGATGGCGCAGGGCCTTGCGGGTGATCTGGCCTCGACTCTGCTTCTTGCCACGGATAAAAAAATCCTCGCCGCACCTGCGATGAATTTGCGGATGTGGCTGCACCCGGCGACCCAGCGCAATTGCGCGATTCTCAAAGCAGATGGTGTGAGTTTTGTTGGCCCCGAAATTGGCGGCATGGCGTGTGGCGAACATGGGCCCGGACGGATGAGCGAGCCCCCTGTGATCCTCGCCGCCATTGAAGACATGCTCAAACACGATACGCGCATACCCCTTCCCGCTGGCGTTCTTGAGGGACGGCGGGTGGTGGTGACCTCGGGCCCCACGCATGAGCCGATCGATCCGGTGCGCTATATTGGTAATCGCTCATCCGGCAAGCAGGGCCATGCCATTGCCGCTGCCGCCGCCGCCGCCGGAGCCGATGTCGTCCTTGTTTCGGGACCCGTTGCGCTGCCCGACCCTTTGGGCGTCAAGACCCTCCATGTCGAAACCGCAGAGGAGATGCTGAAGGAAGTCGAGGCCGCGCTGCCCGCCGATATTTTCATCGGCGTCGCCGCGGTCGCGGATTGGCGGGTGGCGAAGGTGTCCCCCTCAAAGATCAAGAAGGATGCGAAGCAAGCACCATCTCTGACACTTGTCGAAAACCCGGATATTCTGGCGGCGATCGGGCACCAATCGAAAAACCGCCCGGCTCTGGTGGCGGGCTTTGCTGCCGAAAGCGAAAAGCTTGAAGAAAACGCCAGGGCAAAGCTCGCAGCCAAGAATTGCGATATGATTGTCGCGAATGATGTAAGTGAGTCCTCCGGTGTCTTTGGCGGCGAGAGCAACAAAGTGTGCATTTTTACCAAGGCGGGGAAGGAGAGCTTACCCCTAATGAGCAAGCAAGAGGTCGCGGCGCACCTCGTCGCCAAGCTTGCGGCAATGCTCGCGGGAAGCGGCCGGTGACCCCCCGCCCGGCGCCTGTCAGAATTGGTGTGAAGCGCCTGCCGCATGGTGAGGGCTTGCCCCTGCCCGCGTATCAAACCGGGGGAGCGGCCGGAATCGATCTTTTTGCCGCCCTTCCGCAGGAGGCAAAGCTCGTGCTCGAACCTGGCGGCAGACATTTGGTTCCGGCTGGCATTGCCCTTGATATTCCGCAAGGCTACGAGGGCCAAGTGAGACCGAGGTCGGGACTCGCACGCGATCATGGCGTCACCGTCCTGAACGCGCCAGGGACCATCGACTCCGACTATCGCGGTGAGGTAGGAGTTCTGTTGATCAATCTTGGCGATGAACCGTTTGAGATCATCCGGGGGACGCGGATCGCCCAGCTCGTGGTCGCGCCTTGTGCATCGGCGGTTCTTGTCGAGGCGGAAGAATTGAGCGAGACCGCACGGCAATCCAACGGGTTTGGATCGACCGGGCGAATGGCGGGTGAGAGGGGGGCCCGGTGATCCTCCTCTCCCGGCGCGGCCAGCTCGCGCTCGCTGCGGTCATCGACATTGCGATCCATGCGCGGCCGCTTCCCGTCGCTGCGAAGGCACTCGCGGCGCGGCTTGAATTGCCGCCGCGCCACCTTGAGGCTTTACTCCAGGGCCTGGTGCACGCCAATATTTTGAAGGGAGTCCGGGGTCCGCGCGGGGGCTATGAATTGGCACGCGAACGCCGCCGCATCACTGTGGCGGCGGTATTGCGCGCCGTCTCGAATGGCGGTGGAGCCGAATCCAGCGACGCGCCGGACTGCCTCCTTTTGAGGCAGGTGGTTGCCCCGCTCGTCGAGGCGGCGGGAAAAATCTTTCTCGATAAGCTCGAGACGATCACAATCGACGATATTTGCCGCCGCGCCGAAGAGCTAAAGCTTTGCGAGGAGAAGGGTGAAGGGGGCGATTTCACGATCTGAGTGCAGGATTGCCTCAAAAACAGAAGCTTATCCTCTGGCATCGTGAGACTTGCCCACAGCGGTTAGTGCAGGCTCACCATTTGCAGATCCTGCTGGATGGCATTGGCGATGGCGGCGCCACGGGAATCCGTCACGACAATGGGTGTGCCGTCGGCTGCGAGCAGAGCGAAGAGCTGGAGACCGGGCGCTATCGTGGGTGCGGCCGGGACAAGCCGGTTCAGCTCTTCCGAGCGGATCGGCTTCACATAGGCCACGACTCCACTCCCGAGGCCTGCCAGCTGCTCATCGGTCATAATGGGCCGGGGTTCGGAATTATTTGCATTCAGCATCAGAACACCTCCTAAACGGACGATCTTGAGAGATCCGCTCCTGTCGCGAACCACCCGTTGCTTCCGTACCGCTGCCCGTCTCTCTTTACCCCCTCTTAGGGAAAGCCCAGCAGCAATCTTGCTGCCAAATGCACGGCGCCTTCTGGCCTTTGCAGCGAGGACCCTTGCGGCATCCCGCGGATGTTCGCTCTGACCTGCGATATGGAGATTAACGGCGCCTTTTCAAGGAAGTTGCAACAAAAGGCTAGGGGCGGCAGAGTCACCAAAATTTTGCTATTCTGAAAATTTACGGAGTAACCGGAAAGCCCGGCAGAACGCCGGCTTTCCAATGTTTATCTCGCCAATGTTTATCTCGGGTCAGTTCTTGGCTATGAGCGCTTCAGGCGCTCATAGCCTTCTTTCGTCAGACACTACATAAGGCTGATGCATTTCCGCCTTTACGCGGCTTCCTCGATTTCCGGTTCGTCGCTATCGATTTCCTCGGCCTTGCTGCTGCGGCGGGGACCCTTTTGCAATTGGGCTTCGATCAGCTTCAGCGATTCCGTCTCGGTCAATTTTTGCACGACAACGATTTCGCGCATCATGCGATCCAGCGCCGCCTCATAGAGTTGGCGTTCTGAATAGGATTGTTCCGGTTGGGTGTCGGAACGGTAGAGATCGCGCACCACTTCTGCGATGGCAATTAAATCGCCCGAGTTGATCTTGGCTTCATATTCCTGCGCGCGGCGCGACCACATGGTCCGTTTCACGCGAGCCCGGCCTGCCAAAGTGTCGAGTGCCGCCTTGACGGCCGGCGCATCGGAGAGCTTGCGCATTCCCACGCTGGCCACCTTCGGTGTTGGCACCTTGAGAATCATTTTGTCTTTGATGAAGCTGATCACAAAAAGCTCAAGTTTGAACCCGGCGACTTCCTGCTCTTCGACGGCAACGATCTGACCGACGCCGTGCGCCGGGTAAACCACGAATTCACCAGGCTTGAATTGCCGCTGAGAGCTCGCGGCCTTGGCTGGCTTGGGCGCAGGGGAGGCTGGTTTCACGGCGGGCTTGGCTTCGGCCGCAACAGGCGCGGCTGCGGCGGCCGCCTCGGGGGCGGGCGGGGGTGCTTTGGAGACTTGCTCCTTTACCGCCTCTTTTACCGCGGGTTTCCCGCTGAGGGCCAAATCCGCACCTTTCGCGGGTCCGCGTGCCAAGTCCTTGCGTGCCGTACCCTTTGTTTTCGGGTGCGCTGCATTTGTGTCTGCTTGCCCGGCGGCTGCTGTTATTGACATGTTCTTATCGGGTTCCTTGTTCACTGCCATCCGCTCATTTGGTTCTAGAGACAAATTCGAAGAGTTCTGATTTGGCCCGTTCGATGGAGCCGGAGCTGCCTGCCTATGCACTTCAGCAAGTTGCGCCTCGTTTGGTTTGATGGTCAGCGGCGGCATGGGCGCAGCATCCAGAGCGCCTGCGGCCGGTTTTTGCACGGCATGAGCCGCGGGTTGCGCGGCCTTGAGAGCCGCCGGTTTGGGTGCCTTAAGGTCTGCGGCTTTGAGAGCTGGCGCTTTCACGGGCATCGCCTTGCGGGCGGCGGCCTCTTTGATTGTGCTGACGGGTTTTGTTTCCGCGCCCCGCTTGACTGCTGCCGTTCGGGCAGCAGATGGTTTCTTGTGCCCTGTCAGACTAACAGCTCTGCCCTTGGCATGAGCCCCAGCATTCTTAGCAGTGCGTCTTGCCGCGGCAGCAGCCTTATTTCCCGCCTTTGCGGATGTCCGAGTCATGCGCGAGGGAGCAGCCGCCCTGGTTTTAGGTCTTTGCATGGCGGCTTTGCTGGCTGACGTTTTCGCGGCGGCTTTCTTTGTGGATGGTTTCGCGGAAACCTTTGTGGAAACTTTGTTAACAGTCTCCCTCTTGGCTGCGGCTGCCTTGGCTGTAACCGCGCGCGCGGCGGCCGTTTTCCTGGTTTTGGAGTCTGCGGGGTCCGGAGGCCGCTTGGAGACTTTTGCCTTGGGGCTTCGGGCTCCGGGTTTCGCCTGCTTGGTTTCAGACGATTTCATGGTTTTCTTGACAGACGCCATAACCAGCGCGCTCCCTTTTTGCCCCGCTTTGGAGACGGGACCGCTCATCGACGGCGAACAGACACTCCGCCGTTCGGAAACTCTCCAATTCGGCCCTGGAAAGGCTCGAAGCGGTGCTCCTAAACGATGATCATCTGCCTATGACTTGGCCGGACTGACGAAGCGAGGCATTCCCAGCAGAATCGTCATAGACCTTCTTCCCGGAACCCTTTCCGAAGCCCAGGACATCATGACAAGCGCCGCAAATCTTACTCTTTGCTGACTACCAATAATAAGTATGGCACAAAATTGACAAGAAATCAAAGGAATTACTTCCTCCGGACCGGGGAGGACGCAACTTATGGGAAACCCGGCAAATGATCGTGGTTTCTAATGAACCATCAATCTCCTTGCCCCGGATTTGCAGAGAAATAGGCTTCATATTTGCCCGGCTTGCCGTCAAAAGCCTTGGCGTCCGGCGGCGCCTCACGCTTAATTGTTACATTCGGCCATTGCTGGGCAAATTCAAGGTTGAGCTTAAGCCATTTTTCGAGCCCTGGCTCGGTATCCGGCTTGATGGCCTCCGCCGGGCATTCCGGCTCGCATACGCCGCAGTCGATGCATTCGTCCGGATGAATCACGAGCATGTTCTCGCCCTCGTAGAAGCAATCCACGGGGCACACTTCAACGCAATCCATATATTTGCACTTGATGCAGTTTTCGATGACGACGTAGGTCATGACTGGTTTCCTTCACGAGCGAAAGCCATCTCTAAAAGACGGCATGCCCGGAGCCTGTTACGCTGCGAGACCATGACCGTTCCGCGTTCGACCGCTCATGGCCTCCATCTTTCTATCTTGGTGCACGATCTCAGCCCGCAAAGGTTTGCAACTTTTGAGACCACGCGACCGCGCGTGCGAAGGG
>Ga0070737_10001796_pt1 | contig 28609 bp, 30 predicted proteins | sample Coa_R1_10_FD_66438 | JGI IMG/M metagenome (GOLD analysis project Ga0070737, IMG submission 66438) | Surface soil microbial communities from Centralia Pennsylvania, which are recovering from an underground coalmine fire - Coalmine... | ecosystem: Environmental > Terrestrial > Soil > Unclassified... | reverse complement strand
GTGTGCTTCGTTATACTCCATGTTTGTTCTGCCCGCACCCACAAAAATCCTTCCCCTTTAACGGGTGAAGTGTGAATGATTGCCACGTAGTCTGAAGGTATAAACTTCATACCATATGAAAGCTGTAAGGTTTTGAAACACGCATGCTTCATTTTACTCGATATCTGCAAGTAATGTTACTTTGCTTCCCTCCTCACCGCTGGAGGTGGAGTGAGGACGTTCTATTACTCAATCAAGTAACAACACCCGCGGTGGCCGTTGTCACACTTGGGACATCCTTCTCTCATTTCGCAAAAGACACAGAGAAAGCGGCCTCGAAAAGAAAGGACTCGGATTCCTTCTAGGTTGTGCCTGTATCTGCGCTTAAATTAGAGCACATGGTCTCCACACCACAAGACCGTCAATTCAACTTGAACAGCAATATCATTCTTGGCATTAGAGCAAAAAATGATTCTCTCTAGTTGATTGAAGGGAGGTAGGCTCGAGATTGATAATCGCAAGCGAAGAAGAAGGAGTCCAAGAACCTCTTAATGTGGAATCGCCCCGAGAAGAGCTGGACGGAGTTATCACTCGTTCAGAGGCATTCTACACTAGGAGTCATTTCGGCGTCCCCCTCATCGATCCAGCAAGTTGGAGTCTCGTCATCGAGAATGAAACGGGAGACGGCCGATTTGATGTCTCCTCCTTCCGACTGGACGATTTGCGATCGATGCCCCAAAAGACGATAACCGCTGTCCTGGAGTGCGCTGGGAACTCGAGAAGGGCATTCGGAGAGCCGGCTGAAGGCGAAATCCCGTGGGGCGAAGGTGCGGTGGGCAACGCGACTTGGAGCGGAGTTCAACTGTATCGATTGCTAAGCGACAAGTGCGGCCTTTCAGGAAGATCCACTGCGAAGAGCGTGTACTTTGAGGGATTGGATAAGAAGAGAGGTGTTGGTATACCCGACTCCGGCAACGGGCTAAAATTCGTGCGCTATCTGCCAATCGAGAAGGCGCTGGATGAGGATACCATCGTCGCTCTTCAAATGAACGGCGCCCGCCTTTCTTCAGAGCACGGTTTTCCCGCTCGGCTGGTCGTGCCCGGCTGGTATGCGATGGCGTCCGTCAAGTGGCTGAGCCGAATCCGTGTTTCAAGCCAAGCGCATCCATACTCCTACTTTAACGACGTGAAATACGTATTCAAACAGAAGGATCTGAACGGCAACATAGTTTCCGCGCCGCTGACAGAGATCAGGGTGAAATCGATCATCAACTCACCGATTGAAGGCGCAAATCTCTTTCTGAACAAAACAGTTACAATTCGAGGAAAATCTTGGTCGGGCTCCGGAAGGATAACTCGCGTGGAAATAAAGATCGGAAGCGACTCTGAATGGCTGGAAGCAGAAATGGACGACAGGCTAACTTCACAACTCGGCCGTTACGCTTGGACGCCGTGGAAGAAGGAGTGGACACCGGAAAAGGAAGGGAACGTGACGTTGTCCGTAAGGGCGACAGACGAAAGAGGTAACGTTCAACCGGAATTTCCAGTGCAGAACCTCTTACAATACGGATATAACGCGCAGAGCAAGACGATGGTCACAGTCAGGGTCTACTCCCCGTAGAAAAAAGCCCGGCGAACTTGGTGCCGTTGGTCTCCCCTTGAGGGCCTTGTCTCAAGAATTTGGAAACAGCAGATAGAAAGCGTTCGTTAACGTGGGAGATTATAAGATATGTTGCAGTCTCGCTCATGATTGTGACATTTGCTCTTTTGCCGACGACTTTTGAATCCAAGAGCTGGAAATCTAATACACATACCATTCTCGCATTACTCAGGCGGAAATAGACTCCAGCAGATCATGCATTTTGAACGGCTTCACGATCAGTGAAAAGCCTGCTTCCAGTGCTTGCTTTGAGATACCATCGTCCGCAGTTGGAATAATTATTTTGGCATTTGGATTTTGCTCGACAACAATTCTTGCAAGTTCAAATCCATTAATTTCGCCTCCCAACCGATAGTCGATTATCGCGACTCAGATTCCGCAATGTTTCCTTCGATTGAGCTTAGAGGATGATTGTCTAATGACCATGAATCGAATGCCACGCCGTGCCCTGAGTGATTTATACATGGCGCTCGATCGGGATGCAATCAGTACGGTCACATTTGCAGCGATTCAGCATAGACCTGAATTTCTACGTCGAGTCAGCTATTTCATTCGATTCAGGAAAAGGGAGCTGCGTTTGTCCGCTCGCTCGTTGAGACTGTAGCGCTGGTCGTGGAAGTTGAATGGATTTCGGGCACAGTTATCGTTATGATGAATCCGTTTGTCAAAGTCCAATTCCCGTCGCCCGCAGGGGAGTTCGACTTGACCATGAAGTGAAGTGTTACGTTGAACCCGCCACTACTAGAGTAACTATGTTCTATCTCCTGCCCGGAGTTGCTTGTGATCCCAAACGTTCCGTCCCCAAAACTCCAGTTGTACTCCTGTGGGACTAGTGCTCCTGATGCGTTAGTTGTCACCTCAAATCTGTAGTCGCTCGGACTCACGATGCTGAGATTGAACTGCACGGTATCAAGCAAGAGTACGTGGTAGTCGGTGGTCGAGTTTACCTCGTAGCAGTTCATCCGCGAATATTGATAATCGAGGGGGTATGGATTGGGACCTATCTGGCCTCCACTTCCGCTTATGTCGCTACAGTCCAGGCCCACTCCGGTTTCGTTGTTCGAGAGTGTATCAATGGTCAAGGCGTAGAACCCGTACCCGCTGGCCCCTATGAAAGAGACGAAATTGCTCGTAAAGACTTTCCCGAATCTGCCGGGTATGGGGATGGTCGCATTGGAAGCAGTAACCGAACTTGAGGTGGAAGTGGAGCTTTCCGCCTGCATTTGGGTGCGGACGACAAAGTGCGACAAAGCAGTCTGGCCCCACTCGTCCTCGACCACGACGGTGTAAGCACCGGGCGTGAACTTTTCCATCACCCCATTTGTCCAGTATCCACCGACGCTTCTCGATAGCGCTATGGGGCTCGCGGAGCAATGGCTCGGATTGCAGCTTGCTCCGATGATCGATGCCTCGTCGCTCGAGGGCTCAAACGAGTAATACTCCACATTGCCCACGTCGGTGGTGCACTCTACGCCGTATCCTACTCTCGGTGCTTGCGATACGTTGTCTTGCGTGTAATAGCCCTGGATCACGGCGAACGCGATTGGCGCATCCGTAGGACCGCATGGACCGATGATGAGTTGCGGTACTGTCCAGTCGCTAATCGAGGATAGGTTGTTTTCGGTTGCTTGTGTGTTGAAGACCGTCGCGTTGAACGAAATACTATCTCCCAGGTTTATGGTCGATGCGTTGAGGGAAACGCGCAGTTCCAGCCCAGTCACGGATCCGATGAAGGCCGATGAAGCGTTCGCCGTTGTTGTTGTTGTCCTTTGTGCCGCTGGGTTCAGCGCAACATACGTCCCCACCGCCGCGGAGATTATTATCACGACTGTAACGGTTGCGACCGCGAGCGTGCTAAGAGCCCGTCTCAAACGGGCTGACTTGTGGCTCATAAGTTTGATACACCGATGGCAGAAGAAAAAGAACACAGCTCGAATATTTGATGCTAGAGTATAGGTTTAACTTTGACCTTTATAAGGCTCGGGAAGATCCATTGGAGAGTTAATTTCATGCTTGAAATCCACGTGCTTTCGTGAAGAATTAATGAACAAAGCGTAAATTTAGCAATGCTTTAGGAGATCCGTATTCCAGGATTCCAATGAAGCTATCCAGAGTTCCAGCAGTAATGTCACTATTCGTCGGGATAGCATTCGTGAACCTGGGTTTCTGGACTCAGTTCCCCGTTGGTTGCAATTCGAGCGACTTTGTTTGTTTCGCGGATCCGTCCTCGTGGTGGGCGACGTACTGGCCTAATTTCTTCGAGTTAAGCGCGGGTTTTCTCCTGCTTTCTATCGGCGCATTCAGAACAACGTCAGAGCAGCTCTCGCTTCGCTTACCCCTCGGAGCAGCGATGCTACTTTGTGGTTTCATACTATTTCTCCCATCAATCGGAATTGGGGTGAATGTACCGTCTTTCATGAGCGGTTGTTCGGTGAACGGCTGTCGTGAGATGACTGCAGCTGGGTATTGGTCCATGTGGTGGCAGAGTTATCTCGCTCTTGGCCTGAGCATTTCGCTTTTCATAGCTGGTATCTCGCTTATTCTTGCGGAAGGCATTATCAGACGGAGGAGCCAAACAGTGTTGAGGACCACCACGAGCGGGAGGCCAACGCGTAGGAGTCATGCCGTACTTTCATTGAAGCTTCTTGGCTGCTGTCTTGGTATCGTCCTCGGTCTTTTCACGCTATTCATGGGGATGACATACACGCCGTTCCCTCCTTTCTTCTTAGGGATCAGCTACAATCCACCTATCATTTGGAAAGAGGTGTTGTTTGTCTCGCCGTTTTTGCTAGCGATCGGATTTCTACTCACAGGATCAACCATCGAGTCTCGAGACATTTCGGCGCTATCAGCTAACTTGCGCATGGATGCTGAGAGACTCTCACCGAATGCAAGAGGCCAGAATCCCTGATGAATGATTAAAGGAATGAGATGGTGCCTATTCTCCCTCCTTGTGCAAATTACATAACTGTACTAGAATTTAGAATAGGTTGTCAATCTAATAGCTTCAACTACCACCTAACGATTTTTTTCTTCTTGGGAAACGCAAGCCATGCAGGATGTCCCCCTTTGTGAGCTACTGCAAAAGTACGGTAAACGTGCTCGAGCGAAGTCGCGCCCTTAGATCCACGCTGAACGAAACCTATGGTTCTGCTTGGTGAATGCACCACCCTCTGGCTCGTGATATCGATCAGGGTGCATCCCAAAAGAAATTGAGAGAATGCTCCAATCAGACCTTTACCGTTTGAATTCCTAACTTCTTTGCAATTTCCAATTGCGCGAGATCGCAGGATACAAGCTTGCCCTTCTCCACTTCGGCGCAAGCCAAGAACAGGGCGTCGTATATGGTGATGTTGTGTTCCGTAGCTATCTCAAGTGCTCTTTCCATGTAATCTCTCTGGTCCAGCAGCCATAGAGCCTCACTCAAGTTTGACACTATCTTCTTTGCAGATTCGAGTTCGATCTCCTTCCGTCGAATCTTTTTCCACAAAGCATTGGTGGTCTCTTTGATCGCAAGCTCGATGGTGTCAGCGCTAGCCAGGTGGCCTTCGACGGCCATCCAATCAGGTTCCTTGGAAACGTATTTTGTAATTGCAGAAGAATCGATGATCTCAGAGACCAATTCAGAAGAATTTGGATCAGTGGAAATTGTCTCTGTCATGCCGAGTACTCCTTGCGGCGAACCCTTTGGGCGAGGGCCTGACCTCCCTCTCTATCAAGCGGTGAAGTTCCTTCAGCTTCTTCTTACTTTGAGCCCTCCAAGCGAGTTTATCCAAGTAGCTTTTCACAGCGAGCGAAATATCCACGCCGTCTCGTTCCAGTTCTTCCTTGACCTTCTTCCTGATCCTGACGCTTATGACTTCGGACATATTGCATTCTTGTCTTTGTAGACACAATATATACGTTATGTTTACAACTTTGGGCTGAAATCCTGTTCCAAGGATGGATCCCAATTCCAAAGCGTGAAGCTCGGAGATTATTCAACTTCACATGCGGTCTTGTTTCAGATTCTTCAAGATAGTTCGGAGCTTTTGATTTCACTATCATTATTACTTGATTCTTGATATTGAGCAAGGAGGTGGGTTACGAAATAATAAGAGAAATTCACGCGGAGAGAAGAGCAGAGGCAGCGCGTGATGAAAGCTGAAGCCGTCTCGCTCGATACGGAGGTTTTCTACGCTTTATTTCGCAAACGATTCTCAAGGAATGGAGATATGGATTCTGTCTTCAAGGGCGAATTGGAGGGTAATACTTGCGAGCTTAATCTTGCGGAGTATTTCTACAAGGCATGCGAAAATCTGGCCGAGATGTCGCCGGGATAACGCAGAGGTCCATTCGCGACAAGCCGATTCGGGTTCACGTTCCCGATCAGAGACTGAGTCTTGAGGCTGCTTCCCTCAAGTGCAAGTACAGAGGAAGAATTTCGCTCGTTGACGCTTACATTCTTGCTCTTTCGAAAGAAAATAAATGCAGGCTGATCACGACGGATCCTTTGCTCAAAGAGATCAATTTAGTACCGACCACATTGATTTCTGTTCCCAAGGTTGCTACTCGAAAAAAGCGATAGATCTGACCAATCCAGCGATTAACTCTCGGATTGCAAGAATGGCGCTGTCTCTTCAGCAGGTCGTGAAAAGATTAGATTAAATTCATCTTTAAGACTTGATGAGTTTTGAAACTCCGGCTCCCGCCAAGACACCCAGGAACAGTCGAGGCAGTACAGGCAGGACTGTCAAGAGATAGATGGTGAGCAGTTCGCTCATGATCCCGGAGGGGTCACCGAAGAGGTTTGGCATACCCAGCAGCAGTGCAATTCCAAATGCGATCGAAACCACTATTCCGATTGAGATCGGTTTCAACTGCTCAGCCACGCTGTAGATCCGCCCCTTGCCGACGGCCAACGCCCAGAAGGCAAATCCGGGCAGAAATCCGAGGTACGCGGTCCCTGACAGGAGGTAGCCTGCCCGCCCGGCGGTTGCGCTGGAAAGATGTAAAGGAACTGAACGAGCCGATTGTAAAAAGTCCCGCGACAGCTCCGTACCTCAACTTCTGAGAGACTCATCGTCGGAAGCATCATACTTCCATATGAATCCCTTCACTCGGATTTCAACGATTTTCTGACAAAGCAATAAAGTAAATGCCGATATAACAACTCTTCATGAAGAACCAAATTAGTCTTTACATGGCAAAAGATCCTTGGGAAGACATTTGCGGAGAATCAAGCCTAGGCGAGCCTTTCCCATATGTTACACCCCAAGGAAATTATTGCAAAGTATGCTCCAAGACATGAACTCAGACTCATAATCCCGATCTACTCCAATGAAAGGCTTGAGACAGGTTTTCCATTAGTGTTTGCGCATCATCTCACTCCTTTACGGATTGACAACCGAAGTGCTGTCCTGACTAGAGCTGATCTGTTTCAATATCTTTAGCCAATAAGAAGTGAGACAACATTCGTAAATCAAACTACTGCACAGAACATCTACGTCTGCCTTAGCGATGTTCAAACCAAGATTGTGACAATTCACTCTTTTTGATTCAAGTGAATTTTTTATCAAACTGCCACACTGCTTTTATATCTCGTATCGGTCATCGGGCTGACCTATGTTCGTGCTGTGCATTTTGAGCTCGCTTCATTCTGTTCACTTGACAAAGTAATTTTTGTGAAATGGCTCGATAACCATTGCAGCTCTATCGATACATTTTGAGAAGGATAGGCATTGCGATCCTAGTTCTATTTGGTGTAACCCTGCTCACATTTTACTTGTCAAGAGGAGTACCAGGGGTCAATCCGATAACGGCTTATGTTACACCCACGACACCAATAAGCCTCTATCCTCAGATTGCTAGAGAAAACGGCCTTGACCTACCAGTATATCTCCAATACTTCTTTTACATGAAGGACCTTTTGGTAGGAAACTGGGGATATTCAAGATCAATCGGTCTCCCAGTTACAATTGCGATTGAAAATTTCTTTCCGGCAACGCTTGAACTGACAATTGTGGCGATGATCATTGCTGTCGTGATCGGGTTTGCTCTGGGTTTGGTTTCTGCACTGAATAATGGAAAGTGGTCAGATTTTCTCAGCAGAGGGATTTCAATTGAAAGTGTGTCTCTGCCACCTTTTTGGATTGGAATTGTATTTTCGTTATTGTTTTTCTTCATAGGTCAGTATGGCCTTCCAACGCTCCCTCTGGATGGGAGAATAAGCCAAACATTACTCCTGCAAAATCCCGTACAACCCATCACAGGAATGTTTCTGATAGACAGTCTGCTCAGGGGAAACATACCATTTTTCGTCAATGCACTGCTACACATCATCCTGCCAGCCCTCACACTCAGCTTGTTTCCAATGGGTCTCATAGCTCGCACGGTTAGAGCGAGTGTGCTTGATGTATTGTCCCAGGATCACATTGTATTCGCTCTTTCAAAAGGTTTGAGCAGACGAACGCTGATCACTCGGCACGTGATAAAGAATTCCTTGATCGCGGTGCTGACAATTCTTGGGCTGATTTTCGCGGTGCTTTTGAGTGGTTCTGTCCTTGTCGAAACAGTATTTGCGTGGCCCGGAATGGGTCAATGGGCAGCAACTAGCATCACATCCAACGACACCGCGGGGATCATGGGTTTCACAATAGTCAGTGCTTCAATTTTCGTATTCATTAACTTGGTCGTTGATATTGCGTACATCTTCATTGACCCTAGAATAAGGTATTGATTTTTCCATTGAGTCTTCCTTGGTATAGAGCATTTCTGAACTCTATTACTGAAACAAAGTTCAGGCTGTTTGCCTTCTCTTTGCTGATCGGTACGATGATTGTAGCTTTGATTTCTCCACTCGTCATCCCGTCATCCGTCGTCTACCTTGTTCAACCGACGAAATCACTCCTGCCGCCTAGCTATGCACATATTTTTGGAACAGATCTTTATGGCAGAGACCTATTCGGCTTGTGTTTGCTTTCGATTACCGTGGACCTGCAGATAGCTTACTCGGTTACGATTGCAAGTTTTGGAATAGGGATGTTCATAGGGGCCGTGGCAGGTTATGCCAGAAGATCCGCTGACGAGGTTTTGATGAGAATCACTGATGTCTTCCTTTCAATCCCTGCATTCATTCTTGCGATGGCTGTAGCCGTGGCGGTTGGTCACACACTTTTTGATCTTCAGATCGCGTTAGTTGTGGCGATATGGCCAGCATATGCAAGGATAGTTCGCGGACAGGTTCTTTCGGAGAGAAATAAGCTCTACATTGATTCGTTGAAATTGATGAATGTTCCTGCTAGGAAGATATTATTTTCACACATAATGCCCAACATTATATACCCAGTGCTTGCTTTTCTTACTGTCCAGATCGGTGTTACGATTCTCTTCCTATCCGGTTTGACGTTTCTCGGATTTGGTTCTGGTCCCTTTACACCGGAGTTAGGGCGAATTATTTCAGATGGACTGGATAACTTCTTCCAGGCGCCGTGGATAGTGCTGTTCCCAGGATTCGTTTTGAGCATCCTAGTCTTTAGTTTCAATTTGTTTGGCGATGCACTAAGAGACATGTTCGATCCTAGACTGAAGAACATAAGGAGCGTGTAGTTATTTTTTGAAGGCCGCGGAAGAGATTCTGGAGGTAAGAGATTTTTCGCTTGGCCTTGTGATCGGAAAGAAGGCATACAAGGTACTTGATTCGATAAGCTTTGAGCTGCGAAAAGGCGAGATTCTTGCTCTAATTGGAGAAAGCGGAAGTGGAAAAACCCTCGCAGCTCTTTCGATCATAGGTCTCCTGCCTAGGAATGCGCAAGTGCTATCAGGCGAGATACTGTACGAAGGTAAGAACATACTCCAGATGACTGAGAAAGAAAGACGCAAGATCCGAAGAAACGAGATAGCCACGATCTTTCAGGATCCGGTAAATTACCTCAATCCACTCATGAGTATTGGGCAGCAGCTTGCAGAAATCGTACCTACACCTACGAAAGGCAAAGACATAGTGGAGGTGTGCACAAATTCCCTTTCAAAAGCGGGGTTCAAGGAACCCAAGAAGATTTTGCGAAAATATCCACATGAACTCTCTGGTGGAATGTGTCAAAGAGCAATGCTCGCGATGGCGCTTATCAGGTCCCCCAAGATCATCATTGCTGATGAGATCACTACTGCGCTAGATGTGAATACTCAGGCGGCACTTTTGGCACATCTAGGGGAGCTCAAGAAACAATACAACCTTTCACTCCTGATGATTACCCATGATATCGGTCTCGTTGCCAGCAACTGCGATCGTATGGTTGTGATGTACGCAGGTACGGTATTCGAAATTGGATCGGTTAACCAAGTCATGGAAAATCCCATTCAACCGTACACAAAGGCTCTGCTTTCGAGCATCCCGATGATAGGAAGTCAAAAGTTAGAGGCGATTCCCGGTACTGTTCCAAGCATACTTTCCATGCCTGACGGCTGCAGGTTCAATCCGAGATGCAAGTTCGCCGTGGATGTGTGTCGCAAAACAAGACCGCCCATCATAGAAACGCCAGAAAGGGTAGTAGCTTGTCACGTATTCCAACAGGCGAATTAGAGAAATGAGTGAAGTCCCGCTGCTTGAAGTGATGGGGGTCGAGAAATACATCAATGTGATTGGACCCTTGGGGAAGACAAAGGATATTGTAAAGGCAGTCGACGGAGTAAGTTTTACAGTACGAAAAGGAGAGTCCTTCGGAATCGTTGGAGAAACTGGCTCTGGAAAGAGCACACTTGCAAGATTGATTACAAAACTGATCGAGCCAAGTAAAGGCGAGATACGTTACGATGGCAAGTCGATACTGAAACTGCGTGCCGAAGAGCTTCGGCAGTACCGTCGCAAAGTGCAACTTGTCTTCCAAAATCCGTACGGTTCTCTCGACCCCCGGCAAAAAATAGAAAGTTGCATCAGAGAGCCTCTCTTGGTAAACAAGATTCGCCAAGGAGGCGAGGTCAGACCCCGTGTGCTTGAGCTTCTTACACTGGTGGGTCTCGGAGAGCAGCACTTGGAAAGATATCCGCATGAATTGAGCGGAGGGCAGCGCCAGAGGCTTGCGGTTGCGAGAGCGCTTGCGCTAGACCCGGAGACGATCATCTTGGATGAGCCGACTTCGTTCCTGGACGTTTCTATTCAAGCACAGATTTTGGAGTTACTAAATGATCTGCGCAAGAGACTCAACTTGACCTATCTTTTCATATCGCACAATCTGAGCGTGATCTGGTACATGTGTGAAAACGTCACGGTTATGCAGTCTGGCAAGATAATCGAGTCAGGGAATCGTGATGAGATCTTTGGCAATCCGAGATGCGAGTATACGAAGAGCTTGGTTAAATCAATACCAAAGATCGTACACTAGTAAAGAGCTAAGAGCTTTTTCTCATCTCATTGCGAGATCTGCAATCCCCTTGCGCTCCATTAGTTTGTATGGCAAAAGAAGAGATAACTGCACGACTCCAGGAAGCCTAGAGATTTGAACCGAGCCGCTGATCGTCCCTCTGTTCAATACTTCAGCTTTTGAGACACCAAGAAACTTTGAGGCTCTATCAATTGCGTTATCGCTTGCGGCGTTAATTGTTTCGCCGCTTCCAATGAATTGAAGTGGTCGGAGATCGAGCTCTGGGCGAATATTCAATTTTCTTCCCAGCGAGCGAAACGCTGTCTTTTCTTCTGATGAGAATGGCTTGGCTATTTCAGGAAGGTCCTCGATGTTTGGAAATAGTATCGGGCCATCGAGGTTAAGCTTCTTGAACAGCTTCACTCTGACGGTGACCTCGGCCGTAACATCGATGGCGTGCAAAGCCAGTTCTCCGGAACCAATTATCGAATGGGCATCTCCCATGTAGACTCCCCCGCCTTTCACTTTAACAGGACACAGCAGAACAGATCCTGGACGGACATCTTTGCAATCAAGATGACCGTCAGTGCGAACGCTATTCAGCTCTTCCTTGGTAAGAGAATATTCGTGGCCTACGCCAACAAGGCTTGCACCGAAATCGCCTGCGTTGTGAGAGTCAGGAATTGTCTTGGATGGGATTGTACCAATATTACCAACACTTGCCCGAACGCGCACGGGCAGGCCGGTCAGATTGTGAGGTTCGTAGAGGATAATTGGATTTTGCTTGCTTTGCTCCGGCAAGGACGCGTATTTTTTGGCATCAAGCGCGTATTTGTGCGAGAGTTCCTCATCAACTGCAAGTGAAACGCGATGATCCTTGTCAAATGCAACAGTGTATCCTTCTTCAAAGTGAAATGAACTGGCCTCTGCTCCGCAGTTTGCACACTTCACGCATTTCTCTCCAGTTCCCATAACGACGCTCTTCGGCCACTTTGTTCCGCACTTGGGGCATTTCTTGTCAACGAATGGATCTTCTCCAAATGCGAGTCTGCTCAATTGCATGACGCCGGAAGATGCTGCAAGCGAGAGGACATCGACCTGCTCAATGAATATCGCAATGGCATCTCCGATTTCTGCCCCTTCCACTGCAACGGGCTGTGTTACTTCGTGGCCCCCGCGGAAATGAGGTGTGATCATTGGGCCCCAGCATCCAGGCGGAGTAACAGCTTTGATCCTGCTACCACTTTTTAAGGTGGCGAAGAAACCGACGTCCGGTCCGATCAGACCACCAGTGTATTTGTTCACATTGACTGTGTTCAATTCTGAACTTTTGGTAGCGGCTTTCAATAGAAATATCTCGAAGGTGCGGAGAGCTGTTTACCTATAAGTGTGTTCCCGGTGATTTCAAGAGTTGGTTGCTTAGCGATCTTCTCAATGAAATCCTACAGAGCTTAGGGCTTTAGCAGAATCTTTCCGAATTTGTTACCCGACTCGATAATCTCGTGGGCTTCCCTTGCGCGCTCTAACGGCAATTCCTTGTCAATCACGGGGGATATCTTTCCTTCTTGGGAAAGTGAGATCACTTTCTTTAGATCTCCCTTTGAACAGCCGTAGACTCCTCGAATTGTCAACTCCTTATGGTACACTTTCCCTACCTCTGCTTCTGCCTTTGACCCTCCAGTCACGCCCAGCACCACCAATGTTCCTCCTTTGGAAAGCGAATCAATGCTCTTAGACCAAGTGCCTTGGCCGATATGATCGAATGCGATATCCGCTCCTCTGTTGTTGGTCAAAGACATCACCATGGCAGACACATCCTCCGTGCGGTGGTTGATTACATAATCTGAGCCTAACTTTTTGGCATGATCCAATTTTTCAGGTGAGCTTGCAGTGCTGATCACGGTCGCTCCCAGAAGTTTTGCTATTTTTATTGCAGCAGAGCCAACTCCACTCGAGGCACCCCAGACCAGAACTATTTCAGTGCCATTCATGTTGGCCTTTGATACAAGGCCATTCCAAGCAACTCCAAAATTCATTGGAAGACAGGCCGCGATTTCGGAGTGCAGTTCATCAATCTTCAACAGGTTCGAAGCCCGTATCTTCATGAATTCGGCATAACCTCCATCCAGATAGGCCCCAAGCATGTGAGAGTGGTTGCAAATGTTCTGTCGCCCTGAAAGACAATGCAGACAATTCTCATCATTCATTATGTGATAAGCCACCACACGGTCTCCAACCTTTAGGTCTCGGCTCTCGGATGCTAGTTCAACAACCTCGCCAACCACGTCGGTTCCTAGGATATGAGGGACGTAGGTCTTGAATGATCCGAACCTTATTCTGGTATCAAATCTATTGGTCCCGCAATGAATTACTTTGATTAGTGCATCTCCCTTTTCCAGGATTGGACGAGGAACATCCTCGTACTTCAGAACATCAGGAGTGCCATAATCGTGGAAACGAACCGCTTTCAATTTTTTTCTATAGTCTCAAATTTGGGAAAAGGAAAAGAAAAGGGAAGGAAAGAGAGAGATAGAACTGCGAAGTACTTTATCTCACTCAGTACGAATGAACTACCTTACCGTGAGTGGGTAGTGTCCAGCTTAGATTGAAGTAATAAGCTCCAAGGACCTCGACTGGAGCAAGCGGAAGCAACTCTTCATTCGGTGAATCGTGCAGAGTCAATGTGCCTTCTCCTTCCCAAGCATCGCTCACCTGCACATTCTGAACAAGCAACTTCACAATCTGCTTGATATCTGGAATGTCAGGGTCTGGACTGGGAATTACTCGCAAGTGGTAAAAGTCACCCCACTTTGGAACTTGGCTTGGCTCGATCTGGCGCTTTACTTTCATTGAAGCAGTGAAAATTCTATCAGAATGCCTCTCGACCATTCCCTTGATCTGCGTACCCGGACCAATCTTGTCTATTGGCGAAAATTTGGTCATTGTGACCTTTCCAAGTTTCTTTGGAACACCATAGACTTCTCGTCCTCTTATTAGGGCATCCTCTTGGTCGACCCAGTTTACAACGTTATACTGTGCGTTTTGGCCCATGTACCTTGCGGCGAGTCCGATCGCGCCCTCTTGATACTGTGTCCTTTCCGGATTCTCAAACTTTAGGTCTTCATCCACGGGTTGTCTCACTAGTTGGTACACTTTGGCAAACCCAAGAGGCTCTCTCAATTCGAGAGGATTTGGAATATATTTTCTTGCTTCTTCCTCTTTTGGGCGAAACGTGACAATCATTGCACGTCCACCGATCTTTACTGGTACATTATTGTAATCAGCCGCCTTTCCAAGCGGAGTTAGCGGCATCGAATCTCCCTTGAGGTTCAATTTATTGCTCAAAAGTGTTGGTTCCATTCGAGAAAAACCCTGTGTAACCAGACTGGCCGTTTGTATTAAGCCTTCCGAATTTTTTTCGTAAGAAAAGAAGAGAGATGTAATTGCTTGCATTTGATCCGATTATTTTTGATTTGTTAAAATAGTTCGAATCTTGTTTTCGAATACATGAAAAAATCTTCTTCTCGATTTCGACAGATGTTGGAGGGCCCAGATATCATTCTTGTCCCCGGCGCGTTCAATGCTTTTCTTGCAAAACTTGTTGAGAAACAAGGCTTCAAGGCAACTTATGTTTCTGGTTCGGGCACGTCGATGACTCTGATCGGCCGGCCGGATATTGGTCTACTAACGCTTAATGAAATGGTTATGAATGTCAGGTACATTTGCCAGAGTGTGGAAATTCCTGTCATCTGTGACATAGATACTGGCTACGGAAACGCGGTGAATGTAACCAGAACAGTCAGAGAATTCATTGAAGCTGGCGCGTCTGCAGTTCACATTGAAGATCAGGAATTCCCAAAGAAGTGCGGTCACTATCGGGGGAAATCACTTGTTTCAAGAGAGGAAATGATCGGCAAACTGCAGGCAGCTGTCGATACTAGGAACAAATTCGATCCAGATTTTGTGATAATTGCCAGAACAGATGCTCGTGGAGCATCAAATGGAGGCTTTGATGAAGCTGTGTCAAGAGCTCAGGATTATGTGAAAGCTGGTGCTGACATGATCTTTGCAGATGGTCTTGCTTCTGAGGAAGAACTTGCCACACTGCCCAAGAAGGTCAATGTCCCTATACTTGCAAACATGGTCGAGGGTGGATTGACTCCGATACACTCTGCGGATGAACTCCAAGCTCTTGGCTACAAAGTTGCACTCTTTCCCAATTCGATATTGAGGGCACTGCAAAAGACAGCAAGCGATCTGCTGTATGAATTGAAGACAAAGGGAACTACGAAGGGCATTCTCAACAAAATGGTGCTATTTCCAGGACCACATGAACTGGTCGGCTTGGACGAGTACCGCGAGATTGAGCGAAAATATGTTCCAAATGAGATAGTTGCGGCGAGATATTCAAACACCATTGGTGCCTAAGTTGCGCGTCGAAGATTGGATCGGTTCAGGTACTTCCCGACGGGACCACCTTTGACCTTATTGTCTTCATAGACGATGTGCCCGCGCAGAATCGTCGTGGTGATCCATCCGGAAAGATTCAATCCATCAAATGGGCTAAAGTCTTGGGCTGAATGCATGTTATTGTGGTTCACCACTCTCTGCTCGGACAAATCGCAAATAGCTAGGTCCGCATCGTATCCAATTTCAATGTCACCTTTTACACCTTGGAGTCCAAAGTAAGTAGCCGGGTTCTTGGATAGCATCGCTGCGATGCGCTCCAATCCGATCCGCCTTTTGAGATGGCCATGCGTCATTAGAGCAGGAAAGAGTAATTCGGAACTTCCAAACCCGGGTCTTGCAGACCAGATATCAGTATCCTTATACTCAACCTTAGAACAACAATGATCAGACCCGATTGTATCGATTTGGTTGTTTATGATTCCATTCCACAGAGCGCGCGAGTCATTGGAAGATCTGATCGGCGGATAGATTTTCGCTAACGTGTTCCACTTGTTAGAGTCATCAAGTAGCAGATAGTGAGGAGCCGTTTCAACAATTATGTCTAGAAGAGGGTCTGTTGACCTGAGGTCTTCTATCGTCTTTAGACCAAGCGCACTGCTAAGATGTAAGATGTTGATGGGGCAGTTGGTGTGAAGAGAAAGATACGCCGCCTGAAGTATAGCAAACCGCTCGGATTCGGCCGGTCTTGAATTATTCAGTTGTTCTAAGGCTGACTCGATGTGTGATGAACTGCGAACCGTCTCCGAATGTGTTCTGATTATTTCTGGATCCTCGGCGTGAATGCTCAACCGCAGGGAATTTACCTTATTTCTTAACTTTGCAATTTCTTTCATTATGGAATATAGATGACCGAGGTCGTACGGATCGTCGGATAGGAGGTACGTCTTTTCCTCGTGGCCTCCGGAAACAGCTTCGTGTTTTTCAGAACCCCGGAGAAACATGTAGAACTTGAAAGTTGTAACACCATAGTCCTTTACGAGCGAGGGAATTTCGGCAACGTGAACCTGCCTCATCGGTGCAAGGTGGTATCCGTAATCTGAGTAAAAGTTCCCCTCTGAATGTTCTAGAACTCGCGGGAACAGCGAAAGATACGGCTCTGAAGAATCCATGTAGTAGCGGCCCGTTCTGAAGTAGCTCAGAATTGTAGTGACTCCACCAGAAGCTGCGCTCGAGGACTCGCTTTGCGCATCTTCAGGTATCGGCCTATAGATTCCAACGTGAAAATGCGAGTCAATGGCTCCTGGAAAAACGTACTTGCCGCTTACGTCTAACTTGTCTTTGGCTTCTTCCTGGACAAGACCGAGGTGAGTAATCTTTCCGTCTGTTATCCCAATGTCTGTTTTGCGAACAAAACGGTTCGGAAAAACTACGTTACCGTTCTTGAGGATAAGGTCGATCAATTATAATCTTCATCGTTCATCCGGTATCTCAATGTCCAAGAGAGGTGCATACTGCTGCCCCCCAAATTGATCAGAATCTTGTGCTGATGATTGCGGCACTGGTCTTGGCATCGTTATCTTGATCGCCCTGCCTTCGTCAAACCAAGTGATCAAGATGTCAGTGGGAGGCACTTTGTATAATTCTGAGATGACCTGATTGTTGATTGCTTTGAATTTCTTCACCCTATCATAGGTAATATCTCCCTCGAAGATGATGTCAAATATCAAAGTGAAAGGCTTCGAGTTCTTGCTTCTTATCACCTTGGCCAGCTCGCAGAGTCTCGTCATTAGTCGTCGAATCCTACAGATGACTAATATTTGACAAGCTCCATCGGAAACATCTGCTGGAGCTCCTTATGGTCTTCGATTTCTACTACATGGTTCATAGTCCACCGGTATACTGACCCTGCCCTAAGAGGTTGGGGCGAGAATGGAATAGCTATTGGGTTCCCTGACTTCGAGCCGCTCGGAGGATCAAAGTGAGAAAGGAGCTGTCTTGCCCTCATTCCGATGTCATATGAAATCTCCTCGCTACTTGCTACGATTTCAACTAGGACCAAAATCTCATGTGCTTTTGTATCTTTGATTGGCTCAAGAGATCCCATTACTGCGTTCTTCCCGTACACTCGGAAGTATATTGCAAACTCTTCGGGCCTCAGAGGCCTTCCATATAAAGACCTGAGATTTTCTTCAAGCAGAGCTTTGAACGAAGCTAGCCACACATCAACTTGCGAAATTATCTGGGGATCGCGGACTCCTCCAAAGAAAACTGTGCGATACCCTTCCATCCTTGTTCCTTCGAGCTTCACAGTATATGGAGTCGGCTCAAACCTGCTCCCGGTCACTCTTACTTCCCTCTCCGTAAGCTGCTCGTACTTGCAGTCTTTGGTGTGTAGAATGCCCCCCGGAAGATGCATAATATATGGAGAACCTGTTTCGTGCATTGCAAGACTCACGAGTTGTGAAATTGGCAGCTTCATCTTTTCATCTGCGGGTTCGACTACGAAGCTGCCGTCGTAGATTGTTGCGATCATCCCATCGGGCTGGCGGTCTGGACCATCGGTTGTCCCATCGCAGATTATCTGGGCAGCGTGCCACACGGGACCTGGAGCGAAACCTCTTCCAATTGGACCGCTTGCCACGATGGCCGGATCGCTAGATCTTCCGGCGACTACAACATCGGCTCCTTGTTTTAGGGCGTCCATGTAGGGTTCGATCCCCATCACTCCAACAATCCTATTACTGGCATCAATGATTTGGTTATCAATGGGGTAGACTTTGGAGAAGCCCCATGGGTTGAGCGGCTTGATCTTGCCTTGAGAAAGTTTGGATTTTAGAAACTCCTTCCGCTGCTCTGAATGAATGTAAGCAACAGTAGCATGCAAGTTGTTGCTTGCCAGGATTTGTTCTATCGCAACTCGCGTAGACTGGAGATGCGGATCGCCACCTGCGTGTCCAGCGGTCCCGATCAAGAGCGGAATCTTTTGGTCGATTGAAACCTTGAGTAATGTTTCGAGGTCTCTTCTTATTCCCTCCGCGGCATGAGTGGTATTTTCTCCAGAGCCTAAATCGTAAGGACCGCTGTCAGTTCCTCCACAGTCACCACAGATGTAGTCAAGCCCTTTCTTGAGGGCAGCATTCAAAGACCTTTCAGGGAATCCCAGGCCGAGCTTTGGGGTTGGTGAGTAAGCGATGATCCTCTTTGTTGTCATCAGTTCTGGTGTTCTCCATTTTATGCTACGGATCTTGGCAAGTTCATTGCACGTACTCTATTTTTCATGATAATTTTGATACCACCATTTTGCAATGTCAATTCTCCTTGCTATCCAGATATCAGGAAAGGTCTTGATGTGGTTCAAGAAACGATCCAAAGCGCCAATCCTGCCTGGTTTTCCAATTACTCTATTGTGCAAACCAATAGACATCATCCTAGTCTTTGACTTGCCTTCTTCGTAGAGCCATTGGAAAGTGTCGTTGAGGAACTGGAGGAATTGATCTCCTGTCGAGAACCGATTATAGTAAAATTGGAAATCATTCGCATCCATTGTGTATGGGACAATCACCCATGGCTCTCCTTTCACTTTGATTGTATAGGGCGAGTCGTCGGCGTACGAGTCAGAGTCGTATAGAAACCCTTCCTTTTTCAGGATCTCACGAGTGCGAATTGTGGGACCATAGCGAGAGTACCATCCAAGAGGTCTTACTCCACTGACTCGTTCTATAGATATTGCAGCCTTATGTATCGAGTTGGTTTCTTCTTTTCTTGTCATGAGGAACGGTTCTTTCCAGCGATAGCCGTGGCCGCAAATCTCGTGTTTCTTTTCGACGATTTCTCTGGTTGCTTTCTGGTTATTCTCAAGAGCTAGAGCGCTTGCAAAATAGGTTGCCTCGACGTTGTGTTTTTCGAGCAGCTCGATGATTCGCCAAAAGCCAACCCTGCTTCCGTACTCGAAAATAGATTCGATTGCAAGATCGCGTATTGCAGAATTGATCCCTTTTCGAACTTCACCTACTGTCTCAGGAGCTCGATCTCCATCCTGGAGACTTTTCTCGGCGCCTTCTTCAAAATTGATGCAGAAAGAGACAGCTAATCTTGCGTTATTTGGCCACTTTACTCTAGGATAGTCCTTGCCGTAGCCAACAAAATCTCTTTCCATGCTGTGAGGAGCTGGTTTCAGGACCAATATTAGAATCTTGGTTTGATTTTCAGTCGTACAACTGGATTATTTTCGCAATCGTAGGCAGGATCCAGCGAATTGAAAAGTAGTATCCACTTGTCACCTCAAGAGGTTTGACCGCTTCTATCTCCTCATTTTGAGAATCATGGAACTCCAAAGAAGCTTGCCCTTGCCAGACATCTGAAATTTGTACACTGTTCACCGCGAGTTTCAGAAGCTGTTTGATATCTGGAACAGATGGATCCGGACTAGGAATTACGCGTAGAAGATAGAAGACTCCGAAGCTAGGCAGTTCTCTGGGGTCGATCTTGCGCTCTAGCTTTAGGCTAGCAGTGATTACGTTGCAAGAATGTCTTTCGACAATGCTCTTTATAACGGTGCCCTGACCAACTTGCTGTCCGGGCAAGAACCTCGACATTGTAACTTTTGCAAGTTTCTTTGGCATACCATAGACTTCGCGTCCTCGAATGAGAGCTTCCTCTTGCGTTACCCAATTTACTACGTTGTACTGGCCGGGTTCGCCATGAAAAGTGGTCGCAAGAGCCACTATACCTTCACTGTACTGAGTCCTTTCAGGATTAGTTGCGGTTAGATCTTCTTCGACTGATGGCGACCTGACCAGTTCGTAGAATTTGCAAATTCCAACAGAATCTCTGAGCACTAGTGGAGGAGGCAGGAATTTCTTAGCTTCTTCTGCATCAGGACGAAAAGTTATGAACATCGCACGTCCACCTATGTTTACTGGAACGCTTTGGTACGTGCTCCCCTTGCCCATAGGAGTGAGTGGCATACCTGAACCCTTCAGCGGAAGAGTAGTTCTAGTGATAGACTCCTGCAATTGTTGTAATCCCCAAAATCGCAGCCTAGTGGAATCTAATAAAGTGATTCAGCAAAAAAAGGCTCTATGCGAATGCGCTATCCTTGGAGCGTCCACATGGACGCATTGCTACCATGATGCATGAGGCAGTAGCCTCACATGGCCGCTTGAGGAGATCTGTTAAGGTACCTTCCAAGAGGATTACCCTTAACCTTTGCATCGTTGTAAACGATATTCCCTCTCACTATTGTCGTGGTGGCCCACCCTGAAAGCTCAAGCCCATCAAATGGACTGAAATCTTGGGCTGAGTGTAGGTTCTTGTGATCCACAGTTTTCTTTTGCTCGAGATCGCATATGGTAAGGTCCGCATCGTATCCAACTGCGATGTCACCTTTTCGACCTGCTAATCCGTGGTACTTGGCAGGGTTCGATGTGACAAGCTGAATAACGTGTTCGAGCGGAATCTTGCGCACAAGATATCCTTCAGTGATCAAAGATGGCAGCAGAAGTTCAGTTCCTGCAAAGCCAGGTTCAGCAGTCCAGATATCTTCGCCCTTTTGCTCCCGAGTGACACAAGCGTGATCTGATGCAACCGTGTGCACTCTGTATTCTGAGATTCCCTTCCATAGAGCTTCAGAGTCTTTCGAAGTTCTGATTGGAGGGTTCACCTTTCCGAGGACGCCACAATCTGTCTCCTCTGAGAGCATAAGATGGTGAACCGTCACCTCTGTCATCTTGTCCAGATTTGGGTACCTTGAGGACAGTTCTTGAATTGTAGATAGAGCAGTCTCGCTGCTGATGTGTAGAAAATTGACAGGGCAACCAGTTACATTCGCAAGCTCCGCAGCTTGAATTAGGGCAAGTCTCTCCGATGCGGGTGGTCTTGATCTGCTGTAGGCTTCTAGAGGTGAGAGGTCATTGGATTTTTGGTTAAGTTCATCTCGTGTTGCTCGGATCAACTCTGCATCTTCAGCGTGAATGCTTAATCTGGCGCTTTGGGTAGAGGACTTTTTGTTCGATTCTACGATTGCGTTCATGATATTGAGAAGATGACCTAGGTCGTATGGATCGTCGGAGAGGAGGTACTCCTTTTCCACAGCTCCTTTCTTGAATTCGCCCTTTAGGACTAGTCCTCGATAGAACATGTAGTATTTGAAAGTGGTAACTCCATAGTCTGACGCAAGCATTGGTATTTCTTTTACATGAGTCCGAGTTACCGGAGCCAAGTTGTATCCATAGTCCGAATAGAATTTGTCCCTTGACAGCTCAAGGACTTTATTGAAGATCGTCTCATAGGGTCCTGATTGGTTGAGATAGTTTCGTCCGGTTCGAAAGTAACTGAGGATGGTCGTAACTCCTCCAGCGACTGCGCTTGCTGATTCTGAAAGTGCGTCCTGGTCCAGAGGTCGGTATATCCCGACGTGAAAGTGCGAGTCGATGATTCCAGGGAAGATGTGTTTACCTTTTGCATCGAGTGTTTCCTCCGCTTTCAACTCAAGGCGAGTGCCTATCTGAGAGATTTTCCCATTGTCAACGGCAATTTCCGCCCTAATTACGCCTCGGCCGGGGAAAACGACATTCCCGTTTTTTATGAGAAGATCAGCCATTGGGAAAATCACTGGTAAACTTCCAAATAAAATTCGCTTCAATGCGACCTGAGGTGCTTTATCACCTCATCGCTACTGACTACATCTGCGTACTGGCGGTTTAGATCAAACAAGGATACCTCATGGGACAGCTGCACTCTATCGTAGACACAATCGCTCACAACTATAGCTCGGTAGTTGTATGACATTGAATCCACAGTTGTGGCACGAACGCAGTTGCTCGTTGTTCCACCAGTTATTATCAGAGTATCAATTCCCCTGTCAATGAGCAGTGAATTGAGCATTGTTCCGAAAAAAGCACTGGGCCGTTTCTTGACAAGCACTATGTCCCCTAGCTGTGGTGCGATCGAATTGTGTATCTTTGCGCCTTCGCTACCCTCTAGGCACCATCCTTCGATTTCCAAGAATGAGCGTTTTCTTCCATAGACGCCAATATCTGAGCGGTCTCGTTTCAGGATGAATTGAGTGTATATGATCGGGATTCGCTTTTCGCGAGCAACAGACAGAAGCATAGAGATCTTCCGAAGCGCATTGTGTGCAACCTGACCTGCTCCCGAAGGATACTCGATCGTTGGACCTTCTGGCGGTCCTACATTGTAGTTCTGGACATCTATTACAATTAAGGCTGGGCTCTTTCCAAATCCTATTTTCTGACCAAAGCCTGCTGAAGCAAGTCGCGCTCTCTCTTCTTCTGTTATTGCAGCCAATTCTCGTTCTTAGATCCACTCGGGAACTTTGATCTTCATTAATCCTTTGTGTCAAATTGTAGGAGGACATGTAAATTCAATGCGCTTTTTCAATTCAGGATACTGATTTAATAATCTGATTTGCCCTTCTCGCGAATAGAGCACTGGAAAGAGAGTCGGGCACTTGAGTTCAAAGAAAATTTCAATTGAAGAATTTGATTCACTGGTTGAAAAATACAAGAACTGGGGAAGATGGGGCAAGGACGACCAGCTTGGGACTTTGAATTTTATAACTCCGTCAGCTGTAACTAGGGCAAAAAGTGAGATCAACAGTGGACGAACATTTTCTCTTTCAATCCCGCTCAACTCAAACGGGCCTCAAACTGGCGCAATGAAGCGGTTCAATCCGATTCATCTTATGATAAGACACGGCGGAGACGCAGCATTGGCTGGAATGGACAAGCAGATTCATTCAGCTGATGATGTGGTGCTGCTTGCACTTCAATGCGGGACACATTGGGACTCTCTGGCTCATGTCTTCCATCAAGGCCGTCTATACAATGGATACAGCATATCAGAAGTGAATGGAGACGGAGCAAAGAAAAACAGCATTGATCTCGCAAGTGACAAGATAGTTGGGCGCGGCGTACTTCTCGACATTCCGAAACTAAAGGGGAAGAAATGGCTTGATCACAGCGAACCCATTACAGCAATAGATCTTGAACTCGCGGCAGAGAAGGAGAGAGTCGAGATTCGTGAAGGGGACATCGTTCTAGTAAAAACGGGCCAAATGACAATCGCAAAGGAAAATGGAAACTGGGAGCGATTCATGTCAAGAGAAATTCCAGGACTGGCTGTTAGCTGCCTTGAATGGATCTCAGAACACAAGATTGCGGCGGTGGCTGCGGACAACTGGGCCGTTGAGGTGGTTCCATATGAAACCGAGACTATCCTGCTCCCAATTCATATTTTGGGCATAGTCTACATGGGCCTCACACTTGGAGAGTTGTTTGACCTAGATGGGCTCGCTGCGGACTGTGCTCAAGATGCTCGATATTCGTTCTTCCTGTCTGCGCAGCCTCTACCGCTCACTGCTGCGGTAGGCTCACCAGTAAATCCGATTGCGATAAAGTAGGCGCTATTTCTTCATTCGCGCCCAAATATCAATCAGAGTTGCCGAATCCACGAGGTCGTAATCTTTCACTCTGTCCCTGATCAAGTTGAGGATAAAGTTGTGGTATTCTAGTTTCGTAGAAGCAACGCAGTCTTGCACAAGGACTCTGTAAAAGTCCCTGTTTGCAACGCCTGCGGATGTGGTCCACACTACTCCTTGCGTTTCGTTACCACAGAGAATGGTCGACTCTCTTTGGTGAGATCGAAGCAACTGCTCTAGATTCGTTGCGACAAATGGATCCGTGCGGTTGTACTTTACGAAAAAATCTTTGCCGCCTGCATTCAGCTCATCGATTATCTTCTGACCCCAGCTGCCTTCAATGTTGTGATACTCGTATGGTTTGCTAGGGTCCGCACCCAATCCTGTCTTGCTGCGAAGGACTGCAGGCGAGTCGTTGATGAATCCTAGAGCAACGGAGTGTTGAAGGAAGACTACCATCACTCCAGCTGTGCGTGCCGCTTCGACGAGATTCTTGACTTTGGGAATGATGGCCCTGTGCATCGAGATGTCGATGCCTTTCTTTGCATAGTGGCCGTTTGGATGGCACTGGTCGTTCATCATATTGACGACGAGAAGAGCTGCCCTTGAGGGATCGACAAGCTCCTCAAGCTTGTCGTAGTACTTTCTATCTCCAAATTGTTTCATTTCTTGTGTCTAACTCTATGTTGTGATTGCCAAAAAAGAAGGGCAGGACACCCGCACTAAGAGTGCGAGTGCACTGTTATCCCATGCTGACAAAGTAGAACAGCGGGCTCGTCGTTTCGCCCGACAGTGGAATAGACTGGAATGACGTTGTTGTAGCGAAGATGTTGCTGAGCTGAGCTCCCCAGACATACCACGCTTCTTGTGTGATTATTTGGTTGCATTGCTGCACTAGCTGTGCGCGCAGAGTCGCGTTAGTCTCGCTTTTCTCCTGTGCTAGAAGTGAGTTCAGCATGGTGTTGTTCTGTCCCATCCTTGATGCTATTGTACCAGAGATTCCATTTCCGAATGACTGCAGGTTGCTGTCTGGATCTGGAAAGTCACCGCCCCAAAGGATTCTGCCCATCTGCCATGTTCCTGCAAAGTATCCTGACAGATATTCAGGGTTTGAGAGTGGGACGACAGAGATTGTGAATCCGGTGTTGAGCGAGTTTACCGCTGAAGCAAGCAAAGTCAGCATGTCCTGAGATCCTGTTTCTCCAGTCGGGTATTGTGCTGTCACGGTCAGAGGATGGCTGGGGCTATAACCCAATTGCGAGCTTGCTGCGACCAGTAGCTGTTGTGCCTCTGTGAGGTTGAATGGGTACGGATTTGTGAAGCTAGAATTGTACCCAATCATTCCCTTTGGAATTGCCCCAACCATTGGTATTCCAATTCCATTGAGTAAACTCAGGTATGCTGATTGGTTGAATGCGTATTCCATTGCAAGTCGGATGTTCTTGTTTTGGAATGGCTGAACTGTTGCGGTTGTTCCATCTGGGTTCTTTATGTCAAGGTTGAAGGTTATCGCGAAGAACGAGAAAGTTCCATATGGACCCCATACCTTTACTCCGGGATAGTCAGAGATTATGCGACCAGTGTTAGTGAATGCGGATTTGTTCACAAAATCATTGAGGTTTGCAGAGTCTAGCTGGATAATTTGAGCAGCGCCTGATTTGAGATCAAGAGACTCTTTCAAATCATCTGTCACGATGTTGAAGACTAGGTTCTTGATCTTCGGCGGTCCCATGTTGTATGGAGAACCCCAGTAGTTTTGGTTAGCTGAAAGGATGATAGAGCCGGTGCTCGGGTTGTACGAACCTGTGTAAGGTCCTGTTCCTCCACCCATGTGGGTATCCATGTACGTATTCGGCTGTCCGGGTGTAACTCCGCCGTGCGCGTTGACGTAAGCTGGTGAAACTATGGCAGAGAGGAAGACCATGCTGAGGATCAGTGGAAATGATGGATCTGGGGCTACCAGGTTGAATTGCACTTCATAAGGAGAAAGCACTACAACGCCGTTAGCATTCTGATAAGCAGTCACATCAGCCTGAGTCTTGTTTGAAGCAGTGTACTGGGCTGCACCTGCCAATGCACCCTCGTAATAGCCAATTATTCCACTGCTTTGGATGATCTGTCTGTCAATTGAGAATTTGACTGCAGTGGCATTGAACGGAGTGCCATCATCGAATTTGATTCCTTGTCTCAGCGAAAAGTTATACTGGAGGCCACTTGCTGCAACTGTGTAGTTGCTTGCAAGCCATGGCATGATCTTGCCAGTGGTTCCGTTATAGTAGAGCAATGTTTCGTAAATCTGAGTGTCGACTACCTCGCTTGATCCGGTTTTGATTGAGGCAGGATCCAGACTATTAGGTGTGACAGAGATATCCATCGTGACAGAATTTGGAGTGGCACCTGTACCGGTGGAAGAAGATGTTGAATTTGTACTAGATGTACTGGGGCCTGTGCTTGTGGTTAGCGGAGTGGAACTCGTTGTGGTAGTTTGACCAGGAACGGAGGAGGTTGTTGTGGTTAGAGGAGTGGTGTTGGATGTTGGAGATTTGAACAGTGTTAGAGATCCAATGCCAGCTGCGAGTATTATGATGATTACGATTACAATTACTAAAGCAATTCGACTTATGGCAGACGCGTTTCTTGACATTGCAGCCGCGATGATGCTGTTCTTATTTTAACGTTCCTAAAGAATAATCCTTCCAGATCGTTGGAAAAATGTTTCTGGGAAAAAATGAACATGCTTATCAATAACGACGGCGTATTGAGCGCTTCTGATCATAAAGTGGACTGCTTCTGCTTTTTTCGATGATCATTGTTCTTTCCAGATGTACGCCTCCCCAGTTAGGAACCAAGTAAGCAGATTCAAAGTTGAGAATCATCCCTGCTTCCAAAGGAATGTCTGCTGAAGAGCGGATGAAATCATCACGAATTGCAATTGTGTTTTCATTTAATGACCCTGATGAAATTTGGGGATACTCGTGTGTCTCGATCCCAATTCCGTGAGCTAATGTGACTTGTGGCCTTGATAGGTTGAAGCGATCCCATAACGGCAATGTTTCTCTGTAAATGTCACTTGGTTTGGCTCCTGCTCTAGATAAATCCTTAGCTTTTTCCACTATATTTTCCATTGCATTGTAGATGTTGAGTTGTTTTTCACTTGGCTTGCCTACCGATGCGCTGTCGCCGGTATCTGAGCTGTAGCCGTTCAATGATGTAATCACATCAATCCAAATTGGATCGCCTTGTTTTACTGTTGTTTGTGAAGGATTTACCATCTCTCCACCCTGCGCACCTATGCCTAGTAACACGTTTCCAAAGTCAAATTTTGCACCGTAGGAGACGATTGTCTTTGCGTATTCTCTCATGATTTCGGTTCCTTTTGCGCTCGAACGAACTGCTTCGAAAGCGCTGTTCATACCACGCTCGTTGACTATTCCAGCGTTTCGTAGTCTTCGAATCTCTTCCGGACTCTTTACAGCTCTTATGAATCGGAAAAGTTCAGTTGCGTTCTTGGTCTGGATACCTTGTTGCCTCTTTAGAGCTTTGAGAGATTTCATTTCAATATCCGAATAGTCTATACCACATCTTTTTCCTGGGACGAATTCCTTGACCGCGGCAACAAGAGCTTCGTCTGGAGAGTCGAAGCTTTGATCATCTAGCGAGGACCGATCCTGCTTCTTTGGAGAAATTGACAAAGGCTCTCCGTATGCTCGTATCCTATCTGTTAGGGCATTATCCAATTCTGCAATTTTTTGCAGCGAAGCTGGAAGAACGAGAACTGGCTTTTCGCCTCTAGGGAGAATTCCATAAATCTGCAGGTAATTTTCTCCACTTCCAGAAGAAACGTTGTAGAGTTTGTCCTGGATGTGCGAGACAGAAAGAAAGTTCGTAAGGTATGTAGTGTTCTCCCGAGAAGAAGAAATTATGGCATCGAGCTTGAATTTTTCAAGAAATTCATTTGCTCTTTTCTCGTTTAATACTAGCAATTTCTCTAAAGGGGTCCACTCTCCAGTGGGGAATTAAGGAGCACGTTTGTTCGATTTGTGATAAAGAGCGCGTTTCGAATAGATTAGGATCTCACCTCCTCAATTCATTTGGAGTTTTATTCCATCAAGGTCAGCGATACTTGTCAATTTTCTTGATGAAGCTATCGAGCAATTGGTGCAAGGCATATCTTTCTTCAAGCATGAAATCGATAAGGTGATCTTCTTCTGATTTCTCCATCTTGTTCAGTGCCCCGATGGAATTATCCATGAAGGAGAGTGCAAAGCGAATCGCAACCACATTGTTCTCCAAGATCTTTCTTTCAGTCGAGGGCCCGTTTCTGGATATGTTTGGCAGCCAGTCTCTTGTTTCACATTCTGGTTCCTTTATTTCATCTCTTGTTTCAACCTTGAATTTGCTCTTTGCTCTTTCCTGTATTGCAAGTTCATGAAGCTGCTTTACAGTAAGCTTGTTCTTTGTCGCAATCTTTGCAAGTTCGGTTTGAATCTTGGGATCTCCTAGCCATACTAGCTCTTCTGCTTGGCTTGCGGTAAGTTCCTTGCCTACCATTTGAAGAACATTCTCAGGAAGATCGAGGAGCTTCAGGCGGTGGTGTATGTATTCCACGCTCTTCCCAATCTTTTGGGCAAGATTTCTGGCGCTACCCCATTTGCATACGCGTAGATAGTATTGGAAGGAAAGAGCTTCTTCCAACGGATCAAGTGACTGGCGTTGGAGGTTTTCAACAAGAGAGAGCTCAAATGATTCTTTCTCCGTAGCGTCAATAACCTTGCAGGGCAC
>Ga0070737_10001794_pt1 | contig 28655 bp, 19 predicted proteins | sample Coa_R1_10_FD_66438 | JGI IMG/M metagenome (GOLD analysis project Ga0070737, IMG submission 66438) | Surface soil microbial communities from Centralia Pennsylvania, which are recovering from an underground coalmine fire - Coalmine... | ecosystem: Environmental > Terrestrial > Soil > Unclassified... | reverse complement strand
CGATGCCGAGGCCCACCACCCCGCGCGAGCGGACTAAGAACTGCGCGGCCGCGAGCGAAAATCCTGGATAATGCGTGAGCCGGTCGCTTTGCTCGTTACGAAAGTCCTCGGGCGAGCCCCAGCGCGAGTCCCAGCCGGTATAGGCGATTACAACCGCGCCGGAAGGGACTAAGCCGTATCGTTCTTCCCACTGGGCAATGTCCTGCAGAGTGACTTCATAGTCGGGATTGTTCTTCACTGCGGGGCGCACATCGATGATGGCGAGCGGCCGGACCAGGCGCTCGGTGGGAATCTGCTCCACCGTCCACGCGCCCGCAGCAAAATGCGCCGGCGCGTCGAGATGGGTGCCGTAGTGCTCCTGGGTGGTGAAGATGCGCGAGTAGTAACCATCGCGCTCGAAGCTGCCCAGCTCGCTGGCGTGATAGGGCGACTCCGCTGTGCCCTCCCAGTTGGGCGAGCGGCCGTCCAGCGTGTGAGTGAGATCGATGATAGTGCGATAGGTGGGCTCCGTCATACCGGCCTGCTATAGCTCACAATGAATCAGTAAACTGGCGTTACTCGGGGTCAAAGCCCCTGATGTTTGCGTTCGGGCCGTAGATTTTGCCTTTGATATAGGCGCAGGTGCCGGGGGCGATATTGTAGTCCGCCCCGCAGGCGTTCAGCAGGATGCAGTTCAGGTTCGCCGCCGGCGCGGTGGGCATAAAGTCACTCCTTTGGACGTCTATTGCTGAAGAAGGACGCCCGGAAAAACGACTCAAATCTTATCCCACTCGCGCAATTGAGTCCTTTTCTGCAACTGTCACCCGCTGACGTGCGCCATGATCATGGCCACAATCAGTGCAGCGTCGGCGGCGAAGACGGTGCTCACGAAGTTCACCGAATCGTTGCCCATCTTGCCGGCGTTTTCCCAAGTTGCCCCCATAATGCTGTCCACAAACATGCCGCCGATGCCGGCGAAGGCAATGATGAAGCTCCAGCGCCAATCGATGAGGCCGGAGACGGCGCTCACCCAGGAGATGATGCTGGCGGCAACGCAGCCGGCAATCGTGCCCTCCACGCTGATGGCGCCATTGGTGCCGATGGGCACATCGCGAAAGTCGGTGATCAGGTAGGCGCTGCGGGCGGTGGCCTGGCCGATTTCGCTGGAGACGGTGTCGGCTGCGGCTTCCGCCAGCGCGGCCATGGAAGCGACCAGCAGCAGTTCGCTCACCGTGGGAAGCCAGATAGCGGGCAGCAAGCAGACCGTGGCTGCAGCAAGATTGGCCAGCACTTGCGAGGCCCCGCGGCCATGACGGCGCTCGGCCACGCCCAGCCGCTGCTTGCGGCCATATCCCCAGCGAGTGGCGATCACGGTCAACAGGAAAAGCGTCAGCAGCGGTATAAAGCCGCCCAGCCCACAGGTGAGCATCAGAACAAAAGCCACCACGACGCCGGCGATGGCGCCGCCATCCGTGACGGCGCCCATGATGCGGGCCAGCAAGGCGAAGCCGATGGCGATCACCGCTGCGGGTAGCATCCTGGCGTGGACGAGGTTCGTCACAAGTAGTTCAGTATCGCACGGGCGGCAATTGCGCCGGAAAACCCTTGACGAGCGGCGAGGAAGCGCCGGATCATATTAACCCTACGTTTCCCAGGTGTGGGCTCTGGCCGGAAAAGGACAACTTTATGCCATCTTCCGTGTGGTCCGGGTATTTGACGTTTGGCTTGATCTCGATGCCGGTGCGCTTGTTCTCCGGCGCGCGCGGTAATCACATTTCGTTTCACATGCTGCACCGCGACGACAACACGCGCGTCAAGCAGCAGCTCTGGTGTCCGCACGATGAGCGGGTGGTGGAGCGTGACGAGATCGTCAAGGGCTACGAGTATCGCAAGGACGAGTACGTCATCATCGAGCCGGAGGAGATCAAGAAGATCGAGCCCAAGACCGCCAAGGCGATGGAGATCCTGGAGTTCGTCAAGGCGGAGCAGGTCGATCCCATCTACTTCGAGTCGTCGTACTTTGTGACGCCGGAGGAAGCCGGCCGGCGTCCCTATGCGCTGCTGTGCCAGGCGCTGGAGGAAAGCAACTACGTCGGCATCGCCAAGCTCACCATGCACAACCGCGAGTACACCGTTTTTCTGCGCCCCTACAAGGGCAGTATGATGCTCCATACCATGTACTACAAGGACGAAGTGCGCGACCTGGAAGGCTTTGGCCGTCCCGAGGTCGAGTTGAAGGAGGCCGAGGTGAAGGTGGCCCACCAGCTTATCGAGGCGCTGGCCGACGATTTCCAGCCGGAGAAATATCACGACACCTTCGAAGAGAACCTGAAAACGTTGATTAAAGCGCGGCTGGAAGGCGAAGACGTCACGCCAGTGGAGAAGCCGAAGAAGATGGCGCCGGTGGTGGACCTGATGGCGGCCCTGAAGGAAAGCCTGGCGCAGGTGCCCAAGCGGCCGCCGCAACGTGTCGAGGCGGCGCAGCGTGAGTCGGAAGTGAAGGCGATAGCGAAAAGGACGAAGGCCCCGCGGCGCAAGTCCGCGGCGTAGAGTCACTTCCAGATCTCGAACCCCGCAAACCCTTCGGCAAGCTCAGGGCAGGCTCCGGATACTGCGGTTCTGTCAAAATCGAAGCCCCATTTTCTCCGGGGAGCGTTTGGGGCTGTCGCCGTTCTGTTGCGATGGCAAAGGTCACGAGCGCATACCTCTTATTCGCGCTTACCTCGCCTATGCCGCTTCATCACTCGCCGAAGCGAAAGACCACGCCAGTGGACACTCGTAGATTGTTCTGGCTGTTGCTGAAGTGACTGGTGCGCAGCCAATCGAGTTGGGCGGCGCGAATCGCAAATATGCCCTTCACCGGAACGTCGAGTCCACCGCCGACAGCCATGGCGAAGGAGCTGTCGGTTCCCGATCCTCCTACCACCGTGGTGTGAAAACGATCCACACCAAACAACGCGTGGGCAAACGGCGTTACGTGTCCCATGCCGATGCTCACAGTTGGACCAAACAGGAAGGTGTAATCGTTGCTGCTCGCGCTGAACGGTGAGCCGTAGTAGCCGCCGAAATCGGCCGTGGCGCCCAGCCAGCGGCTGAAGTTATAGGTGGCCTGTCCGTTCCAGCCGTTCAAGCCGTAGCGGCCGGCATTGCCCGACGTGCTGCCGTCGAAATACGAATAGCCGCCGAACAGATCAATCTTCCCTGCGCCCTGCTGCGCCTGAGCGGCCAAGCTGCCCAGAACAAGAAGGGCTAGTACTACCGTTAGTTTTCGAATCATTTGTGTACGACTCCTTTCCTAGGGTAGAAGTTCCAACAGAGTCTCATCGGCAATCTACGCGGCAGCATGACAGCCGGATTGACCCCGCAATAGCCGTTCTGTCTGTAGCAAACAATTGGCGAAAGTTTGTTAGAATCGGTTAATGTTGGTGGGGGAGATTCCAGCTTCGCTCACCTGGGCGCATCCGCTGGTTGCCGAGTGGTTCGTCCGCCGCTTCGGTACACCTACTGAGCCGCAGGAACAAGGCTGGCCGGAGATTCTTGCCGGGCGCACCACGCTGATCTCGGCCCCCACGGGATCCGGCAAGACACTCGCAGCTTTCCTCATTTGCATTGACCGGCTGGTGCGCAAGGCGCTCGGCGGCGAGCTGCGCGACGCGACCGAGGTGCTTTACGTCTCCCCGCTAAAAGCCCTGGGCAACGACATCCAGAAAAACCTGGAAGCCCCACTTGGTGAGATTCTGGCGCTGGCTGGCGAGCGCGGCCTGCTGATGCCGGAGATTCGCACCGCGGTCCGCAGCGGCGACACGCTGACGAAGGAACGGCGGGAGATGCTGAAGCGCCCGCCGCACATCCTGGTGACCACGCCGGAATCGTTCTACATACTGCTCACCGCCAACAGCAGTCGCGCCATTCTTCGTCACGTCAAAACAGTCATTGTCGATGAGATTCATGCTGTCGCCGACGACAAGCGCGGTGCGCACCTCTCACTCTCGCTGGAGCGGCTGGACCTGCTGGCGAACCATCCCACGCGCATTGGGCTGTCGGCGACACAGAAGCCGATCGAAGAAGTTGCCCGGTTTCTTACCGGAACGGATCGTCCGGCCCCGGCCGTCGTCAACATCGGCCACCGGCGGCAATTTGATCTCACGGTCGAGGTTCCGCGCTCCGAGCTTGGCCCGGTGGCCAGCAACGAGATGTGGGGCGAGATCTACGACCGCATCGCCGAGTTGGCGCTCAAGCATCGCTCAACGCTGGTCTTTGTCAACACCCGGCGACTGGCCGAGCGCGTGGCGCTGCACCTTGGCGAACGCATTGGCGAAGAGCTGGTGGCGGCGCATCATGGCAGCCTGGCGCGTAAGCTGCGTCTGGCGGCCGAGCGCAAGCTGAAGAACGGCGAGATTCGCCTGCTGGTGGCGACCGCCTCGCTGGAGCTGGGCATCGACATCGGCACGGTCGACCTGGTTTGCCAGATCAATTCGCCGCGCTCGATTGCGGTGGCGCTGCAACGCGTGGGCCGCGCCGGTCACTGGCGCGGAGCGGTGTCGAAGGGGCGACTGTTCGCCACCACGCGGGACGACCTGCTGGAATGTGCGGCCACAGTTCGCGCTGTCCGTCAGGGCGACCTGGATCGCCTGCAGATTCCCCCGGCGCCGCTCGATGTTTTGGCGCAGCAGATCGTCGCCATGTGCAGTTGCGAGGACTGGGATGAGGACGCGCTGTTTGATTGCGTGCGCCGCGCGTATCCCTATCGCGATCTGAAGCGCAACGAGTACAACCGCCTGCTGGAAATGCTCTCGCAGGGAATTGCGGCCAGGCGCGGGCGTTACGGCGCCTACCTGTTTCGCGACCTGGTGAACCAGCGGCTGCGGGCGCGCCGTGGAGCGCGGCTGGCGGCGATCACTAGCGGCGGCGCCATTCCGGAGACGGCGCTGTTTACCGTGCTGGCGCGGCCGGAGGAAGTCGTGGTCGGCACGGTGGACGAGGACTTCGCCGTGGAGAGCAACGCCGGCGACATCATGCTGCTGGGCAACACCTCGTGGCGGATTCACCGCGTCGAATCCAACGCCGGACGGTTGATCGTCGAAGATGCGCATGGCGCCCCTCCGAATGTGCCTTTCTGGCGCGGCGAGGCCCCGGCGCGCACCGACGAACTGTCATGGCACGTGGCAGACTTGCGCGAGCGCATCAGCCAGATGACGCAGAACACGGCGCCGCTGGCGGTGCTGATGAACCCGGAGCTGAATCGTGATTCGAACGAAAAGCAGGTCCCTCACGGGCTAAAGCCCGCTCGTGATGACAATTCTGGTAATTCGCACGCCGTTGCCGAGGACGAAGGGAACTTCGCTCCAGCTCCAGATGGCCCGTCCCGCCTTCGCCTGCGCGGCCTGGAATCCAGTCCCGAAGTCCAAGCCGCCGTTGCCTGGCTGAAGGAGGAATGCGGCTTGGACGACTCCGGCGCCGAACAACTGATCGAATACACCGTTACCGGCCGCGCCGTGCTGGGCGAGGTCCCCACGCAGCAGACCATCATCGCCGAACGCTTCTTCGACGAAGGCGGTGGGATGCAATTGGTCATTCATGCGCCCTTCGGCGGCCGCATCAACAAGGCTTGGGGGCTGGCGCTGCGCAAGCGCTTCTGTCGCTCGTTTAACTTCGAGCTGCAGGCTGCTGCCACCGATAACGGCCTGAACATCGCGCTGGCCGAGCAGCACAGTTTTTCCCTGAGCGATGTTTTTCACTATCTCCAGCCGGAAACCGTGCAGGAGATTCTGGAGCAGGCGGCGCTGGCCTCGCCGATTTTCGCTACTCGCTGGCGCTGGGACGCCAATCGCTCGCTGGCCTTGCTGCGCTTCCAGGGCGGCAAAAAAGTCCCGCCGCAGATTCAGCGCATCCGCAGCGACGATCTGCTGGCTTCGGTTTTTCCCGACGTGGCCGCCTGCCAGGAGAACATCGTCGGCGACATTCGTATTCCCGACCACCCGCTGATCGAGGAAGTGATGAAAGACGTGCTGACGGAGGCGATGGACATCGATGGCCTGCGGCGCGTGCTGGAGGGGATCCGCAGTGGCGCGATTCACTGCCTTGCCGTCGACACGCCCGTGCCTTCACAGTTCTCGCACGAGATCCTGAACGCCAATCCGTATGCCTTCCTCGACGATGCGCCTCTGGAGGAGCGACGGGCGCGCGCGGTCGCGATGCGGCGGATGTTACCGGAAGCGGTACTGAATGAATTCGGCAAGCTCGATCCGCAGGCGATTGCGCGGCTACGGGAGGAAGCGCGGCCGGATGTTCGTGACGCCGACGAGTTGCACGACACCTTGCAGACGCTGGTGGCGCTGCCGGAAGAGATGCCGGATGCGGATTGGCAGCAGGCGATCGCGGGATGGCGGCAATTTGTTCCTGAACTGCTGGAAGGCTGGCGGCTGGTGAGGGCACAAGTTCCGCTTAAGACGAAAACCCTCACTCAACCAACAGAAGCTTGGGTGGGGCAACCGGCTACAACGGGGCTCCCGCAGCATACCTATCAAGAGCGTGGGAAGCGAACATACCTCGTCGCCTCCGAGCGCGCCAAGGCTTTCGCGCTGATTTTTCCTGAAGCGCAGTTTGAAATCGCGCCGCCGGATTTGCCTGCAAACTGCGCTTCTCGTGACGACGCGCTGCTAGCGATGATCACGGGCTGGATGATGCATTCCGGGCCGATCAGCGCAACCGCTCTGGCATATTGGCTGGGGCTCAGCGTCTCCGAGGTCGAGAAGGTGCTGCTGCGGTTGGAAGCCTCGGGAACGATTCTGCGGGGGAATTTCACTGGACAAAACACGGACGAAGAGTGGTGCGAGCGGCGCTTGCTGGCGCGCATTCATCACCTCACGGTAGCTACGCTGCGCAAGCAGGTCGAGCCGGTGACAGCAGCCCAGTTCATGCGCTGGCTCCTGCGCTGGCAGCACATCGCGCCACAATCGCAGCTGAGCGGCGAGCGCGGCCTGCTGCAGATCGTGCGGCAGTTGCAGGGGTTCGAGATCCCCGCCAATGCTTGGGAAAAGCAGGTTCTCGCCCGCCGCGTAAATGACTACGACCCGGCAGCGCTGGACCAGCTTTGCCTAACGGGAGCGGTCGGCTGGGGGCGGCTGTCGCCGCATCCGGCGACATTAGAACAGTTTCCACCCCACGGTGCGAAGGCCGCGCGCGATGAGGACGCCGGATTTAGCAATGCCCGACGACGAGTCGTACCCACCAGCGTTGCGCCTATCACGTTTTTCGTACGCGAAGAGTCGGACTGGATGCAACCCCACGTCAGCAAGCACGAGCAAAGCTCTGAGCGTGTGTTGAGTCCGGCGGCGCAAAGCGTGCTGGAATTTTTGCGCCGGAGGGGCGCGTCGTTTTTCGCCGACATCGTGCGCGGCACCGGCAAGCTCAAGGCGGAGGTCGAGAACGCGCTGTGGGAACTGGTAGCTGCGGGCATGGTGACCGCCGACGGCTTCGACAACCTGCGCTCGCTGATCAATCCCAAGCGACGCTTGGGACAAGGCTCGGGAAAGACCGCGCGGCCGCGACACACGCTAGGGCGATGGTCGCTGCTGTATCCGGTTGAAGGCGCCGATCGAAACAAAGTTGCGGAAGCCACTTGCTGGATGTTGCTGCGGCGCTATGGCGTGGTCTTCCGCGAGCTGCTGGCGCGCGAGTCAAACCTGCCCAAGTGGCGCGAGTTGTTGATGGCGTTTCGCAGGCTGGAGGACCGTGGCGAGGTGCGTGGCGGGCGCTTCGTCAGCGGTTTTCTGGGCGAGCAGTTCGCCTTGCCGGAAGCGATTGAGTCGTTGCGCGCCATGCGCAATGTTCCTGCCGGCGGCGAGGTTGTCACCATCTCCGCTGCCGACCCGCTGAACCTAGTCGGCATTATTGTTCCCGGCGAGCGCGTGGCGGCGATCTCGGGAAAGCATGTCAGCTTCCGCGACGGAGTTGCGCTGGAAGCGGGGGAGCGGACCGTGGAGCAAACTCATCCTCTTCCGGCAATAAACCGACTTTTGTAAGACGATCTCAATTATCTAGGAACATCTGCATAGCATCTTACGTTGTGATAAACTTCTACTATGCAGACAATCTACGCCAACATTAGCTCCAAGGGACAACTAGTGATACCTGCCGACCTTCGGGAGCAGTTGCGGCTCACCGCAGGCACCAGGGTTTCCATCTGCCGGGAAGGCAATACGCTGGTTTTGCGGCCAGTCACCCCGGAGTTTATTGATGGCCTTATCGGCTGCACGAAAGGCGCGGGTGCGGAACGCGAGCGCATGCATCGCGACGACGAGGAGCGATGATCTACGTTCTGGACGCCAGCGCCCTGTTGCGTTTCACCGACCGCGAAGCCGGCTTCGAATACGTCAGGAATTTATTTTACGAAGCCGCCAAAGGTAATCGTCAGATACTACTCAGCGCAGTGAACTGGGGCGAGATTGTCACCGTGCTCTATCGCAAGGACAGCCGGACCGCAGAATCGCTTCTCGCCGACCTTTCTGCGTTGCCGATCACCATCGTACCGGTTGATGCGGCCGCGGCCCTGGCAGCCGGGAAATTCAAGTGGAGCTTCAAGGTGCCCTATGCCGACGCGTTCGCCGGCGCCCTCACCCTGAGTTATTCAACTCCCGGGCGCAGAGCGGAACAGGCCACACTGGTCACGGCCGACTATGATTTCAAGAACGTGCCCAAAGGGACGATCCGCATCGAATACCTTCCGGCCAAATAGAGCGAGGCGCGGAATTTCACTGCATCTGCTTCTTCAGCTCGTGCAGCAGGTTTAGGGCCTCCAGCGGGCTGAGCCGGTCCAGGTCCGTTTCTTTGATGCGATCGACGATCTTTTGCGAGAGCGGGGTAAAGATCGCTAGCTGCATGGGCGCCGGTTCACGGGTTTCCTCGCGCGCCAGATGTTTGACCGCGCTGCGCTCCGCGTCTTCGTGCTCGGACAGCACCTGGCGCGCGCGCTTCACGACTTCGTTGGGCAGGCCGGCCAGCTTGGCGACTTCGATGCCGTAGCTCTTGTCCGCGGCGCCCTCTTCCACCTTGCGCAAAAACACGATCCCGCCGCCGCTTTCTTTCACCGAGACGTGATAGTTTTTCACCCCGCTCAGCCGGTCGGCCAGCTCGGTCAGCTCGTGATAGTGGGTGGCAAAAAGCGTCTTGGCCCGGGTGTTGGCGTGAATGTATTCGATGGCGGCCCAGGCGATGGCCAGTCCGTCATAGGTCGCCGTGCCGCGACCCACTTCATCCAGCAGAATGAGCGAGCGCGGCGTCGCCGTGTTGAGAATGGCCGCAGTCTCGGTCATCTCCACCATGAAAGTCGAGCGGCCACGGGCCAGATTGTCGGCTGCTCCGATGCGGGTGAAGATGCGGTCCACAAGCGAAAGCCGGGCCGAGCGCGCCGGCACGAACGATCCCATCTGCGCCATCAGCACGATCAGCGCGGCCTGGCGAAGGTAGGTTGATTTGCCGCCCATGTTCGGGCCGGTGATGAGCAGGATGGAGTGCGTTGTCTGGTTCAGGTAGAGATCGTTGGGCACGAAGCGGTCGGCGACGCCCGAGATCTCCATCTGCTCGATAACAGGATGGCGGCCTTCGACAATCTCAATATCGCCGGAGTCCTCCACGACTCCATCACGCGCAACAACGGCGCCTGATGGGGGCCCCGGCTCGAGCCTTGGCCGGCAGTAGTTGCGATTGGCGGCCAGCGAAGCGAAAGAGGCCAGCAGGTCGATTTCCGCCACCGCCAGCGCGGTCTGGCGGATGCGGCGCGCCTCGGCGGCGATGGCCGCGCGCAGTTCCGCGAACAGGCGCCGCTCAATCTCGACGATCTTCTCCTGCGCGTCGAGCACTTTCGCCTCGTACTCCTTCAGCTCAGGTGTGGTGAAGCGCTCGGCGTTCACCAACGTCTGCTTCCGCTCGTAGTCGGCAGGAGCGAGGTGCAGATTGGCCTTGGAAATCTCCAGGTAATAGCCGAAGACGGTATTGAATTTCACCTTGAGCGATGCGATGCCGGTTCGCCGGCGCTCGCGCTGCTCGATCTGCGCGATGTACTGCTTGCTGTTGCGGCTAAGGTTGCGCAGCTCGTCGAGGTTCGGATCGACTCCGGCGCGGATCACGCCGCCATCAGCCAAGCTGAGCGGGGGTTCATCTTCCAGGGTTGCCAGAATGCGTTCACGCAAGTCGCTCAGTTCGTCGCACTGTTCGTACAAGCATTGCAGCCGCGGAGGCATTTCGGAGGTCGCGGACTGCGACCGCGAGCTGGAAGTTCTCGGTTCGCAGCCCGAAGCCCCAAGCTGGGACAAGGCCGCCCGTACCGCCGGCAATTTTCCCAGCGATGTGGCCAGAGCTAGAAGATCGCGCGGGTTGGCCGTCTCCAGCGTCACGCGACTGAGGAGCCGCTCGAGATCGAGAACGCCATCCAGCGAGCGCCGCAGATCCTCACGTATCACCAGATTGGAGACCAGGCATTCGACCGCATCCAATCGCTGGTTGATTTCCTGGCAGTCAATCGAGGGCCGCAGCATCCAGGCGCGCAGCAGGCGCTTGCCCATGGGCGTGACGGTGCAATCCAGGCAGCGGAAGAGCGTGGCGTTATCGCCCGCGCCGGCGAAGAGCGGCTCAATCAGCTCCAGATTGCGGACGGTGACTGCGTCCAGCACCAGGCAATTCTGTCGCTCATAAAACCCGATGCGGTCAACATGGTTTAAAGACCCGCGCTGGGTAGTGCGGACGTAATGCAGGATGGCCCCCGCCGCCGTGGCCGCCGCGGCGCGGTTTGCCAGCCCGAACCCCTCCAGTGACAGCACGCCAAAATGATTTTCCACCTGCGGAATGGCGTAGTCGGGCGAGAAGACCCAGTCGTCCAGCGGCGTCTCAGCCCAACTTGCGTTCTCCAGCGATGCGATGCGGGGTGTGGCTGCAGCCGAATTGGGGGAAGCTGGTGACTGATCGAACAGCGGCAGTGACGAAGCAAAGAGCACCTCGCGCGGGCGCGAGACCAGCAGCTCTTCGCGAATGCGGCGCTCGGCATCATTGCCGGTGAACTCGGTGGCGCGAAATTCGCCGGTCGAAAGATCGAGTGCGGCAAAACCGATAGCGTTGCCGGCCCGCGCCACACACGCCAGGAAATTGTTCTCCTCTGAGCCGAGATGCGTGTCCGCTGCCGTTCCCGGCGTCAGCACGCGCGTCACCTCGCGCTTCACCAGCTTTTTAGCCAGCCGCGGGTCTTCCATTTGATCGCAGATCGCGACCTTGAAGCCCTTGCGGATGAGCTTGGCGATGTAGTTTTCTGCCGAATGGTACGGCACGCCGCACATGGGGATGGCGGCGCCTTTCTCTTTGTTGCGAGAGGTCAGCGTGATCTGCAGCTCGCGCGCGGCGACCATCGCATCTTCGAAGAACAGCTCGTAGAAATCGCCCAGGCGGAAGAAGAGCAGCGCGTTGGGATGCTGTTTCTTGATGGCGGCGTATTGCCGCATCAGCGGCGTGGAAGGCTCGGTCATGGCAGGAAACTGCGCGGATTATAGCAGCCGCAGAGGGGACGGAGGCAGCACTTGCGAATTCGCCTTTCGCCTTCTAAAGTCAATGTTTCATGGCAACCATCACTGGCTTCGAATGCAGCAAATGCGGCGAGGAACTTCCTCCGCAAGCAGCTCCCACCATTTGTCCTAAAGACGGCGGCCCGCTGTATGTGCGCTACGATTTCGCCGCGATCAAGGGCGCGGCGACTCGCGATGCGGTCAAAGCCGGTCCCGGCAACATGTGGCGCTACGCGGCGGTATTTCCCGATGCCGTGCCGGTAACGTTGGGCGAAGGGTTCACGCCGCTTCTGCCCAGCCACAAGTATCCCAACCTGTTCCTCAAGGACGAGGGGCTGAATCCCACCGGCTCATTCAAGGCCCGGGGCATGGCTGCGGCGATCACCATGCTGCGGCATGATGGTGTGAAGAAGCTGGCCGCGCCGTCGGCAGGCAATGCCGGAGGCGCGATGGCCATCTATGCCGCGGCTGCCGGTCTGGAGGCCTACGTCTTCATGCCGAAGGACGTGCCGATCGCTAATCGCCTGGAAGTCGAAGCCAGTGGCGCACATCTGACGCTGGTTGATGGACTCATCAGCGATTGTGGCCGCATGGTTGCTGAACGCAAGGACCGAGAAGGCTGGTTCGACCTCTCGACGCTGAAAGAGCCATTTCGCATCGAGGGCAAAAAGACTATGGGCTACGAGGTCGCCGAGCAGATGGGCTGGACGCTGCCCGATGCAATTCTGTACCCCACCGGCGGCGGTGTCGGGCTGATCGGCATGTGGAAAGCGTTCGAAGAGATGGAAGAGCTGGGCTGGATTGAACCAGGCAAACGGCCCAGACCGAAGATGATCTGCGTCCAAGCTGAGGGTTGCGCTCCCATACCCAAAGCCGTCGAGGAAGGTGAGAGCGTCTCCAAGGCGTGGACAGATGCGCACACGCTGGCCGCTGGCCTGCGCGTCCCCAAGGCCTATGGTGACTTCATCATTCTCGACATTGTGCGCAAGAGCGAGGGTACGGCAGTCGCGGTCAGCGATGACGCAATCATGGATGCCGTGAAAGAGATGGCATCGGCGGAGGGGATCTTCCCCGCTCCGGAAGGCGCGGCCGCCCTTGCCGCCTACAAGCAGCTCCTGCAAAGCGGATTTCTGAGCCCAAACGAAAAAGTCGTACTCTTCAATACCGGATCGGGCTACAAGTATCTCGATGTCTTCGCCAATTATTGGGGAGCGGAAACCTTCGGCTCGAGGGGAGAGCTGCCCGCATCGAGAAACATCGGCGGAATCATCGGGCCGTACTAGATGTCGAATTCGCCGGGGAGGAAGGGTTCGGCGCTACCGTTAGCATTTTATATACATAGATGTAGGGCGAGGGAAGAGTACCTTTCACCCCTGAGACTGCCGACAGCGCTCCCGTACTGGGATCGATGGTATACACGAGTACCTGGCCGCCACTCGATGGGGGAGACGTTTGCTCCAGCAAGAACTTACCCTGCGACGCTTCCACTGATCCGAATCCCACGTTACCACCCGATGCAAACGGAGAACCATTGATAGTGGTCAGGTTTCCGTTGCTTGGGTCGACTGTGCCTCCGTAGATGCCGTTCTGCCGGTTGTCTTCGCCCACTCCACTGCTCACATACGCAAACGTGTCGGTGGGATTGAATGCTACCGACTCCGGTTCGCAAAGCGGTGAAAACGAAGTATTGAGCTCCGTGAGAGCTCCGCTGCTGGGGTCAATCGCCCAGATTACGAATCCCCCGCAACTGCCCAGACCCATAGGCCCGATGATCTCATACAGAGCGCGGCCTTGTGGATCAGTGGACAACGCCCCACCCGAAACTCCCGAACTGTAGGAGTGTAGCAGCGCCAGGGATCCGTCGTTCTGGTTGACCGTGTAGATGAACCACGACGGAGCTAAAGGTGATGGCGATAGGGAGTACGCGAAAGTTCCCGGTACGGGGATTACCAGGTTGGACCCGAATTGTACTGCCGAGGAGGAGGATTGGGTCAAGTTTCCGGTGTTCGGGTCAATGGTGTAAGCGATGATGCTTCCACTCTGAGTAACGTACAGATACTTCTGCGCTGGGTCGATTGCCAGCCCTGACTGATTGGTCTGGGGCGGATAGTTAATGGTTTGCAGCGGCGTCAGCGCGCCGGTGGCTGTATCGACACTGTAGCTCTGCAGCGAATAAGTTTGCGAAGCTGAGCCGGGAATCAACGCAAAAACAAACCCCCCGCCGGTCTCCGATGCAACAGCCAAGTCGATGGGCATCGCCGACAGGCTGACCGGCGATCCCGGCACCTGTGACAAGGCGCCGGTATTGCCGTCAATAGAAAAGCCCACCAGATCGTACGGAGGCTGGCCGGGATATCCGGTGGCGAGGTAAGCATAGGAAGGACTCGCGACCGACAACGAAAAGCTGGCGGTATGGCTTAATGTCCCCGATGTACCTTGGGCGGATACATTCGCCACGCTCGGCGTCATGCCTGCTGCCGCCGTCAGCGTAATCGTCTGGTTGGAACCGGGGCTGAGCTGCAGTGGCAAAGCAGGTGAGGTGCTGACTCCATTCGGCAGTCCGCTGAACGAGATCGATACTGATTGACTAAATCCGTTAACCGCCTGCACCGAAACCTGCTGGGATCCGTTGCCTGCTCCGATGGGTACGAAAACTGCCTCAGCCGAGACGGCTAATGTGAAGTCTGCCTGCGGTTGTGGTGGAGCGGGCTGCCCAGAACCTCCACAGCCGGTTAGGGAGAGAATGGCAATTACAAAGGCGCAAAACCACAACCTGCTGGTTTTCATGGGGCCAATCTCGCGAAAAGTATACACCTCTTGCCCGATGCCAACCGGACAATTTCTTGCCCTAGTCAAACTCGGAAATCTCACCAAACGTAGTTCTCAACCTCGCTGTAGTATGTTGGCGTTAGGAGATTCTGCCCGTGCGAGACTTTGACAGCTTGTCGCAGAAGGAAATTCTTGCTCTGGCGATTTCGCTGGAGGAAGAGGACGAACGAATCTATTCCGATTTCGCCGAGAGCCTACGGGAGAACTTTCCCGGCACGGCGCAGGTGTTTGAGGAGATGCGTGAGGAAGAGATCGGGCATCGCCGCCGGCTGATCGAAATCTTCCGGCAGAAATTCGGCGAGCACATTCCGCTCATCCGGCGGCAGGATGTGCGCGGATTCGTGCAGCGCAAACCTATCTGGCTGAATACGCCGCTGCGGCTGGAGCAAATTCGTGCGCAAGTCGGCGCGATGGAGGCCGAGACCCGCCGCTTTTATCAGCACGCTGCCGCCCGCGCGCAGGATGCCAGCATTCGCCAGTTGCTCGACGATCTGGCTGCGGCGGAAACCTATCACGTAGAGCGCGCCGCCGAGTTGGAAAAGGCCGAACTGAAGCCGGAAGTTCGTGAGGAAGAGGAAAAGGCCCGGCGCAGACTATTCGTGTTGCAAATCATACAACCCGGGCTCGCCGGATTGATGGACGGCTCAGTCTCGACCCTGGCGCCCGTGTTCGCGGCAGCCTTTGCCATGCACCAAACACGGGATGCTTTTGCGGTGGGTTTGGCCGCTTCCCTGGGCGCGGGCATCAGCATGGGCTTAGCCGAAGCGCTCTCCGACGACGGCAGCCTGACGGGTCGCGGCACGCCTTGGCTTCGCGGTCTGGTGTGCGGCGCCATGACCGCGCTGGGCGGTATCGGACACACGCTGCCATTTCTGATTCACAACTTCAACCTTGCACTCGGCGTTGCCATTGCTGTGGTGGTGGTGGAACTAGCGACCATCACCTGGGTGCGGCACCGCTTCATGGATACACCGCCGGTCTCGGCCGCAGTGCAGGTCGCTTTGGGCGGAGCGCTGGTGTTCGCCACCGGGATACTCATCGGTAGCTCGTAGGCAGGACCGTCAGATTCAGGCGAACTGGCAACGACAGGATCGCGAGCGGCGTGGGCGGTGAGTTCAAGGCCGCCTGACTTCTCCAGTCATTGCTTGGCCCCGCGACGGCCTAAAACCGGTGTTTCCATAGCTATTGACGTAGATTTTCGCGCTTCACGTTCGCGTGCCTCAGAACAGCCCAAATTTCTTCTTTTTCTTGGGCTTGTCATTCGTCGTATTAACGGCCGCAGTCGTGTAGATAGGCTTGGTCTCGTTAGGGCTGGCGCCGGTATCGATGTAGCCGGGTTTGATATCGATGTATGCCTCCTCGCGCAGCTTGGTGAGGTAGTCGCGCAGGGCGGGCTGCATCTTGGTCACGTAAATCTGCTGCTCAATCTGTTGTTCCACATCTTTCAGCGGAGGCACGCCTCCAGTCTGATGTTCCGTAACCTTCAGGATGACGAATCCCTGGTTGGTGCGAATCGGCTCGGTGTATTGCCCGGCTTGTAGTTTGAATACCTTGTCCTCTAATTCCTTCGACAGCGTGCCGCGCTTAAAGTATTCCAAGTCGCCGCCCAGAGCAGAAGTCGGACCATCGGAGTATTGCTTTGCCAAGTCGGCGAAGTTGCCGCCCTTCTGCAGCATCTCGTAAATCTGGTTGGCCTTGGCCTGCGCCTTGGCGACCACGTCCGGACTCGGCATCTCCGGCAACGCCGTCTGGCCGTTGGCGGTCTTGACCGCGTCGGGGCTCTGGGTGGAGATCAGAATTTCGCTCAGCCGCACCTGCTCCGGACGTTCCATCTCCGTTTTGTGCTGATTGTAGTATTGCTGGATCTCCTGATTGGAAACGGTGATGTGGCCGCCCACTTCCTGCGAAATTACCTTTTGGGTGAGGATATTGTTCTTTAAGTTTTGCTTGAAGTCTTCAAAGGAAACGCCTTGTGCCTCAGCAGCTTTCGCCAGGTCTTCCATAGAGTCCGCGTGCATCTGCTTGCGCAAGTCGTCGAGCCGCTTGACCAGGTCGGTGTCAGCGCTGATGCCTAGATCCTGTGCCTTTTGCAGCAGCAGTTGCTGGTCGATCAGGTCGCGTAGCAAGTCCTTCTCGTGCTCTTTGGCTTGCAGCTCCGCGGTCGCGGTGTCCGGTTGCTGGTGCGCCTCGGCATACAGTTGTTCTCGCGCCTTGCGTAAATCGTCGCGGGTAATAATGCTGTCGTTGATGCGGGCGACGATCTCCTCGACCACTGTGTCATTGCTTGTCGGCTGCACCTGAGCGGTGAGCCAAGACGTGCCGAGAAGTAGGGCCAGAGAAAGCAGGGAGAATCTCTTCATGCAATACCTGATGGGCGGAACTGCCTTTGGGGGCCTTGTCTACTTGGCTCCGGCTCTATTTTATCTTCTATTGCGACGGCGCGCGACCGCAAAAGTCTCGCACCAGTTGCCCATCGCAGGCTTCCTTTGCCGGCGAATTCTTCCTGGCCGCAACGTAGGCCTTTCGGCGCGATTGCCTCCGCCAATTAAGCTTCCATTAAGATTGCACCGGTCATGCTATTGCTCTGTTGCGAGGAAGCTGTGTCCTGGAAAATCACTGCACTTGCCCTTGTCGCGCCGCTGGCGATTTCGAATCTGCAGGCGCAGTTCGCTACACCCCGGCCGGCTGCTGTAATCAACCAGACGCCCATCTCGCTTACCCTAGCGGACGCGATTACCCGTGCCCGGGCCAACAGCCCGCAGTTTCAGGCCGCCCTGGTGCAACTTGGGCTGGCCCGCGAAGACCGCGTGCAGGCCCGCGCCGCACTGCTGCCAGGAGTGGATTACAACAATAGCTACATCTACACCCAGGGCAACGGCACCGCCAGCGGGCGCTTCATCGCCAACAATGGCGTACACGAATACCTCAGCGAGGGCACCGTGCTGCAGACCTTCAGCGCCGGTCAAGTCGCCGATTACCGTCGCTCCTACGCCGCGCAAGCCTTGGCCCGCGCTAAGGCCGAGATCGCCGAGCGCGGTCTAAGGGTCACAGTTGTGCGCGCCTACTATGGAATGGAGGCCGCGCAGGCCAACGTGGCTAGCGCGCAGGCAGCCTATGCCGAAGCGCAGCGCTTCCTCGAGATCACCCGGCAGCTGGAAAAGGGCGGCGAGGTGGCCCACTCCGACGTGATCAAAGCGCAAATTCAAGCCAACGACCAGCAGCGCGCCGTGCAGGAGGCGAAGCTGGCGGCGGAAAACGCTCGCCTGGATCTTTCCGTGCTGGTCTTTCCGAATTTCTTTCAGGATTTCACCCTGGCCGACACGCTGGAGGCTGCGCCAACACTCCCTCCCAAGCCGCAGGTAGAACAGATGGCGGAGCAGAACAATCCCGAGCTGGCGGCAGCGTTTGCTGCGCTCGGCGTCGCCACTCACGAGGTCGCGGTGGCGCGCGCCGGACATCTACCCTCGCTGGTGCTCGGCTATTACTATGGTATCGACGCCAATCGCTTTGCGATATACACCGATACCATTCGCAACCTGGGCTATTCCGCGACGGCAACCTTGAACATCCCGGTGTGGCATTGGGGCGCGATCGAAAGCAAGGTCAAGCAGGCCGAGCTGCAGCAGCAGCAGGCAAAGGTGGAATTGGACGCCGCTCAGCGGCAGGCGATGGCTAATTTCGAGTCCTTCTATTCTGAGGCGGACACCGCGCGCGGCCAGCTTGAACTGTTGCGCAACTCTGCTGATCTGGCTGCGGAAAGCCTGCGGCTCACGACCTTGCGTTACCGCGCTGGTGAGGCCACCGCGCTGGAAGTCGTCGATGCCCAGAATACGCTGACCCAGGCGCGCATTAACTATCGCGCGGGGCAGGCCAGGTATCACGTCGCCATCGCCAACCTGCAAACGCTGACGGGGAGTTTCTGAATGCCGCGCCTTTACCATGCAAGAAAAGCGCATTGCGTCGAAAGTGTCATGCTGAGCGAGCCCGTCCTGGCGTTGCGCGGGCGAGTCCAGAGACCCCTTTTCTTTGGACAATCTCTCCGGTGCGATAGGGGTCCTTCGGCTCCGGCGGCCAAAGAGGGGCCGCCTCCGTCCAGGACGACAAGCGAAAAGAAGAAGAGGATTGCGAATGTAGCGCGCCTCGGTTGCGGGCTGTTGCTCGTATGGCTTGCCTTGTTGCTCACTGCGTGTTCCAAGCAAGAGCAGGAAGCACAGCCGGTCGTGAGCGTGCAAACTGCGTCGGTCGAACGTGGTTCGATCCAGCGAATCATCACCGCCGAAGCCGTGCTCTACCCCCGCGACCAGGCAGCCATTACGCCCAAGGTCGTCGCTCCCATCAAAAAGTTCTATGTGAATCGCGGCAGTCATGTGCACCGCGGTCAATTGCTGGCCGTGCTGGAGAACCGCGATCTCGCCGCCGCCGAACTCGAGAACCAGGGTGCTTACGAGCAGGCGCAAGCCGCCTATGAACTGCAGACAAAGTCTGACTTGCCCCAGCAATGGCAGAAGGCCAAGCTCGATGTGAAGTCCGCGAAAGAAGCTTACAGCGCCGCGCAGAAGGTCTATGACAGTCGCCGTCTGCTGTTCAAGCAAGGTGCGCTGGCGAGAAAAGAATTGGATGCTTCTGCGGTCGCGCTGGTGCAGGCAAGGGCGCAATACGAGATCGCGGAAAAAACCCTGACCGCGCTGGAATCCTCCGGTCGGCGGGACCAGTTGAAGTCGGCCAAAGGGCAGCTCACTTCGGCGCAGGGAAAATATGAAGGCGCCGCGGCGCAGCTCGCCTACAGCGAGATTCGCAGCCCGATCAACGGCGTGGTCACCGACCGCCCCTATTATGCCGGCGAGACCCCCGCGTCAGGCGTGCCGTTGCTGACGGTGATGGACACCTCGTCGGTCATCGCCCGCGCCCACATTCCGCAGAGTGACGCCGCCGCGCTCAAACCGGGTGACGCTGCCACGATCACTACGGCCGAGAAGATTCAGGTTCCCGGCAAGGTGACGCTGGTCAGCCCTGCGCTCGATCCCAACAGCACCACCGTGGAAGTCTGGATTGAGGCCGCCAATCCCGAGGGACGATTGCGCCCTGGCGCGACGGTCAGGGTCGACATGGTGGCGCAAACGGTGAAGAACGCTGTCATCGTCCCGGCAGCGGCAGTGATGAAGACGCCCGAGGGAGAAGACACGGTGCTGATCGTTAGCCAGAACCGTGCTCATCCGGTAGCAGTGGAAACCGGCATTCGCCAGGATGATCGGGTGGAAATCACCAAGGGCCTCAGCGGCGGGGAGACCGTGATCGTCAAGGGCAATTACGGCCTGCCCGACAACACCGAGGTGAAGGTGGTGCCGCCTCCACCGGGCAGCTCCGCACCGGCAGCTGAAAAGGGGAGCGACTGAGGTGCCGACCCTTCTGAAATCCCGCCTCGACCGTTGGCGCGAACGTCGCCGTTCGGAGGAGACTGCAGCCGAAGCTGCGCTTGCCCACTCCTATTGGTTCGGCCGCTATTCCAAGTCGCTGATCTTTTTGATCATCGTCCTGGCGCTGGCGGGAGCGTATCTCGCGTTTACCATTCCCATCGCCGTCTTCCCCTCCACCAATTTTCCCCGCGTAGTCATTGGTGTCGACAATGGGGTGATGCCCATCGACCAGATGATGGTCACCATAACCCGGCCGGTCGAAGAATCGGTTAACAACGTGCCCGGCTTGCGGCTGGTGCGCTCCATCACCAGCCGCGGCTCCGCCGAAGTGGATTTGTTCTTCGACTGGCACGCGGACATGGTGACCACCCTGCAATTGGTGGACGCCGCACTATCACACATCCGCACGCAATTGCCGGCCACGGCCACCATCGACACCCACCGCCTGAACTTCGCCAGCTTCCCCATCCTCGGCTACAGCCTCACCTCCGATACCGTGCCGCAAACGCAACTCTGGACGCTGGCCACCTACGAATTGAAGCCGCGGCTGAACCGCCTCGACGGTGTCGCCACCGTCATCGTGCAAGGTGGGCAGGAGCCGGAGTTCGCCATCACGCCCGATCCCGCCAAGCTGCTGGCGGCCAACGTTACGGTCACCGATATTCTCGACGCGGTACGTCGGACGAACCTGATCGATTCGCCCGGTCTGATGCCCCAGGGGCACCTGCTCTACCTCACCCTGGTTGACGGTCAGGTGAAAGACCCGGCGCAGCTTGGGCAGATCGTCATCAAAACTACGCCCGCCGGAGTTCCTGTTCACATTGCCGATGTGGCCGAGGTATCGCCCAGCGTCAAGCCGGTGTACACCATCGTTACCGCCAACGGCAAACCGGCGGTGCTGCTCAGCATCGATCGCCAGCCCGGCAGCAACACAGTTGCAGTTGCCAATGAAGTACACGCTGAAGTCGCGCGTATCCGTCAATCCTTGCCGCCGGGAATTCAAATCCAGCCTTTCTACGACCAGTCGGAGCTCGTAACCGAATCCATCAAGAGCGTGCGTGACGCCATTCTTATCGGGTTGATCCTGGCGTCAACCATCATGGTGCTGTTTCTCCACGACTGGGGAACATCGGCCGTGGCCGGCTTGGTCATTCCGGTGACAGTACTGGTGACCTTTATCGCGCTGAAGGCGCTGGGCGAAAGCTTCAACCTGATGACGCTGGGCGGGCTGGCCGCGGCCGTGGGACTGGTGATCGACGACGCCATCGTGGTGGTGGAGAACATCGCCCTGCACCGCGACGCCGGCCAGGGCCGCATCGAGGCCATTCACAGCGCGTTGCACGAAATCACTCCGCCGCTGATCGGCTCAACCATCACGCCGATTGTCGTCTTTCTGCCGCTCATCGCCATCACCGGCGTCACCGGGGTTTTCTTTCGCGCCCTGGCCATCACCGTGGGCGCCTCGCTGCTCACCTCGCTGGCGCTCGCCTTGACCTGGACGCCGACCCTCAGCCAGTACTTCATCAAGCAGGACAACAACAGCTCGCCCCCCGCTCCTGAAGCGAGCCAACTGAATGCCTTGCTGGCAGCCGAGGAGGCAACTATCGGCCGCCACTTCCGCCGCGTCATCGACTTTTACGAGCGCTGCCTCCGCTTCGCCCTGAAGCGTCCCCGCTGGATTGTCGTCTTCAGTGTGCTGCTGGTGGTCGTCTCCTACTTCTGCTACAAGGCGCTGGGCAGCGACCTGCTGCCCGCGATGGACGAAGGCGGCTTCGTGCTCGACTACATAACTCCTGCCGGCACCTCGCTGGAAGAGACCAATCGCATGATCAGCCACATCGGGCAACTCATTCGGCAGATTCCCGAGGTGGAGAGCTATTCGCGCCGCACCGGGCTGCAGCTCGGCCTGGCCACGGTCACCGAGGCCAACACCGGTGACATTGCCGTCAAGCTGAAAAAACACCGCAGCCGCGGGGTGGACGAGATCATGGAGCAGTTGCGCAACGAGATTCGGCAGCAGGAGCCGGGAGTGGATGTGGAGTTCACGCAGGTGCTGCAGGACATGATCGGCGATCTCTCCAACGCTCCCGAGCCGATTCAGATCAAACTGTTCTCGCCGGACGCGGCCCTGCTGCGCGAGTGGGCGCCGCGCGTGGCCGATGCCATCAGTCATATTCCCGGCGTGGTCGACATCCTCAACGGAATCGACGACACCATCAGCGGGCCGGCGACCGTCTTTCAGGTGGATCCGACGGTGACAGCACGCGCCGGCTTCACGCCCGAGGAGGTCGCCACCGACGCCAGGGCCATTCTGCAAGGCGAGCCGGCTGCCACTCCGCTCATCGCGCAAGATATCGCCTACACCATTCGCGTGCATTTTCCGCCCGCCAATCGCAGCTCGCTGGCCGCGATGAGCAACACGCTGCTGACCAGCGCCAGCGGACACACTGCGACCCTGGGCACGCTAGCCACGATCACCCAGTTGCCGGGACAAACCGAGATCCGCCGCGAGAACTTGCAGCGCGACGTCTCCGTGACCGCGCGCTTGGAAGGCCGCGATCTGGGCAGCGCCGTTGCCGCCGTCCAGAAGGTCGTCAACGATTTGCATCTGCCGTCCTCCATCCGCGTGGAATACGGCGGGACCTACGCCGAGCAGCAACAATCCTTTCACGACCTGCTGCTGGTGCTGGTGCTCGCGATCATGTTCGTCTTCATCGTCTTGCTGTTCGAATTTCGCACTCTGGCCGCGCCCCTGGCCATCCTCTCCTCGGCAATACTCTCGACCTCGGGCGTTTTCTTCGCGCTGCTCATCACCGGCATCACCTTTAACATTGCGTCCTTCATGGGATTGATCATGGTCATCGGCATCGTGGCCAAGAACGGTATCCTGCTGTTGGACGCCGACCAAAATTTTCGCGCTGCCGGATCGTCGGCCTTCGACGCGATCCTCCAAGCCGGCCGCCGCCGCCTGCGTCCCATCGTGATGACGGCCATGGCTGCGGTCGCCGGCATGTTGCCGTTGGCTCTGGCCTTGGGTGCCGGCTCGCAGATGCTGCAGCCGCTGGCCATCGCCGTCATCGGCGGCATCACCATCTCCATGGTGCTGTCGCTGATCATCACCCCCTCGGTGCATTATTACCTGAGCCGGGAGACCCAAGAATGACCTTGCAACGCGAGGAGCTCGTCCGACGATCGATGCGAAGAGCCGGAGGACGACATTTGTGTTGACCGTAGGCAGCGTCGCGACTACGGAGTGGATTTTTGCGGTGGTACACAACGTCGAAGCGCAGCGAAAGCAGCCGCGCAGCGGCGGATTTGCAGTTGGCCCAGGGCGTAAGCCCTGGGTCAGGTGAAAAAGAGAGGGGAGCCGTGGAGCAGCGACACCGATTGGTTCCGTCAGCCCGCGCTAACGATTTCATGAAGCTGAGCCGCATAGCGGCTGCCCCGCACAAGGAGCCATCCATGAAACGAATTCTCGCTGTGACAATGTTGGCCGTGCTTTGCGCGGCTGTGCCCGCCTTCGCCCAAAAGCAATTCAAAGTCGCCGAGCGCGTCAAGCTCGGCGGCGAAGGCTTCTGGGACTATCTCACCTACGACCCGGGCGCTCATCGCTTGTTCATCACCCGCGGAAGCCATGTCATGGTGGTGGACACCAAAACGCTCAAGGCGACCGATGATATCCCCGGCTTGTCTGCCATCCACGGTGTCGCGCTGGCGCCGAAACTCAATCGTGGATTCATCAGCAACGGCGGCGACAACACCGTCACCATCTTCGATTTGAAGACGCTGAAGAAGATCGGTAACGTGCCTGTCGGCGACCACCCCGATGCCATTCTCTACGAGCCGTTTTCCAATCAGGTCTTCACCTTCAATGCGCGCAGTCACGACTCGACCGTGGTCGATGCGGCCACCGGCAAAGTCGTGGGCACGGTCCCGCTGGGCGGCAAGCCGGAGTTTCCCGCCAGCGATGAAAAAGGCAGGGTATACGTCAACATCGAAGACAAAAGCCAGATCGCCGAAATTGACGTCAAGACCCTGAAGGTGCTGAACACCTGGCCCCTGGCTCCCTGCGAGGAGCCGAGCGCCCTGGCCTTCGACATCAAGCACCATCGTCTCTTCGCCGGCTGTCACAACAAGATGATGGCCGTGGTTGATTCAGATTCCGGCAAAGTTGTGACCACAGCACCGATTGGCGCCGGAGTCGATGCCGGCCGCTTCAATCCCAAAACGCAGCAGGTATTCATGTCCTGCGGTGAAGGTGTGCTGACCATCATCCACGAAGACAGCCCGGACAAGTACACGGTCACGCAGAACTTGACCACCGTGCCCGGCGCTCGCACCATGGCGCTCGACAAAGAACATAACGTCGCTTATCTGGTGACGGCACAGCGGGAAAAACCGAATCCGGCTGCTCCCAAGGCTTGGCCCGCGATGGTGCCGGGCAGCTTCGAGCTGATTGTGGTCAAGCCGGAATAGGGTTTCATATTTAGTTCAGGGTGGAGCGCCGCTTCAGCGGTGCAGTTAGGGAGCTGGACAAGAAATCGGCGTTCGCCGCTGGGGTAACTCCTCGCGGAGCTTATCCCAGCGCCTGACGCCGGGTCTTCCCCATTGGTTCTCGAATTTACGCCTGCAAACCTGCTTCACCCTCTGAAAGTTGTTACAGCAGCCTTGCGAACTTATCTTGTCGCCTTGGCCGGTACCGGCGCTGCCAGTGTCGCCCGCCGCATCCAGAGTAGGCCCCCGAAGATCACCAGGCACAGCGCGATGGCCTGTGTGCCGCTCATCCAGCCGATGAAATTGTTGCCCCGGCCCGGGTCGCCGCGGAAGAACTCGATGAAAAAGCGGCCAACGCCGTAGATGATCATGTAGGTGCCGATGATCTCGCCCTCGAACTTCTTGCGCCGGATGAGCCACACCAAAAACAAACAGTTGGCCAGCTCCAGGACCATCTCGTAAAGCTCAGTCGGGTGCAAGGGGACATTTAACGGGGTGCCGACGATCTTCTGTGCCAGAGGATTGGTAAAAGTTACCGCCCAGGGAACATGGGTGGGACGACCATAACAGCAGCCTGCGGCAAAACAGCCGACGCGGCCGAAGGCGTGTCCCAGCGCCAGGCCCGGCGCGAACACGTCACAGGTGCGCAGGATCGGCATCTGGTTCTTGCGCATGTACCAGATGCACATGACGAGGGCGAGCACGAACCCCCCTGAATACACCCCTCCAGCCTGTAAGGTCGAGAGACTGAAAATTTCCGCAGGATGCGAAGTGTAATAGTCCAGATCAACCAGCACCATGAGGACCTTGGCGCCGAAGATGCCGGAGAGGATCGCGATCAGCCCCAGGTTCCAGAGCTTGTCAGGATCGAGACCCTGCTCACGCCCGAGTTTTGCGATGAGCAGCAGGCCGAAGATCAGGCCCAGTGCCGCCATCAGGCCGTAGGTGGGAAGCGAGAAACTGCCGATGTGAAAGAGACGGGGAAACACGCTCCTATTTTAGACGCAAATTCTGCGTGGGAGTTTCAAGCGGGCACACGGGAGGCGTCTCTTGCCTGCCAAACGGGAATTGCCCAACTAGGGATGCGGGTAACACAAAAGTCATTGCTTCCCGCATACGAGCTTGTTTCAAAAATCTGCTTCGAAAGGCTGCGGCTTCAGCAGTGCTGCTACCGGCCCAGAACCATCCGGGCTTTATCCAGAAAATCAGGATTCGGCCAAAACGCCATTTTTGAAACACGCTCTAACGATTACACTGTGACCATGAAACCTATAATGCTGGTTGTCATGGCCATCCTTGGCTTAAGCGCTCTTGCCGCAGCCGACTCGATTGCGGAGTTCGGTCCCAGCAACCCCTTTTTCGCCCCCAGCACGCTGCCTTTTCAAGCGCCTCCGTTCGATAAGATCAAGGACGAGGATTACCAACCCGCCATGGAAGCTGGAATGGCGCAGCAACTGAAGGAAGTTCAGGCGATTGCCGATAATCCGGCGCCGCCGACTTTTGAAAACACCATCGTTGCCCTGGAAAAGAGCGGTCAGTTGTTACAGCGGGTGGGGCAGGTATTTTTCAATGTGGTCAGCGCAAACAGTGACCCGACGCTGTTGAAAGTCAGGTCTATCGAGGCGCCGAAGCTCTCGGCCCATCAGGACGCCATTTACCTGAACACGAAGTTGTTCGAGCGCATCGCCACCATCTACAAGGAACGCAACTCGCTTAAGCTCGATCCCGAGTCGTTGCGCCTGGTCGAGTGGGACTACAAGGAGTTCGTGCACGCGGGGGCTAACCTCAGCGCGGCGGACAAGGCCAAGCTGAAAACGCTCAACGAAGAGCTGGCAAGCCTCTCCGATCAGTTTGTGACGAAGCTGCTTGCCGCCACCAAGGACGGCGCTTATGTCACCTCGAACCAAGCGGCATTGGCCGGCTTGACCGACGCCCAGATCAGCGCGGCGGCGGAGGCGGCAAAGGGTCGCAAGGTGGATGGCTTTGTCATTCCCTTGCAGAACACTACCCAACAGCCCGATCTTGCGTCTTTGCGCGATCGTTCCACCCGCCAGGCGATTTTCGAGAACTCCTGGAACCGTACGGAACGCGGCGATGCCAATGACACGCGTGACATCATCGCAAAAATTGCGCAGCTTCGGGCGCAAAAGGCCCAGTTGCTGGGCTTCCCCGATTTCGCCGCCTGGAGCATCGAAGACCAGATGGCCAAGACTCCGCAAGCGGCGCTGAAGTTCATGGACGCGCTAGTGACGCCGGCGACGGCCCGGGCGGCCGGCGAAGCCCATGACATTCAGGCGCTCATCGATCAGCAGAAGGGTGGCTTTCAGCTCCAGCCCTGGGATTGGGAGTTCTACGCCGAACAGGTCCGCAAGGCCAAGTACGATCTCGACGAAGACCAGGTCAAGCCTTATTTCGAGCTGAATAATGTCCTGCAAAACGGCGTCTTCTATGCCGCCAACCAGCTCTACGGAATCACCTTCAGGGAGCGCAAAGACCTTCCTGTGTACGACCCTAGCGTGCGGGTTTTTGAGGTGTTCAACGCCGACGGCAGCCCCTTAGCGCTTTTCTATTGTGATTACTTCAAGCGCGACAATAAGCAGGGCGGCGCGTGGATGGACAACTACGTTGGCCAGTCGAAGCTATTGGGCACGAAACCGGTTGTGGTAAATGTCGCCAATTTCGCCCCACCAGCCCCGGGCGAGCCCGCGCTGCTCACCTCTGACGACGTGACGACAATGTTCCACGAATTTGGCCACGCCCTGCACGGCATGTTCGCCGATACCAAATATCCCACTCTTTCCGGCACTTCCACAGCGCGCGATTTCGTCGAGTTCCCTTCCCAGTTCAACGAACACTGGGCCACCTACCCTGCGGTCTTCCAACATTATGCGAAACATTACAAGACCGGAGCGCCGATGCCGGCGGAGCTGGCGGCGAAGATCAAGAAAGCCAACACCTTCAACAAAGGCTACGACATGACTGAACTGCTCGCTGCTGCCGAGCTCGACATGAAGTGGCACATGCTCCCGGCGAGCGCGCCCTTACAGCAGCCCGATACTTTCGAGAAGGAAGCTTTGCAGCAAACTCATTTGTGGATCAGCTATGTGCCACCGCGCTACCGTTCCAGCTATTTCGCCCACATCTGGGGTGGGGGATACGCGGCCGGATACTATGCTTACCTTTGGACCCAAATGCTGGCCGACGACGCTTACCAGGGCTTTGAGGAGCACGGCGGCCTTACGCGCGCCAATGGCGAGCGCTTCCGTCAGATGGTCTTGTCGCGAGGCAACACCGAAGATCTTGAAAAGCTTTACGTCGACTGGCGCGGGGCCAAGCCGAGCGTCGAACCCATGCTGAAGTACCGTGGTTTGCTGCCGGAAGGAGGGTCGAAGTAGCCCAACTGCCTCGGCCGGAGGGGGATCTCGCCGGTCCCGCTGCCACGGCGCTTGGCGGTGACGAGCAAGCCCGCACGAGTGCTGCGTGCTCGCTTCGGCAACTGCTTCGCCTAACGCAGCAGAGCATCGCTTAGGGCAGATTCAATGCGATCCACCTCTTCCCGTATCACGCGTACCGCCTGTTGATTTGCGGGAATGGCAAGAGGCGCGATGGTTTCAACAGCGTGGCGGATTTTGCGACTGCGGTGCCACACCAGGTTCATTCGAACCGAGGTGTCGGTCCGCTCGCGATAAAACTGACCCATCAGTCTGATGGTCAACCAGGCAAAGCCTAAGCCGAACGCGACCTCAATCGGCAGGCGGTCAACTGCGCCATCAAACTGGAGGAACGCAAGCCGATAAACCGCTTCTCCCGCGCCCAGAGCAGCGAAAATAACGCCGATGCCGATGGCCGCCAGAAAGATGCGCTCCGTGCGGCGGAGCCGAACGGGCGAACTTTGAGAGCCGAACTGATGCTGTGAAACCATCATTCCCTCCAAACGGATGATTGTCTGCGAATGTCACCCATTGCGCTGTGACCCAGAGCACAAGATAGGTTTATTGCAGATAAACACTCACATCAGAAATGCTCTACCAGCCGCTGAAAAATTCCCCGCAATAGCGACGCACGCCACTGGTCTTTGGGCCAGTGTCTCTGTGTTTACGAGCCGGCTTTAGCTGGCGTCAAAGTCGTTGCGCCGCACACTTGTTCAGCAGCCGCTAGTGTTTTTTTCCTCCACCGAGGAGGCCGCCGAGTACTCCGCCAAGGCCTCCTTGAGACCCCGCCTTGCCTCCCAGACGCTGATTGATCTGGTTCTCAATGGCGTTCTGTACCAGCGCGCTGGTATCGGGCACAAACCGCGGGTTGGAAGTGGTGCCCTGAATGGCGAAGGGAACACTCTCGCTTCCGGCTTGGGTGCCTATCGCTCCCAGCAGTCCGCCCCCAGTCGTCTGTA
>Ga0070737_10001793_pt1 | contig 28681 bp, 26 predicted proteins | sample Coa_R1_10_FD_66438 | JGI IMG/M metagenome (GOLD analysis project Ga0070737, IMG submission 66438) | Surface soil microbial communities from Centralia Pennsylvania, which are recovering from an underground coalmine fire - Coalmine... | ecosystem: Environmental > Terrestrial > Soil > Unclassified... | reverse complement strand
GCGCTCTGCGAGCGCGTGGCAGCGTTGATGACGGCGGGCGAGCGCCCCGGCTGCGCGTTCGAGCGCCTGCTCGACGAACGCGAGTGGATCCCGGGCGCTGTCGCGCTGCCCGCCACGGAGGTCGATGACGATCTGCCGCCGATCGGTTCCTTGTTGCCGGTCACGATCCTGCGTGCGGCGACACGCGAAACGGTGCCGGCCTGCGTGCTAGAGCGGCGTGGTCCCCTGCTCGAGCTACGCCTGGCCGCGCGCGCAGTCGAAGAGGCGCTGCCCTCAGGGACGCTGGTGCGCATGGACGGACGACGCGGTAAGGACGTGCTCGGCCGTGTCGAACGCGTTTCGGCCGATGGTCGTGCAGTCATCTCGTTGATCGTGCCGCGGCAGCGCGGCGGACACGAACGCCGCCTCGCACCGCGCTATCTGCCGCTTGCACCGGCTTGCGGCTACGCGTTGCTGCCGGGTTGCGAGGCGGCCGCCGCGGTCCGTGTGCGCCTTACGGATATCGGACCAACGGGCTTCGGCTTCATCTCGCCGTACGCCCTCGCGCCGGGCGCGGAGGTCGCTGTGCGGGCGCCGGATCACGAACAGCAAGCCGAAACCGTTCTCGCAGGCCGTGTCGTGTGGGTCAGCGAGGCAGCGGGTGGCTGGCGCGTCGGCGTTGCGAAGCGTCTTTAGTCACGGTTCAGGCCGCATCAGGAGGACGGGGCCGCGTGCTCGCAGGGATATGAACGGTTGGCGCGGGACCTACTCTGGCGGATTCATGCCCAGACCGCCGCCGCTGTCGCGCGCCCGGCGTCGTTGCGGGATCCGTGGGGGAGACGCCGCTGGGGCGGATGGGCACGGTGGAGGATGTCGTGAATGCTGTGCTCTGGCTGGCGAGCGACGCCTCCGCGTACGTCACCGGCCAGAACATCTTCGTCGATGGAGGTCTGGCCACGCGACGGCTGCCAACGCGCGCACAAATGGCGCGCCGCGCAGCAACGCCGAGCACGCCTTAAGGAGCGATCAGACTAGGGCACGTCGGGCGCGTACTCCATCGTGATGTGGCCGGCAGCGCGCAGCGCCTCGATCTCGGCGTCGGAGTAGCCGAGCAGGTCGCGGTAGACGTACTCGTTGTGTTCGCCCAGCATCACCGGCGGCTGGTAGAACTCGACCGGTGTCTCGGGGAACTTCCACATCGGCCCCATATATTCGTGGGTACCAGCGTCGAGTTGCGTCTGCTTTTTGAAGAAGTCGCGTGCCCTGAGGTGCGGATCGTCGAACACGCGCGAGGCTTCGAGCACGGGGGCAGCGGGCACGCCGGCAGCCTGCAAGCGGTGCATCAGATCGTAATCGTCCTGCGTGGCGGTCCACTCGCCGATCAGCCGATCCAGTTCGCGGTAGTTTTGCGCGCGGGCGTCATTGGTAGCGAAGCGCTCTTCGCGCGCCCAGGCTGGTTCGCCCATCACGCGCACCAGCGCCTCCCACTCCTCATCGGTGGTGCAGTGGATGCTGATCCAGCGGTCGAGCATCTCTTCGGCGGTCCCGGGCGACTTCGCCGGATAGACACCGCAGGGGTAGCGGCCGAAGATATCGCGGTTGCCGATCGCCTTCTGGACGATGCCGTTCATGGTGTAGTCGAGGATCGCCTGCGTGAACATCGCCGAGGCGTTCTCGGCCTGGGCGATCTCGATCAGCTGCCCTTCGCCGGTCTTTTCGCGATGCCAGAGCGCCGCCATCACCGCGAACGCGCCCTGCGCGCCAGCCAGGTAATCGCCGGAGTAGATGGCGGTGTTGGCAGAGGGGTCGGCGTCATCGTAGCCGCGCAGCAGCGTGTGGCCCATCACCCCTTCGAGATGGACACCAAGCGCCCGCGCCGTGCTGTAAGGACCGGTGCTGCCGTAGGCTGGCACGCGCACGAAGATGATATCGGGCCGGATCGAGCGCAGCCAGTCGTAGGTAACCCCCAGCTTTTCCATCGTGCCTGTGGCGTTGTTCTCGTACACCACATCCGACTGCGCGATTAACCGCCGCAGCGCCTCGCGGCCCTCCGGCCGGCGGATATCGACGGTGAACGATTTCTTGTTGCGGTACAGGCTGACGAACGTCGGGCTGTAGTTCCAGGGGTGTGGCCCCGGTTCGTTGCGCGGCAACCCGCCCATCCACGCGGTAGCGTTATCAAGCAGGACCTTGGGCGGGCGCGCCATCGGTCCGCGCGTCATCGGTGCGAAGACGAACGGATTCTCAGGCTTGATCACCTCGGCACCCAGGTCAGCGAGGAGCATGGTGGCGAAGGGCCCTGCCCAGACCACGCAGAGGTCGACGATGCGGTACCCTTCGAGTGGTTTGTGGCTGGAGCCCCATGGTCGCGGCCAGATCATGGCTGTCCTCCCTGGATCACGGTGCTGGCGAGCGGTGCGGGAATGCGCATCTCAGCGAGCACCTCGCGCGTATGCTCGCCGAGCAACGGCGCGGGCCGGCGCAGCTGCCAGCCGCCGGCAGACATCTGTAACGGGCGGCCGTGCATCTCGATCTCGCCCATCAGCGGGTGGAGCACCTTCGTCCAGAAGCCGCGATTGCGGAAGTGCTCATCCTCGAAAAGATCCTGCGTCGTGAAAAGCGGCCCGCAGAGCAGACGTGCCCGGCGCGCCTCGGCCCAGATCTCGCGTCGGGTGCGCTCGATGCACCAGAGCATAAACTGCGCGTTCCACTCGTCGATGATCTCGGGGTTGAGCCGGTTGAGCGGATCGGCGTACTTCGGGTCGAGCGCCCATTCCGGGCTGCCGAGCATATCAATCACGCGATCGGGATACAGGTTGGCGTTGGTGAAGTCGACCCAGCCATCGGCGCATGGATAGATCCCCTGCGGCATGCCGCGTCCGGCGCCTGCCTGGCGCAGCGTCTTGCGGCCGCTGAACTGGTAGGCGATCGTCGTGGCGTGGCGCCGGTCGACGCCGCCGAAATGCGTCTCGGCCAGCGAAATATCGACATGCTGGCCAATGCCGAAGCGCTTCGAGGCGAAGAGCGCGCCGGCGCAGGCAACGGCGATCGCCGAGCCAGACTCGAACAGCGCGGCGGTACCTGCCATTTTCACCGGCTCGCGCTCCGTCAGACCCATCGTGTACATCTCGCCCGCGAAGCCGTACAGCACCAGCTCGGTGACTTTGTAGTCGCGATACGGCCCCGTCTGGCCGAAGTTGCTGATCGAGATCAGGGGTAGCGACGGCTTGCGCGCATGCAGCACGTCCCAGCCGATGCCGAGGCGATCCATCACACCCGGACGGAAGCTTTCGACGACGAGATCGGCCTTGTCCGCGAGCGCGAGCAGGGTTTCACGGCCGGCGTCGCTTTTGAGGTCGAGCACGATCGAGCGCTTGTTGCAGTTGAGGTAGAAAAACAAACCGCTACGCTCGCCGGAACCGTCATCCTCGCCTTTGAACGGCGGCAAACGCCGCGCCGGGTCTCCTCCCGGCCGCTCGACCTTGATCACGTTCGCGCCGAAATCTGCCAGCAGCCGCGTGGCGTACGGCCCGGCGATGTAATGAGTCAGGTCCAGCACCGTGATGTCGTCGAAAGCCTGCATCGCGCTCCTCGAGAGGTTAACCGTCTCTCCTGACTCGCCATGCTAGGCGCGCGCCGTCGTGGATGCAACCGCGATGTGCTCTCGTTCGTGTCACGATGTGATAGGTGTGTGGCGGAACGGGCTTGGCGGGCGCCGTGCGCGGGGATAAGCTGGTAGAAGAGGGCGTGTGAGCGCCGGCATATCTTTTGCGATCGCAACGCTACAGTTGCAGGGAGCAGGCACATGGCGATGGAAACGGCTCAGGTCACGCTGACCGATCGGGCAGCGGCGAAGGCGAAGAGCCTGCTGGAGCAACGCGGCATGCCGAATGGGGCGCTGCGCGTGTTCGTGGTGGGTGGCGGTTGTTCAGGTTACCAGTACGGCATGGCGCTGGCGCAGGAGGCCGAGGAAGACGATCTCGTGATCGAAGAGCACGGCGTGCGGCTACTCGTCGATCCCGAGAGCGCCAAGCTTCTTGCCGGCGCCGAGGTCGACTACGTGGAAGACCTGATGAAGTCGGGCTTCCAGATCTTCAACCCGAACGCCGTCAAGAGCTGCGCCTGCGGCTCTAGCTTCCAGACCGCCGATGGTGGCGGCACGCCGCGCCGCTGCTGCTAGAAGCGTCCTCGTTGGATCAGCGCATGGAGAGCCGCCGTCCGGGCGGCTCTCGCGTTATGCGGACGCTTGTGCGACATAACTGCTGGCGCTCGGTTTTCGGGGCGGAGGGCGGCAGCCTCGAAATGACGGATCTTGCAAGGGGAGGAAACCGATGGCCGCACCGCGCTACTACATTGTTGTTACCGGGCCAGAGAACTGGGCGAAGACCGCCGCGCTTGGCTGGTCGATAGTGGGCATGAAGAGCACGCGTCGCAAGCTCGCGCTGGGTTTCCGCCCCGGCGATAAGATCGTCGCGTACTACACCGGCCTGAAGCAGTTCGGCGCGATCCTCAGCGTCGAAAGCGAACCGTTCGAAGATCACACGCGGATCTGGTCGAGTCCGGATAAGCCTGCCGAGGACTACCCCTTCCGCGTACGCACGCGGCCCGATCTGGTACTGCCGCCCGATCGCCTGGTCGATGCGCAGCCGCTGGCCGCGGCTATGCGTTGGACGCAGAAATGGCCGCCGCAGAACTGGACGCTCGCTTTCCAGGGCAACATCCACGAGATTCCCGCCGAGGATTTCGCCCTGATCGAGCAGGCGTTGCAATCGGCGCTGGCAGCTGCCTGACCGAACGATGCGTGGTTGCGTTCGGTGCCGTCCTGCTGCGGCAATGGGCACGGGTGGCTGTCTGGCAGGGATACGGCGTGCGCGCTTCTGCCCCGGAGGAGACGGAAGCGACACCCGTCACGGAGCGCTGCTGTCTTCTCCGCTGCTGGAGCACGGAACTGAGGAGCCTGCCGGCTGTTCCAGACCGTCGCCCTGCCATCCTGGCTCTTTCGGCCGCGGCCTGCGGACGCGGAGGACGAACTCCAGTGATGCGAGCGCTGGCGTAATTCCCGGTGGCCGTCTGGCTCAGCCGATCACGCCGTCCACCGCCAGGCGGGCGATCTCTTCCTCGCTTACGCCCAGCTCCGCGAGGATCTCGAACGTATGCTGGCCGATCGCCGGCGCGACACGCCCCTGCGCGCCGATCTCCGCGCCGTCGATCTTGAACGGCGTATCGAGCGTCTCGAACGGCCCCACTGCAGGATGGTCGATCGTGGTGAACCAGCCCATGGCGCGTGTCTGCTCGTCGGCGATCACCTCGGGCAGCGTGGCGACAGGCGCCCAGATCAGCCCTGCTTCGTCGAAGCGTCGCGCCCAGTAGTCGCGCTCTCGCGTGGCCATGATCGCATCGATCTCGCGCACCAATTCGGCGCTGTGCTCGCGGCGCTTGGCCAGAGAGTCGTAGCGCGGGTCGGTGGCCCATTCCGGACGGCCGATCGCCTGGCAAAAGCGCGGCCAGTAGACGGGGTCGGGTACGGGCATGACCAGCAGGACCCATTTATCGTCGGCGCAGCGGTACGAGTTCCAGATCGGATTGCCAGGCCGCGTGCGGTCGTGGCGGGTGGGCTGCTGCTTCGCTACTAGCGCCGCCGAGAAGTCGCCGCTGATCGTCCACATGCCGGTCGCTTGCAACGTCACCTCGACGCGCTGACCCTCGCCGGTGCGGTCACGCAGACGCAGGGCCGCCAGTACTGCCGCGAGGATGTTGAGCGCTGTCGTGTGGTCGCCTTGCCCACCGCGGCAGAGGGGCGGCGGCGAGGGCGGCTCGCCTAGCAGGCTCATGATGCCCGAGCGCGCCCAGAACGCAGCGTAGTCGAAACCGGGGCGGTTGGCATCGGGACCATGGGTGCCGTAGCCGGTGAAGTGGCAGTAGACGATGCGCGGATTGCGCGCGCGGATCGTTGCGTAGTCGAGTTGATAGCGCGCGCAGCGCTCAGGGATCAGGTTCGTGATCAAGACGTCGGCGCGTTCGGCTAGGCGCTGCACCAGCTCCGGCCCACCAGGCCGGTCGAGGGCGACGGCGATCGATCGCTTGCCGCGGTTGTCCAGCTCGAAGCCGTAGTTGATCGGAAACTCGTACTGGTAGCCCAGCGATTGCAGCTGGAAGCCGCGGTAGATGTCGCCCTCGGGCGGCTCGACCTTGATCACGTCCGCGCCGAGGTCGGCCATCAGCGCAGCACCGCTGGGGACGGCGAGCCAGTTAGCGACTTCGAGGACGCGAATTCCTGCAAGCGGCGCGTTCATCTCTCCTCCCTTCGCGCCGTGATGGCGACACGATCGGAGTGCAGTGTAGCGCGCTGCGTCGTATCCTTCAGCCCTGGCCCTGCGCCGTCGTGGCGCCGATCGTGGTACCGGGCACGATCGGCGCACCGGCCGCCCACGGCCATGTGCCTTCGCCGGGAGCGAAATCGCCTGGTCGCGCGCGCACGATCGCGTCGGCCATCTTCGCCACGCGCGCCATGGCGCGCACGTCGTGCACGCGCACGATATCGGCGCCGTTGGCGATGCTCAGAGCGATGATCGCTGCCGTTCCCTCCAGCCGGTCGTTTGGCGGCAGACCAAGCACCGAGCCGATCAGATGTTTGCGCGAAGCTGCGATCAGGATCGGCTGCTCCAGCGCCGTGAAAGCGCGCAGCTCGCGCAGGATCGTCAGGTCTTCATCGTGCGATTTGCCGAAGGCGATCCCCGGATCGATCACGATCTGCTCGCGCGGAACGCCGAGCGCAACCGCTCTGGCGATGCGGTCGCGAAAGAAAGCGAGGTGCGCGCCGATCAGGTCGTCGTAGTGGGGCGGCGCGTCGGGGCGGCGCTTGGGGCGCTCATAGGTGTAGTTGATGACGAGCGGCACACCGTAGCGGGCGGCAAGCTCGGCCGTGCCGGTGCCGAGCATGAAGCCGCCGATATCGTTGATGAAGCGCGCGCCCGCCTGCAGCGCCGCCTCGACGACGCGCGGCTTGTAGCTATCGATCGAGATCACGGCGTCGGTTTCGTGGGCCAGGCGTTCGATCACCGGTGCCACGCGCGCGATCTCCTCCTCTTCGGTGAGCGCACGCACGTCGGCGCGGGCGGATTCGCCGCCAACGTCGAGGATATCGGCACCCTCATCGACAAAGCGGACGCCCTGGCGCACGGCGGCGTCGAGGTCGTTGAGCAGGCCATCGCCGGAGAATGAATCGCTGGTGACGTTGATGATCCCCATGAGGTACGTGCGGCGGCCGAACTCGAGGACGCGCTCGCCGCAGCGCAGCGGAGCAGGTGGCATCGATCTCTCCCGAACGGTGGTAAGGCTCTGGTCATGCCGCGATCAGCGTACCAGGCCAAACAGCTCCTGCTTGTGGGCGCGCACCTGCCAGAGGTGTTCGAGGTCGTGCATGTGCAGCTCGCGGGCGATCTGCAGCAGAGTCAGCGGGCCGCGGTAGGGGTGTTCGCCAGCGCGCTGCCAGTCGGGATCGTCGAGCATGTACAGTTCGTGGATGAGCCGCTGGCGCAGCGAGGCGTAGCCGTAGATGGCGCGTTCCAGGTCGATGGTTCGCGCCTCATCTCCCTCGGGTGCCTCGCCGAGCGGCTCGGGTGTCAGCCGGGCGGAGCCGCGCCGCTGCTGGACGATCGCGAGGATGTTGCGCACGGCGATCGTTTCGCTGGCGTGCACATGCGCGGCGATCTGGGCGAAGCTCCATTCGCCGGGCGGCGCGCGGTGAGCATCGCGCGGTCGGATCGCGTCCAGCTCCTCGAGCAGTTCTCCTGCGGCCTCGCGCAGGGCTTTGATCAGGAAGGCGTGCGATTGCGGCTCTCGGGGTAGTTCGCGCATGCTCCCGCCCATCGTGCGCGGCCCCGGCTGCCCGTCAGGTCATGGCGGGCGGCTGGCTGGGCCAGGGAGGCCGCCGCCCTGGCCGCAGCGCCGGGCGCGCCTCCCACCAATCGTCGCGCTGCCAGCGGCGAGCCTTGCCGCCGTTCCAGCTGCGCTGCACGCAGGACTTCAGCTTGCGACATTGCAGACAGTGCTTCAGTGCGTAGGCCACGCTCTGCTCGTTGTGGTGCCCGAAGCAGCGGGCAAGGTCGCGCTCGCCAGGGTCCCGCAAGGGCATTATACCCCTCCTTGCGCCGGTCTCTCCGGCGCTGCCGTTCATCCGCCGGCAGTGGCGTGTAAGCCGTCAACGCACTATGGTCGCTATTTCAGCACGGCTGTCACTTCCTCGCAAGTAGCACGTTAGAGTATTGTGCTCGACGCAGCCTCTGGCAAAGCGCAGCAGGATCGCACATGATATCTGCGCCCGGCACTATGGCAGCAGCGTCGGGCGCGAGGGATAGCGATGACGGGCGATCTGCTGTCCGGTGCGGCGGCGATCTGCGTTCTCGTCGGCGTGATCGCCGCGATCTACTACATTGCGACCGGAACCTCTCCCTGGCCGCTCTTCATTCTGGCCGAGCTGCCCGGCGCTGGTTTCGGCTTCGTGCTGCTGGCGCTGACCTCACCGCGGCGGGGTCGGTGAACGTGCCGCTGGCGAACGATGCGGCGGAGGCGGCGCTTACAGAGTGGCGTTTCTGCCCGCACTGCGCTGCGCCGCTGGTCGCTATCGAACGTGGCGGGCGCCCACGCCCTGCTTGTCGCACCTGTAGTTTCGTACTGTGGCGCAACCCTGTGGTAGGGGTGGCCGTGGTGGTGTTGCGCAACGGCACGGTGCTACTTGGCCAGCGGGCTGGCTCCTATCGTGGTCAGTGGTGCATTCCCTGCGGCTACGTGGAGTGGGATGAAGACGTGCGCGCCGCCGCCGAGCGCGAATTCGCCGAAGAGACAGGCTTGCGCGTGCGCGCCGGCCGGGTACTGGCGGTGCATTCCAACTTTCACAATCCGCAGCAGCATACCGTCGGTATCTGGTTCCGCGGACGGGTGCTCGGCGGACAGCTACGGCCCGGCGACGATCTGCTGGACGTGGCCTTTTTCCCGCTGACGGCGCTGCCCGCACCGCTCGCCTTTCCCACCGATCGGCTGGTGCTTGAACAGCTGCGGGCGCGCTACGCTTCCGCTGGAGCGGGCGGCTGAGCCGCGAACAGCGCGGCGAAGCTGAGTGGCGCGGGCACGAGGCCGAAGGGCGCGGCGATGCGGTCGCGGATAACGGTGTGCAGGACAGTGCCGTTGCTAGCGATAAGTCCGCGTGACCAGCCCTCTGCGCCTGGCGATTGCAGCGCCTCGACGCGGCCACCGGCCTCCGTGACGAGCAGCGTCCCCGCCGCGACGTCGTGCGGCGCGAGATGGAGCTCGATGTGCGCTTCGCTGCGCCCGGCGGCGACATAAGCGAGATCGATCGCCGCCGATCCGCCCCGGCGCACGTCCTGCGCTTCCACGAGCAGAGCGGCGACAGCCTCTGCCATCAGGCGGCGGTCGTCGGCGGGAAAGTAGGGGAAGCCGGTGGAGAAGAAAGCGTCGGGCAGCGCGGCGGCGGTGCTCACGCGCAGACGCCGGTCGCCGAGCCATGCGCCGCCGCCGCGTATCACACGGAACAGCTCGCCGCGGAGAGGATCGAGCACAACACCGCAGAGCGGACCGTCGGGCGCAACGCAGGCGATCGAGATCGAGAAGATCGGGTAGCCGCGGGCGAAGTTCGAGGTGCCGTCGAGCGGGTCGACAACCCACATCAGCGTCGTGCTTGGCCGCGTCACGCCTGCCTCTTCGGACAGCAGACCGATCTCGGGCGTGGCTTCGGCGAGCGCGGTGAGGATGGCGCGCTCCGAAGCGGTATCGGCAGCGGTGACGAGGTCGCGGCGGTGCGATTTGCGGCGCGCCGCCTGTGTTTGTCCGAACGCGGCGCGAAGCACCTCCGCGCCGCGCTGGGCGGCGGCGGTTGCGATCGCGAGCAATTCTTCGGTCGAGCGTGGCATGCTTCCTTCCTATTCTGAGCCGCAACCAGCAATCAGCGCGAGGTTGTGGCGTACACTAGAGATGAAATGTGCCGACGCAAGGTGCGGCGATGAGTTGTGAGCAGGATACGGCGCGGCTGCTGCGGGGAACAGGCTATAAGTTAACACCGCAGCGTTTGATGGTGATCTCGATCATGCGCCACCACGCGGGCCATCTGACGGCCGCCGAGATCCATCGCCGCGTGACCGAAACATACCCCTATGTCGATATCTCGACCGTGTACCGCACGCTGCAGGTGTTGCGCGATCTGCGGCTCGTGACCGAAACCGATCTCGGCGCCGGCGATACCGCGTTCGAGTGGACCGGCGGTGAGCGCCACCATCATCTGATCTGCCACTCCTGCGGCGCGGTCATGCGGCTCGATCACGAAGATATGGCCGTTCTAGATCGGATGCTGCGGCAGAAGCACGGTTTCGACGCGGATATCGATCACTTCGCGATCTTCGGGTACTGTCGCGATTGCACCGCTGCCGGGCGCGGTCGGGCGGTGAGGGCTCCGGCCGAAGATGGCACCGCACGGCAGACGACGTCATAGCGCAAAGCCACCCCTCTGGACAGACACGGCGACCGTGCTAGAGTGCAGGGATGACGGCACTGGCCACCGTGTCGAAGCCGCAATGGGCCCATAGCTCAGAGGCAGAGCAGGCGACTCATAATCGCTCGGTCGCAGGTTCGATCCCTGCTGGGCCCACCGCCTTCGGCCGAGGGTTTTCGGCGGAGGGCGCAAGACCTTGCCGGAGGAGAGACGATGCGCGCGGACCGTGGCTGGCAGAGACAGGCGGCGGGCGTCTATGCCCGGCGCCAGATTCTTTTTGGAGGCGCGGCGGCAGGCGCGGCGATCGCGCTCGCGGCGTGTGGCGGCGGCAACACGAACAAAAACGCTGCGAAACCGGCGACCAGCGCCGCGCCGGCGGGCGGAGGCAACGCCCCGGCCGGCTCGCCGCGCGCGGGCGGTACCACCGCCCCCGCGGCCGGAAACCCCCAGTATGGCGGTATCCTTTCGCAGCCGATCGCCAGCGACCCACAGGCGCTCGATATCCACCAGGTCAGCACGTACGTCGCCGTCTGGCCGGAGGCGCCCTGCTACAACCAGTTGCTGCAGATCGACCCGGCCGATGCGAGCGACGCGAAGATCGTTGCCGACCTCGCCGATAGCTGGGAGACGCCCGACAAAGGGCTGACGTATATCTTCCACCTGCACCCGGGCGTCAAGTTCCACGACGGCACGCCGCTGACGGCGGAGGACGTCAAAGCGAACCTCGACTGGATCAAAAGTCCGACGAGCAAGAAGCCGAGTCCGCGCGCAGGCGTGCTCGGCGCCGTCGATAGCGTCGTGGCGACCGATGCGCAGACGCTCACGATCAAACTCAAGCAGCCGAACCCCTCGCTGTTGTCCAACCTCGCCACGCACTACTTCGCCATCGGGCCGAAAGCGGTGATCGACAGCGCCGGCGACCTCGGCGACAAGTTCATCGGCAGCGGCCCATTCCAGCTCAAGACGTACAACCGTGGCGACCACATCGAACTGGTGAAGAACCCGAACTACTGGGTACAAGGGCGGCCCTACCTCGATGGTCTGAATTTCTACATCGTGCCTGATGCCAACACCGCCTTCACAAACTTCCTCGGTGGGCAGTATCAGAAGTTCCACCAGATCTTGCACGAGAACCTGAGCCGCGTGAAAAGCGAATCCGGCGGCAAGGCAACGTACGTTACTGTACCGACCTATACGCGCAACATCATCTTCTTCAATACGACGAAGAAACCCTGGGATGACCTCCGTGTGCGCCAGGCGGTGAGCTTGCTGCTGGATCGCGACGACGCGATCCAGGCGATCGATGGTGGCGATGGCGAGCGCGGTGGGTATATGCGCGTTGGTGGGCAATGGGGCCTGCCGATCGAGCAGCTCAAGACGATCCCGGGCTACGACAAGGGCGATGTCAACCAGGCGAAGGCGTTGCTCCAGCAGGCGGGCGTGCAGCTGCCGATCCGTGGCTCGTTGCTTTCGCGCAACGATTTCAACAACGAATACACCTACGTGCAGCAGGCGCTGGCAAAGGGCGGCATCCAGCTCGATCTCGACGCGCGCGACAATGCTGCTGCCTACGATGCCGCCTATAAAGGCCAGTTCGATATTATCGCCTGGGTCGTCTCGATCGTGCTGGACGATCCGGATGCGACGTTCGCCGAGATCGCGACGAGCAACGCCGTGCGCAACTGGTCGGCTTTGAAAGACCCCCAGATCGATGACCTCTACGCCAAGCAAACGGTCGAACTCGATTACCAGAAGCGCAAGCAGCTCGTCAATCAGATGGACATGCGGGCGCTATCGATCTTCCAGACGGTGTGCATCGATTTCATCAAGTACAACGAAGGTCTGGCGACGAGCGTCAAGAACTATACCTTCCACGGTTCGCTGTACACGAACAACCGCATGCAGGATGTCTGGCTGACGAAGTAGCTCGCGGAGGAAGGGCGGTGCAGCGTTACGTCGTCGGCCGGCTGCTAGCGGTCGTGCCGACGCTGCTCGGTGTGTCGCTGTTGGTGTTCGCAGTCATGCGCTGGCTGCCGGGCGATGTGGCGCGGCAGATCCTGACCGGCGGCGGTGCGGGGCAGGGCGTGACGCAGCAGCAGGTCGATCAGTTGCGCCGCCAGCTCGGCCTCACCGATCCGTTGTACGTCCAGTATGTGCGCTGGCTATGGGGCGTGGTGCGGTTGCAACCGGGAACGTCGCTGTACACGCACCAGCCGATCATGAAGGAGATCGGGGCGCGCCTGCCGGAGACGGTCGAACTGGCGCTGGGTGCGGTGCTGGTCTCGTTGCTGCTGGCGGTCCCGATCGGTGTGCTCTCGGCCGTCGAGCAGGATAAACCGGTCGATTACGTCTTCCGCGTGTTTAGCATCGGCGGGCTCTCGCTGCCGACGTTCCTCGTCGGTACGCTGGTGATCTTCGTGCTGCAAAAGTACTTCCACTACGTGCGGCCGCCGGGGTTCGCCAGCCTGTGGCGCCATCCGGGTACGAACGTCGCGCAGATGATCGAGCCGATCCTCGTGCTGGGGTACTACTTTTCCGCCGTGCTGAGCCGGATCACGCGTTCGACGATGCTCGACGTGCTGCGCGAGGACTACGTGCGCACGGCGCGCGCGAAAGGGTTGCGCGGTACGCGGGTGGTGCTCGGCCACGCGCTGCGCAACGCCCTGCTGCCGGTGGTGACCGTCGCGGGGCTGCAGCTTGGTGCGCTGCTGGGTGGCGCGGTCATTACGGAGAGTGTCTTCGCGCTGCCGGGGCTGGGGCGCTATCTGGTGCAGTCGGTGACGCAGCTCGATTATCCGGTCACCCAGATGCTGGTGCTGCTGTCGGCGGTGGCGTACGTGTTCATCAATCTCGGGACGGATCTGATCTACGCCGCGATCGATCCGCGCATCCGCTACGACTAGCCGCTTGGAGAGGCCATGCAAACGGCGACCGACCTCGTGCTCTCGCCTCCGCGGCGCTGGTACCAGCCAGGTATTGCGCTTGCGGTGGCGACGTTCGCGCGGCGCAAACCGCTCGGGGCCGTGGGGCTGGTGCTGCTCGTGGCGTTCGTCGTTGTCGCGGTGCTGGCGCCGTTTGTCTCGCCGCACGATCCGAATATCGGTATCACTGGCGCGCGCTTTGTCTCACCTTCGCGCCTCTATCCCATGGGCACCGATCGTTTCGGCCGCGACCAGCTCAGCCGCGTGCTGAACGGCGCCACGATCGCGCTGGAGGTCGGCGGGCTCACGGTGCTGCTTGGGGTAGGCGCCGGCACGCTCATCGGTGTGGTGAGCGCGTACCTGGGAGGCCGCGTCGATTTCATCGTCCAGCGCATCATCGAGATCTTCCAATCGCTACCAGGCATCATCTTCGCGCTGGCGATCGTCACGGCGCTGGGGCGGCGGCTGGACAACGTCGTCATCGCGCTGGCGGTGGCGGCCTTCCCCGGCATCGCGCGTGTGGTGCGGTCGAACGCGCTGGCGGTGCGCAGCATGCCGTATGTCGACGCTGCGCGCGCGATCGGCTGCTCGGACCTGCGCATCATGCTGCGCCACGTGCTGCCGAACGTCGTGGCGGTGGTGATCGTGCTGGCGACGGCAGGGCTGGGGCAGGCGATCGTCTCGGAAGCGTCGCTGAGCTTCCTCGGCGCGGGCATCCGTCCTCCCGCGCCGTCGTGGGGCACGATGATCAACGAGGCATCGCAGTACATGGTCCCCTACCCGTACCTGCTGCTCTTCCCCGCGCTGGCGCTGAGCATCGTGGTCTACGCGTTCAATATCTTCGGCGACGCGCTACGCGATCATCTCGATCCGCGCCTGCGCCGGTCGCGGTAGCAGGTGCAGGGTTGCCGCTGGGGGTGCGCGGCTTGACCAGCCTGCCCGCCCGCGGCGCGGAGCACGGGCTCTGGAGCGGCGGCGTGCAGTACGATGGGCGCGGAGCCGCGACCGCGCGGCCCGAGGTGTCCAGGATGGCCGATTACGTTGCTCGTGCCCGCGATGTGCTGGCCGCGCACGTGCCGCAGCGCCTTGCCAGTGATGGCCTGACGCCCGCCGCCGTGCTGGTTTTGCTGGCCGGGTCGGCCGACGATCCGCGCATCGTGCTGACGGTGCGCACCAGCCACGTGGAGCATCATAAAGGCCAGATCAGCTTTCCTGGTGGCGCGGTGCATCCCGCCGATGCCGACCTGGTGATGACGGCGCTGCGCGAAACGGAAGAGGAGATCGGCGTCGCGCCGGAGGATGTCGATCTGCTTGGCCAACTCGACGATCTGGTGACGATCTCGGATTTTCTGGTCACGCCGTTCGTGGGGCGGCTGCTGCGGCCGCTACCGTACGCGTACGTGACCAACCCGCTCGAAGTAGCCGAGGTGATCGAGCCGCCGCTCTCCGAACTGCTGGCGCCTGGCACGCTGGTCTGGGAGAACCTTGGCACCGAGCAGGCACCGCGCCGCTCCCCCGCTTACCACTGGCGCGGCTACCGCATCTGGGGCGCAACCGGGCGCATGCTGCACGATTTTCTCTCGCTGCTGGCAGCCGATTCGGCGCGGGTGTGAGGCGGTGCGGTTGCTGCTTGTGCGCCATGCGGAATCGACAGGCAATGCGGAGCGGCTGATCCAGGGCGTGACCGATCTGCCGCTGACGCCGTTCGGCGAGCGGCAGGCCGAGGCGCTGGCGCAGCGCCTGGCGCGCGAACGGCGGCCGTGCGCGCTGTACGCCAGCCCTCTGCGCCGCGCGTGGGAGACGGCGCTGACGATCGGCGCGGTCTGCGACCTTTCGCCGCAGCCATTGCCAGATGCGCGCGAGCGCGATTTCGGTGTCGGGAACGGCATGCCGATCGCGCAAGCGCTCGAGCAGTACGCTGTTTCGGGCGGCGCGCCCGGCGATCTGCGCCTTGTCTTTCCTGGCGAAGAGGCGTACGACGCCTTCCGCGAGCGCGTTGCCGCCGCCTTTCTGGCGTTAGAGGAGCGGCACGACGACGAGACGGTCGTTGTGGTGACGCACAGTGGGTCGATAGCGGCTTTCCTCACCGTTGTGCTGGGGTTGCCGGCAGACCGCCACCGGCTCTTTCGCATCGGCAACGCCTCGATCACCACCCTCGATCTGCGCGGCGGCGTCGCCATGGTGCTGGGCATCAACGATCGCTGCCACCTCGACGCGCTGGCGCGTCCCGACTGATCCGCCGCCCGGCGCACACGGCACGCGAGCAGGGGCTTTCTGCCCGCGCATGCAAGCTGGCTACCCGCGAGCTGGCAGCGACCCGTATTGCGTCTGGCCACACCTGAGTCGGTCGTCTTGCCGGTAGCACGGTACGGGCGTCCGCGGCGCACCGGGGGCAAGAGTGCTGCCGGCGCTTGTCTCGCATTTTGTCAAGTAGACATAACACAGGATGTAGCACGGTAGGCCCGGAGGGGTGTGCGCGGTGCCGATAGCGTTCGTCGGGCGGACCTGATCTCGGTAGCGGGGCGATGCGACGTCGCAGCGGCGCTCGGGCAGCCATGGCCGCGCCGGCGAAACGCCTTCATTTCCGGGTACGGGTGCAGGGTAGCACTCCTTCCTCGCGCCGGCGGGCATGGCGGGCACATACGAACGGATAGTAGCGCCTCGTCGCGGGGCATTGGCTACCGCCGGGCGTTCTCTGGGCGGCGCAGGCGGCGCTCGCTGCACGGGTGAAGCCGCTACTTCACATTCCTCCGCCCAGGCAAACCAGTGCGCTGCGTCGCATGCAGGAGTCACGGGGACACGGACTCCCACCAGCGAGCCGATCGCGGCGCGTTGCCGCGCACGAGGAAGTCCACATGTCGAGGTGCTGATCTGCACCCCTCGACTCAGGGCTGATCTGCGCCCTGGCCGGAGGGAGTGAAGAAACGGCGGCCGCGCAGCTCGTCGGGCAAGTGCTGCTGCTCGACCCGGTGGTCGGGGTAATCGTGCGCGTATTTGTAGCCCGCGCCGTAGCCAAGGGCGCGCATCAGGCCGGTAACGGCGTTGCGCAGGTGCAGGGGCACGGGCGCGTTGCGGGTGGCGCGAGCGGCCTCGCGCGCGGCGTTGAAGGCGGCGTACGAGGCGTTGCTCTTCGGGGCGCGTGCGAGGTAGACCGTGGCTTCGGCGAGCGGGATCACGCCCTCGGGCAGGCCGATGAAGTGCACGGCCTGCTGCGCCGCGACGGCGAGCGGAAGCGCCTGCGGGTCGGCGAGGCCGATATCCTCCGCCGCCGAGATCACCAGCCGTCGCGCGATAAAGAGCGGGTCTTCGCCGGCCTCGATCATGCGCGCCAGCCAGTACAGCGCGCCGTCGGGGTCAGAGTCGCGGATCGACTTGATGAAAGCCGAGATCGTGTCGTAATGGGCGTCGCCGGCGCGATCGTAGCGGGCGGGAAGATGCTGTGCCGCCTGTGCGATCAGCTCCTGCGTAATCGCCCCGCCGGAGCCGGCGAGGTCGGCGGCGAATTCGAGCAGGTTGAGCGCCGTGCGCGCGTCGCCGCCAGCCGCCGCGGCGATGAGACGCACGCACTCGTCGCTCGCGGTGAGGCCGAGCATACCCAGGCCGCGCTCGGTGTCGGCGAGGGCGCGGCGCACGACCGTGGCGATGTCGTCCTCGTCGAGCTGGCGCAACACGAAGACGCGGGCGCGGGAGAGGAGGGCGGCGTTGACCTCGAAGGAGGGGTTTTCGGTCGTCGCACCGAGGAGGGTGATCGTGCCGTCCTCGACGTAGGGTAGGATCGCGTCCTGCTGACCGCGGTTGAAGCGATGGATCTCATCGATGAAGAGGATGGTGCGTTCACCGCGACGCCGGCGTGCGGCGGCCTCGGTAACGACACGACGCAGGTCGGCGACGCCGGCCGAGACGGCCGAGAGAGCGACAAAGCGGGCGCGTGCCGCTGTCGCGATCACGTGCGCGAGCGTCGTTTTGCCGGAGCCGGGCGGGCCCCACAGCACCGCCGAGGGCGGCCGCCCGCGCTCGACGGCGACGCGCAGTGGTGCGCCGGGCGCGGCGAGCTGCGGCTGGCCGACGATCTCGTCGAAGGTGCGCGGCCGCATCCGATAGGCGAGCGGCGCCGCGGAGTCGTCGTCATCGGCTACATCCGCTTCTAGAGAGGGTTCGCCCGCCTCCACACCGGCGAAAAGCGCTGCCTGGCGCGGCTCGTCGGGGTTAGCCTGGTGTTCACGTCGCTCGCCCATAGCGATAGTGTACCGCGTCCCGCCACACCTCGTGTGCATAGCACTATGCCCGATATCGTATAGCACAACACGATGGAGAGCGATGTTTGCTGCGATGTGGAGAGCGGTGGAACGCTGCCCGCCCTCTCCATGGGTGGCGAGAGGCGAGCCTCTGCTACGCTCTTCTCGGCGACGTGCTCTCCGCATGCAGGTCAAACGGTCGGCGCTCGGGGTGCGGTTGAAGGACGCAAGCAGCGCTCTCCGCACGCGAGCCGAACGATCCCTCCACTGTCGCCTGCTCCGTTTGCCGTGCCGTACCCGTAGCTGCGCGGGCGCGCCATTCCGGTGTGGGAGGCCGCATCGGACCCGCCACGGAATCCACCACGCACGTTTGCTGCTGCGGCCGGGCACGGCTGCGGCGAGGGGTTCGAACGCGGCGACTGGACGGCGCGCGCACTGCTTCCACGGAAGGGACGGCCGCCGGCGGAGCGGGCGGGAACGGGGCTGCCTGGACAGACTGTCGCAGGCGCCGTTCGGCAGCTAGCGCATGCGCGGGCCGCCAAAACTCGCCGCTCACGACTGCACCCTCTCGCATCCGCCCGTGTTAGCGACGCACCGCGATGATGCACGGCGCGTTGCCGTCGTGCCGGGGGCGCGCAGGCGGTTGAGACGATCGCTGCTCCGCGCGACCGCGCAGCTAAGGCGTGGCTTTCCGGTCGCGATCTGCAGCGCACATGCCTGCGCTGGTGCAGATAGCACCGGGAGGTCGGAGGCCAGCAGGAGGGAGTCGCGTGACGATCTCCAGCTTTGTGGCGCATGCCCGGGGCCTTTCGAGCGGGACCTGCGCAGGGGAAGTAGCGGCCCCCAGGAGACAACGCTCCCCATTCGTGCGTGCCGGGAGCGGGAGAGCGCCTCGCTGGAGTATCTGTGAGCCGAGCCGCCCGGCACTGCTAGGCGGCACCGGGCGATTGTCTACCGGTACGGTATTCGCACGCGTCATCCTCGGGTGCGATCGGCGTCGCTAACCGCGTGAAAGCGCAGTGTTTCGTGCTTCGAACGGGTCGGCCATGTCACCACCGGGCATATCCGGCCACGGGTCCGGCGTGAAGCAGGTGTTCGGTCCTCTGTTCTCTTGAAGCAAAGCGCGGACAACGACCGAGGATGTTACCCATGCCAGCGTCTCGTGCACGAGGACGAATCCGTCCGAATCTGCTGCTACGCCTGTTGTGTGGTTGCCAGTGCCTCGCGCACAAGGGTGGTCCCTGCACCTCACGGGGAAGTCCGCGATCGCCGGGGTCGGTCTTGCGCGCGGGGGCGATGCGATGTGCTCGGCGCCACGTAGCCGGCGATCGCGTCGGTCCTTCGCGCGCGAGGAGGCCCCACTCCCGCGCGGTTTCTATCCACTCCGCTGGCTGCCGTTCCCTCACGAGAAGACATCCCGTTTTGCGCGCATTGCCCCTGTCCGCAGGGGTGTTGGTCCTTCGCGCGAGGAGGCCCCGGTACCTGTGGTCGATGGCGAAGGTAGGAGTGAGGTCGTCGAACATCGTGCAACGATCGGCTGACCACACTCGTGGAGCGTTTCCCGCGGCGCGAGACCATGGCAAGCGCGGCAGGGAGCGGCCGCGAGCTAGAAGCGGGGTTGCCAGGAGCGGGCGCGCGGGAGAGGCCGATGAGGCAGCGAGATGACAAAAGAGAGCCGCGGTAGCCTGGGTCACAGATAGAGAGCGCAATGGCCCGCAGATGCGGCGGCAATAGCAATAGTGCTCAAGAGCGAAACAGCACTCTTGCCGCTTTGTGACGGGAGTTGATTGAAGGAAAGAGCCGGGCCGTTAGACGGCGAGCCGTGCCACCGTCACGCCCTCGCCGCCGGCGTTCGGTTCGGCCGATTCGAAGCTGGAAACGAAGGGGCTCTGCGCCAGCGTCTCGCGTACGACGCGGCGCAGCGCACCCGTCCCCTTGCCGTGGATGATGCGCACGAAGGGCAGCCCGGCCAGGAAGGCGCGTTCGAGGTACTGCTCGACCTCGGGGATCGCCTCCTCCGCACGGCGGCCGCGCACTTCGAGTTCAAGGCCCGGCGATGGCCGCGGCGCCGGCAACGTCACGGCCACGGGCACGGCGCCGCGTTCCGCCTTGCCGCGCTCCACTCGCTCGATCTGGTCGAGGCGCACGCGCATCCGCAGCGGGCCGACGAGCACGTCCACCTCGCCGCGCTCGTCTGGTGTGGCGAGCACCTCGCCAGTCTGCGGCAGGCCGCGGATGACGACGCGATCGCCGGGCTGCGCTTCCTCGGGCGCGAGGGCCGGGCCAGAGGGCCGGCGCGGGCGTGTGCGCCGGCGCAGCTCCGCGATCTGCTGCGCTGCTGCCGAGACCTCCGCCTCGATCTGCTCGATCTGTGGTCGCGCAACGGCGGTGGCGCGTTTGCGCGCTTCCCGAAGCGCCGAACGCGCTTCCGCCAGCTCGCGCTCGGCCTCTTCGCGCGCCTCGCGCAGCGCTTCGGCACGCGCCCGCTCGATCTCGTCCAGTTCGGCGGCGAGCTTGCGGCGTAGCTCTTCCGCCTCGGCGGCGCGTTGCTGCTCGAGCCGCCGCGCCGCGGCGATCGCGTCGCGTTCGCGCTGGAGCGCCGTCAGCAGATCCTCGATCTGCTCGCGCTGCGGCCCCGCCACGGCGCGCGCGTTCGCCAGCACATCCTCTGGCATGCCCAGCCGGGCGGCGATCGCCAGCGCGTTGCTGCGACCGGGCAGGCCCACCGCGAGGCGGAAGGTCGGCGCCAGCGTTTCGGCGTCGAACTCGACGCTGGCGTTCATCACCCCCGGCGTTTCGTGGGCGAAGACTTTCAGCTCGCCGTGGTGCGTCGTGGCGACGACCGTCGGGCCGAGGTCGAGCAGCTTCTGGACGATCGCGCGGGCGAGCGCCGCGCCCTCCTCAGGGTCGGTGCCTGCACCGAGCTCGTCCAGCAGCACGAGCGCGCGCTCGTCGGCCTCGCGCAGAATGGCGATGACGTTGCGCATATGCGAGGAGAACGTGGAGAGCGACTGCTCGATGCTCTGCTCGTCACCGATGTCGGCGTAGACGGCGGAGAAGCAGGGCACCTGGCTGCCGCGTCGCGCCGGCACGGGCAGGCCGCTCATCGCCATCAGCGCCAGCAGACCGGCCGTCTTCAAGGCAACGGTCTTGCCGCCGGTGTTCGGGCCGGTGATCAGCAACACCTTGAATGCGCCGCCGACGTGGAGCGAGATCGGCACCGCCTGCTCGCCGAGCAGCGGATGGCGCGCGTCGATCAAGCGCAGCTCGGCCGGCGCGTCCACAAGCCAGGGCTGTTCGATGCCAGCTTCGGGCAGGTCGTCGGCGCGTAGCTTCTCGCCGAGGCGCGCGGCGGCGAAGACGAGATCGAGCGCAGCGAGCGCCTCGACGGTGGCGATGATCTGGTCGGCCGCCGCACCCACGCGCTCGCTAAGCTGGCGGAGGATGCGCTCGACCTCATGCTCGATCTCGATCTGCACCTCGCGCAGGTTGTTGCCCAGTTCGACGACGGCGAGCGGCTCGATCCAGAGCGTGGCGCCGCTGCCGGAGACGTCGTGCGTGATGCCACGCAGATGCGAGCGTTGCTCGGCCTTGACGGGGATGACGTAGCGGCCGTTGCGCTCGGTGATCACCGCCTCCTGGGCGACGCCGCGCGCGAGCGCGTTGGCGAGGATCTCCTGCAGCCGGGTCTGCAGCCGGTCGTGCAGAACGCGCGCCTGGCGGCGCAGTAGCGTCAGCGCCGGCGTGGCGGCGTCAGAGACCTCGGCGCGGGGTGTGATCGCGCGGCCGATCTCGAGGATGAGCGGGGTGAGGTCGGCGAGCTGCTTCGCCATCTCGGCGAGCAGCGGGTACTGCTGCGCCAGGCGGGTGAGGTTGCCGCGCAGCGCCCGCGCAGCCAGCAGCGTATCGTGCACGTCGAGCAGTTCGCGCGGGTCGAGCACGCCGCTGAGGCGCGCCTTCTCGGCGAGCGGGCGCACGTCGTGCGCGTTGCCGATGCCAATGCTCGGACGGGCCTGGCGCAGCCGCCGCGCCTCAGCGACGCGGGCCTGGCGCAAGACAGCCTCGGCGCGCGTCGCCGCCGGGCGCAGCGCCAGTGCGGCAGCGCGGCCTGCCGAAAACGACGTCAGAGCGGCGAGCTGGTCCAGGATGCGGTCGAATTCGAGAACGGCGAGCGTTCTGTCGTCGGTGCGCACGTCTCTCCAGCACAAGCGCGGCCGGGTGCCGCGCGATGATTCTCCACGACTATCATCGCATGCCGACGGTGCGGACGGGAGGACGCGGGCGGGCTAGCCGGTCTGCTCGATCAGCCGTTCGCCGGTGGAAGTGATCTGCCAGACCTTCATGCCGTCGCGACGGCCGGCTTCGACCAGATAGCCGCGGCGCATGCAGCTTGCGATCACGTCGGGGAAGTTCTGCGGGCGTTTGATGCGCGCGCGCTGATAGGCATCGATCAGGTCGCGCGTAGTGATCCCGTACCCCGGCTGGCGCTTCTCGTGGTAGTAGGCGATAGCGACGACGCGGCTGGGGTGCGAATCGACGTGACGCAGCGAGGCGAGGAACTCGGCGATCTGCATCGAGGTGTCGGGCTGGCGCGCCGCGGCAGCCTCACCGATGGCGGGCGCAGGCGCGGCCGGACGCGGCTCGCGCAGCAGGCGGTCGAGCACGGCGGTGAAGGCAAGCGAGCGGAACGGCTCGGGATGCTCCTCCGCGATCGCGCGCGCGAGCGCGACGGCGGCGCGCAAGGCGCCGGCGCGGGGGTCGTTCTCGCTGGTCGCCTCGGCACCGGTTTCGACCGGCCGTAAGCGTGCCGCCTGGTCGGCAGCCCGACGGGGGAAATCGCCGATCTCGTTCTGCGCGTTCATCGCCACGCCCTCTCCACCGCGATATCGGATGCATCCTCTGTCAGCGATCATAGATCGCTATCCCCGAGGCCCGCAACCTGAACGCTCCAAGAGAACATAGGTATTCGAGGCTATGTGGAACGATGCGGAGGACGGATCAGGCGTTTAACATCGGTGAGCGATGTGGAGGCGATATGATGCTATATCTGGGGAGGGTAGAGCGTCGCGGTGAGGTAGCCCGTGTTGAACGGTGTTTCGTACGCGCCGCCGCTGTTCGCCACGTGCCGGCGCAGCGGCAGGCCATCGAGCAGCCCCGCTGCCAGCGCCAGCGGCGCGAGCGCGTGTTCCGCCACGCTCTCTGCCAGCGCGCGCGGTATCTCGAACAGCGGCGCCAGCGTCCCCTCTGCGATCGCATCTTGCACGCGCAGATCGAACGTCTCCGCCTCGGCCGCCGTCCCCGATCCAGCGCGGTGCCGGGCCAGCGCCGCGCTGATCAGCACGGCCAGCCGTCGATTGAGGCCGCGGGCGAGTGCGCCAAGCGTGCGTCCGGCTTCGATCAGCGCTGCGGCATCACCGGCGAGGCGCGGCGGCACGGCGATCGCCAGCAGACTCGCTTCACCTAGCCCACGCGCCGCAAAGTACAGCGGCACGGCTGCGCCGTGGTCCAGCTCCTCGGCCGCGAGCGGCGAGAAGACGCCGCTGCGTGCAAGCAACGCCGCGAGTTCGACATCGCTCCGACGGGCGATCGCAACTGTGTCGTCCCCGTAGGCAGCGAAGCCGGCGCGCAGCTCGGGTGCGGTATACACCCCCGGTCGTTCTCCCTCGGCGCCGTGCGGGGTAACGATCGCCAGCGTATCGAACCTCAGCGCCGCGAGGTCACGACCGATGCGGCGCAGCGCTGCTACTGTCCGCATCGCACCGCGCTCCTGGCCCCGGCCGACCTCCGGCACAAGCCAGGGAGAGTGCGGCACGATCGCGGCGTAGAGAACCGGGTGCATAATGCCTCGCTCCTGCGTGTGGTGCGGTTGCGTACGATGATGGCGCGCCGGTGGTCACGCGGCATCGTCGTGTGCCAGCGCGACCGCGCGCGGTCCGAGCTGTGGCTGAAGGCGCAACGGCGCGATGTTTTCATTCTCCGCCGCACGGCGTGAGTTCTGCGGCGAGCTGCTGCAGCGCGGCTGCTACCAGGCTGTCCTCGCGCGGCAACACCGTGCGTGGGTCGAGCAGCAGGCGTCCATCCTCGACGCGGGCGATCACCGGTGGCGTCTTGCGGCGCAGGATCGCTGCAGCGGTGTCCGGCTGCGCGACGCGCACAGCGAGGGCGCGCGTGGGCAGCGTCTCGCCAGGCAAGCTGCCGCCGCCAACCGCCGACTCCGCCGCAACGACCTCGGCCGGCAGCGGGCAGGCGGCACGCCATGCCTCGGCGCGGGCGGCTAGTTCGTCCACCGGCGCGGCGATCATGCGCAGCACCGGCACGGCGGTAAACTCCTCGCCGCGGGCATAGTGACGCAGCGTCGCCTCCAGCGCGGCGATGCTCAGCTTGTCCATGCGCACCGCCCGTGCCAGCGGATGCGCGCGCAGCCGCGCGATCGCTGCCGCCCGGCCCACGAGAAGACCGGCCTGGGGTCCGCCGAGCAGCTTATCGCCAGAGAACGCCGCTACATCGACGCCGGCGCGAATGCTGTCCTGCACGCGCGGCTCCGGCGCCAGGCCAAAGCGTGTGGTATCGAAGAGACAGCCACTGCCGAGGTCATCGAGCAGCAGCACGCCGCGCGCGCGTGCCAGCTCTGCCAGCTCCTCCAGACGCGGGAAGGCGGTGAAGCCGACGATGCGGAAGTTGCTCGCGTGCACGCGCAACAGCGCCGCGGTGCGCTCGGTGATCGCTGCCGCGAAGTCCTCGATGCGCGTGCGGTTGGTCGTGCCCACTTCTACGAGCGTCGCCCCGCTCTGGCGCAGCACGTCGGGGATGCGGAAGCCGCCGCCGATCTCGACCGCCTGGCCGCGACTGACGATCACCTCGCGCCCGGCACAGAGCGCCGTCAGCATCAGCAGGATCGCCGAGGCGTTGTTGTTGACCGCCATACCGGCCTCGGCGCCGGTGACGCGTCGCAGCAGGTGATCGAGGTGCGCCAGCCGCGAGCCGCGCGCGCCGGCGTCGAGGTCGTACTCCAGGTTGCTGTACCCCTCGGCCACGGCGCGCATCGCCGCCAGCGCCTCGTCCGACAGGGGGGCACGCCCCAGGTTGGTATGGATGATCACGCCGGTCGCGTTGATCACCGGCCGCAACGAGGGCTGATCGAGCGCTGCGTAGCGCGCCAGCACCTCGCGCGCGAGTGCCTCGGCTGAGGGTGGCGCTGCGCCCGCCTGGATTGCTGCCCGTGCCGCCTCCAGCGCTTGCCGTGCTGCCTCCACGCGCAGCGGCGTTGGCGGCAGCGCGCTCAGCAGCGGGTGGCGCAGCAGGCGATCGACGCTCGGTAGCGCGCGCAGCGCCGCCGCGATGTTCTGGCTGCTTCTCTCCGCCGTTGCCATGGCTGCATCGTATCAGGGTAACGCCGGTACGTTGCCGGTACCGAGGGTGCCAGCGGCGTGAAGATGCGCTTCTGTTGAGCGGCAGCGTCCCGCGCCTCGCCCGGCCGCGCCCCTGCGTATGAGAATAGAAGGGCGACACGGCGGCGATGCGCTCGATGCAGGGCCGCGCCGCACGGGATTTGATTGTTACGCCGTGCACAAGTACCATCGTTGCGTAGCGTGGAAAGTGGAGGAGGCCTGATGAACCTGCGTATCCCCGGACCCACACCCTGCCCACCGGAGGTGCTGGCCGCAGTCGCGCGCGAGATGGTGGACCACCGCGGTCCCGAATTCGCCGCGGCGCTGCGGCGCGTCTCGCAAGGCCTCAAAGACGCTTTCCACACCAGCAACGACGTGCTGATCTTCACCGCCTCGGGTACCGGCGGCCTCGAAGTCGCGATCGTCAACACGCTCTCGCCTGGCGACCCGGTGCTGGCCGTTTCGATCGGCAACTTCGGCGACCGCTTCGCCAGCATCGCGCGCACGTACGGCGCCGATGTCACCAAGCTCTCCTTCGCGCCCGGACAGGCCGCCGATCCCGCCGCCATCGATGAGGCGCTCGGCAAGAACCCCGCGATCAAAGCCGTGCTCGTCACGCACAACGAAACGTCGACCGGCGTGACCAATCCGCTGCGCGAGATCGCCGAGGTCGTGCGCCGGCACGACAAACTGCTGCTCGTCGATGCCGTCAGCAGCATGTCCTCGATCCCGTGCGAGGTCGATGCCTGGGGTCTGGATGTCGTCGTCTCCGGCTCGCAGAAGGGGTGGATGGTACCGCCCGGCCTGGCGTTCGTGTCGTTCAGCCCGCGCGCCTGGCAGGCGAACGAGACGGCGAAGATGCCGCGCTTCTACCTCGATGCCCGGCGCGCGCGCGAATCGCTCGAAAAGGGGCAAACGCCTTGGACGCCGGCGGTCTCGATCGTGTTCGGCCTCGAAGTGGCGCTCGATATGCTGGAGCGCGAGGGCTGGGAGAACGTGTACGCCCGGCACGCGCGCTGCGGCGATGTGGCGCGGCAGGGCGTGCAGCAGCTCGGACTGAAGTTGCTGGCCGACCCGCGCTACGCCTCCAACACGGTCACCGCCGTGTGGGCGCCGGAGGGGATCAACGTCTCCGAGCTGCGCAAGCTGCTGCGCGAAGAGTACGGCACCGTTCTTGGCGGCGGCCAGGGCGAGCTGACGGGGAAGATCTTCCGCATCGGCCATCTCGGCCTGGTCAGCGAAGCCGATGTACAGGCAGCGGTCGACGCGCTGGCGCAGGCCCTGGCGCGGCTTGGCTACGAGCGCGTGCCGGTGACGCGCTGAAGCGCGCTCCCCGATCGATGCAGCGATACGGCGGTCAGGCAGCCAGGCGGCTGCCTGATCCCGTTTCATCCCGCGGGAGGTGGAACACGTGACATCGCGAATTCTGGTGGCCGATCCGATCGCGAACGAGGGGATCGACCTGCTGCTGCAGGCCGGCGAGGTCGATGTGCGCACCGGCCTGCCGCGCGACGAGCTGATCGCGATCATCGGCGGCTACGATGCGCTGGTCGTGCGCAGCGAAACGAAGGTCACCGCCGAGGTCATCGCCGCCGGCGAACGGCTGCAGGTGATCGGACGGGCTGGCGTCGGCGTCGATAACATCGACATCGCGGCGGCGACGCGGCGGGGCATCATCGTCGTCAACGCGCCGACGGGCAACACGATCTCGGCGGCGGAGCACGCGATCGGGCTGATGCTGGCGCTGGCGCGGCATATCCCGCAGGCAGACGCCTCGCTGCGCCGCGGCGAGTGGAAGCGGAGCGCGTTCATTGGCGTCGAGGTGCGCGGCAAGACGCTGGGGCTGATCGGCCTTGGTCAAGTCGGTTCGGAGGTTGCCCGGCGAGCGCGCGGGCTGGAGATGCGCGTGATCGCGCACGATCCGTTCGTCCCCGAAGAGCGTGGTCGCGCGCTCGGCGTCGAGCTGCTGCCGCTGGAGGAGGTGCTACGCCAGGCGGACTTCCTCTCGATCCATACCACGCTGACGCCCGGTACTCGCGGCCTGATCGGCGCCGAGGAGCTGGCGCTGATGAAACCGAGCGCGCGCATCATCAACACGGCGCGCGGCGGTATCATTGACGAAGTGGCGCTGCTGGAGGCGGTGCGGGCGGGCCGGATCGCGGGCGCCGCGATCGACGTGTTCGCCAAAGAGCCGGCGCCCGACACCATCCTCGCGACTGATGAACGGATCATCGTCACGCCGCACCTGGGCGCTTCGACGGCCGAGGCGCAGGAGCGCGTGGCGATCGACGTGGCCGAGCAGATCGTGGCCGTGCTGCGCGGCGAGCCGGCGCGCTACGCTGTCAACGCGCCGCTGGTTGCGCCGGAGACGCTGGCGATGCTGCGGCCGTTCGTCGAGGCGGCGCAGATGGCGGGCAGCATCGCCACGCAGCTGTCGAGCGGGCAGCTCGGCAACATCGAGATCCTCTACACGGGCGATCTGGCGCTGCACGAAACGGCGCTGCTGCGCGCCGCGGTGATCCGCGGCCTGCTGGCGCCCGTTTCAGAGGAGCATGTGACCGTCGTCAACGCCGATCTCGTCGCCGAGCATCGTGGGTTGCGCATCGTCGAGCGGCGCGACCCGCACGCCGAGGGCGACGATCGCAACCTGCTCGCTGTCTCGCTGACGACCAGCGGCGGCGGCACGCGCGTGGTGACGACCGTCCAGCACGGCCAGCCGCACATCGTCGAGATGGAGGGGCAGCGCGTCGACTTCACGCCTACCGAGCCGTATTTGCTGGTCGTCGATAACAACGACGTGCCGGGCATGATCGGCGCTGTCGGCATGCTGATGAAAGAGTTCGACATCAACATCAGCTCGATGAAGGTCGGGCGGCGGCAGGCGCGTGGGCGCGCCTTGATGGTGATCGGTCTCGACGAAGCGCCAACCGACGAGCAGGTGGCGCAGGTGGCGCGGCTGCCGGGCATCTTCAACGCCCGGCTCGTGCGGCTCGATACGCGCTAGGCAGGCCGCCGCGCGGAATCGCACGACCTTTCACAAACAGCCGGCACAGAACGACCCGAGCCTGCCGGGCGGGGTTGCTGCCGCGCTCGCTCGGCAGGCTGGGGGCAACGAGTGCGTCTTGCCACGTGGTGAGGTCGTGGAGCAGAACGCCCGCTCTCCCCTGACTGCTTGTCGTCAACCGCGGTTGCGAATGCGTCCGTGTGCCCATCTCGTCTATCAGGTCGCGAGCAGAGTGCCCTCTCTCCGGACGGCTATAGCTGAGAGCCTCCGCGGGCTCTTTCCCTCGATCTCGAGGATGGCAGGGCGGTGCGAGCCGGCCGGTCGGCAAAAACTGTCACTCCGGGCGATGTAGATCGCCGCGGCTTGCGCTTCAGCGAGGCTCGTTACATGCAGCCAAACTTTCTGCTCTCTCGTCCTGCCTTGCCGACGCAGCAGTTGCGTACAGGATAATTGACAGATCGCACGCTGCCTTGTACCGTACGCCGTACGCTACGCTGTAGGGGCAGGCGTAGAGGTTGCGTGCAGTGTTCACCGTCCTGGGCAGCGGTATGACGATCGGCGAGGCCGCGCGCGCGCTCGGCATCAGCCCCGAAGCGGTGCGGCAGCGTATCCGCCGCGGCACGCTGCCCGCTAGCAAGGTCGGCGACCGCTGG
>Ga0070737_10001790_pt1 | contig 28782 bp, 21 predicted proteins | sample Coa_R1_10_FD_66438 | JGI IMG/M metagenome (GOLD analysis project Ga0070737, IMG submission 66438) | Surface soil microbial communities from Centralia Pennsylvania, which are recovering from an underground coalmine fire - Coalmine... | ecosystem: Environmental > Terrestrial > Soil > Unclassified... | reverse complement strand
AGCGTTGGCGACAGTCTGAGCAGCGTAGGCGCGGAAAGACGGTTGCAACGCTTCACCGAAAGCAATGGCCTTGGCGGCGATGACGTGCATCAGCGGGCCGCCCTGCATGCCGGGGAAAACTGCTTGATTGAGCTTGGCCGCCCAATCTTTCTTGCACAACACAAAGCCGGCACGCGGGCCACGCAGCGTCTTGTGCGTTGTCGAGGTGACGAAATGCGCCCACGGCACCGGACTGGGGTGCTGATCGCCCGCCACCAAGCCGGCGATGTGGGCCATGTCCACCATCAAAAGCGCTCCGGTTTCTCCACAAATCTCAGCGAAGCGCGGAAAATCAATGATGCGCGGATAAGCGCTGGCGCCGGCGACGATCAGCTTTGGCTTGTGTTCGCGGGCCAAGGCGGCGACCTGGTCGAAATCGATGCGCTCATCGTCCTTGCGAACACCGTAGTGAACAACACGATAGAGCTTGCCAGAAAAATTTAGATGCATGCCGTGCGTCAGATGCCCGCCGTGAGCGAGGTTCATCGCCAGCAAGGTATCGCCCGGCTCCAGGCAGGTGAAATACACAGCCATGTTCGCCTGAGCGCCGGAGTGCGGCTGGACGTTGGCATGTTCAGCGCCGAACAACTTCCGTACGCGGTCGATGGCCAGACGCTCGGCGACATCGACAAACTCGCAGCCGCCGTAATAGCGACGGCCCGGATAGCCCTCGGCGTACTTGTTGGTCAGCACCGATCCCTGAGCGGCCAACACGGCAGGACTGGTGTAATTCTCCGATGCGATCATCTCCAGACCGTTCTGCTGACGCAGACGCTCACCGGCAATGGCTTGCCATACTTCAGGATCGTTTTGTTCGATGGGATTCATGGCAACCTCGATTTTTCGGTGTTCAACTCGATTTGGTGCTCGTGCAATTCGCGGCGCAGATCGAGTCCCCGGTGATAAACGATGCCCTGCCAGCCACAGGCACGGGCTGCCTCGACGTTGACCGGCAGGTCATCGATAAAGAGACACTGCCGCGGCGTCGAGCCAGCGACCTTGTGGCAGTGGGTGTAAATGTCCAGGCACGGCTTGCGCAAGCCTACTTCATGCGACAGTACCAAAGCGTCAAAGTGGGCCAAGGTATCGGCAAACTGGCGGCGAAAATGGAGGGAGTGTAGCTCGTTGGTATTACTCAAAAGCACCAGGCGATAGCGTGGCTTCAAGGCCGGCACCAGGGCGCACACTTCGTGGTTGGGCGTGAACATATCCGCAATTGCCCAATCGAGCTGGGCGTCGCTGCACGTCACACAGCAACGTTGCCGTACCAAGGCGCGGAACTCGCTAAGCTTCATGCGGCCAGTCTCGAATGCGTCCTCCAGCTCGGGGTCAAGAAGATAGCGGCTCAAGATTTCGTCGGCCGACAACGGGCTGAACGCGGCCAACTGCTCGGCAGCCTTGCGCTGACTGAAGAAACCCAGGACATTGCCGAAATCGAAAACAAGGGTTGTGATACTCATACTTAACTTGTTACGAATTCGCTCGTTTCTTGGCGAGCGGGGTTGCGTCAGTCGCCGAGGAGGTTTTCCACTCCCTTCCCCACCAGGGGAGAGGGAAAAGACCGCTCGTCCGTAAGCTCTCCTCTACGCCCAAATCAAGAGAAACCCCCCGCCTTGCTTGTCGACCTTTCTTTTTTAACTGTACATGTGTATAATTTTTCTTAAAGAGGGGTACAAGGAAAAGAGAGGGTATTATGGATAACGCAACCATTGCACGCAAACTGAACAATTATGCAACCTATCTGGAAGGCGAGGACACCAATGTCTATCGGGTGCGGGCCTATCGCCGGGCAGCGGCGACGGTGCTAGCGCAGAAACGGCCGCTGGCCGAGTTGATCCATGAGAAGGGGCGAGCTGGGCTAGAAGAATTGCCGGGCATCGGGCCTAGCCTGGCGTACACGATTGAGGGGTTGGTCCGCACGGGCGAGTTTCGCACTTTGCGGCCGGATGCCGGCCACATCGATCCGGAGCGTTTGCTCACCAGTTTGCCGGGCATCGGCCGGCAGCTGGCGCGTACGCTGCACGATCGACTCGGCATCACAACGTTGGAGGAAATGGAACGCGCTGCTCATGATGGCCGATTGGCCCAGGTGGGCATTGGGCCGAAGCGGCTGCGCGGCCTGATCGACGCCTTGGCTGGCCGGCTGCGCCGCAGCCGACTGCCGGAGCCGATTCAGGGCGAGCCGTCTGTTGCTGCCCTTCTGGCTATCGATGAGGAATATCGCCGTCATGCCGAAGGCGACATGCTGCCGCGTGTGACGCCGCGCCGCTTCAATCCGCAGCATGAGCCGTGGCTACCGTTGTATGTCGCCAACCGCGATGGCTGGCGCTTCCGCGCTTTGTTCTCCAACACCGCGTTGGCCCATCGTCTCGGCAAGACAAACGATTGGGTCGTGATCGCTTTCCACGATGGTTTCAACTCCGGCCAGCGAACGATTGTCACCGAGACACGCGGTGACTTGCGGGGTTTGCGTGTAGTGCGTGGCCGTGAGCGCGAGTGCCGGCAGTATTATCAGGAACACACATCGGCGCCGGTGCGGCCTGATCCGGCAGCCTGACACAGCTCTAATTTGTCCCTTTTTTGCGCGCGGCTTCCCGGCCTTGATCCCTATTTGATACGCTTCTTTTGTTAGGGCCGGGAATGGCCGGGCAAAGTCTGGAAAAGCATGCTTTCGACAACACTTCCGCGAATTCATCGCTGGTCGGCCGGCACCTTCATGTGCAGGTTTTTCACCAAAAACGCCCACTGATCAGCGACTTCCTCGATTTGCTTGGTCGTCGGTTTGCCGGCGCCGTGGCCGGCTCGCGTCTCGATACGCGCCAGCACCGGGGCATCGCCCGTCTGGCAATATTGCAGCTGAGCAATGAACTTGAAACTGTGAGCTGGCACCACTCGGTCGTCGGTGTCTGCCGTCGTCACCAGTGTCGCGGGATATTTTGTTCCCTTTTTGAGATTGTGATAGGGAGAATAGGCATAAAGGGCCTTGAACTCTTCCGGGTTGTCCGGCGAACCATAATCGTCCACCCAGAAGCGGCCAGCGGTGAACTTGTGGAAGCGCAGCATATCCATAACGCCGACGGCCGGCAGGCAAGCGCCGAACAGGTCCGGGCGTTGCGTCATCACAGCGCCGACCAATAGACCGCCGTTGCTGCCGCCCTGGATGGCCAGTTTGTCCGGCCGTGTGTATTTGTGCTCGATGAGCCATTGGGCAGCGGCGATGAAGTCGTCGAAAACGTTTTGCTTGTGCAGCTTGGTGCCCGCTTCATGCCACTCTTTACCGTACTCGCCGCCGCCGCGCAGGTTGGCCTGAGCGAAAACGCCGCCCAGCTCCAGCCAAGCGATTCGAGAAATCGAAAAACTCGGTGTCAATGGGATGTTGAAGCCGCCGTAGCCGTACAAAAGCGTCGGATTGGAACCGTCGAGCTTCAGGCCCTTTTTGGCGGTGATAAACATCGGCACTTTGGTGCCGTCTTTGCTTGGGTAGAAGATTTGTTTGACTTCGTAGTCATCGGGGTTGAATTTCACGTTAGCGCGGCGGATCAACTTACTTTGGCCAGTGATGAGATCATAACGATAAATGCTCGGCGGCGTGGCGAAACTGGAAAAGACGTAGAACGTCTCGGTGTCGGTGCGTTTGCCGCCGAAGCCACCGGCCGAACCAATGCCCGGCAGCTCCACCTCACGGACAAATGTGCCGTCCAGGCTGTACAGCTTGATCTGCGTTCGTGCATCCTTGAGATAATGGGCGATGAAGAGATTGCCGACCAGACTGACACCTCGGAGGTTCTCCTTGGCTTCGGGAATGATCTCTCTCCAGTGCTCACGCGCTGGCTTGCGCGTGTCGATGGCGATGAGCCGACCTTTGGGAGCTTTCAGATCGGTTTTGAAGTAAAAAACGGGGCCATCGTTACCGACGAAGCTGTATTCGTTATCGAAGTCTTCGATGAGATCGATCGGCATGGCGTAAGGCTCGCCGAGATCTTTGTAGGTGATGCGGTACTGGTGATTGGTACCTTTCCAGATGGTCAGAACAAGATAGCGGCCATCTTCGGTGGCGTTGGCATGAAATCCCCAATCGGGATGATCGGGCCGGCGATAGACAAGCACGTCATCGCTCTGCGGCGTGCCCAGACGGTGGTAATAAACTTTTTGATTGAGGGTAACCTTTTGAAACAATTCGCCCGGCTTAGGCTCATCGTAGCGGCTGTAGAAAAAACCCCTGCTGTCAGCGGTCCACGAAGCGCCGCCGTACTTGATCCATTTCACTTCGTCGCTCAGGACTTTGCCGCTCGCCACATCGAGAACGTGCCAGGTATTCCAATCGGAGCCGGCTTCGGCAACGCCGTAGGCCAGATATTTGCCGTCGTCGCTGACTTCCACACCCGTCAGGGCAATGGTGCCATCTTTGGACCATTTGTTAGGATCGATCAGCACGCGCGGCTCGCCGTCGAGTGTCTCCATAACATACAATACGGATTGATTTTGTAATCCATCATTTTTGGTGTAGAAATAGCGTCCGCCGGCCTTGAAGGGCGCGGAGTAGCGCTCGTAGTTCCACAACTCCGTAAGGCGTTTGCGGATTGCCTCGCGCTGGGGGATGGCGTGCAGGTAAGCGAAGGTGAGTTGATTCTGCTCGGCAACCCACTCGGCTACCGCTGGCGACTTCCGCACGTCTTCTTCCAGCCAGCGGTACGGATCAGCCACATGGACGCCGTGGTAATCGTCGATGTGATCGATGCGTTTGGTCTTGGGGTAAGACAAACGCTTTTCATCCGCCCAGAGGGGCGTCATGCTGAAAAGTATGCTAACCACAGAGACACAGAAATACAGAGAGAAAAATGAAAAACGAGTCATAAGGAACATCTCTTTCTATTTTGATTTTTTCCTTTCTGTGTTTTCTTCTCTGTGTCTCTGTGTCTCTGGGGTTCGCTCTTCATCGTTACGCTGCACGATCGACGGCTCGGCGCAGAGTGGCGGCCATGTCGGTTTTCTCCCAGGTGAAACTGGGCAGTTCGCGGCCGAAATGGCCGTGCCGCGCCGTCTCGCGATAGATAGGCCGGCACAGGTTGAGGGTTTCGATGATACCCCGTGGTGTCAGCTGGAAATGTTCGCGGATCAACGCCGCGATGTCGGCGTCGCGCAGGCCGCGTGCCGCCGTACCGAAGGTGCTGACCCAGATGCTCAACGGCTCTGGATAACCGATGGCGTAAGATAGCTGCACTTCGCACTGCGCTGCCAGGCCGGCAGCGACGACATTCTTGGCGATGTACCGGCCCATGTAGGCAGCCGACCGATCGACCTTGGTGGGATCTTTGCCGCTGAAAGCGCCGCCGCCATGCCGGCCACGGCCGCCGTAGGTGTCCACAATGATCTTGCGCCCCGTCAGGCCGCAATCGCCGTGCGGCCCGCCTTGCAGGAAAATGCCGGTTGGATTGATGTGGCAATAGATCACCTCATCGTCGCGGCGGCGCGGCGAGCCGCCCGGCGGAATCAACTCGATCTGATCGCGATCCTTGACCAGTTTCTTGTTCTCCGCTTGCAGTGTTGGGATAATCAGCTTGTGGATGATCTCTTCGCGGGCCGCATTGGAGAAATACGTGCGGCCATCACGCTTCTCAACCACGCTCTCATCGTGCTGCGTCGAAAGTACCAACGTATGAATGCGGTGGAAAGAGCCATCGTCGTTGTATTCAACTGTCACCTGGCTTTTGGCATCGGGACGAACGAAAGGCAGTTCGCCGCTTTTGCGCAGGCGGGCATGATTTTCCACCAGGCGATGGGCCAAATAAATGGGCATCGGCATGAAGGTATGCGTTTCATTGCAGGCGAAGCCGAACATCATACCCTGATCGCCGGCGCCGCCGAGATCGACGCCTGCGGCAATGTCGCGCGATTGACTGTGCAGATGGCATTGCACCTGGCAGGTATCCGCGGCAAAGCCGATGTTGGGATCGACGTAGCCGATCTCGCGGATGACTTCACGCACGAGGCGATCAACGACGGCCCGGCTCAGATTGGCCTGCGTGGTGATTTCGCCGGAGACAATGGCCAAGTCTGTCGTCACCATCGTTTCACAGGCGACGCGGCTTTGCGGATCGGCGGCCAGGCAGTGATCAAGGATGGCATCGCTGATTTGATCGGCCACTTTATCGGGATGGCCCATGGATACGGATTCACTGGTGAACAGATGGCGATTTGTACTCACGATACGGGGCCTCGAAATAAGGGAACACGAAACGACTTTGGACACTGGGCCGATTATACGCAACAGAGGGGATGGGAGGCAATTACAAAAAGAATAGGTAACCATTTACCGTTTTTTGAAACGCGCACAGCTGCCCAGGGGGACCTCTGCTACACCGGGGGCATCATGCAACCGCAATATCCAGAGATATCGCCAGCGAGACGCACGCATTGCTCCACGGGAGCAGCAGGTCGCCAACCCAACCGAGCAATTGCTGCGCCTGACCGAGCGGGTCCGCGGCCTGGAAGCACAATTGGTACCGAATGCCTCCAACTCGTCGATCCCTTTCTCGGTCCATCCACTCCAAGTCCCACCACCGGTACGCAAACAGCCGACCGGACGTAAGCCGGGAGAGCAACCCGGATATCTCGCCCACCTACAGCCTACGGCTACCCCGTAATCCTGCGAGCATCGTCCGGTTCATGGTCTCTCTTCGGAGTATCATTTTGAGCGCCGGTTGCCGCCTAACTATAAAATCATGGATGAGAACATGAATGACGTGGATATAACAGATTGACATGGAGCAGACAACTCATCTGTGTATGATCCATATCATCCGCGCTCTATTGTCTCCTTTCCGTGCATACGATAAGCTCACATTGTGGAAGAACGTTCCAACTGAGGAGGGCCAAGGGATGAGCCGAATGGTTGTTGATCCGGCTACGCTTACTAAACGTCAAGATGCCTGGCCAACGCTGGATCTGTGCAAGGATAACGGGTGAATGGTGGGCTGTTTCATTCCTGTCGTGGATCGTTCCCATTGTGCGGATCGGGAGCCGCAAAGCAACGAGATGGAACTGGACCGCCACGAATGAGCGGTGGGCGGGCAGCCGCTCTCGATCAGTTCTTGGCGAGTGTTTCAGCTAATGAAGGCGAACCCCGGTCCAACGGCCGGCGCATTCTTTTCGCTGCTTCCCGGGCAGCGATCTACGCATCCATCCTGATAAGCGGCAAGTGGATGGTCTGCCCGTTTGGCCATTTCGCACCTCTCGGGGATGATTCATCTTACGGTGAAGAGCATGAAAGCGCGCGGGCTTGTGATGCTTCTTCTGTTGGTATGGACGATCCTCCTTGTGGGATGCAGTCAACGCGCACCGTCCATCATCGGCGTGCCGACGGCTTCGCGAGAAGATGACGGACCTGCGCTTTTTCGGGACATCACGACCGCATCTGGCATCGACTACACGTATCGCAATGGCGCCGAAGCGGGGCATCTGTCGATTCTGGAATCGCTGGGCGGCGGCGTGGCCCTGCTCGATTTCGATGGCGACGGGCGGCTCGACATTTTCCTGGCCGGTGGTGGCTTCTTCGAGGATAAGGAGATTCGTGGTCGGCCGTGTAAACTCTATCGTAATCTCGGCGGCAACAAATTCTCGGATGTCAGCGATCGGCTGCACATCGATGGGACCTGGTTTTACAGCCACGGCGCAGCGGTCGGCGATTACGACCGCGATGGCTGGCCGGACCTGCTACTGACCGGCTGGGATCGGCTCGCTCTGTTTCACAATGAGCCGGTGGAACCCGGCGACACCGGCAAGGGCCGGCAGCTTGTCGATGTCACCCATAAGGCCGGTTTGACCTCGCATTCCTGGAGCAGCAGCGCCGGCTGGGCCGATTTCGATGGCGATGGCTATCCGGATTTGTACATTTGTTACTATGTAAATTGGTCCTTTGCCAATCATCCCCGGTGCGGCCGACCGGCAGACATCTGCCCGCCGAAGGTCTTCGACGGTCTGCCGCACAAGCTGTTTCGCAACAACCGCGACGGGACCTTTACCGAGGTTAGCAGCGAGGCCCCGCTGCGCCCTGGCGGGCCAGATGCCAGCAAGGGGCTAGGCGTGCTGCTCGTGGATATCAATGGCGACGGCAAACCGGATATCTACGTCGCCAACGATACGGCCGATAGCTTTCTCTACGTCAATCGCTGCATCCCCGGACATTTTCGTTTTGAAGAGCGTGGCCTGGTCAGCGGCACGGCCCGCGACGGCGGCGGCTCGCCCAATGGCAGCATGGGCGTTGATGCCGCCGATTACGATCACAGCGGCCGGCCGTCGCTGTTCGTCAGCAATTATGAGAACGAGTACCACGCCTTGTATCGCAACGACTGCCGCGGCGATAAAGTCCTCTTCCAGTACGCCTCGCGTACGGCCGGACTGACTGTATTGGGCCAAAGCACGGTCGGCTGGGGCGGCGGTTTTTTCGACCTTGATCGAGACGGCTGGGAGGACCTGTTCCTCGCTACCGGCCATGCCATCCGCTATCCGCCGCGCAGCGGGGGCGACCCTCACCAGCGCCCCCTCCTGCTCCGCAATCAAGGCGGTACATTTACCGATATTTCGGATCAAGGAGGAGCTTATTTCCGTTCCACACACCTGGGCCGCGGCGTCGCCTTCGGCGATCTCGACGAGGATGGCCGCATTGATCTTGTCATCAGCCATCTTAACGAGCCGGTGGTGCTGCTGCACAACGAGGCGCAGACGAGCCATCACTGGCTGGGCGTGGAACTGATTGGCCGCAACCACGCTGACGTGGTGGGAGCGAAGCTAATCCTGGAATACGACGGACAAACGCAGACGCGCTTCGCCAAGGGCGGCGGCAGCTACGCTTCTTCCAGCGATCGGCGGCACGTCTTCGGATTGGGAAAAGTGGATAAAATCGCCCGCTTGAGTGTGATTTGGCCCAACGGCGAGCAGGAACAGTGGAAAGACCTGATGATCGATCGCTATCATCGTCTGGTGCAGGGAAAGAGCGAAGTGAAACCGTGACAGTTTCCATGCGTTACGAGCTGGAAGCGGAAGCAATGGATTATCTGCCATCGCTTCCGCTTCCAACTCGTGACGCGAAGTGCCTTTGCAAGAGATCATTGATACGGGCGAGGATCTCTTCTGGTTCTTTGCCTTCACTGCGGGCCAGAGTCCCCAACGTTAACTCGCGGGGCACGGAGCGTACGCGGCCGACGTAGCCGAATCCCCAGCCCAACAACTGATCTTCGAGCCAGGGATATTCGGCCAGGAGCAAGGCCACCGGCGTACGGAGCGTGGCCTGGCCGGTGCGCAGCAGGGGATCAAGGGGCGGCCAGAACGTGCGCACGATGTTGGCGGCAAACAGCGCCAGGGCAGCCAGCTCCAACAAAGCGGAGAACGGCATGAGAACAAAAGCCGGGGCGGCAAACAGCGTGGCCATCTCCGTGCTGACGCGGAGCAAGTTCCCTGTGGCAATGAGCACGAAAATCGGAGCGACCAGGCGGGGCCAGGCCAGCAACGTGTGCTCGAGGATCGGCACCAGACGTTGGGCGACCCCCAGAATCAGTGTCGTCATAAAGCCGACCGTCAGCGCATGCCGGATGGCGCCGAGATAGGGGTGCGGTAACGACTGGCTGCCCACCACGGCGTAGCAATCTCCAGCGACCAGCAACGCCATTGCTGTCAGCAGCCAGAAGAAAGCCAACGGCACGTAGCGCACCAGCAACGCCTCACCCACTTCCGGGCGCGGTGTGCTCCGACGCACCCGCAGGAACCCCCTCATACCGATGACGTACGCCAGCGCGGCTGCCGTCAGCATCGCCGCCGCCAGCGCTTCCAGCCCGGCAAGCCTGGCGAAAGAGGCCGGCAACGCGAGGAGAACGCCCATGTTATGCAGCCAGAAAGTCCATTCGATAACACTTTTGTGCGGTGTGGCGCTACCGGCGATACCAGGCAGCAGCCGTTGACCGAAGCCATAGATGGCATTCAGCGTGAAACCGAAAATGGCCAACTCCATCAGGAGTTGACGTAGGGACTCGCTGTAGCTGCCAGGTCCCGTAGCGTTTTCCCGATAGCGCAACACCAGCGTGACGCCGGCCCAAATCGTCATCCAGATACCTGCGGCCAAAATCAGCCGCGCCCACGTGAAGTGAAGTTTGCCGGCCAGTTGATGGTAGAGGAAGATGAGGAAAACGAGGGCCGCAATCCCCAGAGCGGAACCGCTGAGCGGGCCAAGCCAGCCGGCCCGCTCCGGCCCCAACGACCAGAAAAAGCCGCCGACCACGCCTGTAAGCAAAGCCGCAAGCAACAGGTGGCAGAAGAATGGGCGGAGCGGCGGACCGCCGACACTCATCGGCAAATAGCGGAGGGCAATGCCGATGACAAAGAAGGCAATGAAACCCCACAGTTGGGCAGCCCCATGAGCGACGACGTGGCTGGCGGGGACGGCAGCGAATTGCCCCGCCCGTCCGATCTCCCATAGTAGCCACGCCCCCCAACCCGCTCCCAACGTTAGAGTAATGGCCAACGCGGAAACAAGGAAAGGACGATGGACGGCCTGCGTTTGCTGCGCTTGTCGGTCTACCTCCACTCCGGCAGCCGCGGCTAACTCTGCCAACAGTTGATCGCTATCCAGACCGTGCCGGCGGGCAAAATGGCCAAGCGGCTCCAGGTGTCCAAATTTCGCAGACTCCCTCTCCGACTCGCCGTAGCGCCGCAGCACTTCTTGGCAGCCGGGATAATCGGCGGCCACCTGGCGAACGGTCATGTCGGGCCGCAGCGGCGACCGTTTGATTCCCGAATGTTCGCCTGTCGATTCCGCTGGCCCCACCATGACGACTCATTCTGAGCGGGAAGCCGCTGCCGATTTCCAGTAATCGGGCAGGTTCGGCTTCGTTTCACGCAGGATCTCCAGGATCGCTCGGCGATCCGCCACCGACAAATGGGCGAACTCCTTGCTCGTGTCCTGGCCGCTGAGCACTTCCCACAGCCGCCGCAGGACGTAATCTTTCACAGCTGTCGGCAGCGCCTCGAAGGCCTCCGAGTAAATAATATAGCTGCAGGGATAAGCGAACAAACGGTGTTTCAAGTCGAAATCGCGCAGGGAGCGTCCTTTGCGGTCGCGCGGTCCCCGCTGGGCGAATTCTTCCGCAAACCCGGAAGTCCCCTTAATAGGATCGGTTAATTGCGCTTCTTCGCAAAAGAGCATATACTGGACGACCGGTTCACCAGCGTTCTTGATGCGGCGGAGAGTGCTGTCGGAACGATAATCGGCCGGTCGACCCAGGGCTTTGTTGAACTCGGCCTCATCATGCAAGGCGAGCCGCGTCTGGAAATTGGCCCGCGCCAGGCGATTGTGCATCTCCGTTTGATGCTCCATCACCATCAAGGCGACAATGTCGCTGTGCGGCGTCAGATACGGTGCGGTCTTGAAATAGCGATCCAAATGGGTGACATTAATGTTCGCTGAATTGTCGATCTCTTCCGGCCGCGGCTCGCCGCGTATGATCAGGTTGCCCAAATGCACCTGCTTGCCGCTCGTGCCGCTGACGTACCAGCCGCCCCAGCGCTGCCGCAGCGGGCTGGTGTGATCGATGCGATAACTGCCCGAAGAGAGGATTGGCAAGCCCGAACCGTTGGCGAACACCGAACGTGCCAGATGTCCCGGATAACCCTGATTGAACGAGGAAGCATGGCAGATCAGACAGTTATCCGTTTGCCGCTGGAATTGCGGTTTCGCGCTCTTCTTCTGATTCAGCGAGTAAAACACCGCTCCCAATTGCGGATCGACGGCGGTCACTTCCACAAGATCGCCTTTCTGGCAGTAGCCGACGTAGACATCCTCGCCGAAGTAGATGGCGCGTGGCGTGCGCGGATTGATGCGCTGGCGCTGCAAACTGGTCTTGGAAAACACCAGCATTTGCGAAGACAACGGCACCTTCAGCTCGCGCAGCAGCGAACGCAGATAGCCGGTGCCTTCTTCGTAAGTGAGGTGGGCCTGGCCGTCGTGGAGACGTTCTTGCAAGCGTTCGACAACGTTGTGCGGGTCGGCAGTACTATAGTTGATCGGTTCACGATCGAGGTCTACGGCGCGAGCGGGAAGCACAAGCAGCAACGGTAACAATGCTAGCCCACAACGCAAGCAAGAGAGGAAAAAGCATCGTCTCATAATTCGACTCCTTCACCGGAGTCCCGCCAGGGGGGGGAAGAAAGGCGGGAGGGGGGATAGATATATGGATAAGTTTATCCAGAATTCGCGCCGCGTCAAGCCTTTTGTCAAGACTTTTTTGGCGGCCGATCTCGCCGGCTTCAGTCGGCTGGCAAATCTCATCAGCCGGCTTCGCGTCTACGCCATACGCCGGGCGCGGAGCCAGGGGCCAGCGGCCATCGACACGAGAAAGGCCAGTACGTTCAATACCACGATCGTACCGGAAAGCCCTAAATCTTTTTTAGCTCCCATGCTGATATCCCAGCTCAACCACATTCCGGCGATGCTCAGGAACAAACTGAGAAGGACCGTCCGCCAGAATAGTTGTCGCATGTTCCGGCTGAGATTCACGGCTGTCGCCGCCGGGATAATGAGCAAGGCATTGATAAGCAGGGCGCCGACAAAACGCAGGCACAGATTGACGACCAGGGCCAGCAGGATGATGAAGAGATACTGCACTCGCTGTACGGGGACACGGCGGGCAAGGGCCAGGCTCTGATTGAAGCTGGCCAGGTGTAAGGGATTGTAGATACTGGCCAACAAAAGGAGGGTGACGACGAGCAAGCAGGCGAGGACGAGGAGTTGGCCGCTGGAGACCTTTAAGGGTTCGCCGAACAGGAAATCTTCCAGGTTAAATAGGCGGCGATCGTGCATGAGTATACGCAGGGTAGCGGCCAATCCGACCGCCCCGGCGAAGAACACGCCGATGACGGTATCACTGCTCAATCCCGTTCGCGTCCGCACCCAGACGATGCCACAGCCGGCCGCAATGCCGAAGACGGCCATAATGACTGTCACCCAGTCCCAGAACATCCTCTGGGTGTCGGCATCTTTTCCTTCTGGACCGAAGAGGAAAAACAACAAAAAGCCGATACTGATGCCAGCGAAGGAACAATGGGCCAAAGCGTCGCTGAAGAAAGCCATACGACCGCCGACTACCAGCGAACCGATGGCGCCGCAGCACAGGCTGACCAGCATCAGGGCCAGCAAGGCCCGGATGTTGAAGTCCCAGGCGAAAAAGCTATTCTCCGGGGCCCAAGCAGCGCAGGAGCGGATACAGCGATCGAGCCATTCGTGCGGGATAAACGTCAGCAGCAAGGCAGCAAGCGGATTCAGGAACATAACAGCGATCCTCGCAGGGTGATCTTCGTCCGTCATCCTACCACAGGGAAACTTTAGAGCAAAACCCTTGAAAGCGCGGGAACCGTTTGCCATGATAGTCTTTACTAATGGCCTACCCGCCGCATTGCCTCACTACCCGAGTAGCCTTCCATGCCCGGGCGCAGATGATGTCGCTCATGGTCGATTGGGCGAAAAAGATCTTGAGGACCGCCATGACTCGATACCTTTTGCTCGTCTTGACGCTCTCTTGCCTTGCCGCGTCGGTGCCGGCTGCATCTGCAGAAACGCTCCCGCCGGGCGCTCGGGTCCGCAAAATCACGGCCCAGCCGTCGCGCATCGAGTTGAAAACGCCGTTCGAGTACAGCCAGCTGTTGCTTACCGCTGAGCTGGAATCTGGCGAACAGATCGACGTGACACGCCTGGCGAAGATTGAGGCGCCACCGGCGCTGGTGCGCGTCCAGTCTACGGGAGTGGTGCGTCCCGTCGCCGATGGCGACGGCGTCCTCACGATCCGCCTGCAAGGGCAAACACGGACACTGCCGGTCGCGGTCAAGGGGCAAAAAGAGAATTACAAGGTCAGTTTTGTCCGCGATGTGATGCCCGTACTGTCACGCCTGGGCTGCAATGCCGGCACCTGCCATGGCGCCGCGAAGGGCAAAAATGGTTTCAAGCTATCGCTGCGCGGTTACGATCCGCTCTTCGACCACCGTTCGCTGACCGACGACCTCAAAGGCCGACGTTTCAACCGTGCCGCTCCCGACGCCAGCTTGATGCTGCTCAAATGCACAGGCACGGTCGCTCATGTCGGCGGTATGTTGACGCAGCCGGGCGAGCCATACTATGAGCTGCTGCGCAGCTGGATTGCCGATGGCGTCAAACTCGATCTGAATAGTCCACGAGTGCAGAATATTGAAGTCTTGCCGAAAAACGCGATCATTCCGCTGCCGGGCATGAAGCAGCAAATTGCCGTCCGCGCCACGTATACGGATGGCAGCGTCCGCGATGTCAGTGTTGAGGCATTTCTGGAGAGCAGCAACACCGAAGTGGCAACTGTTGATCGCGCCGGCACGGTAACGGCGGTGCGGCGCGGTGAGACAACTATCCTGGCCCGTTATGAAGGGGCCTATGCGGCCGCTGGCATTGTCGTCATGGGGGAGCGCAAGGGCTACAAGTGGCGTGCTGTGCCCGAATACAACTACATCGATAAACTCGTCGATGCCAAGCTGAAACAGATGAAGATCTTGCCCAGCGAGCTATGCACCGATGCCGAGTTTATGCGCCGTATCTATCTCGACCTGACCGGCCTGCCGCCGGAGCCAGCGGACATTCGCGCCTTTCTCGCCGACAGTCGGCCCACGCGCAGCAAGCGCGATGCCCTGGTGGACAAGCTGATCGGCAGTCCCGAATTTATCGAGCACTGGACGAACAAATGGGCCGACCTGTTACAGGTCAATCGCAAGTTCCTCGGCGAAGAAGGGGCCAAACGTTTTCGCGAGTATATTCGCCAGGCCATCGCCGACAACAAACCCTATGATCGTTTCGTCTATGACATCCTGACGGCCCATGGCTCCAATCTGGAGAACCCCGCTGCCAGTTATTACAAGATCTTGCGCGATCCAGGGGCGATCCTGGAGAACACCACGCAGTTATTCCTGGCTGTGCGCTTCAACTGTAACAAGTGCCACGATCATCCCTTCGAGCGCTGGACGCAGGACCAGTATTATCAGACGGCGGCGTTCTTCGCTCAAGTCAATCGCAAGGAAGATCCCAAGTACAAGGGACAGCGCGTCGGTGGCACCGCCGTGGAGGGCGCGACGCCGTTGGTCGAACTCATCGAGGATGGCCAGGCTGGCGAAGTGACGCATCTCCGCACCGGGCAAGTGATGAAGCCGACTTTCCCGTATCTGCACAAAGATCTCGCTCCCGCTAACCGCAGCCGCCGCGAGCAGTTCGCCCACTGGGTCACGTCCCGAGAGAATCCCTATTTCGCCAAGAGCTACGTCAATCGTCTGTGGAGCTACCTGCTCGGCGTCGGTCTCATTGAGCCGGTCGATGATATCCGTGCCGGCAATCCGCCGACTAATCCTGCCCTGCTGGACGCGCTGACCGCTGATTTCATTCAGAGCGGCTTCGATGTCCGCCACATGCTGCGGACGATCTGCCAATCGCGGGTCTATCAACAGTCGGTGCAGACCAATGCCTTCAATCGCGATGACGATATCAACTACTCGCATGCCCTCGTCCGCCGCTTGCCGGCCGAGGTGTTGTATGACACCATTCATCGGGCCACGGGATCCTTGAGCCGATTGCCGGGTCTGCCGCCGGGAGCTCGAGCGGCACAGCTGCTCGATTCGCGCGATGATGTGCCGGGCGGCTTTTTCGTACTGTTTGGCAAGCCGGCGCGCGAAAGCGCCTGCGAGTGCGAACGTTCACCGACGATGATGCTCGGCTCGGTGCTCAACCTGGTGAATGGTCCGGTCCCTGCTGCCGCCATTCACGATCCCAACAACCGCCTCGCCAAGCTGGTCGCCACGGAAAAGGATGATGCCAAGGTTGTCGAGGAGCTGTTCCTTGCCTTCCTTGGCCGCTTGCCGACCCAGACAGAATTGCAACTCGGCTTGCAATCGCTCAAAGACGGAGAGAAAACGTATGAATTGCTGGTCGTTCAAGCGAAGCAACATCAGGAAGCCCTGGCCGCTTACGAGAAAACACTCGAGGCTCGGCAAGCGCAGTGGGAAGAGCAAGTCAAGCACACGATTCCGCCGACGTGGACGCCGCTGGACATCGTCCAATCCGTTTCCCAGGGCGGCGCAACGCTGACCAGGCAGGGGGACGGCTCCCTCCTGGCCAGCGGCAAGAATCCTATAAAAGATACTTATACAATCAAAGGACAGACAAAGTTGAACAGCGTCACGGGCCTCCGATTGGAAGTGCTGCCCGATGCGAGTCTGCGGGCCAAGGGTCCGGGCCGCGCTCCCAACGGCAACTTTGTGTTAACCGAATTGAAGCTGACATACACGCTGCCAGGTGAAACGAAAGCGCGGCCAATCGCTCTGAAGAATGCTCAGGCCGATTTCGCTCAGGAGGGTTGGCCGGCGGCCGGTGCCATCGACAACAACCGAGCGACCGGCTGGGCCATCGCTCCAGAGTTTGGCAAGCCGCACGTGGCCTACTTCGAGTTAGCAACGCCGCTTAACCTGCCCTCCGGCACGACGTTGACGGCGCTAATGATGCAAGAGTTCGGCGGCCAACATGCTCTCGGCCGCTTTCGCCTCTCGCTGACGGCCAGCAAAACGCCACTCTCGCTGAAAGGTCCGCCGCCGGCGATTGCAAAAATCCTTGGTATCGAGCCGGCCCAGCGCACGCCGCAACAGAAGGCCGAACTGGCCAATTACTATCGGGCGCAAGATCCCGAGTTGGCGCGGCTGCGCCAGCTGGTCGCCGAGTATCCGATGCCGGTCGATAAACGCTTGCCAGGTGCGCAGGATCTCGCCTGGGCATTTATCAATGCCAAGGCATTTCAGTTCAATCATTGACGAAGTGGCCTGGAGACCGCCGGGTATTCGGTACTACAGCGCCCCTCGTTAACCCCTTGTTCTTTCCTTGGCGTCCCTGGCGCCTTGACGGTTGTTTTTGGGGAGGCTATGGCTTGGCGAACTCGGTTTCGTCCACTTTATCCAGCGGTTTGGCGTCCAGCAATTCTGCTTCCATAATCTGCTTACCGCCACGGTAGGCACGCACTTTGGTCGGACGCTTGTAACCGCCGATGTCTTTGAAATCGCCGAAGAAGAAATGCTGACGGATCTCTTCTTTGCCCTTGCCGCCGTCAATGCGATTCTCGGCCCGGACAAGCAGATTGTATTCCTTGTCGAAATACAAACGCATCTCTCGGCGTCCGCGGCCGGTGATGCAGACGCCGATGGCCGGTCGATCATTCACTTCGATGGGCTCCAGGATGGCGAGCTGATAACTTCGGTCCTCCAACAGCGGCAGCAAGCGCTTGGCGCGTTCGAGCTCCAGGCTGCTGCGGATCTCCGCCAACTGGGTCGAATCGGGCTTGAGGGCGCGGCCATCCAGGGTGATATACGTGTTGCGGCCATTGACGATATGGACAATGGTATGCTTATCGCCGTTGTGATTCATTTCGATGATGTTTTTGTACTTGGAAGGCAATTGCACGGTCGTCTCGGCGAAAAACGGCGTGGCATGTCCTTGCAGGACGAGCGTTCCCTTGAACTTGACCTTATCAGCGCGAATGCGGCCCAACGCCTCGGCACCGCCGTGGGCCTTGATGGCCCGTTCGATAAGGGCGCGGGCCTCATCCTGCGCCCGAGTAGCCCCGGCAAAGCTAGCCAGTAAAACGACTGTCCCTGTCGCCACCATGAGCGTGCGCATGACTACCTCCTGGAAAACGATCCGGTCCCTCGATGGGCGAATCCTCTCTGTATCATCGCAAGATTGCGCGGTCCGCACAATTCGCATTCTTTGGCGAATGGTTAGTGTCAACTGGCCGTTCGCCTGCCTCGAATTTTTTCAGATTTTAGGTTGCTTTGAGCGACCTTCGCGCCTAGCATAATTCATGAAAGAGCATCTCTCGCTGGGCCGCGCCGACCGGCGAAGGATATTGCCTCGATCCAGGATCATCACTTTGACAGCAAGGAGCATATTAGTCATGTCTGTCTCGACTCTGGAACAATCTCGATTGGCCTTGGCGTTGCGTCATAGTCCCATTCCGGCGTTGCGTAAACTGACACTCGCTGAGAACGAAACAACGGTCATCCTCCAGGGGCAGGTGACCAGCTACTATCTCAAGCAGTTAGCCCAGGAGACCCTTCTGCCGCTCTTGGACGGACGACAACTGCTCAACCGCGTTCAGGTTGTGACCGCAACGGAGACACAAAACTCATAGTTTTCCTACCCGCCCGCCGCGCAAGCAAGGGAGTTCTTTCACCTTGGCTTGCCCAGCAGGTTGGCAATACGTCATGCTTACTATTCTCCATCACGCAGCCCAGCTCGTCGGCATCGCCGCGGCGGGCGAATGCTCCGTGCTGGCTAATGGCTCGCTCCTTATCCGCAACGGCATCATCGAATGGGCAGGTCCGGCCGCGGAAATGCCTCCCATCACAGAAGATGAGCGCGACATCACCTGGATCGATGCCCAGGGCAAGGTCGTCTTGCCCGGCTTCATCGACAGCCATACGCATTTGTTGTTTGCCGGCTCGCGTGTAGACGAATTCGAGCAGCGCTTGCGGGGCATGAGCTATGCCGAGATCATGGCACGCGGCGGCGGCATCCTCCGTACCGTGGAGCGTGTACGGCGAGCCTCGAAGGAAGAATTGAAGGCGTTGGCCCGGCCGCGCTTGCAACGAATGCTGCAATTCGGTGTCACAACGATCGAAGTCAAGAGCGGCTATGGCCTGACGCCAGCCGACGAGATCAAATGCCTGGAAGCGATTGCCGAGTTGAACGCCGAAGGTCCGTGGGAACTGGTGCCGACTTTTCTGGGAGCGCACGCCGTACCGCCGGAATATCGTTCCAATCGGGAGGGGTACATTCGTTCGCTATGCGAGACGATGCTGCCGGAAATTGCCCGGCGAGGCCTGGCGGATTTTTGCGATGTTTTTTGTGAAAAAGACGTTTTCAGCATAGACGAATCGCGGCGCATCCTGAAGCGGGCGCGCGATCTCGGACTGCGGCTCAAGCTGCACGCTGATGAGCTATCACTCCTGGGGGGAGCGGAGCTGGCAGCAGAAATGGAAGCAACGTCGGCGGACCATCTGCTATGTATCAGCGACCAAGGGATTGATGCCTTGGCGGCCTCGGGTACGGTGGCAACGTTGTTGCCGGGCACGGCGTTTTTTCTTGGAAGGGCGTATGCGCCGGCGCGGCGGCTGATCGAACGGGGCGTGACCGTCGCCTTGGCCAGCGATTGCAATCCGGGCACTTGCATGACCGAAAACCTGCCGCTCATCGGTTCGATGGCTTGCATGCAAATGGGCATGAGTCCCGGCGAGGTGGTGACGGCCTTGACGCGACACGCCGCCGCTGCCCTGGCGCGAAGTGATCGTCTCGGCTCGTTGGCCCCTGGCAAACAGGGTGATGGCATCGTTTGCAACGTGCCGGATTACCGCGAAATCTTTTATCACTTCGGAATCAATCATGTCGAATGCATCCTCAAACGCGGTCGCGTGGTTCACACATCTTGAACCAGAATCGCCATCTCTCTCCCTCCCCCCTCCCGCTGGGGGAGAGGGGAAGATGAGGGGCGACCGGTCGGATGATCCGCGCCTGGGCGAATACGTCACGTTTTGGCAAGAAGGAATGCCCCAGTTGTGGCCTGGGCGTCCGGTCCTCCTCGGTTTTCCTCAAGATGCAGGGGTGCGCCGCAACGGCGGCCGGCCCGGGGCTGCCGATGCCCCGGCGGCCATTCGACACTGGCTTTATCGACTCACCCCCTGGGATGCCGTCCACAATGCCGACCTGGCTGCGCTAAATTTGCTCGATCTGGGCAATGTTCGCCCAAGCCCCACCCGCCCACAGTGCCAGCAAGGGAAAGAGCTTGAGGAAAGTCAGCAAGCGCTGGCCGAAGGGATTGCTGCGATCCTGATGGCGGGCGCCATACCGATCGTGCTGGGCGGTGGACATGAGACAGCTTATGGGCACTATCTGGGATACGTCCGTGCTGGTCGGCCTGTTGCGATCGTTAATTTCGATGCTCATCTCGATGTTCGTCCGCTGCGCGAGGGATGCGGCCACAGCGGCTCGCCATTCCGTCAAGCACTCGAACATCCGACTCAACCGTTGCGTGACGGCCATTATGTTGTCCTTGGCGCTCAGCCCCAAGCGGTCAGCCGAGAACATTTGCTCTACGTGCAGAGCAAGGGTGGGGTCGTTCACTGGGTAGAGGAAACGCGCGATCGTCTAGAAGCGATTTTCCGCAACGAATGCCAACGGCTGGCGCTCAACAACGGTTCCGTGTACGTCACGCTGGATAGCGATGTCGTCTCTCAAGCGGACGTGCCGGGGGTGAGCGCTCCCAATCCGTTGGGTCTGTCGGGGCAAGTGGTCGCTGCCTGCGCTGCCGCCGCAGGAGAATGCCCGGCAGTGAGTAGCTTCGACCTTGTGGAGATCAATCCTTCGTTCGATCGCGATGGCCAAAGCGCTCGTTGGGCTGCCGCTGTCGTCTGGCACTTTCTGTGCGGCCTGTCTCGTCGTTGTGCTTAAGGGCTAACGGACTTTTCCCTCCCCCACAGGGGGAGGAGGTTTTGTCCGCTAGCTCTAACAAACTGAGTGTCCCATCATCAGCTGTACCATGGGGTGAACGGCCGGGGTTAGCCGGTTGGCGAACTAGATGCCAGCCGGCTAACTTCGGCTGTTCGTTGTGCACCCCTCGCTTGATTTGGCGCGCAACTTGCTCACCAATTGGACTTTACGGATTATGCTCGATGTCCGGCTTTCGCGGGCAAGGCCGGGAGGAAGGGATGTTCTACGATCTAGGGGAGGGAACAGGGGGCAAAAATGTCATTGCTCTGCCATCGCGCCGGCTTTTCGTGGCGTAGAATTGTGCAGCAAGTCAACCACTGCTTCGCTCGTAGGAGGGTAGCGATATGCTGGTCCTGAGTCGAAAGTTAGGTGAGAAGATTTATATCGGGGATAACATCTGTATCACGGTCGTAGACATCGACCGAGGCAAGATTCGCCTGGGTATCGAGGCGCCGCGTGACGTGCCGATTTACCGTCAGGAACTCTTGCCTCTCAAGGGTGCCGAGGCTCCAGCCCCGAATGCCTCCACGGTGCCCCACTAGCGACGCCCAGCCCGAACGCCCGATTTTCCCTGGACCATGGCACCAGGGGAAATTGAAACCATCGAGCCGGCAGTGGGGACACAGGGGAGTGATATAAATCTTCATCAACGAACCGAAGCGTAGGCGACGGACATTCCGTTGCCTACGCTTCCGGCTTGTTGGCTTAGGGCTAGCGGCCTTTTCCCTCCCCCTTGTGGGGAGGGTTCGGGTGGGGGGACACCACTCCCTTTCCCCTCCCCCTTGTGGGGGGAGGTTTTGTCCGGTGGCTCTTATTCTTTCTTCTCTTCGATCGGTTCCTTGACGGGTTGAACGAAGAACGGCTGTGGCGGCGTCTTGGCAGCCGCCAGTTTGGCCGCGTGTTCTTCGGCTTCCTTCTTTTTGGGATAGTCGAATTTGGCCACACACTGATTGGAGTTATTGAACACCCCCCAAACGACCCGCATGCGCACATGCTTGGCCGTGCGGGACCGTTTGGGCTTGCCCTCCTTGACTGCAGCTTTTTTCTTCTTTTTGGGCGCTTCTTCTTCCTCCTCGTCCTCGTCCTCGTCCTCGTCTTCCTCTTCGGCCTCGATCTCATCCTCGAGTTCGTCGGATTCTTCTTCCTCTTCGTCCTCGAGTTCGTCGTCTTCTTCCTGTTTGCGGCGTTCCGCCGCTTCGTAATCGGCGCGGAGGTCTTTGCGATTGAGAATGCGTCGTGCCATGGGTTTTCCTGCCCTCGTGCAAATATTCCCGTGACTAGATACGGCTCAGCGACGCTTCGGCGAAGCCGAGCGAACCGATACTGGACAAGGATTTAACCTATCGAGCCATCCACTTAGGTGCAAGCCGGAGTCAGATTTCCGCTCCCATGTCGTACTGCTGCTCATCCTCACGAACGCCGCCCATGCCAGCGCCGATGGTATGATAATCCTCAATGACATCGATGGAGCGCAGGTATTTTACCATCTTGAAACCCAATTTGGTTTCCAGACGCACCCGTAACGGAGCGCCGCTCTGGATCGGCAGCTCCTGGCCATTGAGTTCGTAGGCCAAAATCGTCTGCGGGTGCCGGGCGAGATCGATGCTGACACATTCGTAATAAATCTTGTCGCTCTTCTCATGCTTAGCGAAAGAAGTGAACACCAGATAGCGCGCGCCGGGCAAGGGCTTGCAACGGTCCAGGATCTCACGCAGCGGCACGCCACCCCAACGGCCCACGGAAGTCCATCCTTGGATACAATTGTGTAAAGTCGTCTGTTCCTGCTTGGGCATCGCTTTCAGATCTTGCAGCGAGAAAGCGCACGGCCGCTCCACCAATCCCCGTACCTCCAGCCGATACTCGGCAAACTGATTGTTCAGCAAACGCTCGTAAGTGTCGTCATCGCCCTTGGCTTGAGGATAGGCCGCGATCGGCGGGTAGCCGTTGGTCCGAAAATAGGGTGAGATTTCGGTTTCGGGACGATCCTGGACGGAAATCAGGTTGTGCAGCAGCCGCTCGCGGATGGGGTCGACGATAGCGGCAAGAAGAACATGGACCCGATGCCGCGCCGTGTGCGAGAAGTGATTGGCAAGATAGTGAAGCAATACGACCGCGGCGAGGATGGTCAGACCGAGGCTGACTCCCAGCCAACTGCCTGCCGAGTGCGTCCGCCCCAGGACCATTTTGTCCATTTCCTTGGCGAAGTTGTGCCAGAAGACCATAACAAGGTGAATGACAAAGAAGATGCCAATCGCCCCCAGTCCAAGGAAATGCAGGCTGCGCGCCGCCTGCCGGTTGCCGAAGAGCCGGCCGTACCAGGGAAAGCGGGCCAGGATCGAGGGCGATTGGGCCAAGCCGGTTGCGATCTGGAACGGGACCAGAAAGAAGATAAACCCGAAATAGGCGAGTTGTTGCAGCGCGTTGAACGGCAGGTAGCCGGGAGCATAGCAGAAGGCCGGATCGTCGGGTTCGGGCGTGCCAAGCTTGAGGTACTCGATCATCGTCCGTACGGCGCAGGGGAAGATCTGCCAGGAAGTCGGCACTAGCCGTTGCCACTGCGGCGACGTGAACAGCACCAGGAGGTAAAGCACGCCGACTATCAACCAACAAAACGCATCGAAAAAGTGCCAATAACGCCCCAGACCTAACCCTTCTCCGCTTGGCAGCACCAGCCAACCGGGCCAGTTGGACTCCTCATCCGAGGTACACCACAGACGGTCGCGGGGAAGTTCCCGGCGCTGGAGGGAAAGCCATTCACTGAACGGCCGGGCGTCTATGTTCCAGTACAGCTTGGGATGCGCTGCCAGGATGGCCAGGCCGCTACGGACCAGCAGGGTTAGAAACAAGAAATTGAACCAGTGCGCCAAGCGCACGCCGAGGGGGTAGCCAAGCTCTTCCATATCGTCTCCTTTTTCCTTCAGGGCTAGCGGACATCTCCCTCCTCCACCAGGAGCGAGGGAGTCGTGTCCGCTAGCACTTAGGACAGGCGGACAAAGCCGTAGGGCACGCTGTTCACTTGCCCTTTTTCAGGCAAGCGGTCCACTTGCCCTGCAGGTTTGTCCGTCAGCCTTTATTTTGGGGCGGACGGGCTGGGACCGATTCGGAAGGAAAGGACAGGCGCCGTTCAGGGGGCCAACTCGCTCGCTTCCGAATGGCCGCAGCGAAACAGGCGGACAACCAATTTCCCCAGAGCACGCTCCGAGAGATGGCCGAGCAGGTCGATCCAGCGGACCACACCCACAAGGCGCCGATGCTTATCCACGACTGCGGCCCCGGCATCCGCGAATTTCTCCAGCAAAACATCAAGGAAATCATCGGGCGCGACCATCGGTACTTGGGTTTTCATCAGTTCGCCCGCCGTGAGTTTCTCCATCTCCCCGGCACGATCGGCTACAGCCAGCGCCAAAGTGCGATCGGTCACAAAGCCGAGCAGCCTTCCCTCCGAGGTAACGAAGACAGCCGAGGACGCCGAATCGCGCAGCACCCGCGCGACTTCAGCGGCCGAGGCATTCGGGGAGCAGCCAGGCACATCATGCGACATCACGTCTGCTATTTTGAGCATGGGGTTGAGCAAGTCCGATTCTTTGACAAGTGGGAGCGGTTGAGCGTGCGAAAAAGGCGCTAACTCCATCTTCCAAGAATGAGATTTCTGCCATTCGTTGAGCTGTGCAGTCATGACTTGTTCCTCACCAAAATCTGGGCAGCCGCTCGTAAACAAGAAACCGCTCCCGCCTGTGTCTTGCAGTCAAACAACTAAGCAAGCATCATGCCAACAATTCCCGATTCAACCTGTCGATTCCTTCACTCGAAGACCATCCCCATGCCGGGGCCATATGACTGATCATCTATGCTGGAATTTCCTATCTTAAACCTTGGAAAAGCCGGTCCTTTTCCATAATTGCCCAAGAGGAGAAGAGTCATGGTGGAAGTGCGACGGTTCACCTTGCTAGACGGCCTGTTGTTGATTGTCGTCGTCGCTGCGGCGGCGGGCTTGCGTGCCGGCTATCTGATTGCTTGTGCTGATTACGCCCGCAACGATGGGCCGCTACGCGTCGAGACGCCGTTGCCGGAGTTGGACTCGCTGGTCCGCAATCTGAAGGCGCAGCAGCGCTTCGCCTTGACTTCCCCCTCCACGGGCAAAGAAGTAGATACCGCCGCCATCGCGCCGGGGTATCCCGTCCTGATGGCCGCAGTTAATCACTTGGTCGATGATGCTGTGCTGCCCAGCACGATGCGCTGGGGACAGTGCGGTCTCGGCGCGCTGACGGCTGGGCTGTATTTCCTCTTTGCCCGCCGTGCGTTTCTCAGCTCGCTTGTCGCTGTCTTGGCCGGCTTGCTATGTGCTCTGCATCCTTTCTGGATCATTGATACGGCCGCCCTCGCTGATGGTACGACGGCGACATTCCTGCTCGCCTTGGCGTTGTTTCTGGGAGTACGGGCCAGTCAAACAGGCGGTCCACTCAGCAGCCTTCTGTATGGTTTGACACTGGCTGCCTTGGCCTTGGTGCGGGCCGCGCTGCTGCCGTTCGCCCTGGTGGGACTGGCCTGGTTCCTGTGGCGCAGTCGGCTTTTGGCGCATGGCTGGCTGTGGGCGCTGCTGGCGTTCCTCGGCGTCATCATCGGCCTGGGTTCGTGGACCTTCCGCAACTGGCAGCTTTTCGGCGAGGCCGTACCCATCGTCGATTCGGCTTATTATCACTTGTGGATCGGCAACAACCCGCAAGCGACCGGCGGACCTAATGAGGATGCAAAACCACCGGCTGATCCGTTCGGTCCAGCATCGCAACGGACCCAGCGCGACACCGAATTTGCCAATCAAATCCGCCAGGAACTGCATGATCGTCCTGTCGAGACAGTACGGCGGCGTCTGCGGGCGGGACTGGATTTTGTCTTCGGCGAGCACTGGCTCACCAAGGGACAATTCGCGGAGACCGCTTCGGAGGTCGTCGAGCCGACTTGGTTAGCGTGGACGTATCCGGTGGTGCTCGAATGGACGATGCTGATTCTGGTAGGACTGGGTCTGCTCGGCTGGCGCTGGACCTATGGCTGGCGAGTTAGCGCCATGCCATCATCGCTGGCCGTGATCTGGATCCCGCTGCCGTACATCCTCAGTCATGCCGGAGCGCTCTCGGGGCCTCGCCTGCCATTGGATGGCGTGCTGTTGTGTTACACAGCGTTCGCGCTGGCATGTCTGCTGCCCGGCCGTCGGCAACTGTGGGACGGCGAGCGCTCCCTTTCCTCCGAACCACGCCCCTAAGGGACCAGCCCTTCTCCACCGCTTCCTTGCCGCTGCAGCTCCGACAGCATCGGGGGTTTTGAAAAACAACCATGCTGGACAAGGGCTTTTCGGCAAGTGATAATAGAAGAGCTTGAAAACGCTAACAAGCGTACAGTGTCTCTCAATGAGGAGAAGGTCCATGATCCGCTTCTCGTGTCTACCTTGGGGCATGGCGGTATCTGCACCAGAAGACTGCGTAGGCCGCTGCACGAAGTGTCGTTCCTGTCCCTTAACGGTTGAAAAAACTACGCCTTTTTGGGCGTTGACACTACTAGCTTTGGTGGTTTTCAGCTCTGCGAATGCCCAAGAAACCAAAAGCGACACAAAAAAGCAGAAAGTCGAAAAGAAGGACGACTTACCCGACGTGTCCCTCGTTGTTCCCGAGGATACTTCGCCGGAACTCAAGGCTACCCTCAAGTCCAACGCCCTCGCCCTTGGTTCCAAGCGACCCACCGAGCGGCTCCGCGCGGCCCAAACGCTTGGCGAACTAGGAGAGAAAGGTAAGCCCGTCCGCGGTCTCCTTTGCCGCACCATGCTCCTCGATCCTGTTCCTGACGTGCGGGTAGCGGCCGCCGACGCTCTCAAGAACATCGATTCCAAGATACACTACCTTGCTGTGGCACTGCTGAAGGAGAAAAGTTCTTTCGGCCTCATAGGCTTGCTCGCCAGAATCCAAAAACTGGAAGAAGATGGCGAGCCGTTGGCCCCGTTGGTGGCTTATGGGGTAATCGTTGCGTCGCGCAACCGGAACCCTCCTTTAATAAGTGCTTATTTGACAGCACTGAGTCACATTGCCCGTAATGATCTGGCTGCATGCAAGCTAGTCGCTTCAGCCTTAACCAATAAGGACACGACAGTCCGGTACACCGCAGTGCGAGAGTTAGCTCGCATGAAGCACGGCAAGCTCGCCGTACCGCAGATTATCGCTCTGCTCAAGATAGACATTTCTGCCAACCGTATTGCAGCTATCGCAACGCTGACAGCCCTGTCCGATGAAAGCACCGAAGAAGTGATCGCGGCTGCTATCACCGCTCAACGTTATCATGATGACGCAGCTGTTCGCAGGGCCGTCGAAGTGGCCCTTAACAAGCTAGAAAACAAAAAACAGAAGCCTTAACTCGGAGGATAACCATGTCAAGCAAGTTTGTGACCGTGCCTTTCTGTCTCATTCTGGCGGCTGCTCTTTGGGCTGATGAGCTGGATCTGAAGACGATCGAAAAAACACCCACTGCCTGCCACGGTACTGCTGTCGAATTCGTGGACACTCCTGTCGAAGCGGCGCAATTGGCCAAGAAAGAGAAGAAGCTCGTCTTGGTCTTACACGTCTCTGGCTACTTTGAAGATCCCGATTTCACCTGAAACAACGCCGAGGCGCTCCGTGTGAACGCTCTGGCTAACCCGAAAGTGGGAGAGCTTATCAACAAGCATTTTGTCGCCTCCTTCCAGCGTGTGGGTAGCTTCAAGATCGCGGGCAAGCAAAAACAGGGAGGCAATGTGGCCACCTACTTCTGCGCACCGGACGGCCGCGTCCTCAACGCCATTGCTGGCCCGGTAGATGCTCCAACCATGCGCGATGAAGTGGAATGGACGATTCAGAAGACGCGCGAGGCGATCCGAGAGAGTAAGGGCAATGCTGACACGTTCAAGGCGCTACTGCGGACCTACCATGCAGAGCGGCTCCAGGAGAAATATGGTGTTCGCGTCACGCCTATCCTGAAGGATCAGACCATGCAGAGTCTGGAGACAGCTCTTGCCTACCGCGATAAAGATGGCCGCAAGCTGGCCCCGGTCCTGCCGTTGCCGCCCATTGAGAACAAAGGCGAAGTACGGCAGCTGACCAACCTTGCCAAGACGCACCAGTTATTGGCGGCTCATGCCGGAGCGAAGATCGAAAGCCTCTACGGTGCAGTATTTCAGGGCATCCTCAACGAGAAGGTGACAACCAAGCCCGTACAGACCAATACCCCGTTCCCGTGGCGGAAAGAGGCCAACGCGCGCTAAGGCGGTGTGGTCCGTACTCGATGCCGCTAGTGTTGGTATGAAAGAATCGACATGCAGCCGGCCGACCAGCGGCCGGCTGCGGGAGTAATGGAACATGATCTACTTCCAATGCCCGACCTGCCTCAAAAAACTCAAAGCCCCCGATGAGGCAACGGGGCACAAAATCCATTGTCCAGGCTGCGGCCAACGGCTGCTGGTCCCGCCGCCGATACGGACACAAGTACGGGACAAAGCCATCATAGGCCAGCCCACGCCAGCCCCACCGGAGAAGCTGGACGAAGGGCAAGCTGCGGAAGGAATGTCCGAGCCACCCTCAGTGCCCCAGCGGCCAGCGGGGCAAGCCTTCTGCGAGTGCCCTACCTGCCACGTCACTCTCAACGTTCCTGAGCAAATGATCGGCCACATGGTTACTTGTCCCAAGTGCCAAACGATCTTCGCGGCCCTATCTGATGACGACCCTAAAGATAAATCCGATGTGGATAGCTTTGTCCGTTCTGAAACGAAAGCCAGGCAACCTCATCGGGACGAGAGCGAGTCTTCTCAAGCAGATTTAGATGAGTCCAGGTCTCGCGAACGAGGGGTAGATGAAAAATACTGCCATGAATGCGGCGCTGTCATCCGAGCCAGAGCAGAGATTTGTCCGAATTGTGGTGTCCGGCAACCGAGACAATTCCGTGAGGGTTCGTCTTTAGAACCCCACCGAGGGACCGCGATTTTGGTCATGGGGGTTTTGAGTCTCTTTTTCTGGCCGTGTGGATTGCCGTTTGGGTTGATTGCCTGGCTTTGGGCCAATGAAGACCTTCGGAAAATGAACAAGGGCATTATGGATCCGGGAGGGCGAGGATCGACGCAGGCAGGCAAAATCTGCGGTATGATGGCAACGATG
>Ga0070737_10001788_pt1 | contig 28796 bp, 14 predicted proteins | sample Coa_R1_10_FD_66438 | JGI IMG/M metagenome (GOLD analysis project Ga0070737, IMG submission 66438) | Surface soil microbial communities from Centralia Pennsylvania, which are recovering from an underground coalmine fire - Coalmine... | ecosystem: Environmental > Terrestrial > Soil > Unclassified... | reverse complement strand
CGGACTTCCGCCAGCGCCATGCCGTTGCGCGCCTTGCGCAATTTTTCATAAAGTCCCAGAGTCTCCTCGCTAAGGGCCTTGGCGAGTTCTTCGCGCCGAGCCTGCGATTGATTGCGCGCCCGCTCGGATTCTCGCCGCAAGGCTTCGAGCCTCGAAACCTCATTTTGAACTCGCGCTTTTTCCGAATCCAGACGGCCTGAGGCCTCGCGAATGAGCTTATCAATCTGCTCAGCCTCAACCATCTTCTCCAGGATGCGATCTTCCACCTTGCGAATATTTTCTTCCTCGCCCTCAATCTCCTTCAGCATGGCGCGGTATTGCTCATTGGTCTTCACTTCGTAAAGCTGGTCTTTGTGTTTGGAAATTTTCGCGCGGATGGTCTGAAGATCGCCTTCAAGATCGCGTCGTTCCTTCTGATTGGCGCTCAAACGCGATTTGCTCTCATCCAGATCTCGCGTAAATTCATGGATCTGCGCTTGAAGCGCCTGGATTTCAAGAGGGGATGAATCAATTTTGGAAGTGAGTTCAGAAATGCTCCGATCAACCTGCTGGAGTTCAATTAAGGTCTTTAAATCCGGATGCACTGTCTCTCCCACATAGAAACCTCGCCCCATTCGACATGAACAGCTTATGGGCGAACCAAGACCGACATCCGTATTCTGGCACAGGAAAGAGCCTTGCGACAAGAATAATGACTCGCCCAAACTTTTTCATTGTGCCCAGTTGCAAAGATTCCGCTGAAAAAGAAGCCATCATGAAACGCCGCCTGGCATAAAATGGGAATTGATGAAAGCGCTTACCGTAAAACCTCATGTGAAAGACAGCATCCAGATGCGCGATGTCCCTGAACCCGCGAGACAGGACCATGAAGTGAAGGTTCGCGTTATTCGCACAGGGCTTTGTGGGACGGACGCGGATATTTATGAAGGAAACTACGGGGAGCCGCCGCGTGGCGATGACTTCCTGATTTTGGGCCATGAAAATTTCGGTGTCGTGGCAGAAGTCGGCCCAAACAGCGCCGGCTTGAAGCCTGGCGACTTCGTGGTTTCCACAGTCCGCCGCCCTTGCGGCAAATGCCTTAACTGCCAGCACGGCGAGATGGACTTTTGTTCGAGCGGTGAATATACAGAACGCGGCATCAAGGGCCGGCACGGTTTCATGGCCGAGTATTACGTGGAATCACCCCAATATCTCATTAAGATTCCACCTGAGCTTCAGGATATCGCCGTTCTGCTCGAACCCACGTCGATCGTGGAAAAGGGCATCGATCACACCTATCTGATCCAGAGACGCATCACCTGGCAGCCGCAGATCGCGTTGGTGATAGGCGCAGGGCCTGTAGGGTTGCTCGCCGCTGCGCTTCTGGCGTTGCGCGGCTTGCGAACGTTTGTGGCCAGCCTTGAAGCAGCCACCGACCCGCGCGCGCAAGCGGCCCAAAATCTGGGCGCCCAATACCGTTGCTTGAAGGACACTCCGCTGACTGATTTGCCGAAGCAGACAGGCGCGCCGGACCTGGTGATCGAGGCCACAGGAAAATCCTCGGTGGTTTTTGCCGCAATGCAGATGCTGGCGCCAAACGGCGTTCTCTGTCTACTCAGCGTAACCGGCGGATCGGCGATCCGCCCGGAGCCAACGGACGTCATCAATCAGGACCTCGTGCTGCGAAACAACGTGGTCTTTGGCAGCGTCAACGCCCATCCGCGACATTTCAAAAAGGGCGTTGAAGATTTCCAGAGCATCGAGAAAGCGCGACCCGGAGCGCTGCAAAAGCTTCTCACCAACCGCTTGCCCTGGGAAGAGTATCGCCAATGGTTCGGACAGAAGCGGAGCGGAATCAAGACCACCCTCGAAATCAGCCGGTGAGCCTGATGTTGTATCTAAAAAATCCGCATACCTGGCACGTCGCCCTTTCGAGGTATGCCGGGCATCGTCACGATAACTTGTAATCCTCAGTAAACCGCGTAGTTGCTACATCGACGCCCAAGCCAAGCCGTCGTCTCCGCGGCCCACCGCAATCAGCTTCTCCACTCGCCAGTCTTCAAGGTTTACGACTGCTATTTTTGCGCTGCTATCGCAGGAAACGTAAGCCACCTGCCCCCCGGGACGAAACAGGATTTCCTGCGGCGCCTTGGGCACATCGATGGTGCGGGTAACCCGCATCGAGGGCAATTCAATGACGGCCACTCGATTCAGCTTCGGCAAAGTTGCAAGCAGCCAATGGCCATCGGGCGAAACGGTGGTGCCGAAGGCGACGCCAGGCAGGTGAATCCAGCTCTTCACTTGATTCGTTGAGGTATCAATCACGGCAAGGCGCGGTTCGGTCTGGTCAGCGGTGAAGACCCATCGGCCATCCGGAGTCACGGAAATGCGTTGCACAACTCTCGAAACGTGAATGACGGCGATGGGCTTGCGATTCTCCAGGTCCAGCGCCGTCACCGTCCCTGCCCCCACGTTAGCCGTGTAGCCTCGCTTGCCGTCGCGAGTGATGGCCAGCATGTGCGATTCCGGCTGCTCGGTGGAAATCGATCCCACCACTTTCAGCGTATGCGGGTCAATCACATATACCGCGTGGTCAAGCTCGGCGGTAACGTAAAGCATGCCATCCGGGCCGTAAACAGGGCAGTGCGGGCGCACCGGACGCAGATCGATCTTGTGCGCGACTCGGCGGGAGCGAAGATCAATCACGTCGATCGCTTTTCCATTTGAGCCGGGCGCCCCCACGCCGGAATTGCCGTAAATCGGGGCATAAGCAAAGCGGCCATCAGGGGAAGCCGCCACTTCGTGCCCCGTGACCCCGCTCAACGTGATCTTCGTCAGCATCTTGCCCGCCTCGGGGTCCACAATGCCGAGCGTGTGTTCCCCCTTGTTCTCAACCAGCAGCAAACCCCGGCTGGAACCTACGCTCGCAGGCGCTGCGGAGAACAACGGTAACAAGAGTCCCGCTCCTGCAAAAAACATCAGCCACGACGCCAAGCTCACCATCGCCAAGTCTCCTCTCGATGTGGATGCCGCTTCCTCATTGCGCGGCGCATGCCAAGGTCAAATTTCACCTGAACCGCGATTCTGCATCAGACGATGCGGCTTTGTCATCACAAAAATGGCGCTCGCGGAAAATGTCTACCGCCAATCCTCAGGCGCTGCGGAGCGCGGCACATTCCGCGCATGGGCACAGGTCGCGCAAGTACTGAAACGTGTAAATGCCGGTCGAATGGCCGTCATTCCAGTAAATCTGCACCGCATAACGGCCCACCATCTCCGCGCGCATGGGCCGGGGTGCTTGTTTGAACATCGGCAACGGATTGGCGGCAGTCTGGGCTCTGGCTGAACCGCCTTCCGCTCCGGTGCATGTGGCACAGGGACAGCGGTCGCGGAGATATTGATATCCGTAGGCGCTCAAATGGCCATCTGACCATTCGACCGCAAGCGTATCGTTTCCGCTCTCTAATTTGATTCTTTTAGGAATGCTGGCCATTGGAAGTTAATAAGCGGCTGAGAGATTTTGTTTGAAGAACGCAGCAACGCCTGGAGGGTGTGAAAATCTCGAATGTGTCATGCTGGACGCGGTGAAACATCCTGGTTTTTTAATGAAAACAAAATATTTAAATCCTCCGCCATCACTCAGGATGACAGACCCCTAATTTATTCACACCTTCATGGCGGTTTCTACTCAATGTGAATCTCCTGCTCAGCTTCTGCCTGCGCAAACTTAACTTGCTTCATCAACTCGCGCGCGACTTCGTGAAAAGCTTTGCCGTAGGCGGTTGAATCATCAAGCGCAACCGGCCTTCCACTGTCGCTTTCCGTGCGGATGTGAATATCCAGCGGGATTTCTCCCAGGAATGGAAATTTCATTTTCGCAGCCGCCGCGCGAGCGCCGCCATGCCCGAAAATATCCTCGCGCTGACCGCAATGAGAGCACACGTGATAGCTCATGTTCTCCACAATTCCCAGAATCGGCACGTTGAGCTTTTGAAACATGGCGATGGCTTTTGAGGCCACGTTTAACGCCACGTCCTGAGGCGTCGAGACAATGACAGCGCCGGTCAACGGAATTGTTTGCGAAAGGCTCAATTGGATGTCGCCCGTGCCGGGCGGAAGATCCATGATGAGGTAGTCCAGTTCGCCCCAGCGAACATCGCCCAGAAACTGATGGATGGTCTTGTGGAGCATGGGGCCGCGCCAGATGACCGCCTCATCCTGCGGAAGGAAGTAACCCATCGAAATGATCTTGATGCCAGCTTCTTCCGGCGGAGCCAGCTTGCCCTCAACGACAACCGGCCCTTGCTGGCTGCCCATTAAATGCGGAACGCTGGGACCGTAGACATCGGTATCCATCAGTCCTACCTTGGCCCCGTGCCGGTGCAAGGCCACGGCAAGATTCACGGCCACCGTTGACTTCCCTACTCCGCCCTTTCCGCTGGCCACCGCCACCGTGCTTTTCACCTGCGGGATCAGGCTGGCTTGCGGCCGCGCCGCAGGAGAAGGCCGCGCAGCAAGACGAACCTGAACGTCCCTGACTCCCAATCCTCTCACCGCTTCTTCAGCGCTTCGCATCAGTGGCCCGCTTGCGGGGTTGGCGGGGTCGGGCAATTGCAGCGTGAAGGTTACGCGATTATCCCCCACTTCAAGGTCCCTGACGAATCCCAGCGAAACAATGTCTCTCTCGTGGTTCACATCCTTGACGGCCGCCAATGCTTTCAAGACATCCTGCGGATGGATTCTGACTGCCATGACTTGTTAAACGAACTCCCTTTTGTTTTGACGATTCTCAACAACGCATTCAAGCTCGGATTGCCGCGCGAGGTCCTTCAATAAATCCAGTGTACTATAGAAAACCCGTATCACGGCGACGACTCCACTCATAAGCGCCCCGCGAGACCATGTTGTTATAAAATAAATGCCGCTCATTCCCAATTGCCCCAGTTTTCGTGGCCGGTGTCGGGAGAGGCATACTAGGAGCCACTTAGGGGCGGGCGGCGTCCGGCCCAGGACGCATTCCATGCGCCCCTACCAGAGAATTCGACGGCATGGGATTCGGCCCAGATTAGGCAGCGTGGAGGGTCGGCTCCTGGACATCGCTGTCAAAATTAAATGTGCATGGGGCGGCTTTGCCGCTGGCTGTGCGGAAAGGCTATGAAGCTAAAATTAACGACCTCTGGCAAAGGCGCCAAGGAGCGCAAGTCCTTTTAGACCTTGGCCACTTTGCCCCTTTGCGTGATGTTTGTCCGCCGACTTTTCACAACTTCTGCGCCCTCCCAGGAGTGAGCCGCCTGACGCAGCCGTCCCCGGGCACGGCGCGAAGGCTGAGTTTGTCGCATAACTGAACTCGTTCCCTCGAACGGTAGATTGGAAATCCAAGGGGGCAAAACTTAAAAAACGCTTGACAATATCGATCTTGTATACTAAAAACGTTACCGTTAACGGAGATTCGTGATCCTGGGCGGACGCTTTCATCCAAAGATGCGAGGTCTTCCTCGGCGCGTAAGTTACAGCCCTCCTGCGGAATGTCACGCACCTCAGAAGCGCGTTCGCAAAGAAAAATTGTTTCAAGGCAGCGCACCCGCAATAGCAAATAAGCGACTATGTAATAAACAGGTTGCATGACGGTGGTTTTTGCAAAAATAAATTAACAATGGGCTGGGAGGTAAGAATCATGGAATCCAAGCGAAGGGACCCGTTGGTCAGTCTTCTAATCTTTTTGGCGTTCGTGGTTTTTCCCCCTGGAGCGTTCGGACAAACGAGCGGCACAATTACAGGTATCGTTACCGATCAAAGCGGGGCTTCGATCCCGAACGCAATCATTACAGTCACGAACGTAGGGACAGGCGTGGTCGCCCGAACGCTGAAGACCGGCGCCGACGGCATTTATGTAGCGGAGGCATTGCCGGTAGGGACTTATCAGATCGCTGCCAGCGCCGCCGGCTTTCAACGGGCCACAAGCGCCAGGATTGTTCTGAACGTCGCTGACCGAGTGAGCGTGAACTTCAGATTGAAGCTGGCCTCCAGCACTCAGACGGTTGAAGTCACGGCCGCCATCCAACAGGTGGAAACACAGACGGGCGAACTCAGCCACACGGTTTCAACCGAGCAGATTACCCAACTCCCGATTCTTGACCGCAACTTTATGGAACTCCAACAGGTTGTCCCAGGAGCAACCAAGGACTCAGGCGTGGGCGATGAGATTGGCAAAGGCTTTTACGGCGAAAGAGGCTATGCCGTGAATGGATTTGACCAGCACTACACCGGTTATCAGCTCGATGGGGTTCAGAATACCGACATGGGAAATCAGGCTTCGACCATGACCAACCCCGGGCCTGACACCCTGGCGGAATTCAAAGTCCTCACCAGCAACTACAGCGCGAAATACGGGACAGCGGGCGGCGCAGAGCTTCTGGCCGTGACAAAATCCGGAACAAAAGAGTTTCACGGAGACGCTTATGATTTTGTGCGCAACGACGCGCTGGATGCGAATTCATTCTTCCTGAACAAGGCGAACGTCGCCCGGCCTCCTTTCCATTATAACGATTACGGTTACACGATTGGCGGCCCCTTTTACATCCCAGGCCACTATAACACCGATAAGACCAAGACTTTTTTCTTCTGGGATCAGGAATGGATCCGCGAAAGCACGGAATCGCCGCTGGTTGCCGCGACGCCTACTGTGGCCATGCGCAATGGCGATTTCACCGGCGTTGGACCGTTAACCAACCCGACCGACCCGCTGACGGGTCAGCCCCTGACCGCGCCGGGCGGCGGACCTTGCGTCACCGGCAGCCAGATCAATCCCGCCTGCATCAACAATAACGTCAGGCTGCTGTTCAACCAGGATTTTCCAACCCCCAACAGTCCAGGCTTCTTCAATTTCATCACTGGAGCGCGGTCAGGCCAGAACTGGGGCGAGCAGATGATTCGGGTGGACCAGAACTTTTCTGAAAAGATCAAGGCGTTCGTGAGGTTTATCCACGATAGCTGGCTGGAAAATGACCCGACCGTGCAGTGGAGCGGCGATGCGTTTCCCACGCTCCATTCGCAGTTCAACATTCCTTCGCGCAACTTCATCGCCAAGGTTTCAACGATCATCAGTCCCAGCCTGCTGAACGAAATTTCTTACAACTACGCGAGCAACTATCCGGCATCCTCAACCCCGGCAATGACCATTCAAGGCGCGTACCAGTTGCCATCGGGCTACAGCGCGTTGAACCCCTTCAATCCGGGATTCAACGTGGTTCCTGACATGTCTTTTTCACAGGGATACGGAGGCATCAGCGCGCTGTGGGGGCCATGGTGGGCCCACCACAATATCAGCCAGGCTTCGGACGACCTGACGAAGGAAGCCGGCGCGCACAGCCTGCAAATGGGCGTCACCACGATGTTCTCGATCACGCCGGTGCAGTCCCAGACTTCCCCATCGCGCCAGGGAGCCTACAGTTTTGACGGTCACTTCACCGGCAACGCTATCGCGGACGCTTTGCTGGGACTGCCGGTGAGTTACGGAGAGCTTCAAGGTTTCCGCGAGCCGTATTACAACTTCCACCAGACGGAAGCCTATTTTCAGGACGATTGGAAGGCAACACGCCGCCTGACGTTGAACCTGGGCTTGCGCTATTTCTTTATCCCGCATGTTTATGGGCAAAACCTCAGCATGTTTTTGCCCACCCAATACAATCCGGCTCAGGCTCCAACCGTTCTGCCAAACGGACAGATTGTTCCAAATTCAGGCAACCTATTGAATGGCATCATCATTTCAGGGAAGAACGGAACGCCGCTCGGGCTGGTGAAAGACCACTGGAATACGCCCGCGCCGCGATTTGGATTTGCGTGGGACCCGACCGGCAGCGGCAAGACGGCGATTCGGGGAGGTTACGGGATCGGTTACTACCGGATTGAAGGAAATGACGTATATCGCCTGGTCGGCAATCCTCCATTCTCCAGCATCTCTACATTCTTCAATCCGCCGTTTGATAATCCGGCCGCGGGCGTCGCGGCGCCGCTCACACCGCTGGCCCTGAACGGCCTGGACCCTATCTATGACATTCCAACCGTGCAGAACTGGAGCCTCAATATCCAGCGGCAGCTTTCTCCGAATACGACAGCGTCCATAGCTTACGTGGGCAGCCGGGGCACTCATTTGGATTACGTTGCGAATATCAACCAGCCCTTGCCCGCGATGGGATACCAGTTTGATCCTCGCATCGCCTGCACAGCCACGACGCCCTTCCCTTGCCAGCAGCGGGTTTCAACGGATTATGTTCGCCCCTTTCAGGGCTGGTCCGGAATCAGCAATATTACTCCGGTCGGGAAATCAATCTATCATTCGCTCCAGATTAATGTGCAGCGGCGATTCTCGGAAGGGTTGACCTATGGCGTGGCTTACACCTATTCAAAAACCATGGCGCTATCGGGCGCAGAAGGATTAGGCTCCGGCCCGCAGAATCCTTACAACCTGAGAGCGGAATATGGACCGGCGGCGTTCAACAGAGCGCACGTTCTGGTTTTCAATTATGTCTATAACTTGCCCTTCTTCCACAGCCTGAAGGGAGCGGCAGGCTCCTTGCTTGGAGGATGGGAAGCCACAGGGCTGGTCACCCTTGAAACAGGATTTCCGCTGACGGTGGGCTACTCTTCACCCACCCAGGGCCTCGCGACCCGGCCCAACGCTGTTCAGGGGCAGCACACCTCAGGGCCCGGAACTGTGGCCCAGTGGTTTAATACCAGCGCCTATATTGCCCCGCCTTTTGGCTTCTACGGAAACACCGGAGTTGGCACCATCTGGGGTCCCCCGATGAACAGTTGGGACTTGGGCTTCTTCAAGAACTTCCGTGTTCACGAACGAATGAATTTGCAGTTCAGAGCCGAAATGTTCAACATCTGGAATACGGTCAATTTCAATTCCGTCGACACCACTTTGGGGACCGGAGGCTTTGGACAAGTCACCAGCACCTACGATCCTCGGATTATGCAACTGGCATTGAAGCTCACCTTTTAACGAGGCGACCTTCCTGCGATTGCGCGGGGGTTAAGACACGCTATTTCCCTCCCGTTCCGCGGGCATCTACTGAGGTTCACAAATTATAGTGACGTCGTTTTTCTGCAGCGGCGCTGTCCCCACCGGCGTTTTTCGGCGCTGCGACAGCACTTGAAAATTAAGAGAGAATCTACAGTGTATCGTTCGATCCTTTCACACAGACTCCACCTTGTCACCCTGAGCCTTTGCCTGTCATTCTAAACGAGGTCAGCAAGCGAAGAATCCCTGTATTTGTTCGATTCAGTGTAAATACCAGGATGCTTCGCCGTCCTCGAAATGCAAGCAGAACTCAGTTCGGCTTTCGGAGAACCTGAATGGCCAACAAACCGATCGATCGTCGCAAATTCCTGCAGGATACGGCTCTTTGTCTGGGCGCCGGCTCCTGGGTTGCCAATCACCAGCCAGCGTCTGTGGCGGCCTCCCCTGCCGGGATCGCCTCGCAAGTGAATAAGTCACCGGGCGATTTGCAGATGAGGGCAAACTTCAGCCCAACCGAAACGGTCTGGATTATCCGCCAGCCAAACTCCGGTTTTGAACAGATGTTCGCTTCCCGTGAATTGGCACGCGGTCTTCGCAACCTAGGCCTTGTCCGCGAGCCAGTTGAGACCACTCGCGGATCAGCGACCCTGCCATCCAATGGCTTAATCTTTTCCTTGGAAGTTGACCGGAGCCGCTTCGCCCATCCCGAAGCTTACGAGATTTCTCATCAGGCGGATTCCCAAGTCACGCTGCGAGGGGCCACATCGCAGGCTGTGCTCTACGCCACCTTTGATTTCCTGGAACGTCAGGGCGCTTTCTTCGGTCTGGATGGCGAAGTCTATCCCCTGGAGTCCGCAAAGAGTCTTGATCTTCCCCCTCCTGGCCAATCATGGCGAGCGCAGCCGCGCTTCAAAGTGCGCGGGCTGGTTCCGTGGCCTGATTTTTTGAATTGCGTCACGGTCTACAACCGTGAGGATTGGCGCGCTTACCTCGAAGCGATGGTGCGAATGCGCTTCAATACGCTGGGCGTGCATGTCTATTCCAACGCCAATCAGTGGACCGAATCGTTTCTCTCTTTTGAGTATGCCGGTGCAGGTCATCTCGCCTACACCGACACCACGGCTACAAACCGCTGGGGCTATTTGCCTGAGAGGACTTCGCGTTACGGAATGGGAGCGCCGGAGTTCTTTGCAGGTGAAGTGTTTGGGTCTGAAGTCACAACGCAGGCAAGGAGTTGCTGGGAAGACGAGGAATTTGCTCAGCAGCTTTGGGGTGAGGCCTTCCGATACGCCCAGCATTTGGGCATTCGCACGGGCGTGGGATTCGAACCTTATCAGATTCCCGATGAAATTTTCCGGGCGACTCCGCCGGAAGCGCATTATGTGCCGAAGGATCCCAAGGTTCCTGGCCCCCGAATCGATCCTGAATCCTCAGCCGCCAAAGACATTCTGGAGACGCGCCTGGGGCGGCTGCTGGAAGCCTATCCCACGGTCGATTATGTCTGGCTCTGGGAAGATGAAGCCAGCAATTGGGCCAGCCGCGATGAGCGCGTGCCCCTTTCCATCACGCCCTTCCGGCAAGCCTACGATTTCCTGCGCCGCCACGCTCCGCAAAAACGCATGGTGATTTCGGGATGGGGCGGCGTTGTGCGGCACTTCGCCTACTTCCATCAACACCTGCCGGAGGACGTGATCTTTTCTGCGCTCAACGACAGCCTGGGCTGGGACCCCGTCAGCGAAGAGTTTGGAAAGCTGGAGGGCCGCGAGCGGTGGCCCATTCCCTGGCTTGAAGACGATCCGGCCATGTGGCTGCCGCAGTTCCATGTGTACCGTTTCGTTCGGGATATGGACCTGGCGGAAAAATACGGCTGTCAGGGGCTGATGGGCATTCATTGGCGGCATCGCATCATGGATGCTGACGCCGGGTTCCAATCGAGATATTCCTGGCAGAAAGATTTGACTCCCACCCGGTTCTTCCAGTCGTTTGCCGCCGTCCAGGCGCGTGAACCGCGCGCCGCCTCACTCGCCAAGTTGCTGGATGAGACGGATCGCGACCGGCTGATTCTCTGTTCCTGGGATGGCCAGATCAAAGACGGCCATCATGAAATCCATGAATACACCGGCGACTATGATGAAGCATTTCAGTTCTGGAACGGCTATGAGCCGCCGCAAAACGTAATGCGGTCTCAGGCGGAAGTGGCCAGCCAGTTGCGGCGTCTCGCCGAGGCGGCAACGAGTCCGGCTGAGCGCGAACGAATTGGCTACCTGGCAGGATTCGTCGGGTTCATGCCCGCCTATGCCGAGTCGTGGTCGCTGGCATTCCACCTGAATCAGAAGCTCGAACAGGCGCTTGCGCTCAAGAGACAGGGCAAAGCTGGTGAGGCCAAAGCCTTAATTCAAAGTGAAGGAGTGCCTCTCTGGCTGAAGCTCGCGCCGCTTGTCCGGCAAGTCTTTCTGGAATATCAGCCGATCATCAGCACCCGGAACGACCAGGGTCAGTTGGCATCGATGCACAACAAGTACGAACGGCTGGCTCTGTTCCGCTTGCGAGCGTCGATGAAGGAATTTTTGGGAGAGCTTCCTCCGGAAGTCGAAGATTTGTTCGCGAAAGTTCGCCAGCCGGACCTCAACGCCGGGCTCCGGATTTTCGTGCCCACGCGCCCGACGCTCCTGCGCCCGAACGAGCTTGTAAGAATCCACGCCGTTGTACCCGGGCGCGGCGAGGTCAGGAACGTGACGCTCTTCACGCGAGTGGGAGAGTCCTCCCGCTGGAATCGCCAAGGAATGCAGCACGCCGGGAGACGAACGTTTGTCAGCGAAATTCGATATCCTGAGTCCCTTGGCGCACTGATGGATTATTACGTTCGGGCTGAATGTGCGGTGGGTGGAAAGCCCGAATTGGTTGCCTCCCCTCCAGAAGCACCAGGACGCTTTTACAGCATCACCTTGGGAGGCCGCTGAGAAAACCCTCGCAGCTTGCCATTTCGAGGATCAAGAAAACGTATTGATCGCTGCAAATTACAGCGACGCCCCCGGCTGTAGCGCCGGTGTCCCCACCGGCGATTATTCGGCGCTGCGGACAGCGCCGCTACAGGATAATGTTGTCACCGTAATTTGCAGATCCCTGTAGTGACGGGTAATTCGTAATGAGCAAAAAAGATTTGCTGGGGCGACGCCAATTCCTGAAAGGCTCCGTGGGAGCCATTGGCGTCACGTCGATGCTGAATGCGGAAGCAGGATACAACCGTGCAACGCCTGCCGATGAAGCGCCCAATGGCGCCGGAAGAAGAACATTCAGCCTGAACGGTGAGTGGCGCATTGCAGACAGCGTCGCGCCCGACGAGATACCCGCGCATTTCGAACACACGGTTCCCGTGCCCGGGCTGGCTCATCTGGCCAAACCCGCGTTTCCGGACGTGGATCGCTATCAAAGCCGTGAAAACATATGGAACCTGGTCCGGTTTGGTGAGTTGCCAAAGTCCACGTGGACCTCGCTCGGCAAGGATAGCCCAGGAATTTCCCTTCAGAAGCGAAATTACTTCTGGTATCGCAGGACTTTTCGGGTGACTGAAAAAAGCGACGTAGCGATCCTCAAAATCAACAAAGCCCAGTTCGGAACGGCGGTCTGGATGAACGGGCGGAAAATCGGCGAGCATCTGAGTTGCTTCACCGCCGGCTTCTTCAATTTGAGCGATGCCATCCATTGGGGAGCTGAGAACGAACTGACCGTCCGCGTCGGCGCTCACCCAGGCGTGCTGCCCATCGGCGTGCCGACGGGAACAGACTTTGAGAAAAGGAAGTGGACTCCGGGCATCTATGATGATGTGTCACTTCTCGTGAGCGACAACCCCGTGATTGAAACCTTGCAGGTCGCTCCCTTGATTGCCAGTTCAGAAATCCTCGTGCAGGTCGTTTGCGTGAACTATGCAAAACAGCCGGTGGATTTCAGACTGACGCATCGTGTGAGGACGTGGAAAGGCGAGAGCGAAGTCGCCCGGGCTTCCGGCCAGCAGCTCAGGCTTCAGCCCGGTGAGCGGACCACGCAAACGCAGAGAATCCGCATCCCGAATGCTCGGCTCTGGTCGCCGGATGATCCCTTTCTCTACGTCATCGAAACCAGCACAGGCGGGGACTCTTTTCAAGCGCGCTTCGGCATGCGGGAGTTTCGGTTTGATACTGCGACGAAGCGTGCTTACCTGAATGGCAAGCTTTTCTTCCTTCGGGGTTCCAACATCACTCTGCATCGCTTTTTTGAAGACCCCCTCAGCGGCTCACTTCCCTGGAATGAAACCTGGCTGCGGCGGTTGCTGATCGAAATTCCCAGGCAAATGCACTGGAACGCGTTCCGTTTCTGCATCGGACCCGTCCCTGAGCAGTGGCTGGATATTGCCGATGAAGCAGGGCTGTTGATCCAGAACGAGTACTTTGTCTGGACAGGAAGTCCCGCATGGGGATACAGCGGTCGTCAATGGGACGTCCCCGAAATGGTGAAAGAGTACGAGGAATGGATGCGGGATAATTGGAACCATCCCAGCGTGGTGATCTGGGACGCGAATAATGAGACGCTCGATCCGGTCTTTGCCCGGAGCATTATTCCGGCGGTAAGAAATCTGGATCTCTCCAACCGCTCGTGGGAAAACAGCTATAACGGCCCCGAAGGTCCCAACGATCCGGTGGAAGACCATCCGTACCTTTTCATCCGCAACCAGTTCGGAACCGGAGCTCCTTTCCGGATGACTGATCTCGAAACCATGTCGGGCATTTCTCAGAACAGCGCCCGGCCGCCTCAGGGTCATGCCATGATTAACAATGAGTATGGCTGGCTCTGGCTTAATCGCGACGGTTCGCCCACCCAGCTTACCACCCGCGTCTACGAGGGGCTTCTTGGCCCTCATGCAACCACCGCGGAGCGCCTTGAGATGAACGCTTACCTGCTTGCCGGGCTGACTGAGTTCTGGCGAGCCTATCGGAACTATGCCGGCGTGCTGCACTTTGTTTACCTTACGTGTTCCTATCCGGGTGTCTTTACCAGCGATCATTTCCGCGATGTCGAGAAACTCGAATTGCATCCCGAGTTCAAGGACTATCTGGGCGAAGCTTTCAAGCCCCTGGGCGTTTACATCGACTTCTGGAAGCCCACCCTTCCGACCGGTTCAAAGCACCGCATCGCCGTGATGATGGTGAACGACCAGCCACAACAGGCATCCGGCGATCTCATCCTGGCTTTTGCGAGAACAGAGAAAGAAATTTCCCGCCTCAGCCAGCCGTTCAGCGTGCCTGGACTGGGCCAGCAAACTTTCTGGTTCGACATGGAAGCTCCGCGTGAGGCGGGCGATTATCTGCTGAAAGCTCTTGCAATGACTGAGGGCGCTGGTAGTAACTCTCCGACCTTAAGCCGGAGGAAAGTTTCAGTAATCGCGTAGTGTAGCCCTCGGAAGCAGCAGATGCCAGGCTGAAGCCTGCGCTACTTCATCACGGTTAGCAAGGCGATGCTGGCATTGGGAAGCGCAAACACCCAGTCGCCGCTGTCATCCGGCTGAAGCGTGGAAACATGAGGTTGAGGAAGGCGACCCTCAGAATCGAATTGGACGTCTCCGTAGCGGACTTCCGGCGCAAGCGAAGCCAGGCTGGGAGCCCGCAGCATGAGCAGGCTGGCTTTGTTTCTGCGGGCGCCGGCAACGTGGACACGCACCTCGCCCGCAGCCGAGGCGTCCTTATTGATGAGGAAAATGTTGATGTCGCAGCCCGCGCACTCGCTGACGGCATAAGCTCGCACATTCGCCCTGGAGGAAACAGAAAGAGGAAGCAGGCGAGCGCCAGCCGCGTGCTTCGCAAAGAGGTATATCGCATAATAGAGCGGCTCAGCCACATTGCGATATTGCCAGCGCCCGCCTTCCTGCCGGCTGCCGTAAGTGTCGATCGGGTTGTAGGAACTGCCGCCCCCGGGCCGGTAGCTGAAATGGAAATTGGCATAGCGGAAACCATCCTGCGCCAGATGGAACATGTAATCGAGTCCCCAGACGGCGGAGGCAAAGGCGTTGCTCACGCCCGGCATGCCGCCGCAAGCAGCAGAATTGGTTTCCGCCATGGCGATAGGCAGGCCCCGGCTGTGAACCGCAGCCACCCAGCTTCTGGCGCTCCCGTCGAAGCGGGTCATCAGCGCAGGGTCAAGCAGTTGGCCAATGGTCACGGTTCGGCCGCCGCACACCGCCCCTGAATAGTTGTGCACCGTCACCAGCTTGAGATTATGAGCGCCAACGCCGTCGATGAAGGTTTCAAGGTCGTGCGCGTTGCGCCAGCCGCAGCAGGTAGCGGGGCCTGCAATTCCATAGCGCCGCGCCACGGGGTTTTGACGGAATGCATTCAGATAACCCAGAAAATCCCGCACATGATCGGAGGGAGAATAGCTGGCTGGCCGGGCGCCGCCTCGCCGGAATAAGTCCGGCTCATTGCCAATTTCAAGCGCAAAAATCTCGTCGGGCTTCATTTCCCGGGCGATGCCTGCCGTCACTTCGTTGAGCGCCCAGGAAGGCGAATTCTGCTTCAGGTTCAAGCCTACAATCAGTTGCCAGCCGGTTGCCGCCGCGGCTTTCGAAAAGAGCGCAAGGTCCTGGGCCGTGAGCGTGCCGCGACACTCAGCCGGATGAGGAGCGCGCGCAGGGTCCCAGCAGGTATTATCCTGACTGTTCCCTCCCAGTCTCAGGACGCCTTGACCCAGATCGCGCATAAACTGAAAAAAGCCCTGATTGGGCGCGTCAGGTCGTCCCAGGGCATACTGCGGTTGCTCGCTTGCAGTCACAGGGTTGGCCTCGCGCCCATGATAAGGTTGCAACCCCTGCCCGCTTATTGAAACTTCCATGCTGTAGCCCAGGAAGTCCTGAGGTATGCGCAGGCCAAGCGGTTGCGTCTGAACTTTCACCGTAGCGAGTTGAGCCGGGCACGCAGGCGTCCATGCCAGCATGATTCCAAGGGCGATTGCCGCCCATAGTGCGCTTCGCTTCGCCATACCTTTTCGCCGAACTGGAGTTGCAATCCAATCCATCTCGCAATTCATCAGCCATTATCTCCTGATAGGGGCAGAAAGAATCGATAAATCAGTCATCCCGAGCGAGCGAACAGCCGTCAGCATTCAGCGTCTCGGTCCCAGAACTTTCCTGCTGACGGCTGAGGGCTGTTTACGGAAAGCTAAAACAGTATCGAACGCTTCAATAATAGTCTACAGGGTCAATATGGCATTTTGCCCCGTACCAGAAAAGCGCATTTTCGGTGAGCCCTTGAACTGTGTATTTGTTGGGCGGCATCAGGAGGCGTTTGAACATGGATTTGGCGGAATAAAACGTCTTGGTGCATCGCCATACGCCTTCTTCAACCTGTTGAGGCGTCATGTTCTTGGGGATGAACATGCAGACAAAATTATTGGTGTACATGTCGGCATCAGGGACAATCACCCGGCCCTCGGCCTCAAGCTGCGCGCGCATTGGCGTGCCTTTGCGAGGAGTCACGGTATTGAAAAACGCTTCCGGAGCCTTGACCTCGTGCAAAAATTGCAGCGTTTGGTCAAAAGCATCCGGCGTATCTTCATCGAGGCCGAAGAGGAAGTTCAGGGAATAATAGATGCCATAATCTTTAAGCCGCTGGAGAAGCCGTTTGTAGTCTTTGACGTGGTTTTGAACCTTACTGATGGAAAGCAAACTGTCCTGGTTGATCGATTCCACGCCAATGTTCACATGGAACACGCCCGCCTTGGCCGCAAGGTCGAGCAATTCTTCGTCGTGATTCGAGTTGATGGTCCACAGGCAGGAAAAGCGGATGTTCAGCGGGATGAGCGCCTTGAACAATTCCCGCGCAAAGCGGTGTTTGCCGGCAATCTGATCGTCGATAAACTGAAAGCGCCGGAAGCCCGTGATTTTGATATTCTGCTTGATTTCCTCAACAATTTCGCCCACCGGACGGGTGCGGAATGTCCCTCCGTAAAAGACTGGAATCTCGCAGAACGAGCAGCGATAGGGACAGCCGCGCGTGGCCTGAACAGGCAAAGCCTTGAAGAGATAGCGCTTCAATTTCAACAACTCGTGGCGCGGCCGCGGCAGACCCTTAAGGTCATGCAGCTTGTCCGCTTTATAGACGCGCTTGAGTTTCCCATCGCGCCAGTCCTGAAGAAGCTGGGGCCAGACGTAATCCGATTCACCCTGCACCACGGCGTCTGCGTGCTTCAATGCTTCTTCCGTCTGAAGCGTGGCATGGAATCCTCCCATCACGACGGGGATTCCACGCTTGCGAAACTCATCGCCAAGTTGGTAGGCGCGCAGAGAAGCGCCGATGGTCGTCGTCATCCCGACCAGATCCCAGCCGGCGTCAAAATCCACATCTTCCAGGCGCTCATCGCAGAGCGTCACGTCGTATTCAGGCGGCGTGAGGCCCGCCATCAGGGGCAGCATCAGCCCGATAATCAGCCGCCGCCGCGTCTTATGGGGTGTCCGGTCAAGGTGAACCGTCGTGGGCTGGATCAGAAGGATGCGAGGCTTGGTCTTCATTTCACCCTCCGCGTGAAAAAAGAATCATTTGAGGAATTCCAGGACTCCTCCTCCATGTTCCTTTAACTATTGAGGCTTACAAATTACCGTGGCAACGCAGGCTGTAGCGACGCCGTCCCCGGCACGGAGAATCACTGACGGGAACGCGCCATCGAAAAAGCCTCGTCACCATGCTTTGCCACTCTCAATAGATGCATCAGGTTTTAATCAAGGTTATCACAACGGTGAAAAAATCCGTCTGAAAAGTTTCGCTCCTTTAAGCGGTTTCTATCCAAGGTATAATCCTTTACGATGCCGCCTGCGTTCACGACTATCGCCTTTCAGGATGCCGCCCGAGCGGAAGCAAACCTTGCCCAGCTCGAGAAGCTGTTGCCGACTTCTTTGCGCTATCCGCTCGCTTCCCTGCTCGCCCAATCTCCAGACCCGGATGGCGCGCTGAACCTGCTGGAGCGTTACGCCAGCAAGGCCCCGACCGATATTCTGGCTGACCTTGCGCGATACCCTTCGGCGCTGACTTATCTGATCGCCATTTTCGGGTACAGTGGTTTTCTGGCCGAAACGTTTCTCGCCGAGCCTCACCTGCCCATTCAATTCGCCCGCGACAAGAATTTTACCAAGCTTCGGTCCAAAGAGGATGTCATGCAGGATTATGCCCGGTTCTCCACCGCCGCGCCGAATCCGTGGCTTTCCGCGCAATTGGGGCAGTTCAAGCGCCGGATTTATCTGCGTATTGCCCTGAAAGACGTGCTGGGCATGAGCACCCTGGCTGAAACCACGCTGGAGCTTTCCGAACTGGCGGATGTGATCGTTACCAACGCGCTGATTTATTGCGATCAGGAACTGCGCAAGCGCTATGGGGAGCCACAATACCGCGACGCGCAGGGCCGTATCGCGCGCAGCGAGTTCAGCGTGATCTCGCTGGGAAAGATGGGCGGAAACGAGCTGAATTACAGTTCGGATATCGACCTGCTTTTCCTCTATTCCCACGACGGCGAAACCTCCGGCGGCAACGAGCCGGATTCGATCATCTCGAATAAGGAATATTTCGTTCGTCTGGCCAACGCCATCACGCGGACCATCACGCAGAGCACGCCCTACGGTCAGGTGTTCCGCGTAGATTTACGTTTAAGGCCCGAAGGGGATCAGGGCGATATGACGATTTCGCTGCGGTCGGCCCTGGAATATTACGAGCATCGCGCGCGCGACTGGGAATTGCAGATGCTGATTAAAGCCCGGCATTCCGCGGGCGATGAAAGACTTACGCGCGAATTCCTGCGCGGCGTTGAGCCCTACATTTACAGCTCGCCGATGGACTTTGAAGCGATTGAAACGGTGCTGTTCACGCGCGAGCGCCTCTCCCGCAAACTCAAAGAGGCGCGAGCGGGCGGCATTGACGTGAAGCGCCATCACGGCGGAATTCGGGATATTGAGTTTCTGACCCAGTGCCTTCAACGCCTGCACGGCGGCCACGATCCCTGGGTGCGTTCGGGCGGCACGCTGCTGGCGCTGCGCAAATTGAATGATAAAGGCTGGCTCTCGGATCGGGATTACGCCGCGCTGACCGGCGCTTACGAGTTCCTGCGCAAGGTGGAACACCTCATCCAGCTCGACCGAGGTCAGCAGACGCATCGCCTGCCTGCGGACCCCGAAGCGCTCGACAGGCTGGCCCGCCGCGTGGGTCTGGAGGGCCGGGCATGGGCAACGCGCTCCAACGATGCGGCGGAGCCTCTGCACCCGGGCGCAGTTCTTACCGCGCAATTGCAAGAGACTTTCAAACGTGTCGATGAAATTTATCAGAAGGTGATCCATCCCCGCGCCGCAAGACAACCTTCGGGCGAAGTTTACGCTCTGAAAGCCCCCCTGCCGCTCCTCGAGGATCGCGTGGCCCTTTCCTACAAAGAGGCTGTGAGCTTTCTTTCCGCGCAGTCCCCCGGCCTCGCCGAGTGCGTTCAGCAGGCTTCCGTGCCGGAGCGGGCGCAGAAGAACGCGACGCGTTTTCTAAGCAATCTCTTCAGCTCTTCGGAGCGGTTCGAGTTGGCCGAGCAACACCCTGAACAGTTGCGCCTGGCGCTGGAACTGATCAGCGCCAGCGATTATCTGGCCGAATTGCTCATTCATCACCCGGAGGACATGCTCGCTCTGGATTCCGCTGCCACGCCTCCAGCCGACCCTCATCCTGACCAGTTGCACATTCAACTGGAAGGTGCGCCAGGCGACGATATGGTTTCAGCCTGGCGCGCCGGGACGTCTCCTTTTCTCTGGATGCTCGATTCCGGCTGGGACATCCGCCAGCTTATGGCGCTTTTGAGACGCCATTATCGGGCGCAGAAATTGGTCCTCAGCAGCCGCGATTGGGCGGCGATGGATTCCATTTTCAGTGCCCTGAAAAACTGGTCCGCGTTGGGCATTCGCCTGATCTCAACCGCTTGCCACATGGTCTGCAGGCCGCTCTCCAGCGCCTCCGATCCGGCCCAGGCGCTCGCCTCCATGCCGTTTGCCATTCTGGGCCTCGGAAGATTGGGGCTGCTGGAGTTTGATCTGGCGTCAGACGCCGATCTTATTTTTGTGGTGCCTTCCGGAACAAGCGAGCAGGATATTGAGTTCTGGGCGCGCCGCGCCGAAAAGGTTATCGAAGTGCTTTCAAGCTATACCAGCGACGGCGCCCTCTTTGCCGTCGATACGCGGCTGCGGCCCCTTGGCCAGGAGGGGGAATTGGTGGTGACCGAAGGCAACCTATTGGATTATCTGGATGAGACTGCCAAGGTTTGGGAAGGCTTGACCTATTTGAAGATTTCGCCGGTGGCCGGCAATACAGCGTTTGGCCAGGTGGTGGCCGAGCATGCTCTGCAACGGATTCTGAGCCGCTTCAGTTCTTTTCCCGATCTTGAGAGCGACCTTCAGCAGATGCGCCGCCGGCTGGAAAGAGAACTCGCTTCTTCTCCCACCGATCCCAAGTCTGCTCCGGGCGGCTACTACGATATTGATTACGCCCTCTCCTATCTGCGGTTGCGACGCCGCGTGAACCTTCCGCCAGCCTCGAATACTCCGGAGCAGATCAGGATGCTGGCGTCGCTCGGCATCCTGCGGTCTGAGGATGCCGCAACGCTCAACGCCGGAGCTCGCTTTCTGCGTTCAGTGGATCACGCTATCCGAATGGTCACCGGCAAGTCTGCGCCCGGGCTTCCAGAACACGTCGGCCACGCCGCGCTGGTCGAGGAATTAGCCCGCCGCTGGGGGCTGCTCGAAGATAGACAGCAGAGCCTTGCCCGTCGCATGCATGAGGTCCAGCAGGAGATCCGCTACGTTTATCGGCGAGTGGTGGGTTCAGAGTAGAGCGTCAGGGTGCATGAAGTCTGTTACTCCACTTGCGCATATTTCCCGCCGGTGACGCTTGCATCGTTTTTTTGCGATGCGTACGCCCCTATCAAGCATGTTGGATCAATTGCTGTCTCATGGTTCTTTCTGTAGAGACCTGCGCCAAATCGTTTGAATGATAACTTTCCTGCCGCGAACACGGTATAGCACAACGTATGGAGTTCCTCCAATTACCAACTCACGGATTCCAGGTTCCGCTCCAGCCACGCCAAGCAGCATGACTACCTCGCCATACAAGTATGGCACGGACAGGGTTCGGCTTTTACATCCGCCTTCCGCATGGCGGGTGTCAGAAGGGCTGCGCCAGCGCGCTCAATCATTAGCGCGATGAACTCCTTGGAGTTCCCGGCTATTTGAGGATAAAATGAAAAGTTTATGGAAGAACGAGATTTCTTTGAGGAGAGTGAAACGCGGAAACCCATGACCCTTTCCTGTCTCCACTGCCATCAGACCGAAATGTACGAAATCCGCTGGCTGGTGCGAAAAAAGAAAAAGGCGCTTCGGGGCGCGGTGGATGAGCAGGATCGTCTCCGGTTTACCAAGGCGCGATCCTACATGCTGCGGCGCGATGACCTCGTGCAGTGCAAGAATCCACGGTGTCGAAAGCGGTTCGAGATTTCCGGCGTTCAATCGGTCGTCTTCCTTTAGCGGGTCGCTGAAAAAGACTGACAGCCTGTTCTGCGGAGAATAGACCCCGCGGGCCTCAGATCGTTACGGACCAGGAGCGCAGGGGCGTATGGGAATGCGCGCCCTGCAAGTATTTCCCCTGTGCAATGAAAAGACTATGACTAGTAAACTAGGCTAAATTAAAGTTTGGACGGTTTGGCGATTGCTTTTTCTGGTGGACGGCGTCTGTGACCTGATCTTGAATTCTCAACAGTTTTCGGCGCTCATGGAATCGCCGCCACAACACGAAAAGCCGGTGAGGCATTGGGGTGAGGAGAGGGCTCATTGATGCTCAATTTGGGTAGGCAGGATTTTTCAAGGCTACGCAAAGGCGGAGTTTTTCAAGATTGTAGAACCGCAGCTTCGCTCGCCGGTCTCTTGTTGATGGCATCCATTCTCTTCGCGGGCACAAGCTTCTGTCAGGGAAGCTCCGCGGCCTTATCTCATGCCGAAAAGTGCATTAAGAAAGCCTCCCTTCCAGCGCACAGCGTAGTTGCAGCTTCGCATGCGCATCCGCAGAACCTGTTTGCACGATTACCTTTAAGCTTTGAACCGAATCAGGGCCAGACTGACGCGAGTGTGAAATTCCTCGCCCACGGCCCCCATTACACGCTTTTCCTGACATCGAGTGGCGCGACTCTGTCTTTCTTGGCCCCCAACCAGGGTCCGTCATCATCATCTTTCCATCCGGAAGCCGTTTCCTCCTGGCTGCACATGGAATTGCGCGGACAAAGCCAAAAAGTTCGAGTGGCTGGGCTCGATGAGCTTCCGGGCAAGAGCAATTATTTCATTGGCAGCAATCCGCGACTCTGGCGATCCGGTATCCCCCACTATGCCGAGGTTCGCTACCAGCATATCTACCCAGGGATTGACCTGACGTACTACGGCAACCCGCAACAACTGGAATACGACTTTACGATCTCTCCGGGCGCCAATCCTGAACGCATCTGCTTCCATATCAAAGGTCCGAGCGACGCAGTTCCGTTGCGACTCGATTCGCAGGGAAACCTTCTGGTAGACGCTTTAGGCGGGGAATTCCGCTATCTGAAGCCTGTCGCCTATCAAACGATAGGCGCTGGAAAGCAGACCCGCCGGCAATCCGTCAAAAGCCGATATATTATTGAAAAGAATGGTGATATTAGGATTCTGGTAGGGCCTTACAATCACCGCAAAAATTTGATCATTGATCCGACCCTGGTGTACTCCACCTATCTTGGCGGCAGCGGCAGCGACAGCGCGACAGGCATTGCAATTGACGGCTCAGGCAATGCTTTCATCACCGGTGGGACCACTTCGTCGAATTTCCCGACTTCCAATCCAGAGCAGAAGGCGACTGGAGGCGGTTCCGATGTTTTCGTGACTGAGCTGAACCCATCCGGAGGCTCGCTGGTTTATTCCACCTATATCGGTGGAAGCAGTTTTGATAAGGGAACGAGCATCGCCATCGATTCCTCTGGAAATGCTTATGTGACCGGCTATACTTCCTCACCGAACTTCCCCACCACCTCCAAGGCGTTCTCCACAACTTATCAAGGGAACGGGAATTCCGAAGCCTTCGCTCTGAAGCTGAACTCCGGAGGATCTGCTCTTGGCTACTCCACATACCTGGGGGGAAGCGGCGGAGATTTCGGGCAAGGCATCGCCGTGGACTCGGGAGGGAATGCCTACATCACGGGATCAACCCAATCCGCCAACTTCCCGGTTGCCAATGCCATACAAGGCACATTGGGGGGCGGCTCCGACGCTTTCGTTACCAAGCTTGACCCGGCAGGAGCCACGTTGCTCTACTCCACATTCCTGGGCGGCTCGACTTCCGATTCCGGCCAAGCCATCGCTGTCGATAGCGCAGGCGAAGCTTACGTGACAGGGTTTACGTTTTCCACGAATTTCCCCACCAAAAATCCGCTTCAATCAGCCAATAACGGCGGCGCGGATGCCTTTGTCGCTAAACTGAATGGCGCCGGATCGCAACTGGTCTTTTCAACTTATCTTGGCGGGAGCGGGGATGATCGAGGCCTCGGTTTAACATTGAACGCCGGGGGCAATGTCTTTATTACAGGTTCGACTCAGTCCCCCAATTTCCCCACCACCAGCGGCGCTTACCAGACTACACCAGGCGGCAACACGGATGCTTTTATCGCGCAAGTGAACGCCGCAGGCTCCCAATTGGTTTATTCCACCTACCTTGGCGGCAGCGACGTGGATCAAGGGAACGGGATTGGGGTGGACAGCGCGGGGAATGCTTACGTGATCGGCTCAACCGCCTCCACCAATTTCCCCACACAAACTCCCACACAGGCCACCCTAGGCGAAGGCGCGTGCGGTTCTCCCTGTTCCAATGCGTTTGTGGCCGCGCTCAATCCTCAGGGCAGCGGCCTGGTCTATTCCACTTATCTGGGCGGCAGCGGTCCCGACTATGGCCAGGCTATCGCCGTGGACTCCTCGGGAAATGCCTATGTGGTCGGGTCAACAGCTTCATCGAATTTTCCCGCTGTGGCCGGCGCCTTTCAGCCTGCTTATGCAAGTTCAGGTATTTCCGGCAACGGCTTTGTGGCGAAAATCAGCCCGCAAAATAGCCCCGCCGTGGCGCTGAACCCGCAGAAAATTGATTTTGGCAATCAGGGGCTCAATGTGGCCAGTTCGCCGCAGACGGTGACTTTGACCAATGTGGGCAGCGCGCCTCTGAGCATTTCAAACGTCTCAACCAGCGCCAATTTCAACGTGCAATCCAACAATTGCGGGAACACCGTTGCTGCGGGTGGCGGGCAATGCACCATCGGCGTCACTTTCACACCCACAGACACGACGACCGTCACCGGCAATCTTTCGATCACCGACAACGCTGCCGGAAGCCCCCAACAAGTGAGCCTTAGCGGCACGGGAGCCACTCCCGCGCCTGTGGCTACTTTTTCGCCGTCCACGCTTAATTTCAATAATCAGTTGGTGGGCACCACCAGCGCGCCCCAGACGGTGACGCTTACCAATACCGGCAGCGCTGATCTGACCATCACAAAAATTACAATTTCCGGCGCTTTTGCCGAGACGAATAATTGTCCGGCAACACTGTCTCCTTCCCAGAGCTGCACGATCAGCGTCACCTACAGCCCCACGCAAACTACGGGCGCTTCGAGTTCGAGCAGCTCGAGTAGTTCCACCACCGACAGCAACAAAGGGGCGCTCAGCCTCACAGATAACGAGAAAACTCCGCCTGTCGTTAACCTGAATGGCGATGCGGTTGCGGACTTTTCGCTCTCCTCGTCAGGCCCTTCCAGCACCCCGATTATCGGCGCGACTTCGACGACGCTCACCATTGCCGCTTCGGCGCTTCTTTCTTCGTTTAACAGCCAGATCAGTTTCAGTTGCGCGAGTGGAACGACCTGCTCTTTCAATCCCACCTCGATCACGCCCGGACAGAGCACGACAATGACGGTAAGCGGCCTTTCCGGAAGCACCAGCAACCCGCTGAATTTCACCGTCACCGGCACCAGCGGCAATCAATCCGCAACGCTTGATGCCAGCATTAAGTTTCAGGACTTTTCCCTTTCGGCCTCACCCTCTCTGGACACAGTTACAGCGGGGCAGTCCGCGACCTACACCGTGACATTGACGCCTGTCAATGGCTTTAATCAGGCGGTTTCGCTGAGTTGCAGTTCTGGCCTCCCGGCGGCCGCGAGTTGCTCTTTTTCACCGCAATCCGTGACCCTCAATGGAAGCTCGACCGCTACCGCGAGCTTAACCGTTACGACAACAGCGCATTCCAAGGGTCTCGTCGCTCCAATCAGGGGGCGCCGCAACCCTCCGCCACAGCATCCCGGCAGTGAACTAAGCTTTGGGTTGCTGCTTGCGGTTCTGTTGCTGAGCCTGATTCTGGCCGTCTGGCTACGAGGACCCAAGCGGGCATGGCTGGCGCTGGGCGCGCTTCTGCTGCTGGCGTTGTTGCTGGCTGGGTGCAATCTGGGCTATTACGGATTCACGGGAAGCAACCCTGCACCCACCGGCTCGCCCTCCGGGGTGTATACGATCACCATCAGTGGATCGTTCAGCCCCTCACAAAGCTCATCGGGCCAAACGGGCACAAGCCGCAGCACAACCGTGAACCTGGCGGTCCAATAGGCGACGCCCCTGGGCTGGCGAATATGAAAAACCTCGGCATTCTGATTTCCGGGCGCGGCTCCAATTTCGAGGCGATTGCCCGGAATGTTGCCTCGGGCAAAATCCCCGCGCGCATTGTTGCCGTGATCAGCAATCGCACTAAAGCGCGCGGACTCGAACTGGCCAGAGAAATGGGATTGAATGCCCGGTGCATCTCATCTCAAGGGCGTACGCGCGAGGATTTTGAAGGAGAACTCCTGGAAGCCCTGGAAAGCCTTCAGACCGATTTGATCTGCCTGGCAGGGTTCATGCGAGTTCTGAGCCCTGATTTTGTGAAGCGGTTTCCCAATCGTATTCTGAACATTCATCCTTCCCTGCTGCCCGCATTTCCTGGCATGGATGCGCAGAAACAGGCCCTGGAGCATGGCGTCAAGTGGACAGGTTGCACTGTCCACATCGTCAATGAGGGCGTCGATTCAGGCCCCATTGTGCTTCAAGCGGCTGTGCCCGTCCTGGATGAAGATACCGTGGAAACACTTTCGGCGCGCATCCTGGAACAGGAGCACCGGATTTATCCTGAAGCGGTCAAATTACTGGTCGAAGATCAAATCCGGATTCAGGGCCGCCGTGTGCTGATGAAAAAGGATGGCAACTGAGGCATCGATTTCAACGAAGAATGAAGAGGATTACTAATTGTCGTGACATTCTTTCTGAAGAGGCGCTAGTCGCAACACCCCTTATTCCCCTCCTTGGTAAGGGGCGGAATAAGGGGTGGTACGCCAGTTAGAATACCAGCGCTAAAGCAAAGGTTGTCACGATGATTTGTTAATCCTCAATAGCTGAAAGCTGATCGCTGATAGCTTTTTTATGACTCTTGATGAACAACTCGCATACCTCACTAAAGGGGCGGAAGAGACGATTCGGGTGGAAGAGCTGCGAGAACTGCTCGAACGTTCCGCCGCGAGTGGCAAGCCGCTTCGCGTAAAGGCCGGGTTTGACCCTACAGCGCCAGACATCCACCTGGGGCATACCGTCGTGATCCGCAAGCTGAAGCACTTTCAGGATCTCGGTCATACTGTCATCTTCCTGATTGGTGATTTCACGGGCATGATTGGCGACCCCTCGGGAAGATCAGTCACGCGCAAGCCCATGACACCGGAGGAAGTGCGCGCCAACGCCGAGACTTACAAGGCGCAGGTGTTCAAGATTCTTGACCCCGCGAAGACGGTGGTGGACTTTAACAGCCGCTGGCTGGAGAAGCTCAGCGGGCGGGACTGGATCACCCTGTGCTCGAAATACACCGTAGCGCGAATGCTCGAGCGCGATGACTTTGCGAAGCGCATGAAGGAACAACGGCCCATCGCCATCCACGAACTGCTCTACCCGCTCACACAGGGATATGATTCGGTGGCCTTGAACGCTGATGTGGAACTGGGCGGCACAGATCAGAAATTCAACCTGTTGGTGGGGCGTTCCCTTCAGCCGGAGTACGGCCAGCGCCCTCAGGTCATCATGACCATGCCGATTCTCGAGGGGTTGGACGGCGTGCAGAAGATGTCCAAGTCGCTTGACAACTATGTGGGCATCCAGGAACCTCCGGCAACGATGTTCGGCAAAATCATGTCGATTTCGGATGCGTTGATGTGGCGCTACTACACGTTGCTCACCGATCTGACTGCGCAGGAAATCACGGCGCTCAGGCAGTCTGTCGAAGCCGGAAATATGCATCCACTCCAGGTTAAAAAGGATCTGGCTCGGCGGCTGGTGGCGGATTTCCACAGCCCGGCGGCTGCAAGTCAGGCCCAGAAGGATTTCGAAGCTCAATTCCGGGATAAAGCCTTGCCGGAGGTTCTCCCTACTCAGCAGATTGAACTAAGTGAGCCTCGCAAGCTTTTCCGCCTGCTTACGGAATTAGGCCTTGCGGAGTCGAACGCTGAGGCTCAACGCAAAATCAAGGAGGGGGCCGTCCATCTTGCTGATTTGAATTCTTCAGGCGAGCTTTGCTGGCAGCGAATCACCGACCCTGTATGGACTTTTGATCCGCGCGAGCATGGAGAGGAAGTCGCTTTCCGGGTAGGATCAAAGCGTCTGCTGAAACTGGTTCTTTCTTCCCCACGCGATTGAGTCATAAAAACAAAAAAGGCGGCAACCTGTGGCCGGTCACCGCCTTTCGTATAGTATTACTTTTTTGATAATCTTCCTACTGCTTTTCCTCTGCCTAAGTTCAGAGCAAGGATCCTCGCACCGCGCTCAAGCCTGCCGCAGAACTACGGGCAGGTGAAGCCATCAGGCGGGGTGTACGGGCTAGGCTGACCAGCCGCATTAGCCTGTGTGTTCAACGCGCAACCCGCAGCGTTGGCGGCATTGCCGGCGGCCGTTGCAGCCGACGTTGCAGCGTTGGCGGCCGAGGTTGCAGCAGCAGCCTGACTGTTAGCCGCGTTGGCAGCGTCCCTGGCATCGCCAGCGCGAGACATCCCAATGCCAGCCAGAACAGCGCCTACACCTGCAGCGGCAAGCGTTGCTCCCTCAAGCGCTGTGCTGCCCCCCACCAGTTTCTGAGAAGTTCCAGCCTGAGGCGAAGCGGCATTCTTGGGAAGCAAAGTCATAGTCTTCCCTTGGGCGACTTTCAAGGTGCGGCCATGGCCCGCGACGTCCAAGGAACCTTCTTTAGCCGTCACAAGCACTGCGCCGTTCAGCATGGCAACCTCACCCACGGTCTTGTAGCCTTTTCCGGGGGTGATCGTCCAGTCCTCGACGTTCACCGCAAGCCCTGATCCTTTGGCCGGGTGAAACATCGCAACATTCCCCTTGGCGAGGGCAATGGATACTCCGCTTGCTTCCTTAAAGAAGCGAGCTTGTGTCTCGCTGCCGAGAGTGATACGGCTACCGTTCTCTAAAGCAATGACGGCCGCCCCATCCTTCACCTGCAATGGATCGCCACTAAAAATCGTGCTATTGGGAAGTAGCGTTTGCCCGCTTACCGTCGCGTTCAAACTGCCAGCCACCGTTCCAATAGCGGCCGAACCCGCAAAAATGGGAGCCGCACCCACGATCCCCAGCAGGAGGAGGAATAGGGTAATCCGAGATTTCATCGACATGTGGTTAACTCCTTTTGCTTAAGGTCAG
>Ga0070737_10001787_pt1 | contig 28820 bp, 31 predicted proteins | sample Coa_R1_10_FD_66438 | JGI IMG/M metagenome (GOLD analysis project Ga0070737, IMG submission 66438) | Surface soil microbial communities from Centralia Pennsylvania, which are recovering from an underground coalmine fire - Coalmine... | ecosystem: Environmental > Terrestrial > Soil > Unclassified... | reverse complement strand
TGCGCCGCCCGCTGCACGTCCGCTTCCGTCAGCCCCTTGCACAGACAGACGTACATGCCCGCCCCTCATGGCCGAGCGCGCCCGGCCGCCACTCGCCTGTGTGCGCCATTCTGCCAGATTACGGTACCGACTGCAAGCACCGCTCTCGCGGGTCGGCACCCGCCGTATCGCCGATGCAACTGTAGAATATAGTATAGACTGAACAGTCGATTTAGTCCAAGCAACCACCCAGTCGCCCCGGCCTGGCACGCTCTCTGCGCTATGGGCCCCGCGAGAGGCCGCAGAGCCGCTGGTTCGGTGGGCGCCCGGCGGAGAAGAGGGCACCCACCATAGCTAGCGGAGACCGGCTCGTCACCCAGGGGGAGCGCGATGATGGCGACCACGGCGGTCGACGTCCAAGACCCCATCCACCACCACTGGTGCCCGCGCTGCGACGCCACCTGGGCGTGCCAGCACGCCTTTGCCGCCTGCCCGCTGGAAGGCAGCGTGGTGAGCAGCAACCACTGCGACGCCCCCGATCCTGGGGACCTCGACTGAAGGGTGCGGCCAGTAGGGGACCCGCGGCTACGACTCAGCGCACGGCGGTTTGCGGCGCCGCGGCGGGGGCGGCCTGGATGTCGGTCAGGCGGTAGAAGCGCAGGGCGTTGTCGTGCAGCAGCTTGCGCTTCACCGTCTCGGAGAGGTCGTCGCGCCGGCGCATGGTGGACACGGTATGCGGCCAGTCGCCGTCCCAGTGCGGGTAGTCCGAGGCGAACAGCAGAGTGTCCTCCAGGCCCCAGCGCACGGCATCCGGGAGCGTCTTCTCCTCGCATTCCACGCCGAAAAAGAGGTTGCCGCCGCGAATGTACTCCGAGGGTAGCCGGGTGAGTTCCGGCGCCTCGATGTGGCCGCGCTTCTCGGCTTCCTCGTCCATGCGGTCCATCCAGTACGGCACCCAGCCGACCCCTCCTTCGAGGAAGGCGAGGCGCAAGCGCGGGAACCGCTCGACCACCCCTCCGAAGATGACGCTAGTCAGCGAGATCATCTGTTCCACCGGATGGCCGATGGTGTGCACCGTGATGAAGCGGTGGTGGCGCTGGTCGGTGGCCTCGCCGTGGACACTGCGGTGGTGGAACGCCATGGCCACGCCCAGGCGCTCGGCCTCGGCCCACAGCGGGTCCCACCAGCGGTGCCCGAAGTCGGGCCGCAAGGGGATGTGCGTGGGCACCATGGCGCCCACGGCGCCGAGCTGGGTCACCGCGCGGCGCAGCTCCGCCACACTGGCCTCCAGCTGCTGGGGAGCGAGCAGGGCCACGAACTTCAGCCGCGCCGGGTTGGCCTGGCAGAACTCGTGCAGCGCCGTGTTGTAGGCACTGGCCAGAGCGGCGGCGTACTCGTCGTCGGCGATCACGCCGATGCTCAGCCCGGCCGTGGGGTACAGCACCATGATGTCGATCCCGTCGGCGTCCATGTCGCGGAGCTGGTCCGCCGGCGACTGCGGATACTGGCCGAGCGTGCCGCGCAGCTGGCGGTCCCAGGTGTCGTCCTGGAACAGCGAGCGGCGCTGGCCGAGCGGGCCCAGCAGCTCGCGGATGCGGGCCATCGGCTCGCGCACATGCCCATCGGCGTCGATGATCGGGTAGTCCCCCATGATACCCCCCTTCTGCACCGCCCACGACGAGCTCGCGGGCGCTCAGCGCCCAGGATAGCGCAGCCGCTCCCCGCCCGCCACCGTGCGCCGCGGGCCCGCGCCGCCTAGTCGGGAACGACCGCCACGGCGGTGACTTCGAGCACCAGCCGCGGGTCGGTCGCCAGCCGCACGACCTCGACCGTGGTGGTCGTGGGGCGATGGTCACCCAGATACTGGCCGATCACGCGGTTGATGGCGTCCTGGTTGGCCGCCAGGTCCTTGATGAAGCGGAACATCTGCACGATGTCGGTAAGGTCGCCGCCCGCGGCGCGCAGGGCCAGGCGCAGGTTCTCCATGGTCATGCGCGCTTGCGCGGCCGGATCGCTGGGGATGTGGTCGAACTCGCTGGGGACGTGCGGGTGGCTGTGGTACACCGGCGCCGCCGTGACTCCAGAGACGTAGACGGTCTTGCCGCCGTGGACCTTGATCGCCGGCACGTAGGGCATGTGGTACCGGGGATCGTAGCCCTCGTGCTCGATGTACTCGAACTGCCCCGCCATCGGCCTCTCCTCCCTGCCCCGCGGGTCTACACGCCGGGCGATGATACGGCGCGGGGCGGCGGGCCTGCACGGGCGCCAGCCTAGTGCAGCGGCCCGACCTCGGGCACCACCTGGCCGACTGCCCAGCCGATGCCGTAGCCCACCGCGGCGGCCAGCAAGCCCAGGCTCATGATCTCCAGCCCCGAGGGCAGCCAGTGGCGGCGGGTCAGCCGCGCCTTGGAAGCCCCGATACCGAACAGCGTGGCCGCCGCCAGCACGATCGCCACCCCGAGCGCCAGCAGCGGCGGCAGGAACAGGTAGGGGAGCAGCGGCACCAGCGCGCCCAGGGCGAACGAGGCGCCGGTATAGGCGGCGCTCACGACCGGTCGGGGGTCGTGCTCGGGGAACAGCCCGAGCTCTTCCTCCATCATCACCTTGAGCCACACGTCGCGGTTGGCCGTGATGGCCGCCACGACGCGTTCCAACTCGGGGCCCTCGAGCCCCTTGGCACGGTATAGCTGGCGCACCTCCTCGCGCTCGTGCTCGGGCATCGTCTCCATCTCGTACAGCTCGCGCCGGATCTCGCTAGCGTAGAACTCCTGCTGCGCCTTGACCGATAGATAGCCGCCGATGGCCATGGACACGCTGCCGGCCACTAGCGCGGCCAGCCCGGCCACCACGATCGGCCCGGGTTGGTCCAGTGCGCCGCTCACGCCCGCCACCAGGGTGAGCTGCGAGATGAGCCCATCGTTCATGCCGAAGACGATCTCGCGTAGCACGCGGCCGAGCGGCTCGTGCCAGCGCTCGCCGCGCAGGATGGCCGCGCCGGCGGGCTCGCGCCGCGAGGTGCGGCGCGCTAACGCCTCGCTGTCGAGGCGCCTCACCGGGGGCGGCGGCGCCGGGCCAGCGGGAACGGACGCCAGCGGTTCGCTGCGCCGTGGAACGGAGGTTAGCTCAGGCACAACAGGCTCCTAACACGCCGCAGGGGCGGCTATGCTGCCGCCCCTGCCGGATCGATGCGGTTGTCGCTCGCGCGCCGCCGGGTGCTACCGGTCGGCGCCGCGCTGGCTCACACGAACTCCTGCTTGATCGCCTCCCATACCTCGAGGGGGGTCCCGTCGAGCGGTTGCTTGACTAGCGGCCCGTGCTTGAGCGCCGGCACCTGCTCCTCGTAGGTGGGGCGCGTCTCATCCAGGTAGATCACCCCGAGCGGGATGCGGTCGCCCCACTCGTGTGCCTTCTGGAACGCCTGCACGCGGTCGGTGGGATCGTAGTCCGGCTCCTCCTCCTCGAGGTGGTAGGCGCGCTGCTTGTACCAGGCGTTGGTGTTGACCTTATTGTACGTCACGCACGGCTGCAGCACGTCGATCAAGGCATAGCCGCGATGCTGGATGCCGCGGGCGATCAGCTGTGCCAGGTACTTGGGCTCGCTGCTGAAGCCGCGGGCCACGAACGTGGCCCCGTTGGCGATACCGAGCAGCATCGGGTTGACCGCCGGCTCGATGGCGCCGTCGGGCGAGGTAGTGGTCACGAACCCCTTGTCGCTGGTGGGCGAGTACTGGCCCTTGGTCAGCCCGTAGATCTGGTTGTTCTCCACGATGTGGACCAGATCGGTGTTGCGGCGCATGGCGTGGACCAGGTGGCCCATACCGATGCCGTAGCCGTCGCCATCGCCCGTGACCACGATCACCTTGAGGTCGTGGTTGGCGAGCTTGAGGCCCTGCGCGACGGGCAGCGCACGGCCGTGCAGGATGTTGAAACCGTTGGCATGGATGTAGTGGGGCAGCTTGCTGCCACAGCCGATGCCCGAGACGACGATCGCCTCGTGCGGGTACAGCTCGAGCATGGCCAGCGCCTGCTTGACGGCATTGAGGATGCCGAAGTCGCCGCAGCCCGGGCACCAGGTCGACTTCTCGGGGCTGTTGTATAGCTTGATATCAAGCATAGACCTTGACCTCCGCACGGACCTCGCCCCGCACGCCCGCCAGGATCTCGTCGGTCGAGATGGGCCGCCCGTCGTACTTCAGAATCCGCTTGTCCATCGTCTGGCCCGTCTGGGCGCGGAGGAGCCGCCCGAGCTGGCCCGTGTAGTTCTGCTCCACCAGCACGAGCTGCTTGGCCTGGGCGAGCAGCGCCCCCACCCGCGCCCAGTCCAGCGGCCACACCTCCATGAAGTGGAGCAGGTTGGCGCGCGGGCCGTCCTGGTTGAGCACGTCCACCGCCTCGCGTAGGGCACCGTAGGTCGAGCCCCAGCCGACGAACGTGAGCTCGGCGTCCTCCGGCCCGTAGCGCACCGGCAGGCGCATCTCCGCCTGGGCCACCTCCTCCTTGCGCATGCGCTTCTCCATCTGCGCGCGGCGGATATCGGCTTCCTCGGTGATGAACCCGTACTCGGTATGCTCGTCGCCGGTGGTCACGTACACGGCGTTGGGATGGCCTGGCAGCGCTCGCGGCGAGATGCCGTCCTCGGTGACCAGATGGCGCCGGTAGTTGTCGATGCGGTCCAGCTCCTCGGCGGTCAGCAGCTTGCCGCGATCGATCGTCACCTGGCTGAAGTCGAACCGCTCCTTGGGCACCGCGCGGATCGCGTTGGACTGGGTGAGGTCCTGCATGATCAGCACGGGCGTCTGGTACTTCTCGGCTAGGTTGAACGCCCGCACGGCCGCCCAGAAGCACTCTTCGATCGTGCCAGGGGTGAGCACGATGCGCGGCCACTCGCCGTGGCTGGCATGCAGCACGAACAGCAGATCGCCCTGCTCGGTGCGGGTGGGCAGGCCGGTGGAGGGCCCCGCGCGCTGCGAGTCGACCACCACCAGCGGCGTCTCGGTGCAGCCCGCGAAGCCGAGCGCCTCGGTCATCAAGCATAGCCCGCCGCCCGAGGTGGCGCACATGGCGCGCGCCCCGGCGTGCGCCGCGCCGATGGCGAACAGGATGCCCGCGATTTCGTCCTCCGTCTGTTTGCAGACGATGTTGAACTGGTGCGATTTGGCGTTCATGTACTCCAGGATCGAGGTCGCGGGCGTCATGGGGTAGCCGCTGATGAAGCGGCAGCCGGCGGCGATCGCCCCCAGCGCAATAGCCTGGTTGCCGTTGATCACCATGCGCTGCGGGCCCGGCCGTGCCCGGAGCTTCCAGGGGAACTGGGCGGCATACTGCTGCTGGCCCGCGTCGTAGGCGTAGCGGGCCACCTTCAGGTTGCCCTCGACGACCGCGCTGCCCTTGCGCTTGAAATTGGTCTCGATGATGTCGGCGATGTAGGCGAAGTCGAACTCGGTAATGCCCGCCACCGCGCCCAGGGCGGCCGTGTTCATCATGATGCGGCTGCCACCCTGCTCCTCCGCGATCTTCATCAGGGGCATGGGAAACAGCTGCACGCCCCGCTCGCGCAGCGGCGCCTCGTCGAACCGCACGCCGACGTCGTACAGCACGGCGCCGCCCGGCACGACCTCCCGCCAGTGGCGCTCCACCGCCTCGGTGGTCAGCGGCAACAGCATGTGCACCGCATCGCGGAACGTCCAGATCTCCTGCTCGCTGATCCGCACCTGGTAGAAGTTGTGGCCGCCGCGGATGCGCGACATGTAGTCTTGCAGGCCGTAGATGAACAGGCCAGCCCGTGCGACCGCCTTGGCGAACCCGGCGCCGCTGGACTCGACGCCCTGGCCCGCCTCGCCGCCAATCTTGATGGTCAGATCATTGACGATCGGCATCTAGTTGCCTCCTCGCGGCCACAGGCCATCCGGTCAGCCGCAGCAGTCGCGGCCGCCGCCCGCCCGCCCCCAGGGCGCCCACCGGGCCGAGCGGGGCGCGTCGCGCGTCGCGGGCCGAGTGGCGTGGCACGCCACGCTGTACCGCGTCGCTAAGGGGCCGAAGCCCTCACCCGTATTATAGGGGATTTCTGGGACCGCAATCGACAGCGCCTATGACCGATGCCGCGCGCCGGCGCCAACTCTCCCCCGGTTCATTATCGTCCGCCCTGCAGTCGCGGGCCATAGATCGACGAGCTCGCAAAGGTCTGACCTATCATGCTTTAAGGTCAGACCTTTGCGGTTCTGTTCGTGGCGACGCACGCGACGCGCAGATGGTGTGTCGTGGATACGATGCAGCGACGATTCGCTACCGTCTGGGCCGCTTCTGCCGGCGCCACATGCATCGCCGACGCGCTTCACCGCACATAGCGTGGCCATGCACGCCAGGTACCGCGGATATTACTCCGCCACGCGTATCTCGCTGCAGACGGCACCGCCCGCGGGATCAGGGGGGCACCCTGTAGCAGACGGCGGTGCCGGCCCTCTACGTCGGCACGCCGGTGAGGAAGAACAGCGTCTTGGCCGCGATCTCGCCGGCCAGCACACAGGAGACCGCGATGTACAGCAGCCCCGTGGCCGACATCATCGCGCGCAGCCGGCAAGTCTGCCAGGTCATCGCGGCCAGCACCAGGGGGAACACGATGCCCACGGCGATCCGCAGCAGGAACGCCACCAGATAGGGGCCGAGCAGCGCCGCGACGCCCGTCGGCTCGCTACCGCCGGGCGGCGGCTGGCTGAGGAACAACTGGACGGGCAGCAGCATGGCTTGCAGCGCCACCGCCACCAGCAGCACGGTAGTCATGCCCAGCAGCGGGCGCGTGGACAGGGCCGGGGTGACCAGGTACCAGTGGCCGAGCACCATGGCCACCGCCGCCCCGCCCAGCGCCAGCGCGCCGAGCACCAGGCTCGCGAGGGTAAGCAGACCGCCGAGCTGCGCGCCATGGCTAGCCGCCGCGCAGGCTAGCGCGGCCCAGCCGGTCAGCGCCGCCAGCGCCCCCACGGCCCGCCGCCCGCCCGCGCGCTGCGCCCACCACAGCGCCGTGTACACCAGCAGCAGCGCCACGAACCCGGCCGTGGCCCCCGCCTCGATGCGGCCCAGCGCCCCGGCCGCGGGGACGAACGGCAGGGTCAGGCGCACCCAGAGTGCCAGCGCCGCGCACCCCCAGAGGATCAGCGTGCTGGTGACGACGAACCCGCGGCTGAGCAGCCGCTCCCAGTCGGCCCAGAGCTGCACGGTGAACCCACCGACGGCCAGCTCCAGGAACACGAGGAACACTGTGGGGGGTAGCGCGTGCACACTCGTCGTCCTACCGCTGCTGTTCGGCCCCCGCCGCCGGCGCTCTCCCCGAGCAGCCGCTCACGCCCCGCGCGATGCCAGCCGGCAGGAGGCCGCCCGCGGGCGCATCAACGGCCCCCTCTCCGGGTGAGAGAGGGGCGAAGAGCGCGGCGCTGGGCGCGTCCCTACTTCGCCGTGGGCGCCGGGGTGGCGATGACGATCGACTTCTTCTCCACGTAGTAGTCGAGCGCCTCGACGCCGTGCTCCTTGCCGTAGCCGCTCTGCTTGACACCGCCGAACGGCATCTCGTCGTAGGCGATGTGCAGGTTGTTCACCCAAGTGTAGCCGGCCTCGAGCCGCTCGGCGGCCTCGCGCGCCTTGGCCAGATCACGCGTCCAGATCGACGAGCCGAGCCCGTACTTCGAGTCGTTGGCCAGCGCGATGGCCTCGTCCAGGTCGCGCACGCGGAACACCGGCAGCGCCGGCCCGAAGCACTCCTCGCGCACCATCAGCGCGTCGTGCGGCACATTCTCCAGCACGGTGGGCAGGTAGAAGAAGCCCTTGGCGTACTCTTCGCCCTCGGGCCGCTTGCCGCCGACCAGTACGCGGGCGCCGCGGCGCACGGCGTCCTCGACCATCTGCTCGACCTCCTCGCGCTGCTTGGCGGTGTGCAACGGGCCGGTGCGCGTATCTTTGTCCAGGCCGTTGCCCACCTTCAGGCGCTGCACGCGTGGCAAGAAGCGGCTCATGAACTCGTCGTACACGCTGTCGAACACGTACAGCCGCTTCACCGCCAGGCAGGCCTGCCCGCAGTTGAAGAAGCGCCCCACCGAGGCGGCGCTCGCCGCGGCATCGAGGTCGGCGTCGTCGCAGACGATCATCGGGTCGCTGCCGCCCAACTCCAGGGTGACGCGCTTGATGTCGCGCGCCGCGACCTCCATCACGTGGCGCCCCGTGACCGTCTCGCCGGTGAAGGCGATCTTGCGCACCAGCGGGTTGACCAGCAGCTCCTCGCCGACCACGCTGCCGGGGCCGGTGACGATGTTGAGCACCCCGGGCGGCAGCCCGGCCTGGTTGCACAGCTCGACGAGGCGGATGGCCGCCAGCGGGGTCGTGCTGGCCGGCTTGACCACCACGGTGTTGCCGGCGACCAGCGCCGGGGCGATCTTGCTGCCCATCAGGGTAATGGGGAAGTTCCAGGGCACGATCGCCGCGCACACGCCCACCGGGCGCTTGACCACCAGGCCGTACTTGTCGCGCTCGGCTAGTGGCACGTACTCGCCGCGCAAGGTGGGCGCCAGGCCGGCGTAGAACGCGAGGTTCTCGATGAAGCGGCCGACCTCCAGCTGTGACTCGCGCAGCGTCTTGCCCTGCTCTTTCGTCTCCAGGACGGCGACCTCCTGCAGGTGCTCGCGGCACAGCTCGGCGGCGCGGTACAGGATCTCGGCGCGCTGGTGGGGGGTAGTGGCGGCCCACTGGCGGAACGCCTGGTGCGCGACCTCGACCGCCTGGCGCACGTCCTCGGCGGCAGCCTTGGGCACGGTGTCGACGAGCTCGCCCGTGGCGGGGTTACGAATCTCCATGACGGCGCCGCTGCGTGCATCCACGGCCTCGCCGCCGATGATCATCCTGGCCATCGGTTCCCTCCCTTGCGGTGTCCCGTCTGCCACGCCCGCGCCGCGGGCCTCGGGTAGGGGCCGCCGCCTGCTGCGGCCGGCGGGGGGTGGACGAACGGCTGGGTGGCCCCGCGGCCACCGCGTGGTCGCGGCGACCAGGCCGGCGAGGAAGGCACAGCAGCAGGCGCGCACACCGCCCCGCCTCGAGTATAACAGAGGGCTCCGGCACCGCCCGGCGTCGCGGCTGGGCCTGGGACGGGCGGGCCAAACGAACACCCCCCTCCGCGTCACAGGTCGCAGAGGAGGGTGTCGGCACCACGGGGCGCGGCGCGCGTCAGTCGTGGGCCATCATGTAGCCGATGCCCGGCCGCGTCAGCACGTAGCGCGGGTGGCTCGGGTCGTCCTCGATCTTGGCGCGCAGGCGCGAGATATTCACGCGCAGCAGGTGCGCCTCGTCCTTGTACGGCGCGCCCCAGACGGAGGTCAGGAGCTGCTCTTGGGTGAGCACCTTGCCGGCGTGCTGGGCGAGCTGGGCCAAGATGCGGTACTCGGTGGGCGTCAGTGGCACCAGCTTGCCGCGCAGCTTCACCTGGTGCTGGCTGAACTCGACGCGCAGGTCGCCGTACTCGTACACGCCCGGGCTGGTGTCCGCGGCGGTGAGGTGCGCGCGGCGGAGCACAGCGCGCACCCGCGCCAGCAGCTCCTGGGCGCCAAACGGCTTGGTGAGGTAGTCGTCGGCCCCGGCATCGAGCCCCAGCACGACGTCGCGCTCGCCGTTGCGCGCGGTGACCATGATGATCGGCACCGACGAGAACTCGCGCACGCGCCGGCACACCTCGAGGCCGTCGAGCTTGGGCATCATGATGTCCAGCAGTACCAGATCGCACGGCTTGGTCTCGATGGCGTCCAGCGCGGCCAGGCCGTCGGTGGCCGTGATCACCCGGTAGTTGGCCAGCTCCAGGTTGCGCTGCATCAGGCGCAGCATGCGCGCGTCGTCTTCCGCGACCAGAACGCAGCTCTGTGGATTGCTCATGCCCCCTCTCCTCCTGTGCGAGCGCCGGCTGCGTCCACGGGATCGGGCTGGCGCGGCGCTCGCGCGCGGGCGAAGCGGCTGCCGGGCCGCCGCCCGGCTCGCGGCTGCGGGGCCGCGCAGCCCCACGTGCACCCCAGGGTACCAGGCCATGGCCGCCCTGGCCAGGGCGCGCCAATCACGGCGCGATCACAGGGAAATCGCGATTTGAGACACGCAGCGAAACTACCCGTATCCTGCCACGCGGCGCCCCTCGCCGGCCAGTGCGCACCGAGGGGCCACTACGCGCCAGCGGGGCAGCGCGCTGGTAGCCCGGCTAGGCCAGCAGCGGCCCGACGGCCCTCGCTGCGGGGCGGCCACGGCGTGGGCGCCGCCGATCTTGTGCTTGCTCCTACTGGCATGTTCTGTCAGCGTCGCGGCCGGCGCGGGGGCGGTGGGCGGCAGCAGCGAGGGCGAGGGCGACCAGCAGGGCCGCGGCGGCGGGCGCGGGGCGGCCCGAAACGTTACACGGCCCCTGGCGCGCGCGGCTGTCAAGCGGGGGTGAGCGCCTGGGAGGCGGCGAGCGGTCTGTGTAGCCGGCTAGCCCACGAGGGCGGCACGGCGGACGGCGTAGCGCGCGGGATCGGCGTAGCAGCCCGTGGCCGCCACGAACGCGGCCGCGGCGGGCGCCAGCAGCGCGCGGGCGTCCTCGCCCCGGGCCAGCAGCGCGCGCACGGCCGTGGCCGACACGGCCCGGTAGCTCGCCGGCAGCGGCAGCAGGCGCACGCGGTCGCGATACGGCGCGTTCTCCGGCCGCGCCAGCAGCGCTGCCAGCGCCGCGGAGCCAGCGTCGCCGCGCGGGGCCACGAGCAGCCCGGCCCGGGCGAACAGCGCGCGCAGCGCGGCGTCGCGGTCGGCGTAGTAACGCGGGTCGAAGATCTGCACGACCTTGTCGAAGCCGACCACGAACCAGAGCGCCAGAGACTCTTCGCCCTCACCCGCGCGCGGCGGCACCGCGCCGTCGCCGCACGGCCCTGGCGGCTGGCACGCGGCGAGCAGGGCCGCTAGCGCCTCCGCCTGTTCGACGTACAGGCCGCGGTTGCACACCGCCACGCCGCAGCGCGGCCGCCGCGCCACGTGGCGCAGCAGCACCAGCGCGCGATCGGGCAGCGCCGCCACCGCCCGGTCCGCTTTGTCCACGGTGTGCACGCTCAGCAGGAACAGCAGGCTGGACAGCCCTCCGTAGCGCAGCGCCGCGGCAGCCAGCGCGGCGTGCGCGCGGGTGAGCGGGTCGAACGAGCCGGACAGCACGCCCACGGCACGCCCCAGCCCGGCGCGCGGCGCGCGCAGCAGGCAGGCCCGCGGCGGCGCGGCCGGGTCGAGGGTGGCCAGGCGTCGGGCAATCGCTCGCGCGGCGCGGAGGCTGAAGCTCATGGCCACAGGGTACGGACCGGACCGCCGCCTCGCCAAGCGCCCGGCCGCAGCGCGGTTGCACATGAGGCGGCACTATACTAAAGTAAGCCGCGGACTACGGCAGCGGAGAGGGGAAGCCATGGCGACCACCAACGGCGCCCACGACGTCAAGTTCTACTTCGACCCGGTCTGCCCCTGGGCCTGGCGCACCTCCCTGTGGATCCGCGAGGCGGCCAAGGTGCGGCCGATCCGCATCGAGTGGCGGCTGTTCGCCCTGGACACCGCCAACCGCGCCGCCGGCAACCCGCCGCGCGAGGTGCACCAGCAGAGCCTGGTCCCGTTCCGCGTCATGGTGCAGGCACGCCGCCAGTACGGCCCCGAGGTGCTCGACCGGCTGTACCTCGGCTTCGGCCGCGCCCGCCACGAGCGCAAGGAAACGCTCAACGAGGTGCAGGTGATGGAGCGCGTGCTGGAGGAGGCGGGCCTGAGCAAGGATCTCATCGCCGCCGCGCTGGCCGATCCGACGACCGAGGAGGAGTGGCAGCGCGAGCACGCCGAGGTGGCGGCGCGCGGCGCCTTCGGCGTGCCCACCCTGCTGATCGACGACGCGGCCCCGCTGTACGGGCCGGTGATCGGCAACGTGCCGGAGGGCGAGGCGGCCGGCGAGCTGTGGGACCACGTGCTGTGGCTGAGCCGCCAGCCGCAGTTCTACGAGCTGAAGCGCCCGCGCTGAGCGGCCAGCCCGCGCGGCCCTGCTATACTCCCGGCGGGAGCTTCCCACTGGAGCAGCGCTGTGCTGACGCGCGAAGAGGTGGATCACGTCGCGTTTCTGGCGCGCCTGGGGCTCAGCGACGCGGAGCGCGAGCGGCTGCGCGCCGAGCTCGGCAGCATCCTCGAGTACATGCGGGTGCTGGAGCGGCTGGACACGGCCGCGATCCCGCCGACCGCGCAGGTGATCCCGCTGCACAACGTGCTGCGCGACGACACCGTGCGCCCGTCGCTGCCGGTGGCCGAGGTGCTGGCCAACGCGCCGGCGCGCGAGGAGGACTACTTCCGCGTGGCGCCCGTGCTAGAGTAGCGCGGTCGCGCCCTGCACACCAACACGCGCCCCGCGCCCGCATCGGGCCCCGACGCCAGGCGTGGGGCGCGCCGAGGACGTATGGCCGAGAGCGACACCGAGCTGACGCGCTGGACGCTGCTCGAGGCACGCGAGCATCTACGGGCACGTGCCGTGTCCGCCGTCGAGCTGACCGAGGCATACCTGGCGCGTATCGAGCGGGTGGAGTCCGCCGTGCGCGCGTTCCTCACCATCACCGCCGAGCAGGCGCGGGCGCAGGCGCGGGCGGCCGACGCACGGCGGGCCGCCGGCGAGGACGCGCCCTTGCTGGGCCTGCCGATCGCCCTCAAGGACGTGCTGTGTACAGCCGGGGTGCGCACCACCTGCGGCTCGCGCATCCTCGAGGGGTTCGTGCCGCCCTACGACGCCACGGCCGTGGCGCGGCTGGCGGCGGCCGGCGCCGTGTTCCTCGGCAAGACGAACATGGACGAGTTCGCCATGGGCTCGTCGACCGAGAACTCGGCGTTCTTCCCCACGCGCAACCCGTGGGACCTCGAGCGGGTGCCGGGCGGCTCTAGCGGCGGCTCGGCAGCGGCCGTGGCGGCGCTGGAGGCGCCGGCCTCCCTGGGCACCGACACGGGCGGCTCGATCCGCCAGCCGGCGGCGCTGTGCGGCGTGGTGGGGCTCAAGCCAACCTACGGGCGCGTGTCACGCTACGGCCTGGTAGCGTTCGCCTCCTCGCTGGACCAGATCGGCCCGTTTGCCCGCACGGCAGCCGACTGCGCGCTGCTGCTGGCGGTACTGGCGGGCGCCGACCCGTGCGACTCGACGGCCCTGCCGGCGCCGGTGCCCGACTACCTGGCGGAGCTGGCGGGCGACCTGCGCGGGCTGCGCGTGGGCGTGCCGCGCGAGTACTTCGGCAGCGGCCTCGAGCCCGGGGTGGAGGCGGCGGTGCGCGCCGCGCTAGCCACGCTCGAAGCGCTGGGCGCCGCGGTCGACGAGGTGTCGCTGCCGCACACCGAGTACGGCGTGGCGGCGTACTACCTGATCGCGCCGGCCGAGGCGAGCGCGAACCTGGCCCGCTATGATGGCGTCAAATACGGCTACGCGGTGCCGGCGCCGACGCTGCTGGACAGTTATTTCCGCACGCGCGCCGAGGGGTTCGGCCCCGAGGTGAAGCGGCGCATCATGCTGGGCACCTACGCGCTCAGCGCCGGCTACTACGATGCCTACTACCTCAAGGCCCAGAAGGTGCGCACCCTGATCAAGGACGACTTCGACCGCGCGTTCGAGCGGTTCGATGTGCTGGCCACCCCCACCTCGCCCACGGTGGCGTTCCGCCTGGGCGAGCGGCTCAGCGACCCGCTGGCGATGTACCTGTCGGACGTGTGCACGATCCCCGTGAACCTGGCGGGCCTGCCGGGGCTCAGCGTGCCGTGCGGGTTCGTGGACGGCCTGCCGGTGGGGCTGCAACTGATCGGGCCGCCGCTGAGCGAGGGCTTGCTGCTGCGCGTGGCCCAGCGCTATCAGGACGCCACCGACTGGCACCGGCGCTATCCTTCTCTGAGCGCGGAGTACTGACACCTGCCCGAGCGGGGGCGGGCACCCAACGGAGCGAGACGGCATGAGCACGCAGGTGGGCGCGGCGCACGTGACGCCAGGGCTCGGCAAGTGGGAGCCGGTGATCGGGCTGGAGGTCCACGCCCAGATCCAGACGGCCAGCAAGATGTTCTGCGGCTGCAGCGCCGCCTACTTCGACGCGCCGCCGAACTCGCACGTCTGTCCGGTGTGCCTGGGCATGCCCGGGGTGCTGCCGGTGATCAACCGCGCGGCAGTCGAGGCCACCCTGATGACCGGGCTGGCGCTGAACTGCGAGCTGCCCGAGGCCACCAAGTTCGACCGCAAGAACTACTTCTACCCCGACCTGCCCAAGGGGTATCAGATCTCGCAGTACGACCTGCCGTTCTGTCGCGACGGCTGGCTGACCATCGAGCTCGGTGGCACCACCAAGCGGGTGGGCATCCAGCGCGTGCACCTGGAAGAGGACACCGCGCGCCTGCTGCACCGCACCGACGCGCAGGGGCGCGCCTACAGCCTGGTCGATTTCAACCGCTCGGGCGTGCCGCTGATGGAGATCGTCAGCAAGCCCGATCTGCGCTCGGCCGCCGAGGCGCGCGCCTACCTGCAGAAGCTGCACGCCATCCTGCAGGCGCTGGGCATCAGCAGCGGCCACCTGGAGGAGGGCGCGTTCCGCTGCGACGCCAACATCTCGCTGCGCCCCGTGGGGAGCGCCGAGTTCGGCACCAAGGTCGAGATCAAGAACATGAACTCCTTCCGCGCTGTCTACCGCGCGCTGGAGTACGAGATCGGCCGCCAGGCGGCGCTGCTGGAGGCGGGCGAGCCGATCGTGCAGGAGACGCGTGGCTGGGTAGACGACCGCGGGGTCACCGTCAGCCAGCGCAGCAAGGAGTTCGCGCACGACTACCGCTACTTCCCCGAGCCCGACCTGCCGCCGGTGTTCGTCTCGCGCGAGTGGGTGGCCGAGCTACGGGCGCGGCTGCCCGAGCTGCCCGACGCGCGGCGCGACCGTTACATGCACGAGTACGGCCTCAACGCCTACGACGCTGCACAGCTGGCCGGCGCCGCCGACATCGCCCGCTTCTTCGAGGCAGTGGTCGCCCGCTACCCGAAGCCCAAGGTGGTGGCCAACTGGATCCAGGGCGAGATCTTCCGCTTGCTGCCGCCGGACGGCTCGCTGGCGGATACTCCCCTGCGGCCCGAGCACCTGGCGGAGATCCTGGAGCTGGTCGAGCGCGGCACCCTGAGCCAGGCGCTCGGCAAGCAGGTGCTGGAGGAGACGTTCCAGAGCGGCGAGCGCCCCGCCGCGATCGTCGAGCGGCGCGGGCTCACCCAGATCTCCGACACGGCCGAACTGGAGCGTGTCGTGGCCGAAGTACTGGCTCACAACCCCAAGCCGGTGGCCGACTACCTGGGCGGCAAGGAGACGGCGCTCAGCTTCCTCATGGGCCAGGTGATGAAGGCCACGCGCGGCAAGGCCAACCCGGCGGTGGTGACCAATCTGCTGCGTGAGCGGCTGCAAGCCCTGCGGGCGTGAGCCGCACCACTTCTGTTAAGTGTGAGCTAGTTCACAGTAATCCCCGGAGCCAGGCGGTACCCTGCAAGGGTAGCTGCCATGCGTCGTGCGGCCGGTACCGTGCGGCGTCGCCCACACAACAAAGGAGAGACTCATGTCGCAGCAGAGCCTGGCCCGGGTCATCGAGCGCTGGAGCACCGACGAGGCGTTCCGCGCCGCCGTGCAGCGCGATCCCGACACGGCCCTCGTGGGCTATGACCTCACGGCCGAGGAGCGCGCGGCCCTCATCGCGGGCGATGCCGACCGCCTGGAGGCGCTGGGCGTGGAGGCCCGCGTGACGAAGTTCGGGGGGACCAGTTTCTTCGACTCCGAGAACGCTAACCCGTTCGCCTCGGACGCCGGCTCGTAGCCCGCCTCGCTCGCACACCGCAGGCGCCTCCGCTGATGGGGGCGCCTGCTTTATGTCAGGGTACCCGCCTCGTGGCCGCTGGCGCCTGGACCGCGCGTATACTGGCACGGAGGTGCGGCATGGCGGCCGAGGGCGCGCTGGAACAGTTCGGCACCCGCGTGCTCGAATGCGGCCTCAGCGCGGCGAGCCTCGGGCTGGGGGCGACCGTCCTGGTGCGCGCGCTAGGCGGGAACGAGCCGTTAGCCGACTGGGCCACGGGGCTGGGTACGATACCCTCTGGCACACCCATGGGGATCGCGCTGGGCGCGGCGCTGCTGCTCATGGGAGGGCTGCTCGCCGCCCGGCGCCTGGTGCCACTGGCGAGCGGCGCGCTGGCGCTGCTCACGCTCGTGAGTCTGCTGCGCGGCGGCATCGACGGGCTGGGGAGCAGCCTGGACTGCGCCCTGTTGGGGGGAGCGCTGAGCCTCGTGACGCTGCCGGCGGCGACCGTCGCGCGGCTGCCGCGTGGGCTGGCCGCGCTAGTCGACCCTCACCGTCCCGGCCCGCGGCAGGTCGTACTGCGGCTCGGACTCGCACTCACCCTGCTGCTGGCGAGCTGGGAGCTGCTCACCCATCCCGCGCGCTATCTCGACCTGTTGGCGACGACCGGCGGGCTGGGCGGCTGGCCGCTGGGAGGTGGCCGGCCGCTCGGCCCGCTGCTCTGGGTGAGCACGGTCCAGCTGCTGCTCGGCGCCTTGCTAGTCTACGGCCCGCCCGTGCGTCTGGCGAGCCTGCTTACCGCCCTCCTGGTGGGGCTCGAACTGCTGCTATTGCATACGCCCTCGGCGCTGGCGGCCAAAGCCGTAGGGGTAGTCGGGGCGGCGATCGCGAGCTACTGCTGGGCCAGTGGCGTGCGCCAGCTCACGGACACCTCGATCGGCTGGCTGCGCGCCCGCGAATCGCCGCCCGACCCCCCCACACGGCGCATGGAGCGGGGCTAGCGGCGGTCGCTCCCGCCCCGCACGTCCTCCCAGGCCTCGCGCACGCCCCCGGCGATATCCTGCCAGGGGCGATCCGGATAGCGGCGTTCCCAGTCGCGCTGGAGCTCGGGCTCGGCGTCCGACCAGCTCTGGCCCTGGAATCGCGGCTGCCGCGCCACCTCCCAACCATAGGCGTACACCCGCTCGTGGCGCTCCCACAGGTCGCCCTCACCGCGCTGGCGCGCCTCCCAGCGCGAGCGGAACTGCGGCATGGCGTCCGCCCACCGCTCATCGGTGGGCATCGGTGCCGAAGTGGATTGGGTCGCCGCATAGGCGGCCGCCTCGGGGCTCAGGGGTGGATGGGCCATCGGGTCGGTCGCGGAGAGCGGGCTAGTCGCCGCCGCGCCCTGGTAGGTCACGCTGCCAGCCTCGCGGGTCTGGATGTCATAGGCGCCGTAGTGCCGCAGCACGCGCTGCGCCTCGTCATAGCGCCCGTCCGCGCGTACCGCCACCAGCGTGCGGCCGCCGCGTACCTCCTCCTCGTAGTAGTGCGCCTCCTCCTCGGGGATCCCGAGCCCGATCAGAGCCCCGGCGATAGCGCCCACCCCGGCCCCGATCGCCGCGCCGGTGAGTGCCGTGGCCAGCGCTCCCGCGGCGATGAACGGCCCCACGCCGGGAATCGCCAGCGCGCCGATACCCACGAGCCAGCCGCCCAGCCCACCTAGGATCCCGCCAGCTACGGCGCCGGTGGCCGCCCCGGTCCCCGCGCTGGTGCCCATATCTTCCGCCATCGCCTCGGCGTCAGCGGTGTTCGGCATCAGGATGCTGATGTCGTCACCGCGGAACCCCGCGTCTTTGAGAGCCGCGATCGCCTCCCGCGCGCGCTCGGAGTCTCGAAAGACCCCCACGACCACGTTGCGCTGTGTCGCCATTTCGCCTCGCTCCTCCTTCGACTGGCTAGCTGCACACGACTGGCTAGCTGCACGGTAGGGACGCGACCCGTCGGTCCAAGCGCCCCTGCCGAAGCACGAGGCAAGGCGTGTGCCACCCCAGTGGTGGACCGCGGGCTAGGCCACTCGCCGCGGCGTCGGAGCCGCACGCTGGCGGCCCGCCCCCGGTGAGCGCGCCCCCTAACGACATGCCATGGTGCTGTCATCGTCATGACAGCCGGGTGGCACCTGGCTGTCGCGTTGGCAGTGGGGGCGTTAGAAGCGTGCAGGTTTTGTGTTAGCGCGCGGGCGAGGTGGCACGATTCGTGCATGTTAGTGGGGCAGCAACGGCCGCTGCGGTTGACGACGCTACTGGGAGGGACAGCGCGAAATGAGTATCATTGGGTGGATCCTGTTGGGCCTGATCGCCGGCTGGCTGGCGGGCCTGCTCATGCGCGGGGGCTACGGGATCCTAGGGAGCATCGTCCTAGGGATCATCGGGGCGCTCGTAGGGGGCTTTCTCAGCAGCGCGCTGCTGGGTATCGATATCACGGGTTTCAACCTGCCCAGCATTCTCATCGCCACAGGCGGGGCGATCGTCGTGATCGCCATCGCGCGCGCTCTGAGCCCTGGCCAGCGAGCACTTTGATGCGTTCCTCGCGGCCAAGCGCGGGGATGTGCCACGCGACGGCGCCGCATTCGCGATTGGGACTGCGGAGGAGGCCAGCGGTCATCGCCCCCCGAGCGGCCGCTGGCCTCTCGCCCTGTTCGTAGCCATGGTACGCGTAGCTAGCGCCCAGGTCGCAGCCGGAGGCGCCCTACGGCGAGGTCTGCCAGCACGGCGGGGAGGGGGCGGAGACGACTGTCGTGAAAGGAGGATCGCATGCGCATAGCTCAGGTGGCACCACCGTTCGAGTCGGTGCCGCCCACCCGATACGGGGGCACCGAGCGCGTGATCGCGCTGCTCACCGAAGAGCTGGTGCGCCGAGGGCATGACGTGACGTTGTTCGCGAGCGGCGACTCATCGACGAGTGCACGGTTGATTCCGACAGTGGACACGGCTCTCTGGCGCCAGCCCGAGGTGCGCGATCCGCTGGTGTTCTGGGCGATCACGTTGGGTGAAGTGTACCAGCGCGCCGCGGAGGGCGAGTTCGATATCATCCACTCGCACCTCGACTTCATCGCCTATCCGTGTGCAGCACTGGTCGACACTCCGACGGTCACCACCTTGCACGGCCGGCTCGATCTCCCCGATCTCGCCCGCGTGTACGCGCGGTTTCCTTCCGCCCCGGTCATCTCGATCTCCAATAGCCAGCGGGCGCCGTTGCCCATGGCCAACTGGGTCAGCACGGTCTACAATGGCGTAGATACCGAGGGATTACGATTCAATCCGCGACCCGGGAATTACCTCGCCTGGATCGGGCGCATTTCGCCCGAGAAGGGGCTCGAGCATGCCGTCGCGATCGCCCGGCGCGTCGGGCTGCCGCTGAAGGTAGCCGCGCGCATGCCGCTCAACGACCTCTCCAACCCGAACGTCCGGGCCGACTGGGACTACTACCACCAGGTCGTCGCACCGCTGTTCCGAGAGCCGGATGTCGAGTACATCGGCGAGGTCGGCGACGCCGAGAAGTGCGAGTTCCTGGGCCACGCCCGGGCGCTGCTGTTCCCCATCGACTGGCCAGAGCCGTTCGGGCTGGTGATGGCCGAGGCGCTAGCATGCGGCACGCCGGTGATCGCGCGGCGCCGCGGCTCGGTGCCGGAGGTCATCCGCCACGGCGTGACCGGCTTCATCGGGGAGACCAACGAGGAGTTGGCGGCCTACTGCGCACGGATCGACGAGATCGACCGCGCCGCTTGCCGGCGCGAGGCCGAGGTGCGCTTCTCGCCCCAGGCGATGGCCGATGGCTACGAGGCCGCCTACCGCCGCGTGCTGCGCGACGCGGGGCGCGCGGTGCCAGCGCCGTCGTTCGTCCTCCGCCAACGCAGCGCGTAAAGACTGCGGTCCCGCTGGCAGCGAGGGGCTCACGCGTGGGGCTCCTCGCTGCGCGTTTCCGTCGCCGGCCGGGAGGTGGCGGCGCCGCGCCACCGGACCGCCTGACGCAGCAGCGGCCGCGTCTCGGCCGGGAGCAGCCGCAGCGCCTCCGGCGGCGAGAACCACGCGATCGCGGCCACCTCCGGGCCCGGCCGGAAGGCGAGAGCGTCGAGCTGGCAGGCGAAGCCGAAGGTCCAGTGGCGCGGCACGGCCTTCTCGCCCCAGCACACCAGCGGCCCGATACGCACGGCCGCGCCCAGTTCCTCGGCCAGCTCACGGCGCAGACAGGCCTCCAGGGTTTCCCCGCGGCCCAGCCATCCCCCCGGCAGCTCCCAGCCCGTGCCGGGCTTGTAGCGGTGCCGTGCCAGCAGCACCCGGCCCGCGTCGTCCCAGATCACGCCCACCACGCCGATCAGGTAGCGCTGGTGGGTAGCCCACAGGATACCCCCCCGCAGCCAGGCGGGCAGCGGCGCGCGCCCCCAGAGCTCCACCGCCGCGCGCCAGCTCCAGCCGCGTCCTGCCCCCCGGCCCATCGCGCCCTCTCGCCTCACGCGCTGACAAGGGAGTATAAGCCGCGGCGAGGCCGCGCGCCCGGGCCCACCGCCGAGCAATATGATGGGCTACAATGCCTGACGAGCGCCGGCGCACCGGCGAGGGAGGACGCGATGGAGCTGCGACGTGGCGAGGCGGGAGGCCTGTACTATCTGGAGCTGGTGCCGGAGGGGACGACGGCCGCACTGCCCTTGCTCGTCGGCCTGCACGGGCGCGGGGCGGCGGCCGAGGATCTCGGCGGCGTGTGCATGCAGCTGGACAGTCAGCGCTACCGCTACATCCTGCTCTACGCGCCGCTGGTCGAGGTCCTGGGCGACGGCATTCGTTACCGCTGGTTCGACCGCGAGCGCCAGGCCGAGACCGTGCCGGCCGCCCGCGAGCGGGTGATCGCTGCCTTGCGCGCGCTGTGGGACCGCTACCATGTGGAGCCACGGCGCACGGGACTGTTTGGCTTCTCGCAGGGCGGCGTGCTCACGCTCGACGTGGGCCTGCACCTCCCGCCCGAGCAGGCGCTCGCGGGGCTCGCCTGTCTGAGCGGCCGGCTGTTCGCCACCGACGATCTGGACGCCGCGCTGGCGCGCCACCGCGACCAGGCGCTCTTGATCGTCCACGGGACGCGCGACGACCGCATCGCCGTGGAGGAGGCGCGGGCGACTCGCCAGCGGCTGGAGGCGGCAGGACTGCGCCCCGAGTACCACGAGTTCCCCATGGCACACGAGGTGACCCGCGACTCCCTGGCTGCCGTGCGCGCCTTCTTCCACCGCGTGCTGCCCTGAGGCGGCACAGCGGGGACAGCTAGGGGCGTGGCGCGCGCAGCTCGTCGGCGCGCCGGCGCAGCACCACTCGCTCTAGCGCTACAGTGAGGATGTCATCGACAGGGACCGTGCGGCACCCCCACCAGCCGCGGCCGACCACGATGGCGCCCAGCCCCAGTGATGCCGGTGCCGGGCGCGTGGCGTAGGCGCCGGCGGGCGACTGGACACGTGGAGCGCGGTTGCCCAGTGCCTGGGTCGGCATCGGTCCCAGCGCCTCGCCGTCGCTTCCCGGCAGCTCCGCGCCAGTGGGGGAAGGCTCTTCTAAAGCGGGCGGGCCCTCGAGCACCGCGCGGATCGTGCCCAAGTACACCCCGTCGACGGTGTACACATCGAGGCCGCGGCGCAGCTCCCCGCGACTGAACGGCACCGTCGTATCTCCTCGCTGGGGGTCGCGCACAGCGTAGCACGGCGACGCGTTAGCGCGTTAGGCCGGCGCGCACGAGGCGCGGCAGAGCATGCTCGGCGGTATCGCGGCGATAGAACGAGGGACCACAGGGCACGAGCCCCAGCTCATGGGCCGCAGAGACCACCTCCGTGCCGCCCACGAACAGCACCCCGCCCGGACGCAGCGCACCCGCCAGCCGCTCGTACAGGCCGCGCTTGGCCTCCTCGGTGAAGTAGATGACTACGTTGCGGCAGAGGATCAGGTCGAAGCGGCCGCGTGGGGCCAGGTCGAGCAGGTTGTGCTCGCGGACCTCGACCAGCGCCCGGATCTCAGGGCACACGGCCCACGTCTGGCCGTCCGGCCCCGGCCGGAAGTGGCGCGCTAGCCGCTCGGGGCTCACGTTGCGCAGCTCGCTGGGGCCGTAGTCCGCGCCGCGCTGCGCCCGTGCGAGCACCGTGCGGTCCACGTCGGTCGCCAAGATGCGGTGGGGGCCCCGCGGGGCCAGCTCGCGCAGCAGGATGGCCACCGAGTACGGCTCGGCGCCAGTCGAGCAGGCCGCGCTCCACACGTTCAGGCCGGCGCGGCCGCGCAGCAGCTCCGGCAGCACCCGCTGCTCGAGGTAGCGGAAGCGATCCGGGTCGCGGAAGAACTCCGTCACGTTGATCGTGAAGTAGTCGCGAAACTCCTGCAGCCGCGCGGGGTCGCGCTCCAGGAGCCGCGCATACTCCAGGTAGCCCCGCGCCCCGACGCGCTGCAGCAGCGCGTCCAGCCGACGACGCAGCTGCCCCTGCCGGTAGTGCTCTAGGTTCACCCCCGTGAGCCGCCGCACCGCGCGCAGGAAGTAAGCGTAGCCCAGCTCGTCGGACGGCGCACCGCCGGCGGCGAGGCGGTTGGGCGGAGGCTCGGGCTGCTTGGCGGCGGCCGGGTTACGCATGCGCAGCCCTCCTCCCGCCGCGGGTGGGCAGTAGGCCGAGATGGCGCACGATCGCCGCCGGCAGGGCGTCCAGCGGGACCACCTCATCGGCCAGGCCCGCCTCGACCACCGCTCGTGGCATGCCGTACACCACACAGGTACTCTCCGCCTCGGCCAGCACGCGGCCCCCGGCAGCTTTGACCGCCCGGGCGCCCTCGGTGCCATCCTCGCCCATGCCGGTGAGGATCACCGCCAGTACGGCGGGGCCAAACACCTCCGCTGCAGCCTCCAGCGTGGTGTCTACCGACGGCCGCACGCCGTGGCGCCGAGGCGCCTGGTCGAGCACCACCCGCGTGCCCGCCAGGCTCAAATGATAGTCGCCGGGGGCCACCAGGAGCTGGCCCGTGGCCAACGCCGCGCCCGCCTGCGCCTCGGCCACGCGCAGGGCGCAGCCTTGGTCGAGCCGCTCGGCCAGCGAGCGAGTGAACCCCGCGGGCAGGTGCTGCACGATGATGCCCGCGCAGGACAAGTCGGGCGGCAGCCCGGCGGTCAGCTCGGCCAGCGCCCGCGGGCCACCGGTCGATGAGCCGATCACCAGTAGCCGCTCCGGCGCGTCGGCGCGGGGCGGGAGCCGCAGGGGCGGCGGCGCCAGCGGGTAGGCGCGTGGCGCCCGCGGTGGCAGGGTGATACGCCGCACGCGCGCCCGGGCCGCCCGTTTGACCTTGGCGACCAGCTCGTCGGCCAGCGCCGAGATCCCCACGCCGGTGGCCACCGTCGGCTTACAGAGGAAATCGACCGCGCCCAGCGCCAGCGCGCGCACCGTCGCCTCGGTGCCCGGCGCGGTCAGGCTACTGAACATGATCACGGGGCGCGGAAAGCGCTCCATGAGCAGCTTGAGCGCCGAGAGCCCGTCCAATCGCGGCATCTCGACATCGAGCGTGACCACGTCGGGCTGCAGGCTCTCCACCTTGAGCAGCGCATCGAGGCCGTCGCGCGCCGTGTCGATCACTTCGAGCTCTGGGTCACTATCCAGCACGCGCCGCACGGCCTGGCGGATCAGCGCCGAGTCGTCGGCGACCAGCACGCGGATCCTCCGGGCGGTCGCCGCGGGGGCGGCCCCGTGCGCCGCGCGGGGCGCTCCGCCCATTAGCGTGGACTCGCTCATAGCTCGACCTCCGGTCCATGTACCGAGCGCACGCGCACCCGCCCGGTGGCGGCGTCCAGCCGCACCGTGCGGCCCTGCGTCCCGCCCGTGGCCTCGCCCAGGATGGCGATACGTGCGCGGGCGAGCGCGGCCCGCGCCGCCTCGACGTTGCGCGCGCCGATGTCGGGCAGGGCGCCACTCGCCAGCATGAGCACCGCCGCGCCGCCCGCGAGGTGGCAGCGCAGCCGCAGAGGCACCGCTCCCCAGGCCCGCAGCGCGTCGAGCAGAGCGGGCACCGCCGTGTCGGCGAACTTGCCCGGCAGACCGCCATCGAAATGCGGCGGCGCGTTGGGCAACACCACGTGCGCCATCCCCGCCACGCGTACCACCGGGTCGAACAGACAGATCGCCACACAGGACCCCAGGCTGTAGGCGACCAGCTCGCCCTCTCGCGCCACGTGGAGCTGCCCCAAGCCCACGCCGATCGCGCGGCCATTAGGGGGCGCGACCGACATGGCCCACCTCCTGTGGAGCGCCCGCGCCCGTCAGCACCCCGAGCAGGGCGGGCGCGGGCAGCATGAAGAACGCCGCGTCGACCACCTGGCCGTCGCAGGTGAACTGCGTTTCGATCACCAGCGCCTCCTCGCAGGCGAGCAGGGCCAGCTGGGCAGCCAGGGCGTCGAGGATCGCGCCACACATGTCGTGCAGCACCAGGGGGGGCGTGGGCGCCAACACCGCCCGGGCGCGCTCGGCCAAGGCCGTGAGGAAGAACGAGCCCGCCACATTGCCCGCCTCGGCTAGCGCCGAGCGCCCCAGCTCGTCCAGCTCGGTCGTCGTGCCCTCCGGCTGCCCCAGCAGCATGTCCACCAGGCCGTGGGCCATGCGCTCGCTGAGCGCCAGTAAGATGTGCCCGGCGGTCGCGCCCTGCACAGCGAGGTGGACGGCGACGACCGGGCGCTCGGGATCGCCCGCCACCAGCGGCAGGTCAGCTAGCGCGACGGGCTGCAAGGCGACCCGTCCGGCGGCGATGTCGCGGCCGGCCATCTCACCGAGCACCCGCGCGGCGCTGGTTGCCGCCTGCTCGACCGCAGGGGCGAGACACGGGAGCACGTCTGGCCAAGCCACGCCCTGCGACATCTGCACGTCCATGCGGCCCTCTTTCTCCCGAACCACCGGCCCTCAAGCCACCCGGGGCGCGGCAGCCCCAGCTGCGGGCTGGCCTCGCGCGGCCCGCCGGTCCACCCGCTCGAGCACCAAAGCCTGCAATAGGTTGGGCACGTCCACGATCAGCGCGACCGTGCCGTCGCCGAGGATGGCCGCGCTGCTGATCCCGGGCACGTCGCCGATCAGCTCGCCCAGCGCTTTGATGACCACCTCTTGCTCACCCAACAGCGCGTCCACTACCAACCCCACCTGCCGCTCGGCCACCCGGACGGCGACTACCAGGAGGTGCTCGCGCGAGGACGGCTCCGACGCACAGCCGAACACGGTGGCCAGGCGCACCAGCGGCAGTACCATGCCGCGCAGCAGGATAGCCTCCTGACGCTGCGCGCGCTGGACCTCGTGCACGGGCACCCGCAGCGTCTCGGTGACCGAACTGAGCGGCAAGGCATACACACCGCCGCCCACACGCACCAGCAGCGTCTGCACGATAGCCAAGGTGAGCGGCAGGCGCAGCTGGAAACGCGTACCCTGGCCCGGCCGCGTGTGCACCTCCACCGAGCCGCCTAGCCGCTCCACATTGGCCCGCACGATATCCATGCCCACGCCGCGGCCAGAGACATCGGTGACGGCCGCCGCCGTGGAGAAGCCCGGGGCGAAGATCAGGTCCACGGCCTCGCTGTCGCTGAGCCGGGCGGCGGCCTCGGCACTGAGCATGCCGCGCTCGACGGCGCGCGCGCGCACGCGCTGCGGGTCGATGCCGCGGCCGTCGTCCTCCACCGTGATCACGATCGAGTTCTCGACGTGCTCGGCGGCCAGTCGTACGGTGGCCGTGGGCGGCTTGCCGACGGCGCGGCGCTCGTCTGGCGGCTCGACGCCGTGGTCGATGGCGTTGCGCAGCAGGTGGACGAGCGGATCGCCGATCTCCTCGATCACCGAGCGGTCCAGCTCGGTCTCCTGGCCGGTGATCACGAGGTCCACCTGCTTGCCTTGGCGGCTGGCCAGGTCGCGCACCACGCGCGGGAAGCGGCTGAACACCGTGCCCACGGGCAGCATGCGGCTCTTCATCACCTCGGCCTGCAGTTCGTCGGTGACGCGGCCGAGGTGCTGGGTCGTCTCGGCCAGCTCGGTCACCAGCCGGTGGTCGCCGACCTGCTCGCGCAGGGCGCGGCCCAGCTCGGCGAGCCGCGTGCGGTCGATCACCAGCTCGCCGACCAGGTTCAGCAGGTGATCGAGTCGCTCCACATCGATGCGCACCGTGGTGCTGCCGCGGCCGGCGCGCGCGGGCGCAGAGCGCTCCTCGGTGGCCTCGGCCGCCCGGCGGCGATCGCGCGCACCGCGCGCCTCCTCGGCGGCGGCTAGCGCGGTCTCGGCATCCTGGAAGCGGAGGACATGCACCTCGGGGACACCCCGCAGCGCCGCCTCGGCGGCCGCGGGCTGCGGACAGGCCAGCCAGGCCTCCACGCGCCGGTCGACCTGCTGGCGCTCGATGTCGGCGCGCGAGGGATGGCTGACGAGCACCTCCGCCACCCCGTCGAGCGCCAGCAGCGCCTGGAGGGCCCGCACTGCGGCCCAAGGGCTCTCTTCCAACTCGAACAGGACGTGGTGCGTGGCCCCTTGCGGCATCGGCAGCTCGGTCGCTCGCACCCGCTCGGCCCCCCCGGGGGGATCGACCGGCGGGGCGGTAGCGCCAGCGAGCGGCTCGGCCTCGTCGGCCGTCCACTGTTCGAGCGTCTGCGCGAGCACGGCGACCTCGAGGCCGCTCGGCTCGCCGGTGCGGATCTCCTCGGCCAGCACGCGCAGGGCGTCGAGCGCCTCGAACAGCCGGTCCACCAGCGCGGCGCTGACGCCTAGCTCGCCGCGGCGCAGGCGGTCGAGCAGCGTCTCCAGAGCGTGCGTGAGCGTGGCCATCCGGGTGTGGCCGATGGCTGCGGCGCCGCCCTTGATGGTATGCGCCGCGCGGAACACCTCTTGGAGCAGGGCGGGGCTAGCGCCCGCGCGCTCCAAGCGGACCAGCTGCTCGTCGAGCCCCTGCAGCAGCTCGTCGGTCTCCGCCAGGAAGACTTGGAGCTCCTCGGGCGTGGCGTCGAACTGCAGCGGCATGGCTCACCTGCCCTTGATGGCGAGCTGCGCCTCGATGGTGCCGACATCGGTGGCCAGCGGCACCACGAGGCACATGATGCCCGCCGTACTGATGCGGCTGCCGGCGCCCTGCAGGAGCACGGGCGGCGCGATGTTGGCCACGATGCCGCGATCCCCAAGCAGCGTCGTGGCGCGGCCGGCGATGCAGTTGCCCAGTTCCGCGATACCACTGAGGGCGAGGTCGTCCAGCTCCTCGATCGCGGTGCCCATCATGCGGCTGATGGCGGCGAGGGCGGTCGCCTCGCTCAGGCCGTAGATGGCCAGGCCGGTCAGCTCGCCCGTGATGCCGATGATCACCGTGATGTCCTGGGTAGTCTGGCTACCCTGCCAGAGCTGGAGCTTGCCGCGCTGCACACTGGTGCCCAACTCGAGCTCCAGCACCTCGCGGGCTGCTTGCAGGAACGGCTCGAGATGCTCCGCCCGCGGTGTGTGTTGGGGCGGTGAGGTGAGCACGTGCTCGACCTCTGGGGGCACAACCGCCTGGCCCTGCATGACGCTCTCCACCTCCTCGTAGTCTCCACGCCTCGCCGTGGGGAACCGCGCCCGGCGGCCGGCTAGCGCAGCAGCTTCTCCACGGCCGCCAGCACGCGCTCGGGCTGGAACGGCTTGACGACGAAGTCGCGCGCGCCGGCCTGGAGGGCTTCCATCACCACCTGCTGTTGGCCCAGCGCGGTGACCATGCCGACCCGCGCCTGCGGGTCGATCGCCTTGATAGCCCGTAGCGCTTGCAGCCCGTCCATCTCCGGCATGGTGATGTCGAGCAGCACCACATCGGGCTTGAGAGCCTGGTACTTCTCGACCGCCTCGCGGCCGTTCTCGGCCTCGACGACCTCGAAGCCGTGCTCGGTGAGCATGCGGCCACACCGCATGCGCATAAAGGCCGCGTCGTCGGCAATCAAGATCAGAGCCATAGTCGCCTAGCCTCCCTGCTGTGTAGTGGCGGCTACCTTGCCGGGGGATCCCTCACGCCTCCAGCCCGGCGCGCTCGGCCGGGGCGAGGATGCGCGCCAGATCGAGCAACAGCACGAGCCGCTCGTCGAGCTTGGCCACCCCGCGTAGGTAGGCCGAGTCGGCGGTGGTGACCAGCGCCGAGGGCGGCTCGACGGCCGCGGCCGGCACGCGCAGTACCTCCGAGACGGCGTCTACCACCAGCCCCACCGTGTGCTCGCCCAGTTCGGCGACCACGATGCGGCTGCGCCGCGTGGGGGGCGTGGGCTCCAGCCCGAACCGCTTGCGCAGGTCGAGCACAGGGATGACGCGGCCGCGCAGGTTGGTGACCCCTTCGAAGCAGGCGGGGCCGTTGGGCACGCGGGTGATGGGCTGCATGCGGATGATCTCCTGCACGCGCCCGATCTCCACCCCATAGGCCTCGCCGGCCAGCTCGAGCACCACGACTTGCTCCTCCTGAGCTGCCACTGCGGTTTCCATCGCTGCCTCCTCTCGCGCCTCCGCCGAGGCGCTCTAGTCTGTCGTGGCGAGCACGTCCCGTAGCTGCTCGGTGCGCTCAACGAGCAGGGTGATCGCCGCGGCCAGCTCCTGCTCCAGCAGGGCGCGCCGCGGCGACCCCGCGGGCTGGAGCGGCAACAGCTCAGCGGTTCCCACCACCACCGCCACGGCCTGCGCGAGCCGGTGCAGCGCGTGGCGGCCCTCGGCCAGCACGCGGCTAGCACCGCAGCGCGCGCCACAGGCACAGCCCGCTAGGGGCACAGTGGGCACGACGCGATCTGGCGTTTCCATAGGCGTTCTCCCGAGGCCGCGAGGCCCTCGCTCCAACCGCTCGCTAGCGGCAAGGGGTCATCGAGACTATCGGCCGCCGGCGCCAGCGGGTTTAGCGCTCGCGGGGCTAGCCGGCCCGCCGCACGGGGGCGCCAGCCGTACCCGCCAGCCACAGCGGCGTGGGTTGGCTGGCCGCCGGCACCGCGTCGGCGTCGAGCTGGAACTGGGCGACCAGCTCGCGCAG
>Ga0070737_10001784_pt1 | contig 28839 bp, 25 predicted proteins | sample Coa_R1_10_FD_66438 | JGI IMG/M metagenome (GOLD analysis project Ga0070737, IMG submission 66438) | Surface soil microbial communities from Centralia Pennsylvania, which are recovering from an underground coalmine fire - Coalmine... | ecosystem: Environmental > Terrestrial > Soil > Unclassified... | reverse complement strand
CGCCCAAGCGGCACCACCCGCCACCTGCCGGTCCAGATCGGAGCGTTGATCGGCAGCGGACACGCGAGCGGTCACGCCGGGGCGTCCCCCGGGATCAGGTGACCGACTCGCCGGGCCGGGACGGGAAGCGTGCCCGACGGGGAGCAGCGGGAGGCGGTGACGGGAGGGATGCCTTGCTCGCGCGCCCACTGCTTCGAGTTGACGGGAGTGAATGGTAGTGTGTGGACACGTCAGCTGTCGTTACCCCCTCCAGATGGATGACGTCGCTCATCGACGAGGCGAGTTCCATGATCTCCCGGATGCCCGAACGCCGCATGGCGCCCGGTCCCCTCGCCGGCGGCTTCACCGGTGGCTTCCCTCCCCCGTCGGCGCAGGCCGGGCGCCGTCACGCCTGTGCCATCCGTTCCGGTCTTCGATCAACGCTCCCGTCGAAGCCAGCCAGCCCTCGCCCCGACCCCCAGCATCCGTATCCCTTCGTCACCGTACTCGCCAGCGCCGGGGGCGCGCCCGCCGGCCCTCTCCCGTGCGAGGGTGGCGAGGTGGGATCAGCCGAGGCGAGGCAGGTCGGGCGATCCGGCGGCGGTTGGAGGTGGTCCGGGGTGGAGGAGACGTGATGGGCGACGCCGGCGATCCGACCGTCATGCCCAAACGCCTGGCCCGTGTGGCCTCTGGCCCTTTGCCCCCACCCGCGCTGCTCGGCGCGCCCGGCCACACCGACCTGGGCCTGCGACCCCTCTCAGCACCGGCGCTTGAGCGGACCCTCATCGGTTGACGAGAGGATCGCCTCCTTCCAGGCCCGGAGGCGGGGGCCAGCTGGCCAGGCCAGGGTCTCCTCCGGGTCGCCAGAGCTCCCGCCCAGCCCCGGCCTCGTCGACCCACCGGCTTCATCTCCGGCCGACGCCTTGACAGCGCCTTCGGCGCGCGTTACGGTTCCGCCTGGTTCTAGTGTACTAGTGTGCTACATGAACCATCGGCGGCCGGGCGCTGGCCAGAGGAGAGGAGAGGGGCAGAACGGCTCGGCGGCGGTTCTGGCCGGGGCGGATGGGAGGGCCCGTCCAACCCGCCCCTCGTGGGGGACGGGCACGAACCCCGGCGGATGGAGGGCAACGACCCAGGCCTGAAGCTGGAGCGACACGGATGGAGATCTCGCTGGAAGGGAAGGTGGCCCTGGTCACCGGGGCCGGGCCGAACATCGGCAGCGGCATCGCCCTGGCCCTGGCCAGGTACGGCGCCCGGGTGGCCTGCAACGACGTCCGGCCAGAGGTGGCAGAGGCCTGCGTGCGCCGGATCGAGCGCAACGGGGGCGTCGCCCTGGCGGTGCCCGGCGACGTCACGAGCGAGGCCGACGTCACCTCCTACCTCCACAAGATCCTGGACACCTGGGGGCGGATCGACATCCTGGTCAACAACGCCGCCCTGCTCGGGGGCCGGGGGATCCTGGAGGAGACGCTGGAGGACTTCAACCGGGCGGTCAACGTGGCCGCGGCCGGCACCTTCCTCAACACCAAGCACGCGGCCATCGCCATGATCGAGCGCGGCATCAAGGGCAGCATCGTCTGCATCCTCTCCTCCAACGCCTGGCAGGGGGCGCCCGGGGTGATCGCCTACGCCTTCCACAAGGGGGGCCTGGCCAACTTCGTCCGGGCCGCGGCCATGGACCTCGCCCCCTACGGGATCCGGGTCAACAGCTTCACCCCCACCGCGCCCGAGCCCGACAACCCGGAGCTGATTGCCGAGTGGCGGGCGAGCGGGGGCCGTCACCGGAGGCCCTCGGCCCCGCCCGGGGAGCGGCCGCCCTGGTGGCGGCCCACCGGCACCTTCGACGTGCGCCGCAACATCCCCATGGGGGCGCCTTCCACCCCCACCGACATCGGGCACTGCGTGGCCTGGATGTGCTCCGACTACGCCCGTCTCATCACCGGGTGCGACTTCGTCGTCGACGGCGGGGCCAGGGCCAAGTACTGGGCCTACACGCCTCCCGAGGACAACGCCGGCCCGGTGCCCCTCGTGAAGCTCGACCTGACCGAGCTGGAGTAGGCGGATTCGATGGCTGGAGGCGATCGCGGCTGTCACCGGCTTCCGACGCCGGGGTCCACCCCGGCGTCGCGGCAGCGACAGATTGGCAGGAGGTCGACATGACCGAGATGGTTCGCGCGGTGGTCCAGGTGGGTCCCCGACGGCTCGAGCTGCGGGAGTTCCCTCGTCCCTGCGTAGGTCCCGACGACGGCTTGCTGCGCATCGAGGCCTGCGGGATCTGCGGTAGCGATGTCGAGCAGTACCGGGGCCACCTTGGGGCCGACCGTCCGCCCTCGATCCCGGGCCACGAGCCGCTGGGGATCGTAGAGGAGGTGGGGGAGCGGGCGGCCGCCCGCTGGGGCGTCCAGCCTGGCGACCGGGTGGCGCTCGAGATCCTGATCCCTTGCCGCACCTGCGACCTCTGCCTCACCGGTCGCTACCAGGCCTGCCGCAACCGCCGCGGTGGCTACGGCACCACGCCCCTGGACCGGCCGCCGTCCCTGTGGGGCGGCCTCGCCGAGTACGTCTACCTGCACCCCAACGCCATCCTCCACCGGGTGCGCAACGACATCCCGGCCGAGCTGGCGGTGATGTTCAACCCCCTCGGGGCCGGGGTGCGCTGGGCCTGTCACCTGGGCGGGGTCGGGCTGGGCGACACGGTGCTGATCCTCGGCTCCGGGCAGCGCGGCCTCGCCTCGGTGATCGCGGCCCGAGCGGCGGGAGCAGGCACCATCATCGTGACCGGCCTGGAGCGGGACCAGCACAAACTGGAGCTGGCGCGTGAGCTGGGGGCCGACCACACCATCGTCGCCGACCGAGAGGACACCGTGGAGCGGGTGCGGGAGCTGACCGACGGGCGCCTGGTGGACGTGGCCCTGGAGTTGACCCCGATGGCCGCCCAGCCGGTGATGGACGCCCTGCAGGCGGTCCGTCACGGCGGCCGGGTGGTGCTGGCCGGGCTGAAAGGACGCCGGCCGGTGGAGGTGGTCACCGACCTGATCATCAACAAGGCCATCACCGTGGTCGGGGCCTACGGAGTGGACGCCCCCGCCTACCAGGAGGCGATCCGGATCATCGAGTCGGGCCGCTTCCCGCTGGAGAAGCTGCACACCCACACCTTCGAGCTGAGCGAGACGGCCCGTGCCATCGAGACCCTGGCCGGTGAGGTCGAGGGCGAGAGGGCGGTGCACGTGGCCGTCTGCCCCCAACGTTGAGGTTGCGATGCTGATCGATCTCCACGCCCACGTCATCCCCACCGACCTCCCGCCCGCCCGGGGGCGGGCCAGCGGCGACCGCTGGCCACGGATCGAGCCCGCCGAGACGGGAGGGGCCCGGGTGCTGGTCTCGGGTCCCATGCGCTTCACCGCCCGTGACGTCTTCTACGACGCCGACCGCCGGTTGGAGGCCATGGAGCGCTCGGGGGTGGACGCTGAGGTCCTCTCCCCGATGCCGCCGCTCTTGAACTACGCCCTGCCGGCCCAGGACGGCCTCGACCTGGCTCGGTGCGTCAACGAGTTCATCGCTCGCCTTCGCGAGGCGGCCCCGGATCGGTTCCTCGGCTTGGGCACAGTTCCGCTCCAGGACCCCGACCTCGCCGCCCGCGAGCTGGCCGTGATCAAGGGAATGGGCCTGCACGGAGTCGAGATCGGGTCCAACGTCGAGGGGCGGTCGCTGGGCGAGGACCGGTTCCTGGGCTTCTTCCAGGAGGCGGAGCGCTTGGGGGTTCCGATCTTCGTGCACGCGCTCCCGGCTCCCCTGGGGGATCGGATGCCACGCTCGGCCGTGCCCAGCTTCGGGGTCGGCACCGAGGCCGCCTTGGCGGCGGTCTCGATCATCTACGGCGGGGTCGCTGAGCGTTGCCCCGGCCTGCGGTTGGCCCTGAGCCATGGGGCCGGCGGCTTCCCGCTCATGCTGCCCCGGGCGCAGTACTTCTGGGGCGGGACCTGGAACGAGGAGCCTCCTTCCGCAGATCGGCCCCAGGTGCCGGATCGCCTCCCCCGCTCCCCCTCCGAGTACGCCCGGCGCTTCTACTACGACACGCTGGTCTTCGACCGCCGTGCTCTGCGTTACCTGCTCGACCTGATCGGCCCGGAGCGGCTGCTGGTGGGCACCGACTTCCCGGCCATGGAGCGAGAGCGGCCGGCGGGGCGGACCCTGCGCTCCATGGACCTTCCCGGCGAGGTGTTGGAGGACATCACCTGGAACAACTGCTTCCGCTTCCTGGGCCTACCACCGCCCCGCTGACGATGGTCGGGGCCGAGCCCGGGGACCTCCTCGGGCTCGACCCCGGTCGCGCCGCGGCGGGCTCAGGAGCTGGGCGGCTGGCTCAAGGGCCCGTTGTAGACCGTGATCGGCCCGTTGTTGGTGGAGACGTAGCGGGGCCCGAAGGGGACCACGGCCCCTCCCTGGATCTTCGCCAGCTGCGAGCCCATGTAGCCGTAGTGGTTGCTGCTCGAGTAGCCGAGCGGGACCAGCCCGGGTCCCATCAGGCTCTTGCCCTTGCTCTCCAGCGTCCGCACCAGGCTGTCACGGGTGAGGGTGGGGCCGTTGGCCTTGAGAAGGTTCACGAAGGTGTAGCCCAAGGCGAGGCCGTAGAGGGTGTTGCCGTCCCAGGGGGCGCCCGGGTCGTACTGGGCCAGGATCGACTTGAAGAAGGTGACCCAGGGGTTGGAGGCGTCGCTCTCCGGGGGCAGGTAGATGTTGGAGATCATGCCGTCGAGCAGCGAGGCGCCGGCCTTCCCCTTGGAGAGGGAGGCCAGCAGGCCGGTCAGGGTAGGGGGATCCGAGCCGACGCTCGAGACCACCCAGATCGGGTGGTAGCCGATCTCGGCCGCCGCCAAGAGGGCGAGGGTGGTGGCGGCGGGGATGGTGTACATGGCCACGACCTGGGCCCCGGCCGCCTTGAGCGCCGCCACCTGGTTGCCGAGGCCAGAGGACAGGGTGGTGGTCGAGTAGGTCTGCCGGGAGACCACCTGCGAGGCCGGCACCCTCTCGTCGAGGCCCTTCACGCCGTCCTGCCCAAACTCGTCGTCCTGGTAGAGGTACCCGACCTTCTGGCCGGCCAAGGACTGCTCGATGTACTGCCCGAGGATCTTGCCCTCGACGATGTAGTTGGGCTGCCAGCCGAAGGTCCAGGGCCACTTGCTGGGCTGGCTCCAGCACGCGCAGCCCGACTCGACGAAGAGCTGGGGCACCCTCTCGGCGTTCAGGAACGGGGCCACGGCGAGCCCGGTGGGGGTGCCCAACGGTCCCACGTCGGCGAAGACGTGGTTCTGAAGGACGAGTTGGCGGGTCTTGGTGGCGGTGACGGACGGGTCGTACTGGTCGTCCAGGATGAGGTAGGTGATCTTGCGTCCGTACACCCCCCCGTGGTCGTTGACGTACTTGAAGTAGGCGTTCGAGGCAGGGGCGATCTCGCTGTAGCCGGGGGCGGCGGGACCGGTCTGGGGGCTGGTGGTGCCGATGAGGATGCTGGTCGAGGTCACCCCGGGGGACGAGGGGCTGGTCCCCCCTCCGCCCCCGCCGCAGGCGGCCAACAGGACCAGCGAGACCGTCGCCAAGCCGGCCAGGTGGCTCCGTCGCAGCCGGGATCGCCATGGCAGTCCGCCATGCATCGTGCGTTTCTCCTCCTCTCTTTCTCTCCCCGATCTCTCTCTCCCCAACCTGCACGGGGCGTGCTCATCGGTGGGCGAGCGGCCGCGCTACGATTTGAGCCCCTCCGGGACGGGATGTCAAGCCGTGGGCTGGCCCCGGTCACCATCCGGGGGGCCGAGGGGGAGGACGGGGACGCGGCGAGGCCGGTCCGGGGCGGGGCCGGTCGCCGGTCCAGCGCCGTGCCTCGGGCCTGCGCTAGGCTTTCCGGAAGACATGGGAACGAGACGATGGGCCCTACGGGCCGTGATCGCGCTGGGCGTGCCGGCGCTGCTGTTGAGCTGGACGTTGGTGGCTGTCTCCGCTCAGGGCGCCTCTCCGGGCCCGTCCGGCGCCCTCCCCGGCGACCCGGCAAGGGGCGCCCAGCTGTTCAGCAGCTCGGGTTGCACGAGCTGCCATGGCGCCAGCTTGGAGGGGGGGGTCGGCCCCCGTCTCAACCCCATCGTCACCCTGCCCGACACCAAGACCCCGCTCGACCCCAACTACCTGATCAACACCATCACCCATGGCAAGAGCGGCGTCGGCGGGTACGGCACCATGCCCGCCAAGGGCGGCAACCCGAGCCTGACCGATCAGGACATCCGGGACATCGCGGCCTACATCATCCAGGTCAACGAGCAGAAAGGGCCACAGGCGCTGGGGCCGGTGGAGCTCGCGCGCAGCACCGTCTTCTGGGTCTCGATCACGATCATCCTGCTCGTGATCGTGACCTGGCTGCTGGCCCGCTACAACATGCGCTGGGTCGCTCGCCGGGCGAGGAACCGCGGGGGGTCGTGAGCCTCGGCGCGAGTCGGCCGCTCCCCTGCGCTGTTGCCGCTCCTCGCGCCCCCCGAGTCGCTTGTGAGCACCGTCGTGGAAGGCGTCGGGGCCGCTCCTGGTCGCTCCCGCCGGCGATGGCCGTCGGGTCGGGTGGCCGCATCCCTGGAGAGGAGGCGAGCAGCGGATGAGGCAGCGACGAACGCCGCGAGGGTCCATCGTCCCTCTGGTCACCCCGTTCTCCGCCTCGGGGGACCTCGACCTGGAGGCCCTTCGGCGCCTGATCGACTGGCAGATCGCAAGCGGCAGCCATGGCATCTCGGTGACCGGGACCACCGGGGAGCCCTCGTCGCTCAGCCTGGAGGAGCGAGAGCGGGTGCTCGAGGTCGCCGCCGAGCAGGTGGCTGGCCGGGTGCCCTTCGTGCCCGGCACCGGCACCAACAACCTGGAGGAGACGATCCGGCTCACCCGAGTCGCAGCCCGGCTCGGGGCGGATGCCGCCCTGATCATCGTCCCGTACTACAACCGGCCCTCCCAGGAGGGGTTGTACCGGCACTTCCGGGCCGTGGCCGAGGCGGTCGACCTCCCTCTGATCATCTACAACATCCCCGGGCGGACCGCGGTCAACATGGCTCCGGCCACCATGGCCCGCCTGCGTCGCGACTGCCCCAGCATCATCGGGGTGAAAGAGTCCAACAAGGACTTCGAGCACGTGAGCCTGGTCCTGCACGAGTGCGGCCGGGACTTTCTGGTCTACTCGGGGATCGAGCTCCTCTGCTACCCGATGCTGGCCATCGGTGGGGCGGGCCACGTCAGCGCCACCGCCAACCTGATGCCGAGGGAGGTCGCCGCCATCTACGACCACGTCGTGGCCGGACGCCATGACGAGGCGCTCGACCTTCACTACCGGCTCCTCCCCCTGAACCAGGCGCTCTTCCTCGAGACCAACCCGGGCCCGCTCAAGTGGGCCATGGGCCGGTTGGGCATGATCGAGCCCCGCCTGCGCCTTCCCCTCTGCGAGCCGGCCCCGGCCGTGCAGCGACGGCTCGAGGAGCTGATCGAGAGCTACGGGTTGCGCTCCCGGGTCCCGGCCCGGGCCGCGGAGGCGGGCCGGTGAAGCGGGCCCGAGTCCTCCACCGGGGCCGCCTGGTCGAGGCCGTCCTCGCCGAGCCCGGCCTGCTGCGGGGCCCGGATGGGCGTGCCTACCCCGAGTCCGAGGTCGAGTTTCTGCCCCCGGTGGCCCCGACCAAGGTGATCGCGCTGGCCCTGAACTACGTCGACCACGCCCGGGAGCTGGAGCTGCAGGAGCCGGAGGAGCCGGCGCTCTTCTTCAAGTCGCCCAACACCTGGATCGGCCACCGCCGCCCGGTCGTGTACCCGCCTGGTGCCCGCTTCGTCCACTACGAGGTCGAGCTGGCGGTGGCGATTGGACGGCGATGCCGGCGGATCCCCGCCGCTCGGGCCATGGAGGTGGTGGGTGGCTACACGATCGCCAACGACCTGGTGGTGCGGGACTACGTCAGCAACCTGTTCCGGCCCCCGCTGCGCGGCAAGTGCTGGGACACCTTCTGCCCTCTCGGCCCCTACCTGGTCGAGGACGAGGTCCAGGACCCGGGCTGCCTCGAGCTGCGCGCCTATGTGAACGGGGAGCTGCGGCAGCGGGGGAGCACGCGGGACCTGATGCGCACCATCCCGGAGATCATCGAGTACATCACCTTCTTCATGACCCTGGAGCCCGGGGACCTGATCCTGACCGGGACGCCCAGGGGGGTGTCACCCGTCTACCCGGGGGACCAGATGCGACTCGAGGTCCAAGGCCTGGGGGCGCTGGAGAACCCCGTGGTCGCCGAGGAGGAGGCAGGCTGATGGCATCCACAGAGGCACCGACCGTGAAGGTCGAGGTGCGGCCGGTGGGCCATTTCATCGCGGGCGAGTTTCGCCCCAGCCAGAGCGGGCGCACCTTCGAGACCCTGAACCCCGCCACCAACGAGCCGTTGACCACCGTGGCCGAGGGGCTGGCGGCGGACGTCGACCTGGCCGTGCGGGCGGCCCGGCGGGCGTTCGAGGAGGGACCGTGGCCGCGGATGTCGGCCGACGAGCGGGGCCGCCGCCTGCGCCGGATCGCCGAGCTGATCGAGGCGGCTGGGGAGGAGATCGCCCAGCTGGAGGTGCTCGACACCGGCCTCCCCATCACCCAGGCCAGGGGTCAGGCGGCCAGGGCGGCGGAGAACTTCCGCTTCTTCGCCTCCGCGATCGAAGTGCTGGCCGGCGAGTCGTACCGGTCGCCGGGGTTCTTGAACTACGCCATCCGCAAGCCGGCGGGGGTGGCCGGCCTGATCACGCCCTGGAACACCCCCTTCATGCTCGAGACGTGGAAGGTGGCGCCCTGCCTCGCGGCGGGGTGCACCTGCGTGCTCAAGCCGGCCGAGTGGTCGCCGCTCACCGCCGATCGCCTGGCCCGGATCGTGGCCGAGGCCGGGGTCCCCGAGGGCGTCTTCAACGTGGTGCACGGCTTCGGCGAGACCTGCGGGGCGCCGCTGGTGGCCCACCCGGGGGTGAACCTGATCTCCTTCACCGGCGAGACCACCACCGGCAGCGCCATCATGGCCAACGGGGCGGCCACGCTCAAGCGCTACTCGATGGAGCTGGGGGGCAAGTCCCCGGTGGTGATCTTCGCCGACTGCGACCTGGAGCGGGCGGTGGACGCCGCCGTCTTCGGCGTGTTCTCCCTGAACGGGGAGCGCTGCACGGCGGGCACGCGCCTCTTGGTGGAGCGGCCGGTGTACCAGGAGGTGGTGGAGCGGGTCGCCGAGCGCGCCCGTCGGATCCGGGTCGGCGATCCCCTCGACCCCCGGACCGAGCTGGGGCCGCTCATCCATCCCGACCACTGGGCCCGAGTCAGCCGCTACCTGGAGATCGGCCGCGAGGAGGGACGGCTCCTGGCTGGCGGTGGGCGGCCGCCAGGCCTGGAGCGGGGCAACTACCTCCAGGCCACCGTGTTCGCGGACGTGTCCCCTGAGGCCCGCGTCTTCCAGGAGGAGATCTTCGGCCCGGTCGTGGTCGCCACCCCCTTCGAGGGCGAGGAGGAGGCGGTGCGCCTCGCCAACCGTGTCCGCTACGGCCTCGCCGCCTACGTCTGGACCAACGACCTGAGGAAGGGGACACGGGTCGCTCAGGCCATCGACGCCGGGCTGGTGTGGCTGAACTCCCAAAACGTGCGCGACCTGCGCACGCCCTTCGGGGGGGCCAAGGACAGCGGGATCGGTCGGGAGGGTGGCCATTACAGCTTCGACTTCTACTGCGAGCACCAGACCGTGCACGTCGCCCTCGGCGACCACCCCATCCCACGCTTCGGCGCCGGCTGAGCGAGGGACGACGGTGATCCTGCTGGAAGAGCGAGAGCTTGACAGAATGGGGAGGGTAAGGTGCAGGGTGATAGCCGATGGCTGCGCTTCCTTCCGAGCTCTTCCCGCCCCGCCAGGAACCGGAGCCGCTCGTGGGGTTCCTCATCAAGCGGCTGCAGCACTCCTTGCGACGGGCCCTGGACGACAGCCTTCGGGACCTCGGCCTCAACACGGCGCACTACGTGGTGCTGCGCGAGCTGGCGCCAGGGCCGCTCTCCGCGGCCGAGCTGGCGCGACGGGCGTTCGTCCGTCCCCAGGCCATGGCCCCACTCCTGGAGGGCTTGGAGGAGCGGGGGCTGCTCGTCCGCTCCCCCCACGTCGAGCACCGTCGGGTGCTGGAGGTGCGGTTGACGCCCCAGGGGCGGGACCTGCTCTCGGCCTGCCAACGACGCTGCGACGAGCTGGAGGAGCGCTTGCTCAGGGGGCTGGGTACGCATGAGCGCGAGTCGCTGCTGGCGGCGCTGCAACGTTGCCTCCGCAACATGGGCTCGTAGGGAAGGGGCCTCTCCCTGCGGCCGGAGGCCGTGGGGATCGAGGCGCCGGTGGGGGCCATGAGGTAGGCGACAGATGGACCGCTTTGCCATCTTCGTCGATGTCGGCTACCTGGTGGCCTCGGTCGCGGAGTTGCTCACCGCCTCGCCCGAGCGCAGCGGGGTCGTCTGCGAGTACGCCTCGCTGGTGAGCGACCTCGTCCAGGAGGCACGGCAGGACTGCGGGCTCCCGGTGCTGCGCACCTACTGGTACGACGCCAGCCTGACCGGGCTCCCCGAGCACGACCAGCAGACGGTGGCCAACCTGCCCGGGGTGCGCCTTCGCCTGGGGCGGCTGGTCCGCGGTGGCCAGAAGGGGGTGGACAGCCGCATCGTCCGCGACCTCATCGTCCTCGCCCACGATCGGGCCATGGCCAGCGCCTACGTGCTGGCCGGGGACGAGGACATCCGCGAGGGGATGGAGGAGGCCCAGGACCATGGTGTCCGGGTGGTGCTCTGGGGGGTGCCGGGCATCAACCAGAGCCGGGTGCTCTGCCAGCAGGCGGACGAGCATCGCATCTTGCCCGACGAGTTCTGGCTGCGCCACTTTCGGTTGGTCGACCGGCCGGGCGAGCCGTCGCCCGATGGCCGGGTGGGCGAGACGCCGGGCCGGCGGTCGATGGTGGCCCGTCCCCACGACCCCGGCATGCGGGCCGCGTTCCAGGCAGCTACGCGCAGCCGCGACGGCGAGGTGGTGGCGACCTGGCTGGCCGAGGTGGACGCCTTCGAGCGGGCGGCTCGGGAGGCGGGGGCGGAGTTCGCCCGGGTGTTGCTGGCGGAGGCCACGCCGGTGGAGGTGGAACGGCTCGCGCGCCTGACCGGATGGCAGGTCCCCAGGGACCTGGATGGACGGTTGCTGCGCTTCGCCGAGGAGCGCCTGGGGTTCCTGTGGGAGCGGCCCGAGCTCAAGGCCACCGTGCGCAGCGGCTTCTGGGAGGAGTTCCGAAAGACGGCCCGCGGCTCCTGACCGCTGTAGGTCGGCCGCGACCAGGACCGTGCCCCAGGCCGCCGCCCATGGTGGAATCTGGGGAGGTGGGGAAGGGGACCCGGATGCAACGTGCGAGGAGGGCGGCCCCCCGGCGGCTGGGCGGCCGCTCCAGCGTCGAGCTCGGGCAGGGCGCGCCTCCCTGCCTCATCCCACCCCGAGTGGCCAACCTACGAACCCCGGGCTTGACGAGATAGTTACTCTGGGGTAACCGTATCTGTGGAGTGAGCGCTGGCGGATGATCACCACGCGACCCCCCAGATCGGAGGAGCCGCCGGCCCTCGTGCGCCGGTACGCGGAGCCGGTGGCCCGGTACCTCCGGCAGCGGGCACCGGACGTGGGCACCCGGACGGGGCTCATGGCGGCGTACCACATGGGGTGGGTCGATGCTGGAGGCCGTCCCCACGACGCGCCCGGTGGGAAGCTCGTGCGCCCCAGCCTCTGCCTGTGGGCGTGCGAGGCGGCCGGCGGGGACCCGGCCCTGGCCCTGCCCGCGGCGGCGGCGCTGGAGTGGGTGCACAACTTCACCTTGATCCACGACGACATCCAGGACGGCGACCATGAGCGCCACCATCGCCCGACGGTGTGGTCGATCTGGGGGGTCGCCCAGGGCATCAACGCTGGCGACGCGCTCCACGCCATGGCCTTCGAGAGCCTGCTGGCGCCGGGGCCGCATCCAGGCCGACGGCTGCGGGCGGCCCGGGCCCTGGTTCGCGCTGTCCTGGAGGTGATCGAGGGGCAGTGCCTGGACCTGGCGCTCGAGGGGCGGCCCCACTGCCCGCCGGCTTCCTACCTGCGCATGGCCCGGGCCAAGACCGGGGCGCTGCTCGGGGCTAGCCTGCAGCTGGGCGCGATCATGGGCGGCGCCCGGCCGGCGGCGGTCGGGAAGCTCCGGAAGGCCGGGCGGCTGCTGGGGCTCTCCTTCCAGGTTCGCGACGACTGGCTGGGCATCTGGGGCGAGCCGGCGCTGACCGGGAAGTCGCGCGACTGCGACCTGGGTCGCCGGAAGGTCACCTACCCAGTCGTCGTTGGCTACGCCGCCATGCTGCCGGCCGAGCGGCGCCGGTTCCGGGCCCTCTTTCGGTCCGAGGCCGGCGACGCCACGGCGGTGGAGGCGCTGCGCGATCGCCTGGAGGCGGCCGGGGCGAGGGAGCTGAGCGCGGCGGCCGCCCGCCGCTTCGCTCGGCAGGCGATCGAGGTCGTGGCCGGCTCCGGGTTGGGGCCTGAGCCCACCGACCAGTTCCAGGAGTTCGCTCACTATGTCGCGAACAGGACACGTTGAGGGCCACCCCGCGCCGCTAGGCGGGAAGGCGGGAGTCCCGGCCGGCGCTGATGGACCGGTCGCCGCGGCGAGGGCCGGGGAGGCGGAGGACGGGTTGTGGGTCGCCACTGCCAGCCGCAAGGCCGACCACATCCGCATCAACCTGCAGGGCGATGTCGACGGCAAAGGGGTCGGCAACGGCTTCGACGAGTACCGCTTCCTGCACCGGGCCCTGCCGGAGCTCGACCTGGACCAAGTCGACACCTCGGTGCGGTTGTTCGACCGGCGGCTGCGGGCGCCGCTCCTGATCTCGTCGATGACGGGGGGCACCGGCGAGGCCAGACGCATCAACCGAACCCTGGCTCGGGTGGCCCAGGAGGTCGGCCTGGCCATGGGGCTGGGCTCGGGTCGGGTCCTGCTCGAGCATCCCGAGGTGCTGGACACCTTCGATGTCCGACCGCTGGCGCCCGACGTCCTGCTCTTCGCCAACCTGGGGGCGGTCCAGCTCAACAAGGGGGTGACCGCCGACGACTGCCGGCGCCTGGTCGAGCGGCTCCGAGCGGATGCCCTGGTGTTGCACCTGAACCCCCTCCAAGAGGCCGTGCAGCCTGAGGGCGACGGCTGCTTCGCCGGCCTCCTGGACCGGATCGCGGACCTGTGCCATCGTCTGGAGGCGCCGGTGGTGGTCAAGGAGGTGGGCTGGGGCCTCGCCCCTGACACCGTGCGCGATCTGCTGGCTGCCGGGGTGGCCGCGGTCGACGTGGCGGGGGCCGGAGGCACCTCCTGGTCGGAGGTCGAGCGTCACCGGATCGAGGACCCGGTGCGCTCCCGGGTGGCGGCGGCCTTCGCCGACTGGGGCATCTCGACCGCGGAGGCCTTGCGCCTGGCCCGGCGGGCGGCGGGGGCGACCCCGGTCTTCGCCAGCGGGGGCATCCGGACCGGGGTCGAGGTCGCCAAGGCGATCGCGCTGGGCGCGGACCTGGTGGGGATGGCGGGCCCCTTCCTGCGCGCGTCGGTCCAGGGGCCCGATGCGGTACGGGACCTGGCCGAGGAGCTGATCGAGGTGCTGCGCGTGGCCATGTTCTGCGTCGGGGCCAGGACCATCGCCGACCTCCAGGGCACCCCACGCCTGCGACGTCGCGACGAGCCCCTGGAGGAGCCGCTAATCGGGATGTTGAGCTATCGGACCGAGGCGGCAGGCCAGTTCATCGACATCACCGACGATGTCGAGGCCGTGGTTCGCGCCTCCGGAGTGCACCGAGGCCTGGCCCACGTCTACTCCCGCCACACCACCGCCGCCATCCGTGTCAACGAGAACGAGCCCCTGCTGCTGGCCGACTTTCAGCGCTTCCTGGCCACGGTGGCGCCCGAGGGCTGGGACTACGAGCACGACGACCTGAGCCGACGCCCGGACGTCCCGCCGGACGAGCCGAGGAACGGCCACGCCCACTGCCGACACCTGCTGCTGGGGGCGAGCGAGACGCTACCGGTCGTGGACGGGCGCCTCGACCTCGGCCGTTGGCAGCGGGTCTTCCTGGTCGAGCTCTGCTCGCCGCGGCAGCGTCAGGTGGTGGTGCAGGTGATGGGCCGTTGAGAAGGGGCGGGGGAACCGGGGCGTGAGCGGGTTCAGCGAGCTCGCCGCCGCCGACGCTTACTGCCGCCTGCTGGCCCGGCGGCACTATGAGAACTTCGAGGTCGCCTCCTGGCTGCTGCCCGGTCAGCTGCGGCGGCACCTGGCCCGGCTCTACGCCTACTGCCGGATGACCGACGACCTGGGCGACGAGAGCGGGGACGAGGCCAGGGCCCGGCTGCACCGTTGGCGCGAGGAGGTCGGTGGGCTCTTTCGGGGTGAGCCACCCGTGCATCCGGTCCTGGTCGCCCTGCGGGACAGCGTGGAGCGCTTCCAGCTGCCCGCCCAGCCCTTCACCGACCTGATCGAGGCCAACCTCCAGGACCAGGAGGTCACCAGCTACGAGAGCTGGCCGGACCTTGAGGCCTACTGCATGCGCTCGGCTGCCCCCGTGGGGCGGGTCGTGCTGCGCCTGTTCGGCCTCGCTGACCCCATGGCCGAGCGGTGGTCGGACGACGTCTGCATCGGCCTCCAGCTGGCCAATTTCGCCCAGGACGTGGCTGTGGACGCGACCAAGGGGCGCTGCTACCTGATCCGGCCCGAGGTCGATCGGCTGGGGGTGGCGGGTGCCGTGCGGGCGCACTGCGAGCGGGCCCGGGCGCTGCTCGCCTCCGGCCGGGAGCTGGAGCGGGTCGCGCCGGGGCGGCTTCGCCTCCAGCTCGCCCTCTATCGCCTGGGCGGGCTGGCCATCTGTGACGCTATCGCCCGGGTCGGCTACCGGACCGACCGGGTGCGGCCCCGGGTTTCGCTGCCGGTCAAGGCCGGGCTGGTGCTCGAGGCCGTGCGACCGGGAGGAGGAAGGCATGCACGAGGCGTGGGCGCGACCTGACGGGTCGGTGGCCGCGGCCGAGCTCCGGGAGGCGGAGCGCTTCTGCCGGCGGATGGCGCGCCGGGAGGCGAAGAACTTCTACTGGGGCTTCATCTCCCTGCCCCGGGAGCAGCGGACCGCCATCTACGCTCTCTACGACTTCGCTCGGCAGGTCGACGACGAGGCGGACGGGAGCGAGGGCTCGGCCGCGGGTCTGCGCCGCCATCGGGAGCGAGCCCATCGCTGCGCTCAGGGCCTGCATTCGGACCCGGTGACGCTGGTCCTGGCCCGAGCGGTGGACCGCTACGGCATCCCCGAGCGAGAGCTCCAGGCCCTGATCGACGGCGTCGAGATGGACCTGGTCCGCGCTCGCTACGCGACCTGGGAGGAGCTCGAGCGCTACTGCCGGCTGGTGGCCTCCACCGTGGGCCGGATGTGTGTCCGTGTGTTCGGCTTCACCGCCCCGGTGGCCTTGGAGCTGGCGGACCAGCTGGGCATCGCGCTCCAGCTCACCAACATCCTGCGCGACGTCCGCGAGGACGCCGGCATGGGGCGCCTTTACCTGCCCGCCGAGGACCTGGAGCGCTTCGGGGTGGAGGAAGAAGACCTCCTGGCCGGCCGGCCGGGGGCCGGCTGGGAGGCGCTGGTGGCCTTCGAGGCCGAGCGCGCTCAGGGCTACTTCGACCGCGGGCTGGGCGTCCTCCGCTACCTCCCGCGCCGCCCGGCCGCCTGCGTGGAGACGATGGCTGGCATCTACCGGTCCATCCTGCGCCGCATCGAGCGCGAGCCACGCCTGCCGCTGCAGCGGCGGGTCTCGCTCTCGGCGGCGCGAAAGCTGGCGGTGGTGATGAGCTCATGGGTGCGCCGCGGGTAGTGGTGGCCGGGGGCGGGCTGGCCGGGCTCGCCGCCGCCCTCGAGCTCCGGGCGGCCGGGGCAAGGGTCGAGCTGCTGGAGCGGGGCCGGCTGCTGGGCGGGCGGACCACCTCCTTCGTGGTGGAGGGGGAGGAGGTCGACAACGGTCAGCACGTCTTCCTGGCCTGCTGCACCGAGTTCATCGACCTGGTCCGTCGGTTGGGGCTGGGCGACCGTCTCCACCTCCAGGATCGGTTCGACGCCCTGGTCCTGCCCCCGGGGCGGCCTCCGGCTCGACTTCGGGCGGCGCCGCTCCCGGCGCCCTGGCACCTGGCCGTGGCCCTGGCCAGGTACGGGGAGCTGGGCTGGAGGGACCGGCTCCGGGTGGCCCGGGCCCTGCTCGCCCTGGAGCGGGCCGTGGGGATGGAGCGCGAGCCGTTGTCGGCCTGGCTCGACCGCCGCCGCCAGTCGCCGGCCAGCCGTCGGGCCTTCTGGGAGCCCTTCTTCGTCCCCGCCCTCAACGCCCCCCTGGAGGAGATCTCGGCCGCCGAGGCCGCCTTCGTGGTCACCACGGCCTTCACCGCCGAGGCCGGGGCGGCCCGCTTCGGCTGGCTGACCGTGCCCCTGGCGCGGCTGGCCGAGGCGGCCGCCGCTCGCCTCGACCAGGTGCGGACGCGGATCCCGGTCACCGGCCTGGAGCTGGGAGGGGACGGCGAGGTGAGGGCGGTCCGTACCACCGAGGGCCCGCTGGCCTGTGACGCCCTGGTCCTGGCCCTGCCCCCCACCCGTCTGGCCCGGGTGCTCGGGGAGCCGGAGCGGTTCGGGCTGGAGGCCGTGCGTGGCTTCGTCAGCCGCCCGATCGTGGACGTCCACCTCTGGCACGACGCGGGCTGGCTGGGCTTCGGGTTCGCGGCCCTCCTGGACGCGCCCGTGCAGTGGGTGTTCGAGAAGGCGCCCGGCTACCTGTGTTGCAGCCTGAGCAACGCCGGGGCGCTGGTGCACCGGCCGGAGGCGGAGCTGGTCCGAGGCTGCTGGGAGGTGGTGGCCGGGCGGCTGCCAGGGTTGGGCGGGGCCCGGCTGCGACGCGGCGCCGCCACCCGCAGCCCTGAGGCGACCTACGTGCCGGCCCCCGGCGTGCGCCGTCCGGGGCCCGCCACCCGGGTTCCCAACCTGGCCCTGGCCGGCTCATGGACGGCCACTGGCTGGCCCGACACCATGGAGTCGGCCGTGCGCAGCGGCCGGGCCGCGGCCAGGTGGTTGCGGGCCCGGTGGGAGGGGACGGCGGGCGCGACCCCGTCCCGGGGCCGGGGGCTGGGGTCCCCGGTGCCGGCGCTCGGTCGGCCGGAGGGCCGCCAAGGAGGGATCGCGGTTGGCTAAGGCAGAGTTCGGGCTCCGGCCAGGGCGACCGGTCGCCGACCGGTCCCTGAGCGAGGCGGTCGAGTGGCTGCTGGCCCGGCAGTCACCGGAGGGCTGGTGGGTCGGCGAGCTGGAGACCAACGTCACCATGACCGCCGAGCACGTGCTCTTGCTGCGCTTCCTGGGCCTTCCCCTGGACCGCATCCGAGCGGGGGCGATCGAGCACCTCCTGCGGGGCCAGCGCGCGGACGGCTCCTGGGCGCTCTACCACGGGGGGCCGGCGGACCTGAGCACCACCATCGAGGCCTACGTGGCCCTCAAGGTCCTGGGGCTGGACCCGGAGGCGGATCGGATGCGGCGGGCGCTGGGCGTGATCCGACGCCTGGGCGGCGTGGCTCGGGCCCGGGTCTTCACCAAGATCTGGCTGGCGCTGTTCGGCCAGTACCCCTGGCGCGGGATCCCCAGCATGCCCCCCGAGCTGGTCTGGTTCCCCTCCTGGCTCCCCTTCAACCTCTACGACTTCGCCTCCTGGGCCCGGGGCACCATCGCCCCGCTCCTGATCGTCATCTCGCGACGACCGGTCCGGCCCCTGGGGGTCGAGCTGCACGAGCTGGTCGTGCCCGGCACCGAGCCCCTCCTGGGGCGGGTGCCCGGCCGGGGCCTCTTCTGGTGGCTGGACCAGCTCCAGAAGCTCTACGAGCGGCTGCCGGCGCAGCCGGGCCGCGCCCGTGCCCGGCGGAGGCTGGTGGACTGGATCGTCGAGCGGCAGGAGGCGGACGGCTGCTGGGGCGGCATCCAGCCGCCATGGGTCTACTCCCTGATCGCGCTCCACCTGGAGGGGATGGAGCTGGACCACCCGGTGATGCGGCGTGGGATCGAGGGTCTGGATGGCTTCTCGCTCGAGGACGAGCAGGGATGGCGCTTCCAGGCCTGCATGTCCCCGGTCTGGGACACCGCCTGGGCCGTCCTGGCCCTGCGGCGCGCCGGGCTGCCCCGGGAGGATCCACGTCTTCGTCGGGCCGTGGACTGGCTGCTCGGCGAGCAGATCTCGAGCGGGGGCGACTGGCAGGTCCGCTGCCCGGGCGTGGCCTGTGGGGGCTGGGCGTTCGAGTTCGAGAACGACACCTACCCCGACGTCGACGACACCGCGCTGGTGGTCCTTGCCCTCCTGGCCGCGGCCCCGGAGGGGGTCGCGGACGCCGCCATCGAGCGGGCCCGCCGCTGGGTGCTGGCCATGCGCTCCCGCAACGGCGCCTGGGCTGCCTTCGACCGTGACAACACCCGGCGCTACGTCTACCGCCTCCCCTTCGCGGACTTCGGGGCCATGCTCGATCCGCCTAGCGAGGACGTGACCGCCCACGTCCTGGAGATGCTGGCCCGGCTCGGCCACGACGAGCGGGATCCCGCCGTGGCCGGGGGCCTGGCCTACCTGCGCGGCGAGCAGCGGCCCTGGGGATCCTGGTACGGGCGCTGGGGGGTCAACCACCTCTACGGCACCTGGTGCGTGGTCTCGGCGCTGACCGCCCTGGGCGCCGGCGGCGACATGGTCGAGCGCGCCGTCGACTGGCTGCTGAGGGTGCACAACCCGGACGGAGGGTGGGGTGAGACGTGCCACTCCTACGTGGACGAGTCCTTCGCCGGCGTCGGTCGGAGCACACCCTCGCAGACCGCATGGGCGGTGCTCGCGCTCCAGGCGGCCGGGCTCGGGGCGCACCCGGCCTGCCGCGCCGGTCTCGACTTCCTGCGTGAGCGCCAGCGCGGAGGCACCTGGGAGGAGCCCGAGTTCACGGGCACCGGCTTTCCGCGGGACTTCTACATCAACTACCACCTCTACCGGCACGTCTTTCCCACCATGGCGTTGGCCGGGGACGAGGGTCGGAGGTGAGCCGATGGGCATACCGCTGAGGCAGAAGCTGACGATCGGCCTCTACATCCTGAGGCAACGCCTGAAGGGGATCGACAAGTTCCCCTTGGTCCTGGAGCTGGAACCGCTCTACCAGTGCAACCTGGCCTGCGCCGGCTGCGGCAAGATCCAGCACCCGGACGACATCCTCGCCCGTCGCCTCACGGTCGAGGAGTGTGTCCAGGCGGTGGAGGAATGCGGGGCCCCGGTGGTGTCGATCGCCGGGGGCGAGCCGCTGGTCCACCGCGAGATCCACCTGATCACCAGGGAGCTGGTCCGGCGCAAGAAGTTCGTCTACCTCTGCACCAACGGCCTCTTGATGCGCCGCAAGCTGGACCTCTTCGAGCCCTCCCCCTACTTCGCCTGGATGGTCCACCTCGACGGCCTCCGCGCCCGTCACGACCAGGTCGTCTGCCGGGAAGGGGTCTTCGAGCGGGCGGTGGATGCGATCCGGGAGGCGAAGCGGCGGGGCTTCAAGGTCTTCACCAACTCCACCTTCTTCGAGCCAGATGGGCCGGGTGAGATCCGGGCCGTGCTCGACTACCTGAATGACGAGCTGAAGGTCGACATGATGCAGATCTCGCCCGGCTACGCCTACGAGAAGGCGCCCGACCAGGAGCACTTCCTGGGCGTGGAGCGCACCCGGGCCATCTTCCGGGAGGTGTTCGCCGGCGGCAAGCGTCGGCGGTGGCGGCTCAACCACTCCCCCCTCTACCTCGATTTCCTGGAGGGCAAGGTCGACTTCGAGTGCACGCCCTGGGGCATCCCCTCCTACTCGGTGCTGGGCTGGCAGCGCCCCTGCTACCTGATGTCCGATGCACCCTACGCCCGCACCTACCGCGAGCTGATTGAGGAGACCGACTGGTCTCAGTATGGGCGGGGCCGGCACCCCAGCTGTGAGAACTGCATGGCCCACTGCGGCTACGAGCCGACTGCGGTGGTGGCCACAACCCGCTCGCTCAGGGAGTCGCTCCGGGCCGCCATCTCGAGCTGAGCGACGTGGCCGAGCGGGTCTTCCTCACGGGCGCCACCGGCTTCGTCGGCGGGCACGTCGCCCGTGCCTTGCTGGAGGCGGGCTACCAGGTGCGGGCGCTGGTGCGGCGCTCGGCCGGCCTGCCCCCGGTCGCGGCCGCGAACCTCCGGGGATGCGAGGTGGTGGAGGGGGATCTCGAGCGGCCGGGCCAGCTGGTCGAGCCATTGCGCGGCTGCCGCTCCCTGATCCACGTCGCCGCTCGGTACTCGTTCACCCCCGGCGACCGGGCGGCCATGCGGCGGGTGAACGTCCTCGGCACCGCTGGCCTGCTGGAGGCCGCCCGGCTGGCCGGGGTGGAGCGGGCGGTGGTCACCTCCAGCTCGGCCGCGGTCGGCGAGGCCCGGGCCGGGAGGCCGGCGACCGAGGAGGATTGGCCGGTGGATGGTGACGCCTCCGCCTACCATGCCTCCAAGGTGGAGCAGGAGCGCGTCGCCCTCTCCGCCCAGCTGCCGGTGTGCACAGTGTTGCCGACGGCGCCGATCGGGCCCGGCGACTGGAAGCCGACCCCGACCGGGCGGCTGGTGCTGGACTTCGTCCGCGGCAGGATGCGCCTGCGTCCGCCGAGGGGGCCGGGGTCACGGGTCGGGGGGATGAACCTGGTGCCGGTCGAGGATGTGGCTCGGGGGCACGTCCTCGCCCTGGAGCGCGGTCGCCCCGGCGAACGGTACCTGCTGGGGGGCGTGAACCTAACCCTGGATCAGGTGTGGGAGCTGCTGGCGCGGGCCTCGGGCCGTCCTCTGCCTCGCTGGCACGTCCCCTACCCGGTGGCGCTGGTCGCCGCCCTGGCCGACGAGGCACGCTGCCGTTGGCTGGGCGGGGTCCCCCGGGTCCCGCTGGAGGGCGTGCGCATGTCCCGCCACGTGATGCACGTAAGCTCGGAGCGGGCGGCACGGGAGCTGGGCTGGCGGGCGGGGGGGATCGAGGAGGCCGCCCTCCGAGCGGTGCGCTGGTACCGGGATCGTGGCTCGGCCGGGTGATCGTGGCCTCGGCCTCACCGTGCTCGCTGCCACCCGGGTCGAGGCACGGGCGGCGCGGCGCGAGCTGGGCGGGGCGGTGGAGGTGCTCGAGGCCGGCGTCGGCCTGAGCCGGGTCCGCGCTCATGGTCCCTCGGGCTCCGGCCCCGGGGGGAGGCCTCCCTGGCCCTGGGGAGGCACGGTCGTGACCTGCGGGGTGGCCGGTGCCCTGCAGCCCCTGCCCGCCGGCACCGTCCTGGTCCCCGAGCGGGTGGGACGCCCCGACGGCTCGGTCCTGCCCTGCGACCCGGAGCTGGTCGCCGCCCTGGCGGCCGCCGCCGGCCGTCTGGGCTTGGCGCTGGAACGAGGGCCCCTGCTCACCGCCGACCACGTCGTGGTGGGCGAGGAGCGACACCGCTGGGCCGACCACGGCTACGTGGCCGTCGACATGGAGACCGGCTTGGTGCGCGCCCAGCGGGTGGCTGCGGTCCGGGTGGTCCTGGACGGCCCGGGTCGAGAGCTGGATCCGGCCTGGCGAGGAGGCTGGGGGCTCGTTGCCCGTCCCTCCGCGCTCCGCCAGCTGCCCTGGCTCGCCCGGGAGGGGCCCCGCTGCGCCCGCCGCGCGGCCGCGGTGCTGGCGGCGGCCTTGGCCGACCCCTCGCTCGCGGCGGCTGGGCAGGGTGAGCGCTAGCGGCCGGGGCTGGCTCGCTGGACGGTGAAGTCGAGCCCCAGGTAGCGGCGCATCAGGTACTCGACCAGGCGCACCACCGCATCCTCCGGGAACTGGCGGATGAGCGCTGCGAGCCCGTCCCGCTGGCAGCGCATGGCCGAGCGCAGCACGTGCTCCCCCTCGGGGGTCGACCGCAGGCGCACGTAGCGCCGGTCGGGCTCGGAGCGCCCCGCCGCGATCAGGCCGCGCTGGGTCAGGTGGTGGGCCAGGAGCGAGACCCGGGCTTCGGGGGCGTTGACCTCCTGGGCCAAGTCGACCTGGCGGATCCCGGCCTGCCCGGCGGCGCTGACCACGAGCAGGACGTGGTACTCGAGGTTGCTCAAGCCGTGCTCGGCCAGGGCCCGGGTCATGGCCGCCTGGGCGCGTCGCCACCCGCTCCGCAGCGTTGCCGCCAGCCGGATGTCGTCCCATGGCTCGAGCGTCTGGTTCCCGTCCGTGACCGGGGCGATCCCTCGGTTCATCCGCACACCTGCTCAGCAGCATAGGACGAAGGGGAGCGGCTGCCGCTCCCGAGCGCTCGGGTCACCCCGCCGGATGGCTCGGCCTCGGCAGCCGGCGGGGGAGGTGCCGGAGCACCGCCGACCCCGGCTCCCGACCACGCCCCAGAGGACCCAGGCCGCCTTCGCTCCCCAGGAGGCGATGGCGAGAGAGCCAAGGAGGACGAGGGCGACGGCCAGGCTCGAGAGCGTGTCCGGCCACGCCCCTCCCCCGATGCCGGGTGAGGCGGAGCTGGATCGGCCAGGCGGCCAGCGAGATCAGGCCCTGATCGAGGGCGTGGCTGGCGATGCCGACCGGGGCGAAGCCGAGGGGAAAGCCGACCAGGGCGTGCAGGGGACCTCGCCCCGGGCGGTCGGGGGTAGGCCGGAGGGGAGGTCAGGCACCGGGATGCTGAGCGCCAGCAGGTGACGGCGATGGCGAGGACGCCATCGCTGAACGTCAGGAGCCGACCGAGGTCGTAGGCGACAAGGTGGGGCCCCCTTGCCCTCGACCGGAGCCGGTCCTCCCTCGTCCTCCGGCACGCCTCTAGAGCGCAGCCGAACCACGACCGGCCCGGGTGAGAGGATCCACCTCGCCCTGGGGCCGCTGGCGCCGGCTCTGGAAGGGCTACCCTGGCGGCTGCGAGCGGTGGCCTCCGGAGAGCACCCGGGGGCGGCCGGGACGCGGCCACCACGCCGAGGGGAGGTCCGGCTCCGCTCTGACGTCGGCCTCGTCGTACTCGAGGGCGTGGTCCATGCCCTGCCGGTTGGGGAGGAGGGCCAGGGCGACCAGCGTCACCAGGGAGCAGACGATGAGGTACACCGCGATCCCGGTGCTGGTCCCCGAGGCGGCCAGGAGCGCGGCCGCGATCAGCGGCGCGGGGCCGCCCGAGATGATCGAGGCCAGGTGGTAGCCGAGCGAGGCGCCGCTGTAGCGCAGGCGGCCGGTGAAGGACTCGGCGATGAGCGAGGCCTGAGGCCCGTACTGGAGGTCGTGGGTGATGAGGGAGACGATCACCGCCAGCATGGCCAGCGCCGCCACCCCCGAGCCCAGGAGCAAGAAGTAGGGGAAGGCGAACAGGGCCGAGCCCACCGCCCCGATCGCGTAGAGGAGCTTGCGTCCGTACCGGTCCGAGAGGTACCCGGCGACCGGCACCGTGAAGAGGGAGAGGCCGGCGGCCACCATCACCGAGAGGAGCATGAAGTTGCGGCTGTAGCTCAGCCGTCCGGTCGCGTAGGAGAGCAGGAACGAGGTGTAGAGGTAGAAGGGAGCCTGCTCCGAGGTGCGCACCAGGGCGCTCAGCACGATCTCCACCGGGTAGCGGGTGATGGCCTCGACCAGGGGGCGGGTCGCCACCCGACGCTGCTCCAGCAGCCGGGTGAAGGGAGGGGTCTCCAGGATGCCGAGCCGGATGTACAGGCCCACCGCGACCAGGGCCAGCCCGAGCAGGAACGGAACCCGCCATCCCCAGACCCAGAAGCCGGAGCCGGAGAGGGCGCTGAAGAGCAGCATCACCCCGTTGCCGAGGATCAAGCCCACCGGCACCCCGACCTGAGGCCAGCTGGCGTTGAGCCCGCGTCGCTCGTTGCTGCCCCACTCCATCGAGAGCAGCACCGAACCGCCCCACTCCCCGCCGACGCCGATGCCCTGGAGGATGCGGAGCACGGAGAGGAGGAGGCCCGCGGTCAGGCCGGTGACGATGGAGGCGGGCAGCAGGCCAATGGCGGCGGTGGAGAGGCCCATCAGCAGCAGGGTCGCGATCAGCGTCGCCTTGCGGCCGATGCGATCCCCGAAGTGGCCAAAGATGAAGGCCCCCACCGGCCTGGCCACGAAGCCGACGAACTGGGTCGTGAAGCCGATCAGGAGCCCGGAGAGGAGGTCCTCGTGGCGGAAGAACAGGGCTGGGAAGACAAGGGCGGCGGCGGTGTTGTAGAGGAAGAAGTCGTACCACTCGATCGAGGTGCCGACCGTCGCTGCCACGGCGGCCCGGACCCGTTGCCGGCGAGCGATCTCCGGAACGAGGTCCACCCAGTGGGCGGATCCAGGGAACGAAGGCATACGATCACCTCCCCCTCAGCGAGGGGCCTCCGGCCACCGTCCCGCAGCCATCGACACTCCCGGCGTGGCCAACCCAGGAGCACGGGTGAAGATATCTAGCACACTTGACCGGCCGCTGCCAGGGCTCGCTCAGACCGGGGATCGAAAGCGAGCCGGGGAGAGCGGTGCCAGGGCCGCTGGCCGCTCCCCGCACAGGGCCGCCGCCACCGCCCTCCCGACCGCGGGGGCGAGCTGGAGGCCGTGGTTGGAGAAGCCGGTGGCGAGGTAGAGGCCGGGCAGCTCGCTGGCCCCGATCACGGGCACGCCATCGGCGCTCTGGGCCTCGATCCCGCACCATCGATAGGCGAGGCGCTGCTCGGCCAACGTCGGTAGGAGCGTGCGGGCGGTCTCCCAGCTCCCGCGGACGCTCTCCTCCAGCACCCGGCAGGTGTGCCGCTCGGGGTCCATCCGGGCCGTCCAGCCGCCGCCGATCAGGAACTCGCCGCCGGGGAGCTGCTCCAGCGAGAGCGCCCGGCCTTCGGCGGTGATGGTCGGCCGCAGGGCGGGGCGGGCGGCGTCGGTGAGCAGCACCTGGGAGGCGCGTGGCTGGATCGGCAGCTCCAGGCCGGCGGCGGCGGCCAGCCGGGGGCTCCAGGAGCCCGCCGCGAGCACGACCTGCCCGGCCGCCACCTGCTCGATCCCGGCCGTGACCCCGATCACGCGGCCGGCGCTGAGGCGGAGCGCGTCCACGCGCCAGGGATGGAAGGAGCCGCCGCGGCGGCGGGCGGCGGAGAGCAGCGCTCTGGTCGTGGCCCGTGGGTCGGCCTGGCCGTCGCCTTCCGAGTAGGCCCCGGCGATCACGCTCGGAGCCAGGGCGGGGGCCAGCGAGCGCAGCTCCGCCTCGCCCACCGGCTCGACCGCGAGCCCGGCTGCCCGCTCCCGGGCCACCCTGGCGCGGAGGGCGTCCACCTGCTCCGGGCGCTCGACCACGTGAAGGTGGCCGGTGGCACGGAAGCCGGTGTCAGCCCCCAGCTCCTCGTTGAGCAGCGGCCAGCGCTGGCTGGCCTCCAGGGCCAGGCCCCACTCCCGGGGATCGCGTCCCTGCGAGCGCAGGCTCCCCGCGCTGGCCCAGGAGGCGCTGGGGGGGAGGGGCGCCTCGGGTTGGTCGAAGATGGCCACCCGCAGCTGGCGAAGCACGAGGTGGTAGGCGATCGAGGCCCCGATCACCCCCGCGCCCACGACGACCACGTCGACCGACCGGATCACCGGCCCGCCCTCTGGAGCGGGCACGCCGGGTCCAGCAGGGGGGCCGGCGCACGGAGGGCGGCGGGGCCGAGACGACGGCGTACGGTCCGCGCGCCCGGGAGCCAGCGGCGCGACGAGCCCATCCCGAGCGACGATCCTACCCCGGCAGGGAGACGCGGAGGGCGTCGGCCAGAGAGGGCCGGCGGAAGGCGTAGCCACGGGCGAGCGCCACCTTTGGCTCCACCCTGCGGCCGTGCAGGAGGAGGTCCGCCTGCTCCCCCAGCACCAGGCGCAGGACCGATGCCGGCACCGGCAACCAGGAGGGGCGGCCGAGCACCCGGCCCAGCTCGGCGGCCAGCTCGGCGTTGCGTCGTGGGTCCGGCGCGACCACGTTCACGGGGCCGCTCAGCGTGACGTCCTCGATGGCCAGCAAGTACAGGCCAACGACGTCGTCCAGGTGGACCCAGGACACCCACTGACGCCCGCTCCCGGCCGGGCCGCCGACGAAGAGCCGGAATGGCAATGCCAGCAGGCGCAAGGTGGGGGAGTCCCGGGAGAGCACCAGGCCGGTGCGCATCATCACCACCCGGCAACCGAGTCGCTCCGCCTCCCGGGCGGCCTCCTCCCACTGCGCGCAGACCCGAGCCAGGAAGGAGGTCCCGGGGGCACTCTCCTCGTCGATCACCTCCTCCCCCCGGTCCCCGTAGTAGTCGATCCCGGAGGCGTTGATGAGAGCGGGACGGGGAGCCCCCCCTTCCCTCAACGAGCTGACCAGCGCCCGGGTGGCCTGCACCCGGCTCTCCAGGATCTCGGCCCGCCGCCCTGGCGTCCACGGCCAGGCGCCGATGTTGGACCCGGCCAGGTTGACCACCGCCCCCGCCCCCTCCAGGGCGGCGGTCAGCCGCGCGTCCGAGGTGGTGGCGTCCCAGCGGACCGCCCGGGCCGAGCTCGGGAGCCCCGACACCGCCTGCGGCGGGCGGCGGGTGAGCACCACCGTCTCATGCCCAGCCTGGTGCAGCGCCCGCAGCAGGGCCGAGCCGATGTACCCAGTTCCTCCGGCAACCACCACCTTCACGTCGCCTGCCTCTCGGTACGCCTCCCGTGCCGGTGCGGAGGTCGCCTGGGATGGTGCCCTCCACCGCGGCCCGGTCGTGCGGTCATGCTGGGATGCCGCCTCTCCCCCTGTCAAGCTGCCATTCCTGCCTCGCCCCGGCCGGGCGTCCGCGTCGCCGCCGGCGGAGGAGGCGACCGCTGGGCCCGGCCACGGCCAGCTCAACCGGGTCGGGCGCCGGCAGGCCGTCGGCCCTCGAGGGCGGCACGCAGCTGGCCCACCCCGCCCGCCAGGCTGAAGGCCGTGTAACCGCGGTCGCGGAGCTGGCGGGCCAGCAGGTCGGATCGGTGGCCACGAGCGCAGACGAGCAGGTAGGGACGATCCGGGGGGAGCTCGGCCAGGGAGTCGAGCGCGCGGCTGAAGGGCAGACGGAGCTCACCGACAGAGGGGCCTTCCTCCGGCTCGCGCACGTCCACCACCATCGCCCCCTCCGGTACCCGGTCGACCACGTGCTCGGGAAGGGCGGCCGGGCGCCAGTCGGCTAGGGAGGGGATGATCCTGCGGGTCGCTACCGCCGCCTCGGCCCACTCATCGCTGGTCAGCTCCTGGGGGAGCAGCCGCTCGGCCGCCTCCGCGCCCGCGACCGAGGCTCGGGTCACCACCTGCCCCTCGGCAATCGAGCAGTGCTCCCGGACCTGGCTGGAGGCCTCGTAGGTCCCGAGCCGGCGCGCCTGCTCCATGATCTCGTTCTTGTCCAGGCCGATCAGCGGCCGCAGCACCGGGCGGGAGCAGACCGCCTCACAGGTGGCCAGGTTGCGGAGCGTCTGGGTCGACACCTGCCCCAGGCATTCGCCGGTCACCAGCGCCTCGGCGCCGATCTCTCGGGCCAGGACCTCGCCCACCCGGTACATGGCTCGCTTGAGCAGCACCTGACGCATGCGCCCAGGAACCCGGTCGACGAGGGCAGCCACCAGCGGGGCGAGGTCGACCACGTGGGCCGGTACCTCCTGCCCCGGCGCCCAGCGCCGGACCAGCTCTCGGGCCGTGACCAGGGCAGCATCCACCTGACCGCACCCGCCCAGGTCGCAGACCAAGACCTCGACCGTCACCCCCCGCCGCATCACGTGCCACGCGGCGACCGGGGAGTCGAAGCCGCCCGAGACCAGGGCCAACGCCTTGCCGCCACAGCCCAGCGGCAGCCCGCCCGGCCCAGGGACGCGATCGAGCTCGGCGAACGCCCGCCCCGTCTCCGCCCACACCTGCACCTCGACCTCAGGCTGGGAGAGGTCGACCCTGGCTGCGAAGGGGAGCAGGGCTGCGCCCAAGGCGCGGGCGAGGTCCTCGGAGGTGAAGGGCGTCTCCGGGGTCCGGTGCGGGCGTACGGCGAAGGCCTTCCCCCCGACCAGCGGCTGGAAGCGGGGGAGGAGCTGCGAGACCAGGTCGTCCAGGCTGGCGTAGGCCACCTCCACCACCTCGGTGACCGCGTGCACGCCGAAGACGCGGCTCAGGGCGTCCCGGGCGGCATCGGATGCGGCGGTCTCGACCAGGAGCCGGCTCCACTCCGGCCGGACCGTCGCCTCGACTCCGGCCTGCCGCAGGGCTCGGCGGACGTTCTCGACCAGCACACGCAGGAAGGCTCGCCGCGTGCGCGACGACTTGACCCCCATCTCGCCGGCCAGACGGAGGAGCAAGAGGTGGCGCCCCTCCTGCCGGGGCGCAGACTGAAGCGACGAAGCCGCAGCTGGGATCTCCATGGTCGGTGTCACGGTGCCGCTACCGGTCCCTGGGATGTCGCCCGACATGGGCGTGAGCCACTACAGCTTATCCAACCCGACGGTGGGGGATGGCCGCAGGCGTGAGCCTGATGTCTGCCCGCGGCGAGCCTCGCCGGGCGGCCCTCCGCCTCTCCGTCCCGGCGGGGCTGGCCATCGCCATGGCCATGCTCTTGCTGGGGGCGCCGTGCCGCTCCTGATTGGGTCGGCAGCGTGGCCCGGGCTGCTGAGCTGCCCGGCCGCCCAGTCGACCCACCGGACAGGGGCAGGGCGGCCCATGCCCTCGCCGCCTCCAGGACGTCCGGTCTGAGGTTGACCTCACCCGCCGCTGGCTATCTGCCCCGTCAATTGCTCACCTTCTCTCTCTCTCTCTCTCTCTCTCTCTCTTG
>Ga0070737_10001783_pt1 | contig 28848 bp, 24 predicted proteins | sample Coa_R1_10_FD_66438 | JGI IMG/M metagenome (GOLD analysis project Ga0070737, IMG submission 66438) | Surface soil microbial communities from Centralia Pennsylvania, which are recovering from an underground coalmine fire - Coalmine... | ecosystem: Environmental > Terrestrial > Soil > Unclassified... | reverse complement strand
GCATACGGGGTCGGCGTAGATCGCTGTCATGCCGGTCTCCTGTTCTCCTCGGGTAGCCGATGCGGCGGCCCGCACGCTCACACGCCATTGCGTCGCTGCCGGATCGCGGCGCGCTCGCCGTCCGGGACGTACTGGTGCGTCTGCAGGATGGCATCCAAGATGTCTCGATCCTTCGGGGTGTCCATGCACTGCCAGAACCCGTCGTGCTTGAACACGCGGAGCTGATCGTCAGCCGCCAGCCGTCGCAGTGGGGCTTGTTCCAGCACGCAGTCGTCGTCGGGCGTGAGGTAGTCAAAGATCGCGCGGTTGAAGACGAAGAAGCCACCGTTGACATAGCCCACGCGCACGGTTGGCAACGGATGGGGCTTCTCGACGAAGCGAGTCACTCGGATCCCATCCTCGATCTCGAACTCGCCGAAGCGGGCGGGCGGATGCACGCCGGTGACCGTGGCGATGCGGCCGTGGGCACGGTGGAATGCCAGTAGCGCCGCCAGATCGACATCCGACACCCCATCGCCGTAGGTACAGAAGAATGCCTCGCCGCGGATGTAGCGTGCGATGCGATAGATGCGCGCCCCGGTCTGCGCCTGGATCCCCGTGTCGGCACAGGTCACCTGCCAATCCAGCATCGCCGGCGCGTGCGCCACCACCCGCGGTCGCGTGCCGTTGAGGTGTAGCGTGAAGTCGTTGTTGTGCAGGTAGTAGTTCAAGAAGTAGTCGCGGATCAGCTCGCCCTTGTACCCCAGGCAGAGCACGAACCGGTTCAGGCCGTAGCTGGCGAAGTGCGCCATGATGTGCCACAGGATCGGCCGCCCGCCCACGCGGACCAGCGGCTTGGGCAGCACATCCGTGTCGGGCGCCAGGCGCGTGCCCCGCCCGCCGCACAGAATCACCACCTCGGGCACGGATGTCACCATGTAGGGTTCAGCCATGACAGCGGTCCCTCCTGGGCGGGGCAGACGGTACCCCGGCCCGCGCGTCGGGGCTACGAGATGGTCGTTGGGACAGAGGCCACCCCACGCCGGGCCGGGCGCGCGACCAGCCGCTCGTACAGCGCCTCGTAGGCCGCGACCACGCGCTCCCAATCGAACGCCGCGGCACGGGCGAGCCCGGCGGCCGTCAGCTGTGCACGCGCGGGCTCGTCGCGCAGCAAGGCCAGCAAGGCGGGAGCGAGGCGAGCCGGCGGGACGATGACGCCCCAGCGGCCGTCGCCGAGCACCTCCCGGGCGCCCGCGTTCGGCGTCGCCACCACGGGCGTACCACTGGCCAATGCCTCGGCGTAGGGGCGTCCGAACCCCTCATAGCTACTCGGTAGGCAGAACACCCAGGCGCGGCGGTACAACGCGGCCAGCTCCGCGAGCGGCAGGTTGGCGTAGCAGCGAACGCCCGGTAGCTCCAGCCGGTCATCGCACACCAGCCACAGCTGGGCGTCGGGCAAGGCGGGCTGGACGTGCTGGAGGAAAGCCGCGACCAGCAGGTCCAGGCGCTTGCGGTCGTGCAAGCGGTGGCCCACGCCGAGGATGGAGGGCACCCCGGACTTCTCGCCCCCGGGGGTGAACACGCGCCGGTCGATGCCCTGGGGAATCACCGTGCGCACCCACGGGAAGAACCGCAACGCCCCACGCGAGATGCCCACCGCCGCCTGGGCGCGCGCCGCCCCCACCAGCTCCAAGGGATACAACGACGCCTGCATCGCACGGGTGGTCGGCTTGCGCGCGTACCACGCCTCGGCGAGCGCGCAGCCACTCAGCGTGCGAACCACCGGGGCGGAGGTCCGCAACAGGTGGTTGTCCCCCAGGGCGTGCACGACATCGAACGCCTCGTAGCGCTGGCGCGCCAGCCACCAGGCGAAGCCATACAGCCGCCCCAGCCGTCCCCGCAGGTACCACGGCGCCCCCATGGGCTGTACAACGGTGTACGCCGCGTCGGCGGGCGCTGGATCCAGCGAGAACACGGTCACCGCGTGGCCGCGCGCGACCAGCCGGCAAGCGAACTGGTGCGTGAAGTGGCCCACCCCGCCCTGTGACCGGCTAGGCAGGAAGCTCTGCAACAGCGCGAGTCTCATCGGGCCGCCTCGCGGGGTATGTGCTCCTCGACTGGGCGGCCCGCCCGCGACGGCGAGTGGGCCCGCTCGGCCACCTGGTCCCAGACCGCCTCGACCTGCCGCGCGGCCGCCACGGGGGCGTGGCGCGCTTGTACCGCGGCGTGCGCCGCCGCTCCGATCTGCTGGCAGCGCGCCGGCGACCGGAGCAAGCCCACGAGCGCTTCCGCCAGGGCCGCGGCGTCGCCCGGCGGCACCAGTACGCCGGTTACCCCATCGACGATGATCTCGGTGGGCCCACCCGCGCGCGCGGCGACCACGGGCCGTCCGGCCGCCATCCCCTCCAGCACCACCAGGCCCAGCGCTTCCGGCCGGACGGAGGCGTGTACCACCACGGTCGAGGCGTGCAGTAGCGCGGGCACATCGCCGCGGTGGCCGAGGAAGTGCACGTGGGCCTCCACCCCCAGGGCGGCCGCCTGTCGCCGCAACTCCGCCGGGTACCCGGGCTCGAGCCCGAACAGCGCGTCGCCAACGATCCAGAAGCGGACCGCCGGCACCTGAGCAAGGACCCGTGGCGCCGCGGCCAGAAGCACGTGCTGGCCCTTCCAGCGCTGCAAGCGCCCCACGAGCGTGACCACGGGCGTACCGTTCGCCACGCCCAGGGCCCTGCGGAGCGCCATCGCCTGCTCGCGAGCCGCGGGACAGGCGAGCGACGCGCTCTCGACGCCGGGATAGATCACGTGGACGCGCGCGGCCGGCACGCCGAGGCGTACGAGCTGGTCGCGGACGGCACGGGAGACGGCGAGGTAACGGGTCGCCGGGACCCGCAGGGCCAGATGGGTCAGGGGGCTCGCCGCGTCCAGAATATCCATCACGTGCCACACGCAGGGCGTGCCGCGCATCCCGGCGGCGAGGCCCGCGACGAGCTGCGCTTTCGCGCTGCTGGTGTGCACGACGTTCGCCCGCCACCGCGCGATCTCGCGGGCGACGCGCCAGATCGCGCCGGGGATCGTGCGCGGATCGCGATAGCGCCCCACAGGGTGGTGCACCACGCGAGCGTAGCGGCATGCCTCCCGCCCCAGCCCCTCCTCGTGGGCGAGGATCAACAGGCTAGCCTGCCAGCGCTGGCGGTCGCCGCAGCGCACCGTGTCCAGCACGACGCGCTGGGCCCCGCCGATAGCGCCCACTGCCTCAACGATCAGCACGCGCCGCGTCATCGAGGCACGCCCAGCGTCGCGCCGTGGGGGCTAGCGGCGGGGGACGCCCCCGCGGGCAACCGCGTGGCCTCGCGAGCCAGGACCGCGGCGGCGCCATATAGGAACCACTGGCACACGGCATTCACCGCCAGCTCATAGCCATTGAGCCCCGTTTGCACCTGGAACACCAGCATCCCCGCGAGCAAGCCGGCCAGCCCATGGGCGCCCGCGCGATGGGCCCGCTCGTGCGCCCGCCACGTCTGCAGGCCGAGAGCCCCCCCCAGCGCCACGTAGGCGAGCAGCCCCACGATGCTCAGGTCGGCCAGCGCCTTGGCCAGCGGCGCCTCGATGAACAGCGGGACCGCCCCCTCGATATGGCGCGTGCCGATCGCGGTGGCCCCCACGCCCAGCCCGATGGGCGCATACCGCATGGCCTCCAGCCAGTAGATGAACGACCCCTGCTGCCGCGCTTCGATCACGTTACCGCGGTTCTCCAGCAGCTCGCGGATCCGCTCGGTCCCCATCGAACCGGTCAACTGGTCCACGGCGGCGAGCACCCCCCACAGCACGCCGCCTGCGAGCGGCAGGGCCCAGACCTGACGCCGGATGGCGAACAGCAGTGCGAAGTTCCACACCGTGGACACATACAGCGCGCGCTCGCTCTCGATCACGATCACGCCCATTAGGGCTGCCAGTAGGGCGATCAATACGATCCGCGCGAGCCCGCGGCTGCCGAGCATCAGGCCGCCCGCCATCAGCGGGATGACGACGAGGAACTCGCCGAAGTGCGAGGGCCAGCTGAACGTGGCGTTGGGGCGGAACACCCATACATGGCCGACCAGCGTTACGAATGTGGCATCGGCGAAGGCCGGGCCCTGGGCGGCGTAGGCCGCCGGCCCCGCGTAGTATTGGTAAACGGCCAGCGCGCCGACCGGCACGGCACACGCCATCAGGAACCACAGGAAGCGCCGCACCTGGCGCTCGTCGTGCAGCAGCTCCAGCGCCACGTAGTACAGCGGGACATACAGCGCCCAGCGCCGCAAGCCGACCAGCGCCTGGCCCGGGCCCGCGACGAATGGATTGAACGCCTGGACACACATCACCGCCAGGAACAGCACGATCAGCGGGGTGAGTGGCGAGGCCGGCACGAGCGGCTGGCGCCGCAGCAGCCGCTCGCCGAATACCCGTAGGTAGATCGCCGCCAGCATGACGTCCTTGAACAGCAGTACCGCGGGGTCGTTGAGGCGGTTGCGGACGTAGCCCTCGACGAACACCACAACGAACAGCCCATACACGGCCGGCCGCCACCAGACGAAGCACGCTACCAGAACGCCTAGGCCGACGGCATAGACGAGCAGGTTGGGCCGCTCGCCCAGCACCGCGAGCGTGACCCCGGCCTCCACCAGCACGGCGCCCAGGGCCGCGCCTACCATCAGCAGGCGCCAGCGCACCGTACTCGCGCCCACAGGGACGACCATCATGCGACCGCCTCCACGAACCGCTCGCCGATCCGCTCCCAGGCGAACAGCCGCGCGTACAGGGCGCGGGCCCCCGCGCGCAGCCGCGCGCGCAGAGCCGGCGAAACGAGCACGGCCGCCACGCGATCGGCCAGCGCCGCCGGATCGCCGGCCGGCGCCAGCAAGATGTTCTGTCCATCGATGAACACGTCGGTCGTTTCCACGCCCCGGTAGGCGACGATCGGCAGCCCGTGGGCCAGCGCCGCTGCCAGTGCGGTGCTGCGGGTCGAGGCGCCCACATCGCGGGTGTGGACCAGGACATCGAGCGTCGCCAGCGCGCGGGAGAGCGTCGCAGCCGGCCAGTACCCCGTGTAGGCCACGCGCGCGGCGACCCCCGCCCGGCGGGCTAGCGCCGCGAACCGTGGCCACTGCTGGCTGTACCGCGGCAGCCCCCCGAGCAACGCCAGGTGCGCGGTCGGCAAGCGCTGGAGCACCGCGACCAGATGCGTGGGCTGGTCGCCCACGCCCAGGGGGCTGAGGCTACCCACAAGCGGTGCCTCGCCAACCCCCAGCGCGCGCCGCAGTGCTGCCTGCTGCCGCCGGCTGGTAGCGAGGGGCAAGATGTTGGCGCCGACGGGCACTACCCGAGGCACCACGCGGCCCTGGGTCCAGCGCCGGACCAGCGCCGCATAGCGGGCGTTGGTGACCACCACGCGGTCGGCGCCATACGCCAACAGCAGCAGCTGGAGATAGTGCGCCGCCGCCTGGAGCGCTGGCCGGGGGCCGAGCCGCCACGCTACCGCGACCTCGTGCAGGGTGACCGCCACCCGGGCGGTTGTCGCGCGGCGTAGCAACAGGGGCAAGAGGGCGACTGCGGGCGCCACGCCGCCGCGGCCGTACATGGTCGGTACGTACTGGAGCGCGATCACATCTGGGATACGCGCCGCCGCCTGGCGTGCCACCGCCCGAACCCCCGCCAGGCCCCACCCCCCTGTGGCCGCGACGACTTCCACGCCTGCCGGCCGGCGGGTGGGGCGCCGCTCGGGCACAAGACACGGGGGAGTGATCACGGTTACCGTGTGCCCCAGGGTGCCCAGGATGTGGGCAAGACGCTCTGTATAGTCCGCCACGCCACCGGCCGCCGGGGGATACTCGGCGGTGATCAGCACGATCCTCATCGCAGCCGCCACAGGACCACGATCTGCTTGTAGCCGTAGGGACGCAGCGCGGGGACACGGTAGGCCCAGCGGTCGAGCAGGGCGCACGTCACGCTGACCGGGCGGACGCGATAGCCGCACAGCTTCATGTCCAGCAGCCGGAAGAATTCCAGCGCGGGATAGTGCACCGCCACCGCACCGTCGAAGATCGTCCCCAGTTGCGCGATCTCCGCCCGCGTCAGCGGGTACTCGTCGTCGGTGCTCCACCGGGGAATCCCGCAGTGGCCGCACAGGCGGCGGGCCAGCATCAGCAACGGGTTATTGGCGTTGTTCTCTTGGAACACCGCTCGGCCGCCGCGACGCAGCACCCGCTTGATCTCGCGCCCGGCGAGGGCGATATCCAGGTGGTGCAGGATGTCCTGGCCGTGGACGAGGTCGAAGCTCTCGTCTGCGAAGGCCAGCCGGTATGCGGACATCACCTGCGCGGCCACGCGCTCGGCCACGCCGCTGGCCGCGGCGCGCAGGCGTGTGGTCTGCACGCACCGCGCCGAGATGTCGACGGCGGATACGCGCGCGCCGTGCAGGGCCAGCAGGGCGGCACCGTAGCCCAGGCCGCAGCCGAGGTCGAGCACGCGCTTGCCCGCCAGCGGGCCGAGCAGGCGCAACCGCGCCGCGGCGTACTCATCGAGCGGCGCCGGCTGCACGGGCGCCACCGGCGCGGCCGCCGCGAAGACATCCCAGAAGTGGCTCTCGCGCGTCTCCTCGCGCCGCGTGCGGCTCGCGCTGTCGCTCACTACCACGCTCAGCCTCCTTACCAGCGGCCCGTCGGCCACCAGCGGCCCATCAGCCGCATGCGCACGTCGGCCCACCGCAGCCACCACCCGCCGACCCGGGCAGCGATGCGGTAGTCGCGTGCGCAGCCGGGCAGCGCGGCGAGCTCTGGCCGGGTCGCGAACACGCGCTGCGCCTGATGTGCCAGGGCCGGCGGCGTATCCGGGCTACTGAGCGCGATGACGATGGTGGACACGGCGGCCGCGGGCAAGGCGCGGATCTCCGCCGCCAGGTCGCGCAGCCCGCCCGCGGCGTAGGCACGCCGCGCCAGCTCGCGCACCGTGTAGTGCCAGTGGGCTCGCCCGCGCTGGTTGCGGAACTGGTACGTGTCGTTGTGGTCGTGCCAGCGATAACGCAGGCCGCCGGCGGGGTTGAATAGAAACGGCCCCTTGAGCGCCAGTTGGCCCCACCACAGCCAGTCGCGGCACCACGGCCAAGTGCGCCCGCCCCAAAACAGCCCGGCCAGCGCGTCGCGGCGAAACACGACGGCGGACGCCAGCACCGGGGTGCCGGCTAGCCAGCTCCCATAGCCCGTCTCGCGCCAGTCGCGCACATACAGGTCGGGCCCCGTGGCCCACTCGGGGTGGTAGCGCCCCTCGCGTGCCCCGAAGAACGTCGCGCTGCACCCATAGAACGTCGCCGCGGGATGGCGCTCCAACGCCTCGACCGCGGCGCGCAGGTGCCAGGGCGCCCACAGGTTGTCGTCCTCGAGCACCGCCACGTACCGCGTATCCGGCAGTGACAGGGCGGCGCGCCAGTTGGCCGCCAACCCGACGTTCTGCGGCTGGCGATGCAGGCGCAGCCGCGGATCGCGGAACGCGGCGACCAGCCCCTCCACGTCGTAGGGCGAGGCATTGTCGACGATCAGCACCTCGAACTCGCCGAGGTCCTGCGCGACCACCGACGCCAGCGCCTCGCGCAGCAGCGCCGGACGGTTGTAGGTGGGGATAGCAACGGTTACCAACGATGGGGCCATCGTGTGCTCCAAAAGGGCCGTGCGGGGCTTGCGCCGCGGCGACTGTGGGAGCGATATAGCTGCACGGGGTCCTACGGCCGCTCGGGCAAGCGGCCAGCTCACTCGCCGGCCCTGACGGCGCTCGCCAGGCGCGACCGCTGGCGCCCGAGGCAGGCGTCGTATACAGCGAGCGTCTCGCGCGCTGCGCGGTCCCAGGTGCGGCTGCGGGCCGTCTGCCGGGCCGCCTGGCCCAGCGCGCGCCGGCGGGCCGGATCATCCAGCAGGGCAAGCAGCGCCTGGGCCAATGCCGCCGGGTCGCGCGGCGGGACCAGCAGGCCGTTGACCCCCGGCACGATCACGTCGGCCATGCCACCCGTCGGCGTACCCACCACCGGCAGCCCGACGGCCATCGCCTCGAGAAACGCCATGCCGAACCCTTCATACAGGCTGGGTAGCACGAGCAGCGCGCAGGCGCGCATCAGCGGGACCAGCTCCGCGGGTTGGCTGCTCGGTGGCCCGACTGTCACGGCCGGGCGCAGCTCCTCGGGGAAGCTGGCCAAAATTGCGTCGCGCGGGGCGTGTGCCCCGGCCACCAGCAGGCGCGCGCTCGGCATCGTCTCGCGCACGCGCGCGAATGCCGCGCTGAGGTCGCGGATGCCCTTGCGGAAGGTCCACCCGCCCAAGAACAGTACGGTCGGCGTGTCGAGCGGCGCGGGCGGGGCCTCCAGGAACAAGGCGTCCACGCCCGGCGGGGCGATCGTCACCGCGTCGGCCCGCCGCCAGCCGTGCGCGACGATGGCAGCCTGGTCCTGCCGGCAGGAGCAGATCACCCGGTCGCTCCAGCGGATTGCCGCCTCCACTTGCCGGCGGCGCAGCACGCCGAACCACAGCCGGTGCCGCCAGCTCACGTGCTCCTCGCCGCGGCGCCGCGCCGCTTGCAGGTGCTCCCAGTGGATGTGCTCGACGCCCAGCACGTGATCGACCACGGGGACACGCAGCAGCCCGCGGCGGCGCAGGGCGGCGGCCAGGACCGCGTCGCCGCTGGCGACGTGCACCAGATCGTAGCGGCCGCTCAGCGCTCGCTGGGCCACCGCCAGCGGGAAGGTGCAATACAGCAGTCGCTGCGCGCGCCACCGCGCGGGCAGGTCATCGAGAAACAGGTACTCGACCGTACACCCCTGCCGCGCTAGCGCAGCGCCCAGCCGCAGGAAGTGCTTCGGCGACCCGAGGGTCACATCGCGCGGGTAGGGCTGCGCCAGGATCACTCGCATGCCGCGGCCTCCAGGATGGGCGCAGGTTCGGCGCGCGCCGTCAGGGTGCGGTACAGGCGGAGCAGCGCGGCCAGATGGTGGCGCGGGTGAAAGCGTTCCTCCCACACTTGCCGGCCGGCCTGCCCCAGGCGCCGCGCCTCCGCGGGGTGCTGCAACAGGTAGTCGAGCTTGGCCGCCAGATCACCCACATCGCCGGGCCGCGCCAGCAAGCCCGTCTGGCCGTCGCGCAACCACTCGCGGATGGCGCCGATGTCGAAAGCCACCACCGGCCGCGCCTGGGCCATCGCTTCTGGGCCGACTAACCCAAACGGCTCGGGATAACAGGTGGGGACCGCTAGCACCGCGCACTCGCGCAGCAGGGCCACCAGCTGCACGCGGTCCACATGGCCGTGGAATACCACCCGATCACGCAGGCCGAGGGCGACTACCTGGCGCTCCAAGGCGGGGCGAAGGTAGCCGTCCCCGGCCACGTGCAGCACGGCGGGCGTCGTGAGCTGCCGCAGCGCCGCTAGCAGGCGCGGCAGGCCCTTGATCGGGTTGAGCTGGCCGACGTACAGCACCCGTGGTGGCTGATGCGCGGGATAGTAGTCGGGGGGGCGTGGCGTCGGCTCGACCACGGTTGGCGTCACCGTGATCCGCTCGGGCGCGTAGCCCGCGGCTACCAGCGTACGTTTCATGAACTCGCTGTCCACCGCCAGCGTCAGCCCACGGGCGAACGCGCGCGCGGTGTGGCAGTCGAGCAGGCCCCGTACCCATCGTCCCGGCCGACGCGACTGGCACCCCTCCAGATAGGCGTTGCGCACGCAGGCCAGGCCTGGCCCGAGCTGCGGACAGACGCGCCCCGAGCGCGGCAGGAAGCGTGTGCCGCTCGGACAGGTCAGCACGTGGTTGTGCACGAAATAGAGTGTCGGCCAGCGGGCGGCGATGGCGCGCACCAGGGACCCGTTGTTGATCTGGTGCAGGTGCACGAGGTCCACGCGCTCGCGCTCCAGCGCCGCCAGCGCCCGCGCGATCGCGGTGCGGTTGGGCCGCAAGGCGAAGCTGCACAGGCCAGGGATGTGGTATAGCGCGCGGCCCGGGGCGGGCGGCGGCGGCCCAACCGCTTGCTCGTACAGCACGCATGTCGCCAGGCCCTCGGCCTCTAGCAGCGCGCAGGTGGCGGGCACCGTCTGCTCGGTGCCGCTGCTGCCCCGCTGGCCGTAGCTGTAATTGACGTGGGCGACTTTCATGAGCGGCGCACCGGCGCGGGGCCGGCGGCGGGCTCGCGCACCGCCCGCGCGCGCGCGGCGGGCCAGCGGCCGATCACCAGGACCTCAGCCCCAAGGCCCGCCCGGTCCAGCGCCGTGCCGAGCGGCCACGTCAGCCGCTCCACGAGCTCGCCCGCCCGACGCACGACGGTCCATAAGCGGGCGCCGCGCGTGGACGGGAGGCCCCGGGGCGCGACGCCATTGTCGGCCCCGGGCGCACACCTCGTCCCCCCCCGCAGGCGGCGAAGAACACCAAGGCGCTGATTGAGTACGAAGACGAGGTAGAACGCGAGCGTCTCGTCGTCGCACCGCTCCGTGCTGTAGTCGAGCGGGACGACGCCCGCCCGGGCTAGCAGGCGGCTCAGCGTGGCGCGCGTGAAGTAGTACAGGTGCGTGGGCGGATCGACCCACCACCAGTCGGGCCCGAACAGCCGCGCCGCCAGGCTAGCGAAGTTCGGTACCGCGACGAGCAGCAGCCCGCCGGGTGCCAGCAGCCGGCGCGCGTCGAGCACCATCCCCAGCGGATCCGGGACGTGCTCCAGGACGTGGCGGATGGTCACCACGTCGAAGCTGCCTGGCGCGTACGGCGCGGCGCGGAGCGGCCCGAGGTGCACGGGCAGCCCGTAGGTCTCGCGGGCGAACCGCGCCGCGCTCGCCGACACCTCCACCCCGGCGACCGACCAACCGCGCTGCCGCGCGGTGTCCAGGAAGAAGCCGTACGAGCAGCCGATATCGAGTAGGCGGCGGCCCGTGGTGAGCCGCTCCAGCCGCGCTAGCTCGCGGTGGCTCTTGGCCACTTTGCGCGGGCGCTGGGGCAAGAACGCCTCCGGCGGGTAGCGGTCGGCATACAGCGCCGCGAAGTCGAGGGCGGCGAGATCGGCCGCGACGTAGACCAACCCGCAGGCGCAGCGGACGAGCGGCCAGCCGCGCACGGTGTATACGGGCGTGGCCCGCTGCCCCTGGCAGAGATTACACCGCATGGCACGCTCGGATACGCTTGAACGCCGCGGCGAGTGCCTGGCCCTCGGCCGTGAGGCTGTACTGCTCGGCGGTCGCCCGCGCCGCGCGCTCCATGGCCCGCCGCCGCTCGGGCGCGCGGTACAGCATCACCAGGCGCTCGCACAGCGCCGCCACGTCCCGTGGGGGCACGATGTAGCCGTTCTCGCCGTCGCGCACGGCGTCCTTGGCGCCCACCTGCTCGGTCACGATCACCGGGCAGCCGCTAGCGAGCGCCTCCAGCACCACGTAGGCGAAGCCGTCCTCGATCGAGGGCACCACGCACACGCTCGCCTCGGCGTAGGTGGCCGCCGGATCGCCGCCACGGAACCGCACGTTGGCACGCTGCCGGTATGGCGCCAGCACCCGGCGGATGAAGCGGCTGCCCGTGCCGCCATGCAGGATCAGCTCGCTGTGGGGCAGCGCGGCAGCGTCCCAGGCGCGGAGCAGGTAGTAGATCCCCTTGCGCAGGTCGAACGAGCCGACGAACGCCACGCGGAACACCTCGTCGGCCGGCCGCGCCCACCGAAAGCGCTCCAGATCGACAGACGGCGGGATGAGCAGGAGCTTCGCCGCTGGGATGCCGTGCGCCACCAGCGAGTCGTGCACCAGGCGCGACTGGACGCGGATCCAGTCGGCCGCGGCGTACTCACGCTCGACCCTGCGCACCGTCCACGAGCTCACCCAGCTCTGGCGCACGCCATGGAGGCGCGCCTCGGTCCGCAGCTCGGCCACCAGCGCGCGGATATGCGTGTTGGCAGCGTGCAGCACGGTCGCCGCGCCGAGCCGGCGAGCCGCCTGCATCGTCCACAGCGCCTGGTCCGAATACGCGTACAGCACATCCGTCGGCTCGAGCCGCCGGCTAGCCTGCCAATCGAATAGGTGGTTCATGGCCGCCATGGCACCACCAGACCATAACCGCAGGGCCCAGGGCAGTACCGTCCGCTCAACGAGGCGGAGGTCGACGATCCGGAGGCACGCGGCCGGCAGCAGGCCGGGTGCGCTACCCGCGCAAATGACGCGTAGGTCGGCGCCGGCGCAGGCCAAGGCTCGCGCGATCTTGTAGCCCCCCTGGCCCACGCCGAGCAGGCCGAGCGGCGCTCCCACCGACACCGTCACCCGTAGCGGGCGGGGCGATGAGCCGACCCCAGGGGCGCTGGCCGCGCGGTGCAGCGGTGCCCGGCCGCGCAGGTGGCCATCGCCGGCCCGGGCACTAGCGGCACGCAGCATCGTGCGGCCCTCCGCGCAGCTGCCACCGCTTGGCCAGCAGGCGTGGCAACTGCCCGAGCCACCACAGGTGCGCACGCACCGTCGCGCGGCGCAGCGGTGGGCGCCGGCCCAGTAGCGCCAGGCCCCACTGCTTGGCCAGCCAAGCGTAGCGGTAGCCCAGAAACCCCAGCAGTGTGGCCAGCGGCGCGAACTTGAAGTACAGCAAGAAGATGTTCTTCTCCATATGAAAGTCGATGGTCTCGTTCTCGCGGTAGGCTAGCGTCCCCGGCGGCAGGTGGTACGCGGCCGCCGCCGGATACAGAGCAATGCGATAGCCGCGGCGCCGCAGCTTGAGGACTAGGTCGATGTCCTCGCCGGTGAACTGGAAATCGTCGTCGAACCCGCCGACCGCGTCGAGCGCCGCCCGGCGAGCCAGCGTGAGCGTCGGCGGCACGTAGGGCACCGGTTGGAGCCCATTGCCCTGGAGCACCGCGGGCGCCACCGCCTCGTGGACGATGCGCAGCGCGTCCAGGCCGAACTGCACTCGCGCGCCGGCACAGCGCACTTGGCCCGTATCCGCGTCGTACAACACGCCGGCCACCAGAGCGAGGTCGGGGGTGTGCAGGAGCAGCGGCACCAGCTTGGCCACGTAGTCGCGCTCGAGCACCACGTCGTCGGTCAGCAACAGCAGCAGCTCGCCGCGGGCCGCCCGAATCCCCGTGTTCATGCCGCCCGTGAAGAACAGGTTCCGCGAGTTGCGCACCAGCCGCACGGCCGGGAAGTGCGCGGCGACATAGGCGGCGGTGTCATCCACGCTGGCGTTGTCGACCACCACGACCTCCAGGTGGGGATACGCTTGCTCGACCACTGCCCGCAGGCTCCGCGCCAGGAACGCCCGGCGGTTGTAGGTAAGCAGGACCACCGACACGAGCGGCGGTGCCATGGTGCAGGCCGGCGCGGGCGCGCTCACCGCCGAACCTCCGACACGGCCGCTGTGGCAGGGACCGAGTCGAGCGGGGCGGCGAGCCGCGTGCCCCACTCCAGGTAGGGACGAATGGCGCCGGCCCACGGCCCCGGGTACTCGCCGCGCACGCCGCCGGTGTCGATCACATCGAAGGCGACCGCGTCGTGGACCCAGGCGTGGATCGCGTGGGGGTTCCAGCGCCCGACTGCCGCGTGCACCGTGATGCGGCCGCTGTTCAGGAAATTGCCCGGGATGGTGCACAGGCTGCGATACAGGCCAGCCGGCCGCGGGCGGCAGCCCCAGGTCGGCTCCAGGTTGTCGTGGCTGGCGAACAGATAGGTGCCCTGGGCGTCGTACAGGTGGATATTGGCGATCAGGGGCTCGCCCGCCTTCAGATTCCAGTACTCCAGTTCGATGGCGAACGGCTGCTGGATGTCCACGCTGGCCGTGCAGGCGCCCGCGGCGTCCAGCACGCGCACGGCGCGCAGGCGGGCGATGTGGTTGCCGGGGGCCGTCGCGAGGTCGGGCCAGCAGCGCTCCGCCCCGAGCCGCTGGTTGGCGCGCAGGTACGTGGCGGTCACCGCTGCCGCCGGGCCGTCGGCCACCAGCCGGCCGCCATCGAGCAGGATCACGCGGGGACACAGGCGCAAGATGGCTGGCATGTTGTGCGACACGAACAGCACCGTGCGGCCCTCGCCCCCCACGTCCTGCATCTTGCCTAGGCAACGCTTCTGGAACTCGGCGTCGCCCACCGCCAGCACCTCGTCGACCAGCAGGATCTCCGGCTCCAGGTGCGCTGCCACGGCGAACGCCAGCCGCATGTACATGCCACTGGAGTAGTGCTTCACCGGCGTGTCGATGAAGCGCTCGACTTCGGCGAAGGCCACGATCTGCTCGAACTGGCGCGCGATCTCCGCGCGCCGCATCCCGAGCACCGCGCCGGCGAGGAAGATGTTGTCGCGCCCCGTCAGCTCGGGATGGAAGCCGGTGCCGACCTCCAGCAGCGCCCCGACGCGCCCCCGCACACCGACCCGGCCTCGGCTGGGGGCAGTGATGTGAGCCAGCAGCTTCAGCAAGGTGGACTTGCCCGCGCCGTTGCGACCGATGATGCCGACCACCTCGCCCTGCGCGACGGTGAAGCTCACATCGTGTAGGGCCCACACCGTGTCTCGCCCCGTGGCCTGGCGGACCCGTCCGTTGTGGCGGCCGAGCAGGGTGTGCAGGGTTTGCGAGGTCGCCTCGGCTAGCGTGTCGCGCAGGGTGCGGTAGCGAGGCCCTTGCGGCCCCAGCCGGTACGCTTTGGCCACGTGCTCGACGCGGATCGCTTCCTCGGCCATCCTGTGTTTCCTACACCGTGTCTGCGAACGACTGCTCCAGGCGGCGGAAGTAGAACAGCCCGCCCAGCAGCAGCACCGCGGTCGTCGCCACCGACGTGGCCAGCAGCTCGAACGAGAGCGCGCCCCGGCCCACGACCGCCCAGCGGAACCCCTCGACCACGCCCGCCATGGGGTTCAGTCCCAGGAGCGGCCGCCACGCCTCGGGCACCAGGCTGCTCGGGTACACCACCGGCGTGGCGAACAACCACAGCTGCGTCAAGAAAGGGGTCGTGTAGCGCACATCGCGATACTGCACGTTGAGGGCGGCCAGCCAGATCCCCACGGCCAGGGCGCTCAACGCCGCCAGCAGCAGGAACAGCGGCGCGACGACCAGGGGGGGGCTCAGCGGCAGGCGGTAGTACACCAGCAGGGCCACGAGCACCCCGCTGGCGATCAGGGCGTCGACTACCCCCACGCTCACCGCGGCCAGCGGGATCACCAGGCGGGGAAAGTACACTTTGGTCACCAGGCTCGCGTTGGCCACCACGCTGCTAGTCGTCTCGCTCAGCGCCAGCGCGAATAACTGCCAGACGACCAGCCCGCTGTAGACGAACAGGGGATACGGCAGGCCATCGGAGGGCAGGCCGGCCAGCCGTCCGAGGAAGAGACTGAAGATCACCGCCATGAACACCGGCTGGATGACCGCCCAGGCGATGCCCAGCACCGTCTGTTGGTAGCGCACCTTGATGTCCCGCCAGGCCAGGAAGTACAGCAGCTCGCGGTAGCGCCATAGCGCTCCGAGCTCGAGCGGCACCCAGGCGCGGGGCGGCGTGTTCCACTGCCACGCGGCTGCGCTGCTCGCCGCGGCGTCGACCGCCAGGGGCGGGGCCTCCGTTGCCATGTTGGTCGCGCGCACAGGCCACCTCGGTTCTCTACACATTCGTCGCCGTGGGATCGTCGTGGTGGAAAGGCCCGGCGAGGGGCTCCGCGTCGTCGGGGGGCTCGCGCTCGGGCCGGCGCCGGCGCTGCGCCAAGGCCTCGATCGCCTCGCGGAACTCGTCGATGCTCCGTGGGTCCACGTCCAGCGCCCGAGCGAGACGCCGGATCACGCGCGGCCGCGGGCGTGTCCGCCCGGCCTCGATCAGATAGATGGTGCTAGGAGCCACCCCCGCCGCCGCCGCCAGCTCCCGGATACTCAGCAGCCGCTCCGCCCGAGCCTGACGCAATGTTGGCATGGCCCTCGTTCTCACTCGTTCCCCCGCGCAGTCGGTGTCGGTCGGAGGCAGCAGGCCGCGCAGCGTCACGCTCACGCCTCGCGCCAGCCCGGGCGGGCCATTGCTGTGGCGTCGTGCTGTGCACCCATGCTCGCGCCACTCGCCGTTGAGCGATGCAGACCAGGGGCCCAGCGCTGCACCACGCGGTCCCCGCGCGCGCGGTTCCACAGGCTGACCGCGGAGTGAGCGACCATGAACAGGTGTTGCCAGATACTCCAGTTGCGCACCCAGTAGACGTCGGCCAGCAGCTGCTCTTCCGCCGACAGCCGCGCGGACACCAGCCGCCAGGGGCCGGTGAGGCCGGGCTTGACCGAGAGCAGGACGCCGGCCCAGCAGCCGAGGCGCGCGGCGTCCTGCAGGGGCACGGGGCGTGGGCCCGCCAGCGAGACCGCGCCCCGCAGCACGGCCAGCAGCGCGGGCGCCCCGCGCACCACGAGCCGCTCAGTCACGCCCACATCGAGCAGCCATAGGGTGACCGGCCGGCCGTGTTGGCCGAGCACGCGCTCCGTCGTCAGCAAGGGACGCGCGCCGCGCAGCCAGGCGCGCACCACCGCGCACCCCACGGCGGGCGCCAGGAGTCCCAACAGCAGCGCGGCGAGGACGAGGTCCGCGCAGCGACAGAGCACCGCGTCCACGCCCACCAGCCGCGCCGGGTGCACCTGCACCAGGGGCACGAAGCCGAGCGGGGCCGGCTGGAGCTGCGCCGCGCACAGGTCGTAGTGCGTGGGGGCGAGCCGCACTTCCAGCCCGCGTGGCGGCCGCTCGGCCAGCTGGGCTATCGTCTGCTGGCTCTCCCAGCTCAGCGCCGCGGGGATGGCGATCAGCAAGTCGGCCCCCACCTCGGCGGCGATCCACCGGGCGTCGCTCGGATGGCCGAGCACCACGAACTCCGCGGCCCCGTGCACGTGGCCAGTGGGCGACCACGGGGCCACCCGTGTGCCTGCCCCCACATAGTCGTCCAGCAGCCCGATCACCTCGATCCCTTGCCGCCACGGCCCGTGGAGTTGCTGGGCGATCGCCAGGCCCTGGTCGCTGGCCCCGACGACTAGCACGCGACGGACGAACAGCCCGCGCCGGCGCAGCGCATACGCTACGCGTCGCAGCAGGAAGCGCCCGGCGCCCACCAGCACGATGGCCAGCAGCCAGAAGCACAGTAGCCACCCGCGGGACACCACCGGCAGCGAGCCATTGACGTAGCTCACGCCCACCACCAGCAGCGTGCCGTACGTGCAGCCGCCCGCGATGCAAGCGTACTCTTCCGGGCCGCCCAGCAGGACGCGCGGCTGGTAGGCGCCGCGCAGCCAGAAGATCGCCAGCAGGCCGGGAATGACTGCGGCCGCCACCAGGCCGTAGTGCTCGGGCGCGAACTGCGGCTGCACGGGCAGCACATCGACCCCCTGGCGCAGCAGCGCGGCCCCCACGAACGCCAGGGCCAGCAGGCAGGCATCGGCGGCCACCAGCAGCGCGATATACACCCGGAGCGCGCGGTGGCTAGCCATGGACCCCCACCACCTCCCGGGACGCGAACGGCGCGCGCGGTAGTGGCCGCGCCAGGGCGTTCATCAGCACTTGCGCGCCGCCCCGCTCGAACCGGTAGGCCATCCGGAACAACCCCGCCTGCTCCAGCGCCTCCGTCACCGCCAGGTGGCAAGCGGGCTCGCAGTACAGCAGCAGGAAGCCGCCGCCGCCCGCGCCCGCCAGCTTGCCGCCGATAGCGCCCCGGCGCCGCGCCAGCTCATACAGCTCGTCGATCTTGGCGTTGGAGATCCCGCTGGCTAGCCGCTTCTTCTGCTCCCACGACTCCGCCAGGATCTCGCCGTAGCTGCGCACGTCGCCGCGCCGCAGGCAGCGCAGGGTCTCCTCCGCCGCGGCTTTGATGCGGTGCAGGGCGGCCACCGCCGCCCCCTGCTCGTTGGCGCTGGCCTGCCGCTGCTCGCGTAGGATGGTGTTGGCACTGCGCGCCGCGCCGGTGAAGAACAGCAGCAGGCGCGCCTGCAACCGCGCCTGGGTCTCGGGCGCCAGCCGCAGCGGCTCGACCGCCACGCCCTCGCGCGTGAAGGCGATGGCGTTGAGCCCACCGAACGCCGCCGCGTACTGGTCTTGCTTGCCGATGGGCGAGCGAAGGCGCTCCAGCTCGAGCACGCAGGCGCGATGGGCGACCTCCGCCGGGGAGAGCGCCAGCCCGCGCAGGGTTGCCAGAGCCTTCACCAGGGCCACGGCTACCGTGCTCGACGAGCCGAGCCCGGTGCCCGGCGGTACCTCCGAGGCGAGGAACAACGCGAGGCCCGCGTCGCAGCCGAACTCGTGCAGTGCGGCCTTGACCAGCCCCAGGTCGCCGTCCCACAGCGGCGGTGCCCCGCGCCGGTGGCGCGAGAACAGGCGGTAGTCCGACGAGCTGATCTGCACGCCGTCCGGCCCGCTGCGGCTCACGAACACGTAGAAGTACTTGTCGATGGTGGTCGACACGACCAGCCCACCGTAGCGCTCGTAGTAGACGGGGAAGTCAGTGCCCCCCCCCGCCAAGCTCAGGCGCACGGGGGCGCGAACGATAAGCATGCTACCGCCGTTCCCGGCAGGGCCGGGCCTCTGTCTGGCGCGCCCGGGGGCGGACGCGCCCTCTGCACTTGCCAGCCGCGCTAGCCACTCACGTAGCGGGCGCGCGGCCAGCCGTTGGTGGCGCCAGGGCTCCGTGACCGGTGCGGTTCGCCGCCCCTCGTAGGGCGCGCCCGCCGTTCACCGCGGCAGGCAAACCGCGCGATCCGCGGTCACAGCCCGCTAGATCGCGTAGCGCAGTGCGTTCATTTCCAGCGTGACCGGCACCAGCCGGCTCAGCAGCTCGATGAACACGCGCGCCCGCGCGCCCCCCGAGCACGCGCGGTCGAAAATGGCGTCGAGCTCGCGGAACGGCCCCCGCGCGATACGGACCTTCTGTCCACGGGCGAACGGCGCGCGCGCGCGCTGCTCGCACCGTTCGCGTACCTCCGCCACGAGCGCATCCGGCACCGGCTGAGGGCCGGCTTCGTCGCCGAGCAGGTACAGCACGTTCGGCGCCGAGCGAGCGCGCAGCAGCGCGTCGTCGCGGTTGTCCGAGCGCACGAACAAGTAACCGGGAAACAACGCCTCGCGCTCCTCGCCGCCCCGGCGGCGCCGCCGCCACTCGGGCAGGTACGTGCGCAGCCCGCGCCCCTCCACGGCCATGGCAGCTAGCCGCTCGGCGCGCGGGCGGGTGCGCGCGACGAACCAACGGTAGGCGCGCGGCCCGACCGCGGGCTGGCAGCGCCCAGCGCTGAGGTCGGCATTCGCCTGGGTGTAGCGCTCCGGCGAGCCGATGTCCAAGACGTAGCTGTCCGTCCGGTAGCCGTACAGCGCGGCCCCGCGGGCCAGCAAGGCGGGAAACACGTCGCGGCCGAAATCGCACGGGCGGCCAGGCGGCACCGCCGCCAGCACCGCCGGCTCCAGCACGTAGGCGCCCGCGTTGGCCAACCGGCCCAGGCCGGCGGCGGCCGCCGGCTTTTCGACGAACCGCGTGATCCGGTCGTCGGCATCCAGCTCTACGATCCCGCAGCGGGTCGGATCGTCGACTTCGTACAGTGCCAGCGTCGCGCGCGCCTCGTGGGCGCGGTGCCACTCCAGCAGCGCGGTGAGGTTCAGATCGGTGAGCACGTCGCCGTACAGCACCAGGAAGGTGCGGTCGAAGAACCAGGCAAGCTGGCGCGCCGCCCCAGCGGTACCCAGCAGGGTAGGCTCGTACGAGTAGGTGATCTGCACCCCGAACTGGCGGCCGTCGCCGAAATAGTCGGTAATCACCGTGGGGCAGTAGTGCAGGTTGATCGCCAGCTCGGTGATGCCGTGCTGGCGCAGCAGCTCCACGAGGTGGGCCAGCAGCGGCTTGCCCGCCACGGGCAGCATCGGCTTCGGGCGATCGGCCGTCAGCGGGCGCAGGCGCGTCCCCTCGCCCGCGGCAAGGAGCAGGGCGCGCGGCGCGTGGCCCCCGCTTGGACTACGAGGAGCTCCCACCGCCGCCTCCTAGCCCGCGACCGACGCCGCGACCGGCTCGCGCTCGAGCGCCTGCCGGATCGCGCGGGTCAGTGCGTGCCCGATCGCCATGTGCGTATCCTCGACCAGGCCGTAGTTGTCGAATGGCACATGGACCGCGATCTCGACCAGCTCCAGCGCACGGCCGCCATCGAAGCCCAGCAACCCGATGGTGCGCGCGCCGACCGCTCGCGCCGCCTCCAAGCCAGCGAGGATGTTGGGCGAGTTGCCGCTGGCGCTGATGGCGATCACCACGTCGTCCGGCTCGACCAGCGCGCGGATCTGCCGAGCGAACACCTGGTCGTAGGCGGTATCGTTGGCCCAGGCGGTCAGCGAGGGCGTGTTGTCGGTGAGCGCGAAGGCGCGCAGCGGCTCGTAGCCGGCAACCTGGGCCGTCTTGACCAGGTTGCAGACGAACTGGCTGGCGATCGCCGCGCTGCCGCCGTTGCCCATTACGTAGACGCGGCGGCCCGCGGCGCGCGCCGCCAGCAGCGCATCGAGGGTGTGCGCCAGGGGCTCGGGGGGCACCGCGCGCAGTACAGCGCCCAGCGCGTCGAGATAGTCGACAGCAATGGCTGCGGACCGGTTCATCGGCTCCTCCTTCGTGGCCGGCGGTGCACGCTGCGCGTCAGGGGGCGAGCGGCGCGCCATCGCCGGCGTCTGGTCCGCCCCTGCCGCCGCGCGCTGCGGCCGGCGATCCGGCCCGACAACCGCACGGCGAGGGGATACAGCGAGCGCTCCTCCTTAGAACAGGCCCGCCAGTGGCAGCTGGGAAGGGCCCGCCGGTTGCGTCCGCCACCAGGCGCGCTGGCGGCGAGGTGTTTCGCCTGGGCTCCGGTCCTCCTCTCCCACAGGAACGGCGTTGGCCCGCCCGCGGCGCTACGGCCCCGTGCGGGCGCTGCTCGGGCGCGGGGCCACGGCGAGCCCCGCGCTACCCACGATGGCGCCTACGGGCGCGGGGGCGCGACTGTCCCCCGAGGCCGCGGGCGGCGGCGACGGCGTCGCCTGCTCGCCCTCCCGCAACGGCAGGTTGATGGTCGCCGTCATGCCCAGGCGCACGGTCGGCGGGACGCGGCTGAGGTCCACCCGCACGGGGAACAGCACACGGTCGCCTTGCCGCACGGCCGCGGCGCTGACGTCGATGATCGTCCCGAGCACCGGCTCGTTGGCCATGCCGGGAAACTCGATCTGCACCACCTGGTCGGGCGCGAGCCGCGTCACCTCCCACTCCGAGACGTTGGCTAGCACCGACAGGCGCCCGGGATCGTCGAGCCGCAGCACGGGGGTGCGCGCCTCCACGCTCTGGTTCGGCTCCACCTCCACGCTGGTCACCGTGCCGTCGAACGGCGCGGCGAGCGTGACGACGGGTTGCGCGGCGGCGCGGGCCGCCACAGCCTCGGCCTGGAGCAGCGCCGCGCGGCGCTCCTCGTTCTGGATCACCTGCGCCGAGTAGGCCGCACTCTCCAGCTCGTGCAGCCGCGCCTCAGCCGCGCGCAGCGCATCGCGGGCCGCGGCTACCTGGAGGTCGGGCACGCCCTGGCGCGAGGCGGTGTTCGCCTCGACGAGCTGCTCGCTGGCGCGCGCTTGCTGCAGGCGCAGGGTGGCCTCCGCCAGCTTGCGCTCGGCGGCGCGGACGGCGAAGGCGGTGGCGCTGGCGGAGGCCTGTGCCGCTTCGCTCTCGCGGCGCGCGGCGAGCTCGGCCTGCGCCTGTGCCGCCGCTAGCTCGTCCTGTGCCTGGCTGAGAGCGAGCTCCGCGAGCTGCATGTCCGCGTCGCTCGGCCCCGGGGGCGCGAGTTCGAGCTGGCGCAGGCGGAGCTGCGCATCTTCCACGCGGCGCTCGGCCGCCCGCACGGTGAGGGCGGCGGTAGGGAACCCATTGCGGGCCTCCTCGTCCGCTTGGCGCGAGGCCGCCTGCGCGGTCGCCTGGGCGCGCACGAGGTTCTCCTGAGCAGCCTCGAGATCCATCTGCGCGATCTGGCGCTCCGCGTTGCGCGCCGCCACGCCGGCCGGATCGACCTCCGCGGGCTGGTTGAGGCGCTCGAGGCGCTGCGACGCTTCGAGCAGCTGGCGCTCGGCGGTGCGCACGCTGGCCATGGCGTCGGCCACGCCCACCGGCGAGGCGGGCGCGGGCGTGGCGGTGGGCGCCGCGACCGGCGTCCCCACCGCGCGCTGCTCGCCGAGCCCGCCATCCAGCCGGATCACCCCGCTGGCGCTCGGCCGCGTCTGCTGCTCGGCCTGCCGTTGTCGCAGGGTCGCCTGGGCCTGGGCCAACTGGGCCTGCGCCTCCGCCACCTGGAGGCGAGCCAGCTGCCGGTCGCCATCGCGCTCGGTGGTCGTGCGCTGCTCGGCCGCGCGGGCGGCCTCCAGCCGCAGGGCCGCGGCGGCGACCTGGCGCTCGGCCGCTCGCACGGCCGCGGCCGCCGCATCCGGCGCCTGGGCGGTCTCGTCGGCGGTCCGCTGCGCGACGTGCTGGGCCTGGGCCAGCTCCTCTTGGGCTTGGGCGAGTTCGTTCTGCGCCCGCTGCACCTCGATCGCCCGGCTGGCCGCGGCGCGCTCGCGCTCGGCGCGCAGCTGCTGGAGCCGCAGCTGGGCCTCCTCGGCCCGGCGTTGGGCCGTACGCAGCGAGGTGGCCGACGAGGAGGTCTCCTGCTCTTGCGCGCGCCGCGCTGCCGCCTGCGCGTTGGCGAGCTCGTCCGTCGCCTGGTCTACCGCCAGCTTGGCGAGCTGCACCTCGATACTGGGGCCGCCGTTGGGCCGCGCTGCATCGCGGGCCACCTCCGCCTCCAGTAGGGCCGCCCGCGCGCGGGTAACCGCGGCGCGCGCTTCCTCCACGGAGGCGGCGCTGTTGCCGCGCCGCAGCTCCTCGACGCGTGCGAGCTGGCTCTGATACGCCAGTTCGGCCACCGTGGCCTGCGTCTGCGCGGCCCGCAGGGTGTCCTCGTCGAGCAGCAACTCGACCAGCGGAGCGCCCGCCTTCACCACTTGGCCGGTGCGCACGTGCACGGCCCGCACGGTGCCACCCGTGCGGAACGCGAGTTGCGCGGTGCGCGCCGGCACCACCTGGCCGGTGAAGGTGATGAAGTCCTGCCGCACGTCGCCGGAGCCGCCGGGGGGCGGCGGCCCGACGCTCGCGGTGGGGCCAGGTAGCGGCGTGCGCGCCAAGCCGTCGAGCCGGCCTGACGCCCGCTCGTCGCCCGCCGGGGGCAGCAGCTGACACGCCACGATGCCGAACCCCAGGCTGACCGCTACGCACCACAGCCACAGCCGCAGCCGCCGACCGCTCGGGGGGATACCGTGCGACAGCGTCATAGCTCCTCACTCCCCTGGCGCGCGCTGCTCGGGGCCTCGCGCCACCCGCCGCTACCGGCCGGCACGCAGTGGAGGCGCCGCGAGCGGGCCTCTGGGCGCTCACGGGCTGTGTCGGGCAGGCGCCCGAGCTACAGGCCCGCAGCCCACGGTCTTCAAGGTAAAGCGGGGGGAGTTAAGGAGCCGTTAAGATCGCTGGTGGCAGATGTAAAGAAGTTATGAATACTTGCAGACGAGATCGGCCGCTCGCCGCACACTCCTGCATGGAGCGCGCGCGGTCCAGACGCTACCTCGAACAGAGTCGATACCCCACGCGGGGCTCGGTGCGGATGTACACGGGCCGCGCCGGATCCGTCTCTAGCTTGCGCCGCAGCTGCGCGATGTACACGCGCAGTGTGGCCTGCCCGTCGCGGTAGTCACTCCCCCACACCGCCTCGACCAGGGTAGGGTAGGTGACTACCTGCTCCACGTGCTGCAGCAGGTAGCGCAGGATGGTGTACTCCGTGGGTGTCAGCGCCAGCTCGCGCTCGTGCAGCATCACGCGCCGCCGCGCCTGGTCCAGCTGCAGCGGCCCGCAGCGCAGCACCGCGGGGCTCGCTGGCTTCTGGGCGCGGCGCAGGGCGACCCGGAGCCGCGCCAGCAGCTCGCCTTCCTGGAATGGGCGCGTGAGGTAGTCGTCGGCGCCATGGTCGAGCGCGGCGATCTTGCGCTGTTCGTCGGCGACGTAGGAGATCACCACGATCGGTGCCGACGTCCACTCGCGCAGCTCGCGGCATACCGCCAGGCCATCCAGGTCGGGTAGGACGAGGTCCAAGATGATCAAGTCGGGCTGCCAGCGGGCCGCCTGTTCGAGTGCCTCGTCGCCCGTGGCTGCCAAGACGACGCGATAGCCTTGCTCCGCAAGTAGGGCGCGGAGTTGCCGGCGGTTGGCAGGCTCGGGATCCACCACCAGCGCGCGCAGGCCGTCGTTCACCTTCCATCCCTCGGCGCCGCGCATACGCTGCAGTGCCGGTGAGGTCCGGGGGGCCGGGCCTCCTGCAGACGAAACGGACAGCATATGCTACCCCCCTACTCGGCCAGGGCCCATTTATGCCACGCCCGCGCAGGGCCACGGCGCCCTACTTGCGCGGTCTAGCGATCGCGTTACTGCGGCGAGACGGCTGGCGGCACACTACGCGATGCCCCACGCCGCTAGTAGTCCGCACGACGCGGCGCGCGTTCGGCGAGGGGCACGCGTGCTCAGGAGGCGGCGGGAGCAATCCGCCGATGGGGTGAGGTGAACCTCCTACTCTGGCGTGGCAGAGATGCAGGCCGTCGTCGGGGCGAACCGGTCCAACCACGGGGACGAGCGTATGCGAACCTTGAGCGGTGCGTAGGGATTCGATACAATTGCGACTGGCGAGAGGGGTGGCGAGCGCTCCTCCGCCAAGGCCCTTCGCGGTGGCAGCCGAACGAAGGGCCTGCTTGTGTGTTGGGCACGCTACCGCCATTGCTCCTCTTCCCCACTCACTCAGGTGCCGAGGAGCACGCCTACCAGCATCCCCGGGTTAGCGTGGGTAGCCACCATCCTTAGGCGGCCCCGCTGTAGCCCCCTGCTACAGAGGGCGTAGGTCCGTACCGCCGAAGGCGCCGGATACGCTGCCTGCCGCCAGCGAGCAGCCTCAGTCCATGCCGCGCGTCGGTGCCCTATCGTTGCAGGCTCCAGCGCGCGCCGGCCCAGACACCTGGCGCCTGCGGCTAGCTACGGCCCCGCCCACACGTATCCGGATGGCTATCCTTCTCCCTCGCACGATACTCGACGGAACGCTGGTTGTCAATACCCTCTTGGGCAGACGCTGATGACAATGTACATGGTGCGCGGTGCATAGTGGTCCGCCAGCGTGCGGCGGGCGCGCCGGGATGACGCTCAGTGCGCGTGGTGCTGCTCGGTGGAGGCCGTCTCCGCGGCCCGCTGCCGCGCCTCCTCGCCCATGACGGCGCGGTGGGTCAGCCAGATAACGGCCGCGCCCAGCGCGAAGAACACGGCGATGTACACGATGAACGGCAGCCAGGTAGTCACGGCTTCCCTCCTTCGTGGGGCGCGGGTCGCCGCCCGCTCGCGCCCGGATTGTCGCCGCCCGGCGTTGCTCGCCCTGTCGCCGCCGGTAAACGCGGCGTGAACCGCCGGGCAGCGCGGCCCAGCCAGTCCGTCAGCGCCGCTGCAGTAGTATCTTCTCCCCCCCCAGCGGTTTGCGCGGCGGTAACGTTCCGTTAGGGGGCCGTTGACCTGCGCTCGGTACACTATGCTTAGGGAGCGCGCCGCCGGGTGCTCGTCCCAACCTAGGGGCGGCGCGCTAGGGCGACAGGAAGGGACGCTGGCTGGTGACCCCACGCCTCGAACGTCCGCGCTGGGGCCCGGGCACCGCCACCGCGCCGACGCTGGCCGCGATCCTGCGTGCGGTGGACAGCGGGGTGCTCAGCCTGGACCGTGCCGGCCGGGTGGTATTCGCCAACCCGGCCGCCGCGCGCCTGCTGGGCTGCGCGGCCGCTGCGCTGGTCGGCCAGCCACTGCACGAGGCCGCCCCCCATGCGCAACCAGGGGGCGCGCCGTGTGCCGCGGCCGGCTGCTCGCTGCTGGCCACGCTGGCCGATGGCGAGCGCCGCCGGCTGGCCGGGTACCGCTTCCGGCGCCGCGACGGCGCCACGTTCATCGCCGACTGCGCCACCGGCCCGCTGCGCGCGGGCGGCCAGCTCACGGGCGCGGTGTTGGTCCTGCACGATGTGACCGAGCGGCACCAGGCGGCGGCGGAGCAGCGCCGGTTGCTCCAGCAAGCGGAGGCGGCCGAGGCGCGCTTCCGCGCGCTGCTGGAGTCGGCGCCGGACGCGATCGTCATCACGCGGCGCGACGGCCGCATCCTGCTGGTCAATCGGCAGGCCGAGCTGCAGTTCGGCTACGACCGCGCCGAGCTGCTCGACCAACCCCTGGAGATCCTGGTGCCCGAGCGGTTCCGCACGCGCCACGCCCTGTTGCGCGAGCAGTACCACGCGGCGCCCCGCACGCGGCCCATGGGGGGCGGGCTCGACCTGTACGCGCGGCGCAAGGACGGCAGCGAGTTCCCCGCCGAGATCAGCTTGAGCCCGCTGGCGATCGACGGCGAGGTGCTGGTCACCGCGATCGTGCGCGACATCACCGACCGCAAGCGCGCCGAGCAGCAGCTCAAGCAGACCGCGGCGGCGCTGGCCCAGCAAACCGTCGAGCTGGCGCGCTCGAACGCCGAGCTGCAGCAGTTCGCCTACGTTGCTTCGCACGACCTCCAGGAGCCGCTGCGGATGGTCGCCAGCTACACGCAGCTGCTGGCCCGGCGCTACCGCGGGCAGCTGGGCCCCGAGGCCGACGAGTTCATCGCGTTCGCCGTGGACGGCGCCCAGCGCATGCAGCGGCTGATCAACGACCTGCTCGCCTACTCGCGCGTGGGCACCCAGGGCCGGCCGCTGGAGCCGGTGGACTGCGGGCGGGTGGTGGACCAGGTGCTCGCCGACCTGGGCGCGGCCATCGCCGAGAGCGGGGCGGTGATCACGCGCGAGCCCTTGCCCGTGGTCCGGGCCGACCCGTCGCAGCTCGGCCAGGTGTTCCAGAACCTGCTCAGCAACGCCATCAAGTTCCATGGCACGGCCCCGCCCCGCATCCATGTCGGCGCCGCGCGCGAGGGGGACGAGTGGCGGCTGTGGGTACGCGATAATGGGATCGGCATCGCGCCCGAGTACGCCGAGCGCATCTTCGTGATCTTCCAGCGCCTGCACACCCAGCAGGAGTACCCTGGCACGGGCATCGGGCTGGCCATCTGCAAGAAGATCGTCGAGCGCCACGGCGGCCGTATCTGGGTCGAGTCGGCCCCCGGGGCGGGCGCGACCTTCTACTTCACGCTGCCGGCCGTGGAGGAGACGGCGCCATGACTTCCCTTCGCCCTGCCGCCGCGCGGCCGGTGGAGATCCTGCTGGTCGAGGACAACCCGGGCGACGTGCGCCTGACGGTCGAGGCGCTGCGCGAGGCGCGCGTGGCCAACCGGCTGAGCGTGGCGGCCGACGGCCAGGAGGCGCTGGCGTTCCTGCGCCGCGAGGGCCGCTACGCCGACGCCCCGCGCCCCGACCTGATCCTGCTCGACCTCAACCTGCCGCGCAAGGACGGCCGCGAGGTGCTGGCCGAGATCAAGGCCGACCCGGTGCTGCGCCGCATTCCGGTCGTGGTGCTCACCACGTCCAGCGCCGAGCAGGACATCCTACGCAGCTACGATCTGCACGCCAACTGCTACATCACCAAGCCGGTGGACCTCGAGGCGTTCCTGACCGTCGTGCGGGCGGTGGAGTATTTCTGGTTGCGCATCGTCGCCCTGCCAGGACGAGCGGATGGGGGAGCCTGAGCACCTGCGCGTGCTGTTGATCGAGGACAACCCGGGCGATGCGCGCCTCATCCGCGCCATGCTCGCCGAGGGGCCGAGCCGGCGCTGGCAGCTCGTGCACGTGGAGCGGCTCGCCGCGGCGCTGCCGCTGCTGGTGGCCGGGACGAGCGATGTGGTGCTGCTCGACCTGAGCCTGCCGGACGCGCAGGGCCTGGAGACGGTGGAGCGGGTGCAAGCGGCTGCGCCCGAAGTGCCGATCGTGGTCCTCACCGGGCTGGACGACGAGGCCACCGGGTTGCGCGCTGTCCAGGCGGGCGCCCAGGACTATCTGGTCAAGGGGCAGGTCAGCGGCGAGCTGCTGGCGCGGGCCGTGCGCTATGCCCGCGAACGCCGCCAGCTGCTCGGGCGCGAGCGGGCCGCGCGGGCGGAGGCCGAGCGGCTGGCCGCCGAGCGCGCCGCGATCCTGCGCCAGATCGCCGATGGGGTCGTCCTCATGGATCCGACCGGCCGGGTGACCTTCATCAACGAGGCGGGCCGGCGCCTGTACGGCCTAGACCGGGCGGACGGCGCGGCCGACTACGCCCTGCTGACGCTGGACGGCGCCCCGCTGGCGCACGCCCAACAGCCGCTGTGGCGCGCGGCCCGCCGCGGCGAGACGATCCCCGCGGCGGAGTTCATTATCCGCCGTGGGGATGGCTCCGAGGTCGTCGTGCGGGGCAGCGCCGCGCCGGTGGTGGCCGAGGATGGCTCGCGGCTCGGCGCCGTGCTCACGCTGCACGATATCACCGCGCGGCGCGCGCTGGAGCGGGAGAAGGACGAGTTTCTCAGTGCCGTGTCGCACGACCTGCGCACGCCGCTGGCGGCCATCAAGGCCTCGATCGGGGTCCTGCTGGCCCACACGCCCGCCGACTTCCCCGCCCCGCTGCACCGGCTGTTGGTCAACATCGACCAGGCGGCCGACCGCATGGCCACCCTGGTGGGCGACTTGTTGGACCTGGCCCGGTTGCAGGCCGGCCGGCTCCAGCTGGAGCTAGAGCTGACCGACCTGCGCCTGGTGGCCGAGCGCGCGGCGGCGGCCATCGAGCCGCTGGCCCAGCAGCGTGGCCAGCAGGTGCGGGTGGAGGTCCCTCCCACCCCCGTGCTGGCCCACGCCGACGCGGCGCGGCTGGAGCGGGCGCTGCTGAATCTTCTGACCAACGCTCACCAGTATGGGCGGC
>Ga0070737_10001776_pt1 | contig 28977 bp, 17 predicted proteins | sample Coa_R1_10_FD_66438 | JGI IMG/M metagenome (GOLD analysis project Ga0070737, IMG submission 66438) | Surface soil microbial communities from Centralia Pennsylvania, which are recovering from an underground coalmine fire - Coalmine... | ecosystem: Environmental > Terrestrial > Soil > Unclassified... | reverse complement strand
TGCGCGCTGGCGCCGCGGTGCAGTTTGTGCGCCTGCCGGAGCCGTTCGAGCGCCTGGTCGCCGTACACCAGGTCATCCTCCAGGTCGAGACGGCGGCGGTGCACGCGCGGCTGCACGCCGAGCGCGCCGCCGACTACCCGCCGCGCCTGCGCGCGACCGTCGAGGTGGGCAAGCTGATCCCGGGCGAGGCGTACCTGCGCGCCCAGCGGCTGCGCGCCCGCCTGCGCGCCGAGCTGCGCGCGCTGTTCGAGCGCGCCGACTGCCTGGCGATGCCCACGGCGTCCAACGTGGCGCCCGACCCGAGTACCACCGGCGACGTGCGCTTCCAGGCCATCTGGAGCCTCCTGGGCCTGCCGGCGCTGAGCCTGCCCAGCGGCCTGAGCGACGAGCGGCTGCCGTTCGGCCTCCAGCTGGTGGCCGCGCCGTGGGCCGAGTGCACCTTGCTCGCGGCGGCCCGCTGGTGCGAGCAACAGCTCGGACCGCTGCCAGCGCCGCTGTAGCGCCGGGCCCGGGGCCCCCGCGCTGGTATCATCACTACGAGGGCCGGTGCCGCACCGGCCGCCCCGTGCGCAGGAGAGTAGCAATGGCCCAACCGTTCACCCCCGAGACGATCCTGGTGCCCCCGGCCTGGCTGCACGCCCATCTCGACGACCCCGCCGTGCGGATCATCGACACGCGCCCCCGCGCCCAGTACGCTGCCGGCCACATTCCGGGCGCGGTGAGCCTCGACGTGTACGCGCTACCGTGCCACGACACCAGCGCGGAGGGCCTCGCCGCCTTCGCGCGCCGCATGGAGGAAGCGTTTAGCGCCTGCGGGGTCGCCGAAGGACAAACCGTCGTCTTCTACGACGAGGTCGCCGGGCAGTGGGCCGCGCGCGGGCTGTGGTGTCTGTACTACCTCGGCCACGACGGCGGCCGGCTGCTCGACGGCGGCCTGCGCACCTGGCAAGCCGCGGGCTACCCGCTCTCCGACGCCCCCGGCACGGTTGCCCCCACCGCCTTCCGCGCCCGCCCGCGGCCCGAGGAGGTGGCCGACTACCAGGCCGTGCTGGCGGCCATCCAGGACCCGCATGTGGACATCGTGGACACGCGCCGGCCCAGCGAGTACGCGGGCACCGAGATCCGCGCCCCGCGCGGCGGCCGCATTCCCGGGGCGGTCCATCTCGACTGGGTCCACAACCTGCGCCCCGACGGCACGCTGAAGTCGCCGCAGGAGCTGGCGGATCAATACGCCCAGCTCGGGCTCAGCCCCAGCCGCGAGGTGATCACCTACTGCCAGGGCGGCTACCGCGCGGCCCACACCTGGCTGGTGCTCAAGCTGCTCGGCTACCCGCGCGTGCGCAACTATGTCGGCTCGTGGGCCGAATGGGGCCGCCGCGAGGAGCTGCCAGTCGAGCACCTGACCCGCCCCGCGCCCGAGGCGGGCACCTCATGATACCGTGGCCGACGACGCGCTCGTGACCGCCGCCCCGCCCGCGCCTCCCGCTGGCGCCGCGCCGCCGCTCGCCACCCTGGAGGGCAGCGTCGAGCGCATCACCTTCCAGAACGAGGAGAGCGGCTTCACCGTCGTGCGCCTGCAACCCGCTGGCAAGTCCCACCTCGTGACCGTCGTAGGCAAGCTGGCAGCGGTGCATGTCGGCGAGCACCTGCGCCTGCGCGGCCGCTGGACTAGCCACCCCCAGCACGGCCGCCAGTTCGAGGTGCACGACTACCGCGTCGTGCTGCCCACCAGCGTGGAGGGCATCCGCAAGTACCTCGGGTCGGGGCTGGTGCGCGGGATCGGGCCGGTGATGGCCGACCGGCTGGTGCGCCATTTCGGCGCGCGCACCCTGGCGGTGATCGAGGAAGAGCCCGAGCGGCTCACCGAGGCGCCCGGCATCGGCCCCGTGCGCGCGCGGGCCATCCAGGCGGCCTGGCAGGAGCAGAAGGCGATCAAGGAGCTGATGCTGTTCCTCGCCGAGCACGGGGTGTCCACCACCCTCGGCGTCGGTATCTATCGCCAGTACGGCGACGACGCGGTGCGCGTGGTGCGCGAGGCGCCCTACCGCCTGGCCCGCGAGGTGCGCGGCATCGGCTTCCGCACCGCCGACCAGATCGCCCGCCGGCTGGGCTTCGCCCCCGACGCCCCCGAGCGCGCGATGGCCGCGCTGAGCCACGTCCTGTGGGAGGCGACCGAGGAGGGCCACGTGTACCTGCCCGCCGACGAGCTGCTCCAGCGCGCCGAGGCGCTGCTGGGCCTGCCGGCCGCGACGCTCCAGCAGGCGCTCGACGCGCTGGCCGCCGAGGGCGAGGTAGAGATCGAGCCGCGCGTCGCCCCTCCCGGCGGTGCTCCCGCCGTGTACCTGCGCCCCCTGGCGCGCGCCGAGCAGGGCCTCGCCGGCCGCCTGCGCGGGCTGCTGCACGCCCCGACCGACCGCCTGGCGCTGTGGCAGCAGGTCGATTTCGCCCGCGCCTTCGCCTGGCTGCGCGAGCGCAGCGGCGTGGAGCTGGCCCCCGCGCAGGCCGAGGCGGTGCGCGCCGCGCTCACCCAGCGCGTGGTGGTGCTCACCGGCGGCCCGGGCACGGGCAAGACCACCACCGTGCGCGCGCTGTTGACCCTGCTGCAGGCCAAGCGCGGCACTTATCTACTGGCCTCGCCCACCGGCAAAGCGGCCAAGCGCCTCAGCGAGGCGACCGGCGCCCCCGCCAAGACGCTGCACCGCCTGCTAGGGCTCGGCTTCGACGGCCAGGCCGCCCACGACGCCGACCGCCCCCTCGACGCCGACCTGGTCGTGGTCGACGAGGCGTCGATGCTCGACCTGCTGCTCGCCAACCAGCTCGTGCGCGCCGTCCCGCGCGGGGCGCATCTGCTGCTGGTGGGCGACGCCGACCAGCTCCCGTCGGTGGGCGCCGGCAACGTGCTTGCCGACCTGATCGCCTCGCAGCAAGTGCCGGTGGTGCGCCTGGAGGTGATCTTCCGCCAGGCGGCGCAGAGCGGCATTGTGGTCAACGCCCACCGCATCCTGCGCGGCGAGCCGCCGGACCTACACGGCTTCCCCGACTTCCGCTTCCTGGCCGCCGACGAACCCGACGAGGCCCTCGCCCGCCTGCGCACGCTGCTGACCGAGACCCTGCCGCGCCAGTACGGGCTCGACCCGCGGCGCGATATCCAGGTGCTCACGCCGATGCGCGTGGGCCGGCTCGGTAGCGACACCCTGAACCAGGTGCTGCAGGCCACGCTCAACCCACCCGCGCCCGGCAAGGCCGAGCGCGCCTTCGGCGGGCGCGTGTTCCGCGTGGGCGACCGCGTGCTGTGCGTGCGCAACGACTACCGCCGCGAGACGTTCAACGGCGACGGCGGCCTGCTCCAGCGCCTCGACCCGGTGGCCCAGACGCTGGAGGTGGCCCTCGACGACGGCCGCGTCGTGCCGTACGACTTCGCCGACCTCGACACCCTCCAGCACGCCTACGCCCTGTCGGTGCACCGCGCGCAGGGGTCCGAGTACGAGGCGGTCGTGCTGTTGCTGCACCCGCAGCACTACCTGCTGCTGCAGCGCAACCTGCTGTACACGGCCGTCACGCGGGCGCGGCGGCTGGTGATCCTCCTCGGTAGCCGGCGCGCGCTGGCCATCGCCCTGCGCAACACCCGCCGCGCCGAGCGCTACAGCGGCCTGGCAGCGCGCCTGCGCGGCCTGCCGCGAGAGGCGGCCCCATGCTCCACCAGCTGATCCTGCCCGACCCGGGCGAGCCCGCCTACTGCGCGCGCTGCGGGGGACCGCTGGCGCGCCAGGAGCGCGGCGGTCGCCAGCGCCCGGTGTGCCCGGCCTGCGGCTGGGTGTACTACGCTAAGACGGCGTTCGGCGCGGCGACGGCGATCGACCTCGACGGCGGCCTGGTGCTGGTGCAGCGCGCCTACGAGCCGTATGCCGGCTGGTGGATGCTGCCCGCCGGCTTCGTGGAGTACGGCGAGCGCGCCGACGAGACGGCCGTGCGCGAGGCCGAGGAGGAGACCGGCCTCGTCGTCGCGCTCGATGGCCTGCTGGGCCTCTACTTCGGTGCCGACGACCCGCGCAACCCCGCCCACCTCGCGGTGTACCGCGCGCGGGCGGTGGGGGGCACGCTGCGCGCCGCCGACGACGCACGCGACGTGCGCGTGTTCCGCCCCGCCGAGGTGCCCATCGAGGCGGCGTTTGCCGGCCAGCGGGCGGCGCTGCGCGACTGGCTCGCCGGCCGGGGCGCGGGCACCGCGGGGCGCACGCGGCAGCTCGCGGCCCTCGACCTCGCCGGCCCCGCCCCGCCCGTGCTGGTCCACGCCGTGATCGAGAACCCACGCGGCAGCACCGAGCGCCTGCGCCTCGACCCCACTAGCGGCCGCTTCGCGCCGTGCGGCGTCCCGTTCCCCTGGCCGCTGCCGGCCCACTACGGCTACATCCCCGCCACCCGGGCCGCCGACGGCGCGGCGCTGGACATCGTGGTGCCCGACGGCGGCGCGCTGCCCGCTGGCGCGGTGCTCGCCGCGCGGCCGGTGGGCGTGCTGTACCGCGCGGACGACGACCACAAGATCGTGGCGCTGCGCGCCGACGGCGGCACGGCGCACCCCACGGTGCACGAGCTGGCGGCCCTCCCGGCCGAGCGCGAGGCGCTGGCGCGCTGGCACGCGGCGTTCCGCCCGGAGGTGGCGATCACGGGCTGGGGCGACGCGGCCGCCGCGCGGCGCCTGATCGCCGCGGCGCAGGCGGCCTGGGCGGCCAGCCGCCCCTGAGCACTGGCTGGCGCCAAGCCAAAGGGCTGGCGAAGCACCAGCCGCCGCCCCCAAGAGCGGGCCTGACGTTTACGGCGGCTCGCCACCGCCCGGCTCGGGCCGTGGGGCAATGAGGATCTGCTCGCCCACCACGCGCACCGCGTAGCAGTGCACCCGCGCGTCGATCCCTTTCGGGAACGTCACGCGGCCCGTCTCCAGATCGTACATCCAGGCGTGGCCCGGGCAGACCAGCTGGCCGCGGAACAGGCGGCCCATCGAGAGGGCGATGTTCTGGTGGGCGCAGACGTTCGACAGCGCGTAATAGCGCCCGTTCGCGTGCACCAGGCACACCGGCCGGCCACGGTACTCGACCCGCTTCAGCTGGTTCGGCGCGAGGTCGCCCGTGGTGGCGACCGCCTCGAAGGCGTCGTCCGGGGGCTCGGGGAGGGCCATGCGGGACTCCTGGCGCGAAAGTGCGCGGCGCGGGATCGAGCTGGGGGCATTGTAGCGCAGCCCCGTGTGCCTGTGGCCACCCTGCATCGCCGCGCCCCCCACATTGCTCGGAGCCCACGCCGCAGCGACCATCCCTTCGCTTACCGCCGGCGCAGCCGGCCCAGTAGCACGCCCAGCGCCACGCCCGCCGCGGCCAGCCCGAGCAGCGTCGCATCGACCACTGGTCGCACCCGCGCGCCCTCGGGGCCCACCACGACCACCGCCACGGGCCGCGCTCGCCCCCCGAAACCGCCGCCGCCCCCTTGGCCACCCGCTTCCGCGCCCACCGCGCGCCCGCCCCCGAGGCCGAAGCCGCCACCGTACCACACCTCCGCCAGCGGCACCAGCACCCGCTCGCCTACCTGCCGCGGCGTCCCGACCACGGTGTCCGCCCGTGCCGCCGCGTCCAGCCGCGCGAACCCCGCGGCCAGCGCCTCCGCCAGGCCCATCGCCTCCGAGGGCGTCCGCTCGTTCACCCCGCGAGCCTCCGCCAGCCCCACCGCCCGGCGGCCGCCAGCACCAGCCCACCGACCAGCCAGCGCACATCCACCACCGGCCACCAGCGCCGGCCCGGCGGGCCCTCGAGCCACACAGCCAGGGGCACCGTCAGCCCCACGGCCAGGGCCCCACGCGCGCCCCGCCAGCCCGCGCCCAGCCGCCAGACGAGTACCCGCAGCTGGTACGCGCCCACCTGCCGCGGCGCCGCCCACGCCGGGCCGCACAGCAACCGGATCCTCTGCCGGCCGCGCGCCCTCACTCCTCCTCCAGCACCGCGAACAGGTCGTCCACGTACAGGTAGAAGCCGGGCAGCACCCCTCCGCCCTCCAGCATCCCCCCGGCCGTGACTTGCCGCGGCGCCGCGCCCGGGGCATACACGGTCACCACCTGCTCCCCCGGATCGATCAGCCACGCCAGCCGCACTGCGTGCGCCACGTACGCGGCCATTCGTGGCGCGAACCACGCCGGGTCGACCGCCGCGGGGCAGATCTCGGCCACGAAATCCGGCGCCGTGTGCAGCCCCGTCACCGGCCCGCCCGCCGCCTCCGCCGGCCGCTCGGCGAAGTACACGATGTCGGGCACGTAGCTGCCGCCGCCGAACGTGCAGCGCATCTCTGTGGCCACCGCGCCGCGGCCCGTTGCACGCGCCCAGCCGTACAGCAGCGTCGCCAGGTCGGCCCGCAGCCAACGCTCGCGCTCGGCCAGCGCCGGCCGCTCCACCACCTGTCCCGCCACGTACTCTCGTCGCGGCTCCGTCTCCGGCGCCGTCAGGAACTCCTCCAGGGTCACCATGACTCCCCGCACCTTTGCCCAGCCCGAACGCCTAGTAGACGCCTCGCGCGACCGCCCCCCCCCCGCCCGGTCACGCTCACCACGGTGTGCGTGTCAGCCGCCCGGTGTGGTCGATATACCAGCGCTCCGACGGCGCTGGCGCCCCCGCCAGCCGCGCCGCCACCCAGTCGGCCTGCAGCGCCCGCGGCGAGGGCCCCAACGCCACCGCCGGGCTGCCCGCCAGCGAGTGCCGCGTGTCCTGGTACACTACTAGCACCTTCGGCCCGGCGAGCCGCTCGCACAGCCGCTCGGTATGCTCCAGCGGGCTCAGTTCGTCCGCCTCGCCCGCTAGCGCCATATACGGCACGCGGACCCGCTCGGCCCACCCCTCCCAGGTCAGCGAGCGCGCGAAACGGTCGAACGCCTCCTCGTCTTCATAGCCGGCCATGTACATGAATCGCGCCTTGTAGGTTGGCGACGCCCGGTTGAAGATGGTGTCGCAGCCCGGCTCATGGATCACCGCGCTCACGGCGCAGGCGCGGAAGCGCGGCTCGGCCCCGGCCATGATCGTCCCGATCAGCGAGCCGAAGCTGTTGCCCGCCACGGCCACGCGCTCGGGATCCACCTCCGGCCGCGCCAGCAGCCAGTCCATCACCACCGGCGCCGCCGCCGCCCAGTTCTCCACACTCGCGTGCACCCCCAGCACCGCCGCCTCGTACTGCCCCGGCATCTCCAGCGCCAGCACGCCCAGGCCCCGCTGCAACCAGCGGTCGCCGTACAGCGCCACCGTGGTTTCTTTGAAGCTGTCCATCCCTGGTAGCAGCACCACGAACGGCAGCCGGCCGCCAGCATACCCTGGCGGGAGGTGCAACCAGGCGGGCAGCGCCCGCCCCTGGAACGGGATCAGCACCCGCTCCACATGGTGGTCGGCCAGCCGCGCGTAGGCACTGTAGCAGTCCACCTTGCGCTCATTGAGCCGCAGGTTGCGGGCGTTGTTCTCGGCGATCGGCCACTGCGCCGCCCCCCAGTGGATGGCCGCCACGAAGTAGTTCTCGCGCGCCGTTACCCGCTCGCCGGCCGCCTCGGCCGCGGTCGCCCGCTCCTCGCGCCGCCGGGCCGCCAGCTCGAACGCCGAGCTGAAGTCCGCGAACTTCTGCACCCGCTGGCGGATGAGCTGGAAGTCGACCGCCGCCTCCGGGCCGCAAGGCGCCGCGAGGTACTGGCTGCGCGGCTGGTCCCAGTCGATCCCCTCCGTCCGGATCACACTGTCGATGAGCCAGCGCTGCTCGCGCCAGCGCCGTGGCTGTGGCTCGCCCATCGTACGCTCCCCCCACTCGGCTTGCTTGTCTCAGGCCGTCGCCGGCCGCACTAGCATCCCCCGGCGGCCCTCGCGGAGCTGCAGCGCGAACGCTGCCGCCACGACTCCCGCGAGCCCGGCCGCCACGAACACCGGCTCGTAGCTCCCCACGCGGTCGTGGACCCAGCCGCCCAGGTACGCGGCCAGCGCTGAGCCGAGCTGGTGCCCGAAGAACACCCACCCGTAGATCTGCGCCACCGAGCGCCGTCCGAACAGGTCCATCAGCAGCACCTGGTTCACCGGCGCCGTCGCGAACCAGTTGAGCCCGTACAGCACGCCGAACACCGCCAGCAACGTGGCGCTACCGCTGATCAGCGGCAGCAGCAGCAGCGACAGCCCGCGGAACAGGTAGCACGCCGCCAGCAGCCAGCGCCGGTTGCGCACGCGATCGCATAGCATCCCGCTGGCAATGGTGCCCAGCACACTGGTGCCGCCGATCAGGCCCAGGATGCTCGCCGCCGCGATCTCGCCCACGCCGTGCTCCGTGGCATGCGGGATGAAGTGCGTGGCGATCAGGCCGTTGGTCGTGTATCCACAGATGAAGAACCCGCCCGCGATCCACCAGAAGTCGGGCGAGCGCAGCGCCACCCGCAACGGCGTGCGCTCGGCGGCGTCGGCGGGGGCGGGCGCTGGCCCCGCGCCCTGCTCGCCGAACGGCCGCAGGCCGACCGCCGCCGGGCTGTCGCGGAACCACACCACCACTAGCGGCGCGATCACTAGCAGCATCAGCCCCAGGATCAGCAGCAGGCCCGCCCGCCAGCCGGCGGCGAGCGTCAGCCACATCGCTGTGGGCACGAACACGATCTGCCCCGCCGAGGTGGCCGCGCTGAGCAGCCCAGTCACCAGGCCGCGCCGCGCCACGAACCAGCGGCTCACCACCGAGGCGGTGAGCACCGAGGCCGCTGCGCCGCAGCCAGCGCCGACCAACCCGCCCCACAGCAGGTCGAACTGCCACACCTGGTCCATGCGCAGCACGCCGAGCCCCGCGCTGCCCATCAGCGCCAAGGCGGCCAGGATCACCCGCCGTGGCCCGAGGCTGTCCATCAGGCGGCCGACCACCGGCCCCACGGTCCCGTACAGGAGCAGGCTGATCGCCACCCCCACCGTGATCGCCGCGCGGTCCCAGTGGAACTCGGCCTCCAGCGGCCGCAGCAGCACGCCCGGCAGCGCGCGCATAGCCGCCGTGGTGAGCAGCACGCCGAAGGTGATGGCCACCATCACCCAGCCGTAATGCACGCCATGCCGCGCCAGCCGCGCCGCTAGCCGCGCCGCAGGCCCCCCCGGAGAAGCAGTCACGTTCCCTCTCCTCCTGCCTGCCCCGCTGCCGCGCCCCGCGCGGACGCGACCAGCGAGCGGTACAATGCCGCCGTGCGCTCGGCGATCGCCCGCCAGGAGAACTCGCGCTCCACGCGCGCGCGGCCCGCGGCCCCCATCCGCTCGCGCAGCGCGGGGTCGCGCAGCAGGCGATTGATCGCCGTCGCCAGGTCGTGGCTGAACCGCGCCGGGTCGACCGGCTCGAACGGCGCCGCGGGCTGCTGCTCCAGTGGCACTAGCAGCCCCGTCTCGCCGTCGACCACTACCTCCGGAATGCCGCCCACGGCGCTGGCCACCACCGGCGTGCCGCAGGCCATCGCCTCCAGGTTGATGATCCCGAACGGCTCGTAGATCGAGGGGCAGCAGAACACCGCCGCGTGCGAGTACAGCTGCACCAGCTGCTCGCGCGGCACCATCTCCTGGACCCAGATCACGCCCGGCCGCTGCGCGCGCACCGCGGCGACCGCCTCCTCCATCTCCCGCGCGATCTCCGGCGTGTCCGGCGCGCCCGCGCACAGCACTACCTGCGCGGCCGCGTCGATCTCCGGAATAGCGCGCACCAGGTGGATGATCCCCTTCTGGCGCGCAATGCGCCCTACGAACAGCACGTAGGGCCGGCTGGGGTCGATGCCGTACCGCACCAGCGCGTCCGTCTCGGCCACCGGGCGGTACAGCCGCAGGTCGATGCCATTGTGGATCACGTGCACCCGCTCCGGGCGCACGCGGAACAGCCGCAGCACGTCGGCGCGGGTACCCTGCGACACGGCGATGATGGCGTCGGCCATCTCCAGCGCCGTGCGCTCGACCCACGAGGAGACCTCGTAGCCGCCCTGCAGCTGCTCGCGCTTCCAGGGGCGCAGCGGCTCCAACGAATGGATGGTGACCACCAGCGGGAGGCCGTACGCCAGCCGCACTAGGATGCCGCCCAGGTGGCTGTACCACGTGTGGCAGTGCACGATGTCGGCGTCGACCGGTGGGTGGGCCGCAAACGCCACCCCACGCCCCATGGCGTCGAAGGCGGGGCGCAGGTAGCGCGATGCCGCCTGTGCATCGGGGTTGGGCGGGTAGCCGCGCACGCGCAGGTGCGGCTCGGCGATGTCCTGGTCCCCAAAGCAGCGCACCTCGACGTCCATCAGCTGGGCCAGCTCGCGGCTGAGGAACTCGACGTGCACGCCCGCGCCGCCATAGGTATGCGGCGGGTACTCGTTGGTCAGCAGCAGCGTCTTCATACGGTGTCCGGCCGGCGAGCTGCCTGCGCGGCGTTGTTGACCGCCGCGGCGGCGCGCCGCATTATACACACGAGTGGCGCGTGTACCGCGCGCCGCGCGGGGCGCCTGGACTCCCCCTCCCTTCTCCCTCAAGCCACGGCGCGCAGGGGGCAATGCCCGTGAGGAGCGACGTGATCGAAACAGACGGGCGACAGCGCGTGGTGATCGAGGGCGTCTGGCCCGAGATCGACGCCGGCCGCTTCCCCATCAAGCGCGTGGTGGGCGAGCCGGTCGTCGTCGAGGCCGACGTCTACGGCGACGGCCACGACCGCGTGGCCGGGGTCCTGCGCTGGCGCCACCACGCGGAGTCCGCCTGGCGTGAGACGCGGCTGGAGTACGTGGACAACGACCGCTGGCGCGCCAGCTTCACGCCCGACGCCCTGGGCCGCTGGTGCTACACGCTGGTCGCCTGGGTCGATCGCTTCCAGTCGTGGGCCCACGACCTGGCCAAGCGCGTGGCCGCCGGCCAGGACGTGCGGGTCGATCTGCTCATCGGCGCCGAGCTGGTGGCCGCCGCGGCCGCGCGCGCCACGGGCGCCGACGCCGAGCGCCTGCGCGCCATGGCCACTGTCCTGCGCGAGGGCGGCGACGCCGCGGTGGCGCTGGCGCTGGGCGACGAGCTGGCCCAGCTCATGTGGCGCCACGCCGACCGCCGCTTCGCCACCGCCTACGACCGCGAGCTGTGCGTGGTGGTCGATCCCGAGCGCGCCCGCTTCTCGGCCTGGTACGAGCTGTTCCCGCGCTCCACGGCCCGCGAGCCCGGCCGCCACGGCACCTTCGCGGATGTGATGGCGCGCCTGCCCTACGTGCGCGACCTGGGCTTCGACGTGCTGTACCTGCCGCCCATCCACCCCATCGGCCGCAGCTTCCGCAAGGGCCGCAACAACAGCCCCACCGCCGCCCCGGGCGACCCGGGCAGCCCGTGGGCCATCGGCGGCCCAGAGGGCGGGCACACGGCCATCCACCCCGAGCTGGGCACGCTCGACGACTTCCGCCGGCTCGTGGCGCGCGCGCGCGACCTCGGCATCGCCGTCGCGCTGGACCTCGCCTTCCAGTGCTCGCCCGACCACCCCTACGTCCGCGAGCACCCGGAGTGGTTCCGCTGGCGGCCGGACGGGACGATCCAGTACGCCGAGAACCCGCCCAAGAAGTATCAGGACATCTACCCGTTCGACTTCGAGAGCGACGCCTGGCGCCCGCTGTGGGAGGAGCTCAACCGCGTCGTGCGCTTCTGGATCGCGCAGGGTGTCCAGATCTTCCGCGTCGATAACCCGCACACCAAGCCGTTCGCCTTCTGGGAGTGGCTGATCGCCGACATCAAGCGCGACCACCCCGAGATCATTTTCCTCTCCGAGGCGTTCACGCGCCCCAAGGTGATGTACCGGCTGGCCAAGCTCGGCTTCACCCAGTCGTACACCTACTTCGCCTGGCGCCAGACGAAGCAGGAGCTGACCGAGTACCTGACCGAGCTGACCCAGACGCCGGTGCGCGAGTTCTTCCGGCCCAACTTCTGGCCCAACACGCCCGATATCCTCACCGAGCAGCTCCAGCGCGGCGGCCGGCCAGCGTTCGTAACGCGGCTGGTGTTGGCAGCGACCCTGTCCAGCAACTACGGTATCTATGGCCCGGCGTTCGAGCTGCTGGAGCACCGGCCGCTGGAGCCCGGGCGCGAGGAGTACCTCGACTCGGAGAAGTACGAGATCAAGTGCTGGGACTGGGACAGCCCCACGAGCTTGCGCGAGCTGATCGCGCGGGTCAACACTATCCGCCGCCAGCACCCCGCGCTGCACAGCAACGAGCGGCTGCGCTTCCACCCCGTGGACAACGACCAGCTGATCGCCTACAGCAAGCAGAGCGCCGACGGCGCGGACCTGCTCTTGGTCGTGGTCAACCTCGACCCGCAGTGGCGCCAGTCGGGCTGGCTCACCCTGCCGCTCGCCGAGCTGGGGCTGCCGGCCGACGCGCCGTTCACCGTCCACGACCTGCTCGACAACGCGCGCTACCGCTGGCAGGGGCCCACGAACTACGTCGAGCTGCACCCGCACGAGCGGCCGGCGCACATCTTCCTGGTCCAGTCGTGATCCCGCGGCGCCATCCCACCACCGCGCAGGAGCAGCAGAGCGCATGTCCGCACCGCAACCGAGCCCGGGGCTGACCAGCGACCCGCTGTGGTACAAGGACGCGATCATCTACGAGCTGCACGTCCGCGCCTTCTACGACAGCGACGGCGACGGCATCGGCGACTTCCGCGGGCTGACGCAGAAGCTCGACTACTTGCAGGACCTGGGCGTCACGGCGCTGTGGCTGCTGCCGTTCTACCCCTCGCCGCTCAAGGACGACGGCTACGACATCGCCGACTATACCAATGTGCACCCGGCCTACGGCACCCTGCGCGACGTGCGCCAGTTCGTGCGCGAGGCGCACCGCCGCGGCCTGCGCGTGATCACCGAGCTGGTCTGCAACCACACCTCCGACCAGCACGCTTGGTTCCAGCGCGCCCGGCGCGCGCCGCGCGGCAGTGCCGCCCGCAACTGGTACGTCTGGAGCGACACCACCGAGCGGTACAAAGAGGCGCGCATCATCTTCAAGGACTTCGAGCACTCCAACTGGGCCTGGGACCCGGTGGCCCAGCAGTACTACTGGCACCGCTTCTACTCGCACCAGCCGGACCTCAATTTCGACAACCCCCAGGTCCAGCGCGCCATCTTCAAGGTCATCGATTTCTGGCTGGAGATGGGCATCGATGGGCTACGCCTCGACGCCGTGCCCTACCTCTACGAGCGCGAGGGCACCAATTGCGAGAACCTGCCCGAGACCCACGCCTATCTCAAGGCGCTGCGCCGCCACGTGGACAGCCGTTTCGCCGACCGCATGCTGCTGGCCGAGGCCAACCAGTGGCCCGAGGACGCCGTTGCCTATTTCGGCGACGGCGACGAGTGCCACATGGCCTTCCACTTCCCGCTCATGCCGCGCATGTTCATGGCCGTGCGCATGGAGGACCGCTACCCGATCGTCGACATTCTCAACCAGACGCCGCCCATCCCGCCCAATGCCCAGTGGGCGTTGTTCCTGCGCAACCACGACGAGCTGACCCTGGAGATGGTCACCGACGAAGAGCGCGACTACATGTACCGCATGTACGCGCGCGACCCGCAGATGCGCATCAACTTGGGCATCCGCCGGCGCCTGGCGCCGCTGCTGGGCAACCATCGCCGCCGCATCGAGCTGCTCAACGGCCTGCTGTTCTCGCTGCCCGGCACGCCGGTCATCTACTACGGCGACGAGATCGGCATGGGCGACAACATCTACCTCGGCGACCGCGACGGCGTGCGCACGCCGATGCAGTGGAGCGCCGACCGCAACGCCGGCTTCTCCACCGCCGACCGCCAGCGCCTGTACAAACCGGTCATTGTCGATCTGGAGTACCACTACGAAGCGGTCAACGTGCAGGCCCAGCAGGCCAACCCCCACTCGCTGCTATGGTGGATGAAGCGCCTGATCGCCCTGCGCAAGCGCCACCGCGCCTTCGGCCGCGGCAGCCTCGAGTTCCTGCACCCGGCCAACCGCAAGGTGCTCGCGTTCGTGCGCGAGTACCAGGACGAGCGCATCCTCGTCGTGGCCAACCTGTCGCGCTTCGCCCAGCCGGTCGAGCTCGACCTGCGCCCGTGGCAGGACCTGGTGCCCGTGGAGATGTTCGGCCGCACGCCGTTCCCGCCCATCCGCGACGCACCGTACTTCCTCACCCTGGGCCCGCACAGCTTCTACTGGTTCCTCTTGGAGCCCGAGCGGGTCGCGCTCGGCACGTCGTCGCCCGCGCGGGTGGGCTGGGAAGCCGAGGTGCGCCCGGCCCCGGAGCTGGCGCCCACGCTCACCCTCACCGACGGCTGGGAAGAGCTGGTGGTCGGCCGCGCGCGGCCCACGCTGGCCAGCCTCCTGCCGAACTACCTGCGCGCGCGGCGCTGGTTCGGCGGCAAGGCGCGCACCATCCAGGGCGCGCGGGTGCTGGACGCCATCCCGCTGCCCACCGACAACGGCAGCTGCTACCTCACGCTCGTCCAGGTGGAGTACACCGAGGGCGACCCGGAGACCTACTGCCTCCCGCTGGCCTGCACCGACGGCGACGACGCCGAGACGCTGCTGCGCGATCATCCCGAGATGGTCGTGGCCCGCGTGCAGGGTGAGCGCGCGCGCCGCTCCTGTGTGGTATACGACGCGCTGGCCAAGCCGGCGTTCGGCACGGCGCTGGTCGAGGCGCTGCTGGCGCGCCGCCGGCTGCGCGGCCTCGACGGCGAGCTGCAGGCGCTGCCCACCACCGCTCTGCGCCGGCTGGTCAGCGGCCGCGCCCTGCCGCCGCCCACGCTGCTGCGCGCCGAGCAGAGCAACACCACGCTGGTGTTCGGCGACCGCCTGCTGCTGAAGGTGTTCCGCCGCCTGGAGCCGGGCATCAACCCCGACGCCGAGGTGGGCGCCTACCTCACCGAGATCGGCTTCCCGCACACCCCGCCGTTCGGCGGCACGCTGGAGTACCACGCCGGCCGCGAGCTGGTGATGACCGTCGGTACGCTGCACGGCTACGTAGCCAACCAGGGCGATGCCTGGCAGTACACCCTCGACGCGCTCGACGACTACCTCGAGCGCGCCAGCACCGCCCCGCCCGAGCAGCAGCAGGCCATCGCCGCCGCGCCGCCCCCGGCCACCGCTACGCTGCTCGAACTAGCGGCCGACGAGCCGCCCCCGCTGGCCCACGAGACGATCGGCGCCTACCTTGGCTCCGCGGCCCTGCTGGGCCAGCGCACCGCCGAGCTGCACTGCGCCCTGGCCGCGCCGACCACCAACCCCGAGTTCGCGCCCGAGCCGTTCACGCCGTTCTACCAGCGCTCGCTGTTCCAGTCGATGCGCGCGCTGGTCGGGCCGACGTTCGAGGCGCTGCGCCAGCGGCTCGATCGGCTGCCGGCCGCGGCCCAGGCCGAGGCGCGCGCGCTGTTGGGCCAGGAGAGCGTCATTCTGGCGCGGCTCCGCGCCGTCACCACGCAGCCCCTGCCCGCCGCGCGCATCCGCATCCACGGCGACTACCACCTCGGCCAGGTGCTATACACCGGCGGCGACTTCGTGATCCTCGACTTCGAGGGCGAGCCAGTGCGGCCCCTCAGCGAGCGGCGCCTCAAGCGCAGCCCGCTGCGCGATGTGGCCGGCCTGCTGCGCTCGTTCCACTACGCCACGGCCGCGGCGCTGATCGACCGGCAGAACGCGGGCCTGCTCAGCGAGGAGGCGCTGCCGCAGCTCACGCGCTGGGCGGCGTGGTGGCAGCTGTGGGTCAGCGCCCAGTTCCTGCGAGCGTATCTCACCACGCTGGCTCGCGAGGCGCCCGAGGGCCCGCCGCTGCTCCCCGCCCGCCGCGACCAGGTCCAGGTCTTGCTCGATGCCTTCCTGCTGGAGAAGGCGGTGTACGAGATCGGCTACGAGCTGAGCATGCGCCCGAGCTGGGTGGCCATCCCGCTGCGCGGCCTGCGCGCGCTGCTGGGGGTGTGAGCCCGTGAGCCGTGATCCCGCGCGGAGGGTGCCCCCCGCCCCTGGCCCCTCCCCCACTAGTGGGGGGAGGGGTAGAGGGTGGGGGGAATCTCCCGCGCCCGCTCGCGGGCAGACGGGCGCGGGGGGGGGAGAGCCAGCCGCCCTGCGCGAGCTGGCCGCGCTGTACGGCGTGCAAACGCGGTTCACGGGCCTGCAGGGCCGTCAGGTAGCGCGCCCCGAGGTGTTGCTGGCCGTGTTGCAGGCGCTGGGCGCGCCCGTGGCCCGCGTGGCCGACGCGCCGGCCGCCCTGCGCGCCGCCCGCCAGGCGCGCTGGCAGCAGGGCGTGGAGCCCGTGCAGCCCGTTTGGCAGGGCGCACCGGCCGCCGTGACGCTGCGCCTGCCCGCGGCGCTGGCCGACGCACCGCTCGCCGGCACGCTCACCCTGGAGCAGGGCGAGCGGTGGCGCTGGCGCGCGGCAGAGGCGCCGGCCGCCGGCGCGGCCACCGTGGAGGGCGCCGCTTACGTCGTCCGGCGGGTACCGCTGCCGCCGGGCTTGCCCATCGGCTACCACCGCCTGACGCTGCGCGCGCGCGGGCGCCGGTGGCGGACAACGCTGTTCGTGGCGCCGCCGCGCGCCTACCCCGCCCTGCCCCCCCTCCCCTCCCCCTCCCGCACTAGTGGGGGGAGGGGCCAGGGGCGGGGGGACCTCCCCGCGCCCTCCCCTGGACTAGAGGGGCCCACCTGGGGCCTGTTCCTACCCCTCTACGCCCTCCGCACCGCGCGCGACTGGGGCTGTGGCGACTTCACCGACCTGCGCGCGCTGCTCGACTGGATGGCCGACCTGGGCGGCCGGCTGCTCGGCTCGCTGCCGCTGCTCGCCGCGTTCCTCGACGACGTCCCGTTCGAGTACAGCCCCTATGCGCCCGTGAGCCGCCTGGCCTGGAACGAGCTGTACGTCGACCCCACCGCGCTGCCCGAGTTCGCCGCCTGCCCCGCCGCCCGCGAGCACGTCGCCGCGCCCGCGTTCCAGGCCGAGCAGGCGCGGCTGCGTGCCCTGCCGGAGGTCGACTACCGCGCCGTCGCCGCGCTCAAGCGGCCGGTGCTGGCGGCTTTGGCCGACGTGCTGCACGCGACCGGGGGGCCGCGGCGCGCCGCCTTCGAGGCGTACCTGGCCGCCCACCCCGAGGTCGCCGACTACGCGCGCTTCCGCGCGGCCACCGAGCAGCGGCGGGCGCCGTGGCCGCAGTGGCCCGAGCCGCAGCGCGGGGGCCGGCTCGACGCCGCCGACTACGACCCGGCCGCCTGGCGCTACCACGCCTACGCCCAATGGGTCGCGCACGAGCAGCTCGCCGCCCTGCGCGCCGCGGCCGCCCAACGGGGCGCGCGCCTGTACCTCGACTTGCCGCTCGGCGTGCATCCCGACGGCTACGACGTGTGGCGCGAGCGCACGGCGTTTGCCCAGGGCGTCTCGGGCGGGGCGCCGCCGGACATGTTCTTCACCGGCGGCCAGGTATGGGGCTTCCCGCCGCTGCATCCCGAGGGCATTCGCCGCCAGGGGTACCGCTACTTCATCGCCGCCGTGCGCCACCACCTGCGCGTGGCCGGGCTGCTGCGCATCGACCACGTGATGGCGTTCCACCGCCTGTACTGGGTGCCGGCCGGCTGCAGCGCCCGCGACGGGGTGTACGTCCGTTACCGGCCCGCCGAGTTCTACGCCGTGCTGGGCATCGAGTCGCACCGCCACCGGGCGGCCATTGTCGGCGAGGACCTGGGCATCGTGCCGGCCGCCGTGCGCCAGCAGATGGCGCGCCGCGGCCTGCTGCGGATGTACACCGCGCTGTACGAGGCGCGGCCCGACGACCACCGCGCCCTGAGCCCCGTGCCGGCGCAGGCGCTCGCCTGCGTGGCCACCCACGACATGCCCACCTGGGCCGGCTACTGGGAGGAGCACGATATCGCCCAGCGCGCCGCGCTCGGCCTGCTCGACGCCGCCGGCGCGGTCGCCGCCCGCCAGGAGCGGGCCCGCCTGCGCGCGGCGCTGACCCGCTTCCTGGGTGCGCGCGGCCTGCTGCCGTACCCTCTGCCGGCCGAGGAGGTGCGCTGGGAGGGCGACTACTTGTGGCTCACCGGCCAAGGCGATCGTCGCGCCGCCCAGAGCGTGCTCTCGGGCCTGCTCGGCTGGCTCGCCACCAGCCCCGCGCCGCTAGTGCTCATCAACCTGGAGGACCTCTGGTTCGAGACGCGCCCGCAGAACGTGCCGGGCACCTGGCGCGAGGAGCCGAACTGGCGGCGCAAGACGCGCTACCCGCTGGAGGCGTTCGCGCGCCTGCCCGAGCTGCTCGCCATGCTCGGCGGTGTGGCCCGCCAGCGTGCGGTGGCCCCGCTCCCTCCCCCCATGAGCGGGGGCGGGGTGTTCCCCCCACTAGTGGGGAAGGGGTAGGGAGTAGAGAGCCAAGCGCGCCGCATCAGGAGTAACGCACCGTGACCGACCGTTCGCCCGTCCCCCCGGTCCGCGCGGCCGACGGCCTGCTCAGCGCGGATGACCTGTACCTATTCAACGAGGGCACCCACCTGCGGCTCTACGAACGGCTGGGCGCGCACCCGCGCGTCGTGGACGGCGAGGCGGGCACCAGCTTCGCCGTCTGGGCGCCCAACGCCGAGCGCGTGGCTGTCATCGGCGACTTCAACGGCTGGGACCCCGACCGCCACCCGCTCCAGCCGCAGGGCGCCTCGGGCATCTGGGCCGGGTTCATCCCCGGGGTCGGCCCGGGTGCGGTGTACAAGTACCGCATCCACTCGCGCTACCACGGCTACCGCGTGGACAAGGCCGACCCGTTCGCCTTCTACAGCGAGCGGCCGCCGCGTACCGCCTCGATCGTCTGGGACCTCGACTACCAGTGGCACGACGCCGCCTGGCTGCGCGCGCGCCACCAGCGCAACGCGCTCGACGCGCCGATCAGCGTCTACGAGGTGCACCTCGGCTCGTGGCGCCGCGTGCCCGAGGAGGGCAACCGGCCGCTGACCTACCGCGAGCTCGCCCCCCTGCTGGCCGACCACGTGCGGCGGCTCGGCTTCACGCACGTCGAGTTCCTGCCGGTCATGGAGCACCCGTTCTACGGCTCGTGGGGCTACCAGATCACCGGCTACTTCGCGCCGACCAGCCGCTACGGCACGCCGCAGGACTTCATGTACCTCATCGACTACCTGCACCAGCACGGTATCGGCGTGATCCTCGACTGGGTGCCGTCGCACTTCCCCACCGACGAGCACGGGCTGGTGTACTTCGACGGCACGCACCTATACGAGCACGCTGACCCGCGGCTCGGCTTCCACCCCGACTGGAACAGCGCGATCTTCAACTACGGGCGCCACGAGGTGCGCAGCTTCCTGCTCAGCAGCGCGCACTTCTGGCTCGACCGCTACCACATCGACGGACTGCGCGTCGACGCCGTGGCCTCGATGCTGTACCGCGACTACTCGCGCCGCGAGGGCGAGTGGCTGCCCAACGAGTACGGCGGCCGCGAGAACCTGGAGGCAATCGCCTTCCTGCGCCAGCTGAACACCACCGTGTACCAGCACCATCCCGACGTCCAGACCATCGCCGAGGAATCGACCGCCTGGCCGATGGTGTCGCGCCCCACCTATGTCGGCGGCCTCGGCTTCGGCCTCAAGTGGGACATGGGCTGGATGCACGACACGCTGCTGTACTTCAGCAAGGACCCGATCTACCGCAAGTATCACCATGGCACGCTGACATTTCGCATGATCTACGCCTTCAACGAGAACTTTATGCTCCCGCTGTCGCACGACGAGGTGGTCCACGGCAAAGGCGCGCTGCTCGCCAAGATGCCCGGCGACGACTGGCAAAAGTGCGCCAACCTGCGCCTGCTGTACGCCTACATGTACGCGCAGCCGGGCAAGAAGCTGCTGTTCATGGGCGCCGAGATCGCCCAATGGGCCGAGTGGCACCACGAGACGAGCCTCGACTGGCACCTGCTGCAATGGGACCGCCACCAGGGCATCGCGCGCTGGCTCGCCGACCTCAACCACCTGTACCGGCGCCTGCCCGCCCTGCACCAGCTCGACTGCGAGCCGGCCGGCTTCGAGTGGGTCGACTGCAACGACTGGGAGCAGAGCACCCTGGCGTTCCTGCGGCGCGGCCGCGATCCCGCCGACCTGGTGCTGGTGGTGCTGAACTTCACGCCGGTGCCGCGCGAGCAGCATCGGGTCGGCCTACCCGTGGGCGGCGTGTGGCGCGAGCTGCTCAACAGCGACGCTACCCTCTACGGCGGCAGCGGGCTGGGCAACGCCGGCCAGATCGTCGCCGAGCCGACGCCGTGGCACGGCCGCCCCTACTCCGCGCGGCTCGTCCTGCCGCCGCTCGGCGCGCTGTTCTTCCAGCCCGAGTCGTCGCGCTAGCCTCGCCGCGGGGGCCCTCTCCCACTGGTGGAGAGAGTGGGGCATTGGCCCCTGCACACCGCGCCGCCGCCTGCCGATAGTTCCCAGGGGACCCGGGCCGCCACTGGGAGAGAGAACAATGCCCCTCGACGATCTCGAGGCGCTGGCCCAACGCAGCCAGCACGAGCTGCAGGCGCTCGCCGCGCTCCTCCGCGAGGCCGAGGCGACCACTCGCGCCGCGATCGACGCGCTGGAGGGCGGCGCCGGGCGCCTCTACCGCGCGCGGTCCGCTCGAGGCCGCGGGCGCGCCGTGGCCGACATGGTCGCGGCCATCGAGCGCAGCGTCAACCAGTTCACCGCGGCGGCCGCCCTGGCGCACCAGCTCGCGCGCGAGGCCCGCGCGGCCCTGGATGCCCTGGTGACCCGCCCGCCCCCCGAGCGGCCCGGCCCGCCCCTGGCCGACGCGATCCGCGCGGTCGAGGCCGAGGCCCGCCGGCTGGCCCGCGAGGCGGAGGCGTTGGTCGCCCAGGTGGCCCACCTGCACGCCAGCGGCCAGCTTCAGCTGGCGGGCAGCTTGTAGCCCCCGAAGATCGCGCTGGCGCCCTCTTTCCAGAAACAGTCCACCGCGCCGAACCCCGCGGCGCGCAGCCAGGCGAGCTGGGCCTCGAGCGGCGCGATGCCGGCGCTATGCGCGTCCGGCGCGGGCGGGGCGGGCAGTTGGGACGGCACCGGCTCGCCCCGGGCCACCGCTGCGTACACCGCGTCGAGGTACGGGTGCGGCGGCCGCACGGGGTCCCAGATCACGAACGCCCCACCGGGCACTAGCCGCTCGTACACCTGGCAGTACAGCGCCGCCTTGCGAGCGTCCGGGAGGTGGTGCAGCGCCTGCGCCGACACGACGGCGCAGAACGGCCCTACCGCCTCCGGCGGCCAGCCCGGCTGGTTCAAGTCCCACTCCACGTAGCGGTAGCGGCCGGCGAACGGCGCCAGCCGCCGCGCGCCCTCGGCCATCATCGGCGGCGAGAAGTCCACCAGCGTGGCGGTCGCGTCCGGCCAGCGCGCCAGCACCGCCGCGGCCACCGCCCCGTACCCCGCTCCGAGGTCGAGGAGCTGGAGCACGCCCGCCGCCGGCCGGGGCAACAGCGCCACTAGGAACGCCAGCCGCTCCCGCCGATCCTCCTCGGGCTGGTCCATGCGTTGCACCCACCAGGCCACGTGGCCGGGATCGCGCCAGTGATAACCGCCGGGCTCCGGCTCGCGGCGCCGCGGGAGAGCGTGCTGCACGGTGCTTCCTCCTGGCAGAGGCTGATGCGCCGCGCGCGCCGCCTCCCCGGAATCGCGCCGGGGCGGTGCCCGCGCGGCCCACTCCAACCATACGCGGTCGCGCGCGGGCGCGGGTAGCCGGCCGCGCCGGCCCGGCGGCGCCCCCGGCGGAACCGAGGGCTGGCAGAGACAGCCGCGAGGGCCGCCGACCGGGGAGGCCGCGCGGCCCTCGCGCGTGGATGAGCAAGTGAAGGGGAGTTGGGGGGCGGGCGGCCCCGCCCCCCACCACGCTAGTTGATGAACCCGGACGAGTTGGCGATGTTCCAGCCGGCGGCGCGCCCGGCCGGCGGCTGGCCCGGCACCGCGCTCGGGCGGGCGTAGTCGATCACCGTCGCCACGCCGAACACCCGCGGGTTGGTGGCGGTGATGATCGCCGACCCGTCGAAGCCGGTGGGCAGCGACGCCGTGTTCCCCAGGAACGTGGTGTGCGCCATCCACGGGCTGGAGATCACGAACGCCTCGCGCGCGATCGTCCACTCGAACCCGCTCGGGTCGAAGTAGCGGATCGTCAGCCAGCTCGGGATCGGGTTCAGGTCGTCGCCGTTCAGCACGCGGATGCCGCTGGTCCAGCCGAGCCGCACGCGCCCGGTGTCTGGATCGATGCTGACGTCCTTGCGGACCGACGGCACGTACAGACACTGGGCCACCGGGAGCTGGAGCGGCTGGCCGCTGATGAACGTCGCCGGCTGGTTGATGCCCACACAGGTCTCATTGCCGAGGGCCGGGGTCACGTCCTGGCCACCGGTCGCCACGTTGATCACCGAGGTGTTCAACGAGTTGAACCCGTTGTAGGCGATCGCCATGCCGCGCGCGTAGTTCACCATCTGGACCGCCACCTGGAATGGCGCGGCGCCGTCCGTCGCGCGGATGCGCACCGAGCCGACCTTGTAGTCCGGCGCGTTGCGCGCGGCCGTGAAGTACGTCACGCCCGCCAGCGCGCCGACGCGGTCCTGGATGGTCTCCACCTGCTGGCCGTTCTCGTTGAAGAACTCCAGCGAGTAGCTCGTCGCGCCGCCCACGCCGGGGTTGCTGACCTGGATGCCGGTCGACCAGCCGTCGAAGCCGTTGTACACCAGCGGCAGCACCACGATCTGGCCGATGGCCTGGTAGCCCGCGGCGAACGGCGTGCCCGCCGGCGTCTGCGTCGAGGCGCCGGTGTTCACCTGGTTGAAGTACAGCGACGAGTTGTAGATGCCCGGCAGCGCCGTGGCCAGCTGCGCGCGGTTGGTGTAGTTGATCGCCGCCGAGGCGATGCCGCCCGGGACGAACAGCGCCCCGCGCGCACCGCCCGGAATGATGTACTGCAGCGGCGAGTTGGCCGTGTTGGGGATGGTGACCTGGATCGGCGCGTTGCCCGTGATGAAGCTGGAGATCGTCCCCTGCACGCCCGCCGTCGACGGCACCTGGCTGCCTGGCAGCTGGGCGATCGGCGGGATGCCGCCCGACGACGCCACGTAGACGGAGCCCATCCAGCGCGGCGCGATGTCCGGCACCGTCCGCAGGTCGAGGATCGCCACGCCGAACGCCGGCGCCGTGCGCACCACCTGCACCGGACCGCCCGGCACGCCGCGGGTCGGCATGAGCGTGAACACGATCGGCTGCGGCGTGTTGGTGATGTTCATCGCCGAGACGACGGTGTTCCACTCGGTGGCCGGGTTCCAGTTCTTGAATGCCATGCCGATGGCGCTGGCGTTGCCCGGGGTCGCGAACGCCTGGGCCAGCTCCTCGGCCGGGATGCCGGGCATCACCGTGAACGACTGGTGGTCGCCCACGAGGTACTCGGCGATCCCCTCCAGATTGGCCAGGCTGAACGCGCCGGGCGGCGCCTGGCCGGGCGCCGGGCCGATCGGCGGCGCCGAGGTGAACACCAGGGCGGCGCCGAAGAAGCCCGCCGGGGGCGCGATCGCCACGGAGGCCGCGGGGTTCAGGTCGATCGAGTCGCCCGCGCCGCAGTCGGCCGTGCCCACGCCGCCGATGGCGAACGTGCTCGAGCACCAGAAGATGCTCGCCAGCGTGCGCACGCTACCCGTGTTCTGGATCTTGATGCGCGTGGTCTCGATCGGCACGCCGTAGATATCGGCGTTGCCGCCACGCGACACCAGCGGGAACACCAGCTCGAGCCGGCCGCCCGCCGGGCCGCCCGGCAGCCCGATCAGGCCCGTGTTGATCAGCGCGAAGTCCGCGCCGCTCTTCCACTGGCCCGCCACGATAGTGATCGTCTTCTGCACGCGCGGCACCGAGACACCGCCCGTGACGGTCACCACGTACGCCGTGCCGGGCTGCAGGCCGGGGATCTCGTAGCGGCCGCTGAAGCTGGTCAGGGCCGACAGCGCCGGCGAGCCCGCCACGCCCGGTAGCACCTGCGGCGCCAGGATCAGCTGCTGGGTGACCTGGATCGCGCCGCTGAGCACCTCCGGGCCGAGCGTGGTCACGGCGCGCACCTGCACCGTGGCGCCCTGCGCCGGCTGGCCCAGCACGCCGTCCCAGACGTAGCCGAAGATCCCGCCGCCCGTGGTCGCGCTGGCCGCCAGGGCCACCGGGGTCGGCGGCAGGATGCCCACGCCGCCCGGGGTGGCCAGCGTGTCCGCGCTCGGCGCCGGCTTCGGCGGCATCACGATGTCGGGCACCACCGTCACCGCGTCCGGCTGCGCCAGGATGCCCGGCTGGCCGGCCGGCGGCTGCGAGGCGGGGATATGGCCGCAGCCACCCGTCTGCGCGGGCCGCGAGATGCCACCCGGGATCGTGAGCTGGATCGCCGGGGCCGTGCCCGCGGGCGCACACAACACGTCGGCGGTGTCCAGCGCGGTGATGCGGTAGGTCCCGGGCGGCACGCCCGCCAGCACCCAGTTGCCGCCCGCGTCGGTCTGCGTCACCGGCGCGGCCTCGACGAAGCCCGTGAACGGGTTGGCGAACGAGCCGATCAGCGCGCCGTCGATGCGCACGGCGACGATCGTCACGCCGCCCAGCGGCGTCGGGGCGCCGGCCGTGAGCTGGATCGGGTCGACCACGCGGCCCGCCAGCACCGCCGCGCCGGGGATCGGCGTCAGCACGCCGAGCGACTGCACGCACAGGTTCGGGTCCATCCAGGTGCCGGGGTCGCTGGGCGAGTTGGTGCCCGCCACCGGCGCCGGCGGCGTCACCTCGGTGACCTGGCAGCTGTCGACGATGCGGAAGCCCGCCGGCACGGCCGTCACGCGGAAGGTGTACGGCACGCCGCGGGTGAGCCCGCCCATGGCGAAGTAGCCCGGGGCACCCGCGTCGCCGCCTGCGCCGCCCGAGTTGGGGTTGTTAGAGGTCACCGCGGTGATGTTGTTGGCGCAGTTGCCCGCGGTGCACGTGGCCGTCACCGTCACCCCGTTCACCGGGTTGCCGGTGGTGATGTCGATGACGTAGCCGAAGGCACCGATGTCGTTCTGCTGCGAGCCCGGCTGGTTCACCGTGGGCGGCACGAAGCCCGCTGGGTTCGACGGCGGCGCCGTCTTCAGCGGCATGGCCAGCGGCGAGCCGAGCGTCACGGTCGTGCCCGGGCCCACGGCGCCGGTCGTCTGCGCCGCCGAGGGCCGGTGGCCGCACACCTGGCCGTTCACGCAGAACGGGCCGGTGCTCTGCTGGTTGGGCCCGTTGTTGTTCCCGCCCGGATCAATGGCGATCACGCGCCAGGTGCCAGCCACGCCGGCCGCCGGCACGGTGAGCGAGAAGCTGCCGTCCGGGTTGGCCGTGCCCACGACCACGATGCCTGGCGCGGGGCCCGTGATCTGGGTGGCGACGACCAGCGTGCCCTGCAGCGACTCCAGCTTGCCCGACGCGGGCGGCACGAAGCCCGGCACCGGCAGCAGCGGCAGCTGGAACTCGCCCTGCGCGTTGGTGACCATCGTCGCCTGCGCGGGCGCGAGCCCCGCCGGGGCGGTGAACGTCGCGAACGTCACCGTGCCGCGGATGGTGCCGGCGGTGGCGCCGGGGATCCCGCCCGCGCCCGTGACGGTCAGCGACAGGGCGTAGTCGCGCTGGACGATCTGCCCGTTGATAGCCGAGAACTGGCCCGACAGCGGCTGGTAGTTATTCGCGAACGCGTAGTGGTTGTAGATGTTGCCGGGCGGCGCCGCGGCCGCGGGGATAGTGAAGCCCCAGCGGCCCTGCTGGTCGGTCACCGACGTGCAGCGCAGCACGCCCGAGGTGACCAGCGCGCCCACCGGTACGTTGAACACGTTGGCCAGCGAGTTCTGGATCGCCGTGGGGAGCTGGGTCGGGTCCTGCACCGGGTTCACCGGCACGATGCCCACCGGGCAGCCGACGACCGCCGCGGGGGTGACCCCGACGATCACGTTCACCGCCCCCACCAGGGGCTCGCGCGTGTTGGCGTCCACCGCGACGCCCTGCACCCCCGTGGGGCCGATGGGCAGCTGCGCCTGCGCCGTGGGCACCAGCGAGGCTAGCAGCATGAGCGTCGCCAGGACGCCGAGGCCGTACCGCAAGAGCCTTCGCTTACTCATCCACTAGTTCCCCCTTCGCTCGAGGGTTTCGCCGGGACGCGGGCAGGCCTGCGCCGGACCTGCCAGGATTGCCAAAAGCGCCTCCGAACCGCGCTGTTGCCGCCGCCGTGTCGTTCGCCGGCACCTCCTCTCCCTCCAGACTGGCGCCTGCGCCAGCGTTGCGGCGCCAGCGGGCGCGGAACAGGCTTGCGTGGTGAGCAGCCACCACCCCCGCCCGGTGCGTGGCGCACCCGAGCCGCGGGGGAGATGGCCTGCCTTCGCTGTCTCATTAAACGCGCGGGCGGCCCAAACGTTACATGCAGCGAGGGGTGTGTAGCGCCGTTCGTGGCCGGCGCGGCCCGCCCCGCGCCCGATGCCCGACGGGGACCGGGCGGGCTAGCCGCCCGCGGTGGGGGTCGCGCGCTGGATGATGGCCTCCAGGCGGGCGCGTTCGGCGGCGCTCAGGCCCTTCACGCCGCGGGTGACGGGCGCCGTGGCCAGCGCCTGCTGCGCCGCCTCGCGCGCCCGCGCCGGCTCGCCCCGCGCCTCGTAGGCGCGCGCCAGGATGGCGTAGGGGTACCAGTAGCTCGGCAGCAGGGCGCGCGCGCGCTCGGCCCGCGCGATCGCGGCGGGCGGGTCGCCCAGCAGCAGTAGCGTGTCGGCCAGCCCGGCCTCGGCCTCCACATCGTTCGGCTTCAGCGCCGCCGCCCGCTCGAACAGCGTCCGCGCCCGCTCCAGCCGCGCCGCGTCGCCGCTCAGCTCGCCCCAGTAGCGGTACAGCTCGCCCAGCGTCCACTGGTAGCGAAACTCGGGCGGCTCGATCCGGATCGCCTCCTCCACGCACAGCCGGCCCAGCTCGAACAGCTGGTCGCGATCCAGCAGCGGCGCCAGGCGCGTCGCGCGCGCCTCGGCGAGCGAGGGCTGGAAACCCGGCCGCGGCGCGGCGCGCACCCCGCCGCCGAACGCCGCGTAGTACTGCCCGAGCACCGACCAGTACTCGGCCTGGTCCGGCGCCAGGCGCACCGCCTCCTGCCCGGCCAGGATGGCGCGCGGAAAGTCGCGCAGCCCCTGGGCCTCCTCGGCCTGCTTGAAGGCCGCATCGGCGGCCAACAGCCGCACCTGGTGGCTGCCCAAGAGCAGCGCCAGCGCGATCCCCGCCAGCCCCGCGCCCACCACCAGGCCGCGCGCCCGCGCGCCGGGCGCGCCCAGGGCCAGCGCCGCCACTCCCAGCGCCGCCAGCGCGCCGGCCGCCGAGAGCACCGCGGCGGGCAGCACCGGCAGCGGCCCGGGCAGCGCCAGCAGCAACACGCCCCCCACCGCGACCAGGGCCGCGTAGCCGGCCAGCGGCAGCACGCCGCCCCCCGGGTGCGGGGCGCCAACCGGCTCCGCCGCTGCTGGCGCGGCCCACGGCGCGCGCGCCGCCGCGCCGGCCAGCAGCCAGAACACCGCCACGCCGGGCAGGACGAGCATGCTGGTCTGTGTCTCCAGCAGGTGGCCCGCCAGCGCGATCAGCAGGGCGGTGCACGCCCCGTAGCGCCGCTGCCCCAGCTCGACTGCCGCGCCGCGCGCCGCCCGCAGCACCACGGCGCCCACCAGCAGCAGGTAGGTGGCGAGCCCCAAGATGCCCGTCGTCAGCAGGAGATCGAGCAGCGCGTTGTGCGTGCGGTCCCAGAAGCCACCGAGCACGAACTCCAGCGCCGCGGGCGGCGGTAGCACGCGGTTGACCTGGTAGCCGATCGTGTCAGGCCCGTAACCGATCAGCTGCCGCCAGGGGCCCAGCGGGTCCGGCCCCTCGCCCAGCGGGCGCGGGTGCAGCACGAGCTCGGCGCTGGCGCGCCAGATGGTCAGCCGCAGCCCGGCCCCCGTCTGCTCCAGGTTGCCCAGCCGACGCAGCAGCAGCACGCGCTCCTGCAGCGGCGCCAGCGGCGTGTTCGGCAGGTTGAGCACGGCGACGAAGGCGGCGGCGAGCCCCGCCGCGCCGGCCAGCGCGCCGAGCAGCCGCCAGCGCCGCCGCCGCGCGGCGTAGAGGGCCACCGCCAGCCCCGCGGCCCCCAGCAGCCCCAGCAGCGGGCCGATGGACGCCGTGAGCACGAGCGTCCAGCCCTGCAGGACCAGCAGCGCGCCATAGGCCAGCCGCCGCGCGCGCCGTGCCTCTGCCGGGAGCGGCGGCGCCATGGCCACAGCCAGCGCGAAGGCGCCCGCCAGCGGGGGCAGCGCCCACCAGGTGTCGGCCCGCCGCGCGCCGGCCCCCAGCACGACCGCCAGCGCGACCACGCCCGCCGCCAGCACGGCCGGCGCGCCCCAGGCGCTCGCCGGCGCGCCCTCCTCCCTCCGCGTGGGGGCAGGGCCGGGAGGGGGGGCCACCGGCTCCACCAACCGCCAGGCCGTCAGCGGTAGCAGCAGGATCAGGTACGCGGCCAAGAAGATAGCGTTGCCGGCGGTCGAGCGCACGCGGCCGCCCGGGCCGATCTCCTGCCAGGCCAACGGGTCGAGCCCCAGCGCCTGCGCGACGCCGTACAGACACACCGGCAGGCTCGCGGCCAGCAGCACCGTGACCAGCCGCTCCCACTGCGCGCGGGTGCGCAGGCAGTCGGCCACGATCAGGAACAGCACCAGGTACGCCAGCGTGGCCGCCGCGCCCTCGCCGCGCACATACCCGCCCCAAAACGCCATGGCCGGCACCGGCGACAGCACGGTGGCCAGCAGCACCGCCGCCGCGTGCGCCGCCGCCAGCGCCACCAGCAGGCGCCCCCCTCCCCCACTAGTGGGGAGAGGGGAAGGGGTGGGGGGCAACCCTGACATGGGGGAAGGGGTGGGGGGCACGGCCGGGAAGGGGAGCGTGCCCAGCCGCCACACTAG